>Ga0136846_1236429_pt1 | contig 17247 bp, 12 predicted proteins | sample HopSoiMetagenom2_FD_96841 | JGI IMG/M metagenome (GOLD analysis project Ga0136846, IMG submission 96841) | Grasslands soil microbial communities from Hopland, California, USA - 2 Assembly 2016 (version 4) | ecosystem: Environmental > Terrestrial > Soil > Grasslands | place: USA: Hopland...
ATTGGCCATGCTCTAACCAAACTTCCTCCCTACGATCATTTTTCCAAACCACAACATGGAAATGGCGTTTGGGCGCCTTCTATCCGCTACCATAATGGTGAATTTTATATTTACTATCCTGATCCCGATTTCGGTATTTATCTCGTGAAATCAAAGAATGCTGCAGGTCCATGGAGTGAACCCATCCTTGTGCAAGGAGGCAAAGGATTGATAGACCCATGCCCGCTTTGGGATGATGATGGAAATGTATACCTGGTGCATGCCTTTGCCGGAAGCAGGGCAGGCATCAAAAGTATTATTGTAGTAAAGAGGATGAATAAAGAAGGCACGCGTACAACTGATGATGGAGTAATGGTGTATGATGGTCATGCCACAGATCCCACTATTGAAGGCCCCAAGTTTTATAAACGCAATGGGTATTACTACATATTTGCACCAGCAGGTGGTGTTCCCACTGGATGGCAATTGGTTTTAAGAAGTAGATCCGTTTACGGTCCTTATGAAAGAAATGTAGTAATGGATCAGGGCACCTCGCCAACCAATGGGCCACACCAGGGCGCATGGGTAACTACGCCGGGAGGAGAAAACTGGTTCCTGCATTTCCAGGACAGAGAAGCTTATGGAAGAATTGTTCATTTGCAACCGATGAAATGGGTGAATGACTGGCCAGTGATCGGTGTCGATAAAGATGGTGATGGGAAAGGAGAGCCGGTATTGATTTATAAGAAACCGAATGTGGGTAAGACCTGGCCAATACAGACCCCGCAGGAATCAGATGAATTCAATGGTACGAAACCAGGATTACAATGGCAATGGATGGCCAATCCCAAATCAACCTGGGCATTTGTATATGACGGTAATCTTCGTTTGTTCTCTGATAAATGGCCGGACAGTGCAAAGAATCTCTGGTATTCACCCAATGTATTGCTTCAAAAATTCCCTGCGGAAAATTTTACCGCTACCACTAAACTGGTGTTTCATCCCAATACCCGTCTGGAAAATGAAAAAGCAGGTTTAACAGTAATGGGATTCAGCTATGCCAGTCTTGGATTGGAAAGTAAAAAGGATGGCATTTACCTTGTATATACAGATGGCAGGGATGCAGATAAGGGGAATGCAGAAAAAGAGAGTAGTCTTCAAAAAATAAATGGCAATACTATTTATTTGAGAGTTAAGGTAAGTGCGGGAGCGAAATGCCAGTTTAGTTATAGTTTTGACGGCATACAGTTTACCGATGCACTCACCCTGTTCCAGGCCGAACCGGGAAGATGGAAAGGCGCAAAGCTGGGATTGTTCTGTACAAGGGAGGTGATCACCAATGATTCAGGTTACGGAGATTTTGACTGGTTCAGGATAGAGAAGTAAGATCGATTCTAAAAAAGCAAAATACAAGGCGATGAAAAAATTACTAGTGATTGTGGCATTATTTTCCTTGGCAACTATAGCTTCAGCGCAAAGCAAAAAAGAAAACCAGGTAGCCAGGGCAGTTCAGGATCTCAAAAAAGCAATGATAGATGGAGACAGTGTAAGGCTCATGAAATTGAGTGCTGAGCGGCTGACTTATGGTCATTCCTCAGGAACAATAGAAGACCAGCAGACATTTGTTCATAATATAGCGAGCGGCAATTCAGATTTTGTGACCATTGATCTTTCTGAACAAACAATTTCGGTTAGCGGTAAAACTGCCATTGTCAGGCATACCCTGATTGCGGCAACCAACGATAAGGGGAAGGGACCGGGAACAGTAAAACTCCACATCCTGACTGTGTGGCAGAAAAGCGGCGGTAACTGGAAGCTGTTAGCAAGGCAGGCTGTAAAAATTCCATAAGCAGGTAGCTGGGAAAATGTACTTTTTGTTTGACAAACTTGTAAGGGTATATAAGAAACTCCATCCGGGTCCTTATATGCCCTTTTTGTTCGCCATGGTTCACGCGCGTTCATTCACGCGCCCCGCGAACCATCTCAGTTCCGTTTCATGGGACACGAACGGGACAGAGTGTATTTCCCTGGACATGGTTAATAGCCCAGGAACCATCTGTGTTCCATTTCCTGAGACAGGAAACAGGCAGTTTTCCCGTAACTTAATAGAGTGGTTTCCAGAGACTGAAGGTTGATATCGTTACCGGCAACGTTTGCGTAAAAAAACACTCGCAAATCAGTGATTATCAGCTAATTTATCGGTAGACTTGTGCAACTCGGACAAACGAATCATTCTTTAAAACTTGCCAATGAAACGCTTACTTCATACGGTAATAGGTTTACTGCCTCTTGTGCTGGCGGCTCAAACGGGTAAACTTCCTGTTATTCAGCAAACCCAATTCAAAAAAGACACTTTCAATATTGCAAAATATGGTGCCATTCCAGATGGCAATACTCTGAATACAAAAAGTATAACCGGAGCTATCGAAGCCTGCTCCAAAAAAGGTGGTGGAGTAGTGTTAGTGCCATCTGGACTTTGGTTGACAGGTCCCATAGTTTTAAAAAGCAATATCAACCTGCACCTGGCATCCGGTGCAACCCTCTTGTTCACTAAAGATCATAGTCAATACCCGCTGGTGAAAGCTAACTGGGAAGGTATTCCGCAAATGCGCAATCAGTCGCCCCTATCAGCAACCAATGCTGTGAATGTGGGAGTTACAGGGAGTGGCATCATTGATGGCAATGGTGATTCATGGAGAGCAGTGAAAAAAGATAAAATGACGGAAAGTCAGTGGAACAAACTGCTCTCTTCCGGAGGTGTTGCCAGCGAGGATAAAAAAAGCTGGTATCCAAGTGAAAGCTACGTGAAGGGATCCAAGATGTCAAACCCCGGTGCAATCAGTCCTGATAAGGATGAAGCATTTTACAATAGCGTCAAAGATTTCCTGCGTCCCAATCTGTTGCTCTTTACCAGCTGTAACAAAGTATTGCTGGAGGGGGTTACTTTTCAGAACTCACCTGCCTGGTGTCTGCACCCACTAATGTGTGAAAACCTTACGGTAAGAAATGTAAGGGTTAAAAATCCCTGGTATGCGCAGAATGGAGATGGTATTGATGCAGAAAGCTGTAAAAATGTATTAATCGAGAATTCGGTGTTTGATGTGGGTGATGATGCATTGTGTATGAAAAGCGGTCGCGACGCAGAAGGTCGTAAAAGAGGGATGCCAATCGAGAATGTGATCATTCGTGGCTGTACTGTATATGCGGCACATGGCGGTTTTGTGATCGGCAGTGAAATGAGCGGTGGCGCCAGGAACATATACGTGAACAACTGCACTTTTATTGGCACTGATATCGGGCTGCGTTTTAAAACAACTCGTGGCAGGGGTGGCGTGGTAGAGAATATTTTCATTAAGGATATCTATATGAAAGATATTCCCGGTGAGGCCATTTTGTTTGATATGTACTATATGGCCAAGGATCCGGTTCCGCTGGCCGGTGAAAAAAGGGAATTGCCGAAAGTGGAATTTAAAGAAGTGGATGAAACTACTCCCATTTTTAAAAACTTTCATATATCCAATATATACTGCAATGGAGCAGAGAAAGCCATATTTGTTCGGGGTTTACCAGAAATGCATGTGAAAGATGTGATACTGGAGAATATGGTGATGCAGGCAAAAAAAGGAATTGATGTGCAGGAAGCAACAGGTATTACCTTCCGCAATATCAATGTGATCTCTGATGAAACAGATCCGGTGATTGATGTTATCCATAGCGATAAGCTGGTATTTGATAACATCCGCTATAAAGATGGATCTCAATTATTATTCCGTGTTGGCGGTGACAGGAGCAATAACATTACGATTAAGAATACCGATGCATCCAAAGCAAAAGAAAAGATCGTGTATGAGCTCGGAGCCTCCGAGAAAAGCGTAAGCCTTTCCAGCAAACCAGCCCCCACACCTGGAGACCTGAATATTCCTGCATCTACCTGGGCAGAAAGAATGGTAGCAACAGCCATGAAGTTTTGGCCAGATTCCTTTTCAATGGGAGGCCGCAGGGCACGTTGGAGTTATGATCATGGAGTGATCCTGAGAGGAGTTGAAGGTCTTTGGAATAATACCGGTGAAGGAAAATATTTCAATTATATCCAGCATACCATGGACCATTATGTGCGGGAGGATGGATCCATTTATGATTATAGCGGCACTGAGCACAATATTGATTATGTAAACAACGGCAAGCTGGTTTTACTGCTATATGAAGTGACTGGTTTACCTAAGTATAAAAAAGCTGCTGATATGCTGCGTAACCAGTTGCGCACACAGCCCCGAACCCATGAAGGTGGCTTCTGGCATAAGAGTATCTATCCCTGGCAGATGTGGCTGGATGGTTTATATATGGGCGCTCCTTTCTACGCACAATACTCAAGAGTATTCCATGATGATACCGCCTTCAATGATATCACTAACCAGTTTATTTATGTTGAACGCCACACCCGTGATCCAAAAACGGGGTTACTGTATCATGCCTGGGATGAAAGTAAACAGCAGCAGTGGGCTAATAAAGAAACAGGGGTTTCACCTCATTTCTGGGGCCGGGCAATGGGCTGGTATGGAATGGCTATGGTGGATGTGCTGGACCAATACCCGGCAAAACATCCTGGCCGTGATTCCATTATCAGGATACTCAACCGGTTTGCCCAGGCTATCATAAAGGTGCAGGATGCCAAATCAGGTTTATGGTATGATATTGTGGACCTTCCGGATCGCCCCAAAAATTATAAGGAAGCATCCGCCTCTTGTATGCTTGTCTATACATTATTGAAAGGAGTCAGAAAAGGTTATTTGCCCGCTTCATACCTGGCAAATGCGAAGAAAGGTTATGCTGGCATAATCACTGAATTTATTGAAACAGATGCCAATGGGCAAACAAATCTGAAAGGTACCGTAAGTGTGTCCGGTTTGGGTGGCAGTCCTTATCGCGATGGCAGCTATGATTATTACATGAAAGAACCGGTGGTAGTTAATGATCCCAAAGGTATGGGTGCATTTATTCAATGCGCTAATGAAATGGCAATTGCCAGTGAACCAAAGCCTGGAAAAGGAAAAACAGTATTGCTGGACCGTTATTTCAATAGTGAAAAGAAAATGGATGAATCAGGTGTAAATGATTACTGGCATTATGTATGGGAAGGTAAAGGCCATCCCGGACTGAGCATGTGGGGGAGCAACTTGACCAGGTATGGCGCCAGCCTCGCTTCACTGGATGTGGCACCAACAGCTTCCAATCTTTCCAAAGCTTCTGTTTATATCATAATTGACCCAGACCATGTAAAGGATAATCCTGTTCCCAATTATGTTTCTTCAACTGATGTAAAGTCGATCAGTGATTGGGTTAAACAGGGCGGGGTACTGGTATTAATGGCTAATGACAGCGCCAATTGTGATCTTGCGCATTTCAATAAACTGGCGAATGTATTTGGAATAAACTTTAGTGACAAGAGCAGGAATATGGTGAAGGGAGATGATTTTCCAACAGGTGAAGTTCATCCATCAAACAAAACAGTTTTCAAAGAGGATGTGAAAATGTACCTGAAGGAGGTGAGTGTTTTGAATTTGAAAACTCCTGCAACAGCAGTAGCCAGCAGGGAAGGTGATGTGATCATGGCTACGGCTAAATACGGTAAAGGAACTGTATTTGCAGTTGGGGATCCATGGTTATACAATGAGTATACTGATGGCAGGAAGCTTCCTGCGGAGTATAACAATTATGCAGCTGCCGAAATGTTATCAAACTGGCTGCTCCAACAAAGTAAAAAATAGATTGTTTAGATATTATTCATATAAACTAACTGTTAGCCTGCTTTCCGGAATTCTCTGTTGCCTGTTTGTTCAGGCTCAGCAGAAGATCCTGGTTGCCAAATCTGGTAAGGCTGATTTCAATTCCATACAGGCTGCCATTAACAGTCTCCCTGATTCATCTGTCACTCCCAGGACCATCTATATCAGGGCAGGGGTTTATAACGAAAAGATTTATATCGAAAAAGCAAATATCCTCCTGGAAGGTGAAGACCGTGAAAAAACAATTATCACAGAAGCGATAGCCAGGGATGAATGGAGATGCGGACATACAGACGATTGGGGTGTTGCTACCATGAATGTGGGCGCCAGTGATCTTACGCTGAAGAATCTAACTATTACCAATAGTTATGGTTATGACTGGACAAAGGAAGTAACGATTTACTGTGCCTCCGATACGGTGAACAAACAAAAAAGTATAGCCAGGAATGGTCGCCAGATGGCCTTGCGTACCATGAACTCAACACGACTGAAAGCTGTCAATTGTCATTTCAAAGCTTTTGGCGGAGATACAGTGAGTCCCTGGGATGTGGAGAATGGAATGTGGTACTTCAGGGATTGCACCATGGAAGGAGGGGTTGATTTTTACTGCCCGCGTGGCTGGGCCTGGGCAGAGAACTGTGAATTCATTACCCTCAATGGCCCTGCTGCCATCTGGCATGATGGGTCAAGGCATGAGGATTCCAAAACGGTGTTAATGAATTGTAGATTTAAAGGATATGATGGTTTCTTATTAGGCAGGTACCACCGCGATGCCCAATTTTACTTAGTTAATTGCTCATTTGCGGCAAATATGAAAGACTCTGCTATCTATCTTGTGCCTACAACCAATAGCATACGGTGGGGAAAGCGAATTTATTATTTCAATTGCCACCGTGATGGTGGTAAAGATTATAGCTGGTACAGTGATAACTTGCCATCAGGAATTACTGCATCTGCAATTACTCCGGACTGGGTTTTTAAAAACAGGTGGAAGCCCACTCTGAATTAAAATATGAATATGCAATTGACGCGAGAAAATCTGAAGAAAATCAAAGCGCAGGCTGGTTTAGAAGTACCGGAGGATAAAGTATTTGAGCTACCTGAAAAAGTATTGCAGTTTGGAACAGGGATCCTGTTAAGAGGACTTCCTGATTATTTCATTGATAAGGCAAACAGGCAGGGCGTTTTCAATGGCAGGATAGTGGTGGTGAAATCTACGAGTAAAGGTGGCGTGAATGAATTTGCAGCGCAGGACGGACTATTCACCCATTTTATAAAAGGGATACAAGATGGCCAGAAAATAGAGGAGGTTCATATAAACGCCTCCATTAGCAGGGTATTATCTGCCGGAGAAGAATGGAAGGATATCCTGAAATGTGCCCAAAATAAGGCCATGCAGCTGATCATATCCAATACCACCGAAGTAGGTATTGTTCCCTCTGATGATGATATAAAGAAGGAAATTGCGCCTCCCTCCTTCCCGGGCAAGCTATTGGCGTTCCTGTATGAGCGTTACAAGGCCTTTGGAGGTTCGGAAGAAAGTGGAATGGTGATCATTCCTACTGAACTGATCATCAACAATGGAGATAAACTGAAATCTATTTTACTGGACCTGGCAGGAAAGAATAAACTGGAGGAAGCATTTGTGAACTGGTTGCAAGCTTCCAATCATTTCTGCAATTCACTGGTTGACCGGATCGTGCCAGGAAGATTGCCGGAAGCTGATCTCAAGGCTGCAGAACAGAAATTGGGATATAAAGATGACCTGAGTATAATGTCAGAGATATTCCGCCTGTGGGCCATTGAATCTGGCAGTCAAAAAGTAAAGGAAGTACTTTCCTTTAGTTCAGTGGATGATGGCGTAGTTATCACGCCCAATATTGAAAAATTCAGGGAGCTTAAATTGCGCCTGTTAAATGGAACACATACATTTTCCTGTGCAATGGGTTATCTGGCAGGATTTGAAACTGTAAAAGAGGCCATGAATAATGAGCACATGCTGCATTTCATAAAGAATTTGATGACGCAGGAGATTGCAACGGCCATGGAAGGTGAAATGATCAGCTATGATGAAGCCTGTGCTTTTGCATCAAAAGTGGTGGACCGTTTTCGTAATCCGTTCCTGGATCATAAATGGCTCAGCATCTCAATGAATTATACTTCCAAAATGCGGATGCGTAACGTTGCTTTATTACAGCAGTATTATGCAAAAACGGGGAAAATTCCCTGCCTTATGGCTTTGGGTTTTGCGGCGTATCTTGTGTTCATGAAATGCGGTCCTGGCAGTGACAATCGTCATTATGGCCAGGCCAGTGGTCACACTTACCTTGTTGAGGACGAATCTGCTGCCCGTTTATCCCAGGCCTGGGCTAAAACGGAACCCGCGAAAGTTGCTGATGATATATTGGGAGATAAACACCTGTGGGGTACGGATCTGCGCGAGCTGAAAGGCTTCGCCGATGCAGTAGTTGAAAATATCCAATTAATACAAAAGGATGGAGTGCTGGCTGTAATCAGCAACCAGCAGCTCCAGCAAACAACACTATAAATGAAACATTCGGTTTTAAAGATCCATCCAAAGGATAATGTACTAGTAGCCTTGCAGGATCTGCGCAAGGGCCAGGACATTGATTTTAACGGTAGCAGATATACCCTGAAAACAGATGTAGAAGCCAAGCATAAATTCACTACCCAGGACCTGAACCCTGGTGATCCCGTGATCATGTATGGCGTACTGGTTGGCAAGGCAAAGGAAAAGATTGATACGGGAGCTAAAATTTCTACCGCCAATCTCAAACATGCTTCAGATGAATACAGTCTTTCGTCAGAAAGAAAAACAGGGTGGCATGTTCCTGACGAAAATAAATGGAAAGGCAAAACATTCATGGGTTATCATCGAAGTGATGGCAGGGTGGGAACAGCCAATTACTGGTTGATAGTTCCTTTGGTGTTTTGTGAGAACAGGAATGTGGATGTGATCAAAGAATCATTACTGGAAGAACTGGGATACGCACGTCCTAAAAAATATACGCAGCTGTCCCGAAAAATGGTTGAGTTGTATAAAGCCGGGGCATCTACAGAGTCTATTCTGCAGACTGAATTCATCAAGGGAAAGGATGAAACATCCAACCCTCCATTATTCAAAAATGTGGATGGAGTGAAATTCCTGAATCATGAAGGTGGCTGTGGTGGAACAAGAGAGGATTCACAGGCATTATGTGCATTACTGGCCGGATATATCACGCATCCTAATGTGGCTGGAGCAACCGTGTTGAGCCTGGGTTGTCAAAATGCGCAGATATCACTATTGCAGGAAGAAATTGCAAAGAAGGACCCGAAGTTTGATAAGCCCATTTATTATCTGGAGCAGCAGAAGATAGGTTTGGAAGTAGATATGATAGCTATGGCCCTCAAGCAGACCTTTGCCGGTTTAATGATCGCTGATCAGAACAGGCGCAAACCAGCTCCCATCAGCAAAATATGCATTGGACTTGAATGCGGAGGATCTGATGGATTCTCTGGTATTTCCGCTAACCCTGCCATTGGATATACTTCAGACCTGCTGGTAGCAGCCGGTGGATCGGTAATTCTTTCCGAGTTTCCTGAGTTATGTGGTGTGGAGCAGGAAATGAGTGATCGTTGTTTGAATGAGTCGATCGCCAAAAGATTCATGCATTTAATGAAGACGTATAATGCAAGAGCAGAAGCAGTAGGTTCAGGATTCTATATGAACCCTTCCCCAGGTAATATCAAGGATGGTTTGATCACTGATGCTATTAAATCAGCTGGTGCCGCCAAGAAAGGCGGTACTTCACCGGTAGCAGATGTGTTGGATTATACAGAAAAAGTAACGAAGCCGGGATTGAATCTCTTATGTACTCCCGGTGGTGATGTGGAATCAACCACAGCAGAAGTAGGCAGCGGTGCCAACATTGTTTTATTTACTACCGGATTGGGAACCCCAACAGGCAATCCAATAGCTCCTGTACTTAAATTATCAAGCAATACGGCCCTGTATAAAAAGATGCCTGATATCATTGATATCAATACTGGTGGCATCATAGATGGGGAAGAAACCATTGAGCAGGTCGGTGAACGTATCCTTGATTATGTAATAAAAGTGGCTAGCGGCGATATCAAGGCCAAGGCTGTTGAACATGGACAGGATGATTTTATTCCCTGGAAGAGGGGCGTGTCATTATAAAACTTAAGTATGAAGAATTTCCTCGATGAGAATTTTTTACTGCACTCAAAGACGGCGCAGCGGCTTTATCATGAGTTTGCGAAGGATATGCCGATAATCGATTACCATTGCCATCTCCCGCCCCAGCAGATTGCAGATGATGTGAAGTTTGAAAACCTTACCCAGATATGGCTCTATGGAGACCATTACAAATGGAGGGCAATGCGCTTCAATGGTGTGGATGAAAAATATTGTACCGGTGATGCTCCTGACCTTGAGAAATTCAAAAAATGGGCAGAAACTGTTCCTTATACCGTCAGGAATCCTTTGTATCACTGGACCCATCTTGAGCTGCAACGATATTTTGATATTCACGATATTCTGAATCCGGATACTGCGCGCAAGATATATGATGATTGTACCGCAAAACTGCAAACACCAGAATTTACTGTTCGTAACCTGTTGCGCAGGATGAATGTTCGACTGATATGTACAACTGATGATCCGATTGATTCACTGGAACACCACAAATCAATTAAGGAAGACGGTTTTGAAATCCCGATCCTTCCTGCCTTCCGTCCGGATAACGCGATGAATATTGCTGATCCGCAGAAATTCAATGTCTATACCAAAAAACTGGAAGCTGTATCAGGCATTACGATATCTTCTTTTGATGATTTCCTGTATGCCTTACAGAATCGTCATGATTTCTTTGCTTCCATGGGCTGCAATGTATCTGATCATGGCCTGGAAGAGATATATGCCGATGATTTCACCGGTAGTGAGATCGATGCCATCTTTAACAAAGTGCATGGCGGCAAATTCGTGAGCGAAGCAGAGCAGCGGAAATTCAAATCTGCCATGCTCATTCATTTTGCAGAATGGGATTGGGAAAAAGGCTGGGTGCAACAATTCCATCTGGGCGCACTGCGTAATAATAATTCACGCATGAAGGAGTCGCTCGGTGTAGACACAGGATGGGATTCAATGGGGGACTGGCACCAGGCTAAACCATTGGCCAGCTTCCTTGATAAACTGGACAGTAATAATAAACTGGCCAAGACAGTGATCTATAATCTCAACCCGGCAGATAATGAAGTTTTTGCTACCATGATGGGCAATTTCAGTGATGGCTCATCGGTAGGCAAGATCCAATGGGGATCAGGCTGGTGGTTCCTGGACCAAAAGGATGGAATGGTCAAACAGATGAATGCATTGTCCAATATGGGATTGATCAGCCGGTTCATTGGTATGCTCACTGATTCAAGAAGTTTTCTTTCCTTCCCGAGGCATGAATATTTCCGAAGGATATTGTGCGAACTCTTTGGTGATGAGATAGAAAAAGGAGAATTGCCGAATGATGTGAACTGGATTGGAAAGATCATCCAGGACATTTGTTTCAATAACAATAAAAATTATTTCAACTGGCAATTGGCACAGCAACCCGCTAAGGTGAAAGTGACCAGCCTATAAATTTTACAATGGGAGTTCTCGATCAATTTAGTCTCAAAGGAAAAACGGCTGTAGTAACGGGTTGCAATAAGGGGATAGGGATGGGAATGGCCATAGGTCTTGCAGAAGCAGGGGCCGATATCGTTGGCGTTTCAGCTACGCTGGAATTGAGCGGAAGCAAGATCGAAAAAGAAGTGACCGCTCTTGGCCGCAGGTTCAAAGCCTACCAGGCAGATTTCTCAAATCGTGATAGCGTATATGCTTTTATCAAAAAAGCACAGGCAGAAAATCCGGTAATAGATATACTGATCAATAATGCGGGCACGATTAAGCGTGCACCTGCTGCTGAGCATCCTGATGAATACTGGGACGAGGTGATGGCCATCAACCTGGATTCGCAATTTGTACTGGCAAGGGAATTTGGAAAGCTGATGGTGCAAAGGGAAAGTGGAAAGATAATCTTCACCTGCTCCCTGCTTACCTTCCAGGGCGGTATAAATGTGATCAGCTATGCCGCCAGTAAAGGCGCATTAGGCAGTGTAGTGAAAGGAATGGCCAATGAATGGGCTGGAAAAGGAGTCAATGTAAATGGCATTGCTCCTGGTTATATAGATACGGACAATACAAAACCTTTACAGGCCGACCCGGAAAGAAATAAGGCAATACTGGGCAGGATACCTGCTGGCCGTTGGGGTACACCCCAGGACTTTAAAGGAACTGTAGTTTTACTGGCATCTGAGGCCGGGTCTTATATAAATGGAACCATTCTTACAGTAGATGGCGGATGGATGGGCCGCTAATTCATAAACGAAAATCAAGTTTTTCTCCTAATGCAAATCAGACATACAAACAGTGCCAAAGAAACCAGGCAGATGGATACGGATCAGCTCCGTGAAAATTTCCTGGTATCAGACCTGATGCAGGAAGATAACCTGCAGCTGGTATATTCTCATTACGACAGGGTGATTATTGGTGGGGCAAAGCCGGTAAATAAAAGCCTGGACCTACCCAATCATCCCGAATTAAGAGCTGAATATTTTTTGGAGCGTAGAGAACTGGGGGTGATCAACCTGGGAGGCAAAGGAAAAGTATCGATCGATGATCAAACCTTTGAGCTTGACAAACTGGATTGTGCGTATGCCGGCAAGGGAACGAAGAAAGTGAGTTTCTCTTCTTCCAATAAGAGCTCTCCTGCTATGTTCTATTTGCTATCGGCACCGGCGCACATGACTTATCCTGCAGCCAAATTCACTAAAGAACAGGCATCGCCAGTTCAATTGGGTGCAGTTGAAACTGCCAATAAACGTACAGTATATAAATACATTCACCTGGAAGGGATCAAAAGCTGCCAGCTGGTGATGGGATTAACAGTTCTGGAATCAGGCAGTGTATGGAATTCAGTGCCACCTCATACGCATACGCGGCGAATGGAAGTTTATTTTTATTTTGACCTGCCGGAACAACACCGGATCTTTCACTATATGGGAGAGCCTCAGCAAACAAGGCATATGGTAATGGCTAATAATGAGGCAGTGATATCACCACCCTGGAGCACGCATTTCGGATGCGGCACCAGCAACTATGGATTTGTATGGGGGATGGCAGGTGAAAACCTGGTATATACAGATATGGATCCGGCTCCCGTACATGAATTGAAATAATAAAACGTCTTAAAACAAAACCAAAATAGAGATGTCAAAAAAAGTAGTAACACTGGGCGAAATCATGTTGAGATTGTCAACTCCTGATTACAAAAGATTTGTTCAGTCTGATACATTCGATGTTACCTATGGTGGCGGAGAAGCCAATGTTGCAGCGGCTTTATCTAATTATGGATTGAATGGAACTTTTGTTACCAAGGTCCCGAATAATGCAATTGGTCAGTCAGCCATCAACCACCTTCGCCGTTATGGTGTGGATACTCAATTTATAGTAAGAGGTGGAGACAGGCTGGGAATTTATTTTCTGGAAACAGGCGCTTCCATGCGTGCCTCACAGGTGATCTATGACAGGGCGGGAGCCTCTATCGCTGAAGTTGATACAAAAGAATTTGACTGGGATAAGATACTGGATGGGGCTGACTGGTTCCATACAACAGGTATTACTCCGGCTTTGAGTGATAAAGCCGCTATACTTGCAGAAGCTGCATTGAAGGCTGCGAAAGCTAAAGGCATTATGACAAGTATTGACCTTAACTACCGGAAAAAATTATGGACAAAGGAAAAAGCCCGTGAAGTGATGACAAAGCTTTGCCAGTATGTGGATGTGTGCATCGGTAATGAAGAAGATGCAGATACTACATTAGGTTTCAAGGCAAAGGATACTGATGTTACAAAAGGAGAATTGAACCTTGAAGGGTTTAAGGATGTATTCAAACAGATGAAAGCAAAATTCGGTTTCAAATATATTGCTTCTTCTTTGCGTGAAAGCCATAGCGCCAGTGATAACGGATGGAGTGCATTGGTATATGATGGCACTGAATTCTATCATACCCGTAAATATGAAGTGAGGATCATTGACCGTGTTGGAAGTGGAGACAGCTTTGCCAGCGGATTTATTTATGGGCTGGTTACCGGCATGCCAATGAAGGATGCAGCTGAATTTGGTGTAGCCGCTTCTGCATTGAAACACACTATTCCGGGTGATCTTAATCACGCTACACTCGGCGAGGTGAAAGACCTGATGAAAGGTGATGCCAGCGGACGGGTACAGCGTTAATCCTATTTATTAACTATTGCGAAAGGGCTATGATCATAGATACTATCCAAAACGCGGCAAAATACTATGCCGTTCATCCGAGGTTTGCGAAAGCCTTTGACTATATTAACCGCAACTGGGCCGATCTTTCCACCATGGAAATTGGCAAGTACGAAATTGATGGTGATAGTCTGAAAGCCATCATATCCAACAAGAAAGGGATGACTACAGCAGAATCCATTTCCAAATTCGAATGCCATAATAAATATATCGATATACAGCTTTGCATAAATGGTATCGAAACCATGGGATGGAAACCGCGGGAGAAATGCCAGGCACCCAATGGAACGTATAATGAAGAAAAGGATGTACTTTTCTTCAGTGATGCACCGGATATGTTCTTCCAGTTGACAAACGGACAATTCGCTATCTTTTTCCCGGAAGATGTACATGCACCGATGATCGGTGAAAACGAGATCAGGAAACTAGTTATTAAAGTTAAAATCTGAAATAATAATGACACAGGATCAGGTAATTCCAGCAATTACTGGGCAGGGAATGCTGCCACTCTATTATAATGCCGATGAAACTGTAACAATTGAAGTATTACGGGCAATATATCGTGCAGGAGTAAAGGCAATTGAGTATACAAATCGTGGTGATGCTGCCCTTTCGAATTTCAAAAAGATGGTTGAAGTAAGAGATAAGGAAATGAAAGGATTAATGCTGGGCGTTGGAACCATCAAATCACTTGACCATGCAAAAAGTTATGTAGCAGCAGGATGTGATTTTATGGTAAGTCCGGGTTTTGTTCCTGAAGTAGCCAGCTACGCAGCTAAAGAGAATAAGTTTTATGCTCCTGGCTGTATGACACCGAGCGAGATCATCGCTGCCGAGAATGCTGGTATCAAATTCATTAAACTGTTCCCGGGAAATATGCTGGGCCCCGAATTTGTGACCAGTATAAAGGATATCTTCCCTAAACTTTTGTTCATGCCTACAGGTGGTGTAGATACAACCAAAGAAAATATCGAAGGATGGTTCAAAGCGGGTGTATGTGCAGTGGGAATGGGAAGTAAACTGATCAGCAAGAAATTAATGGAACAAAAAGATTATGCAGCAATAGAACAATCAACGAGAGATGTATTTGCGATAATTAATTCCATAAAAAAATAAAATGACCCAGCAAACGATTGGAAAATACAGGTGGACGATTTGCGCCCTGATATTTTTTGCCACTACTGTAAATTACCTGGACAGACAGGTGATCAGTCTTGTTAAACTAAATCTTGACCAGGAGTTCGGTTGGACAAAAAATGATTATGCCAATATCACCATCGCTTTCCAATTCGCCTATGCAGTTGGGATGATCTTTGCAGGAAGGCTCATAGACAGATTAGGGACCAAACTGGGATATGCGCTATCACTATTATTGTGGAGTATTGCGGCAGTTTGCCATGCACTTGTACGCACCACAACAGGCTTCTTTGTAGCCAGGGCAGGCCTGGGCATTACTGAATCTGGTAACTTTCCTGCGGCCATTAAAACAGTGGCGGAGTGGTTTCCCAAAAAGGAAAGAGCGCTGGCTACGGGAATTTTTAACTCTGGTACGAATATAGGAGCGATCATTGCACCGCTCACTGTTCCATTCATTGCAGCGGAATATGGATGGCGCCTTACTTTCATAATTACGGGTGCTATTGGATTAATATGGCTTCTGTTCTGGTTTATTTTTTATGAAGTACCAAAGAAGCATAAGAAGCTGAGCAGGGAAGAGTATGAATATATCCATAGTGATATGGATGAAAAGGCACCGGAGACAGTCACCCAGGAAAAAATTTCCTGGTTCAGTCTATTGAAATTCAATCAAACCTGGGCCTTCACGCTTGGTAAAATGCTGACAGACGGTGTGTGGTGGTTCTATCTTTTCTGGCTGCCTGATTTTTTAAATGAACAATACAAGCTTTCCAATACGGAGATAGCCATACCTATCGCGGTAGTGTATACTATTGCAACCGTCGGAAGTATTTTTGGCGGCTGGTTGCCCATGAATTTTATGAGAAAGGGATGGCCTGTTTTTAAAGCAAGGAAAACCTCCATGCTTATTTATGCATTTGCTGTCCTTCCGGTGATTTCTGCCCAATACCTGGGTGGCTATAATATGTGGTTGGCAGTATTAATGATTGGCCTTGCCTGTGCAGCTCACCAGGCCTGGAGTGCGAACATCTTTACTACTGTTTCGGATATGTTCCCGAAGAAAACGGTGGGTGCGGTAACAGGCATTGGCGGCATGGCTGGTGGGATAGGAGGAATTATTTTATCAAAAACAGCCGGGTTATTATTTGACCATTATAAAGGATTGGGTAATATTCAACACGGATATTACATCATGTTTGTTATATGCGGTCTATGCTACCTTTTGGCATGGTTGATCATGCATTTACTGGTTCCCAAAATGAAGAGGGTAAATATTTAGGGGCGCTAACTGTAGATCCTATCAATTGAATCCCGGTATTTTTCCATTACTACTTTTCGCTTGAGCGAGAGCTTGGGTGTCATTTCACCGGTATCAACACTCCATTCATTGGCCAGGAGTTCAAAACGTTTTACCTGTTCAACGTGGTTAAAGTATTTATTGAAACTTTCAACGAGGTCTTTATACATGTCCAGGACCTTGGGATTGCGGATCATTTCCTCCGGGCTGGTTGCTTCGATTCCATTGGCCCTGCACCATTCCTTCAGATTGGAGAAAGAAGGAACAATCAGTGCGCCTACAAATTTTCGTTCAGCGCCCACTACCATGATCTGTTCTATATAAATAGATTCTTTTAATTTATTTTCTATGGGTAGTGGCGCCACATATTTACCGCCGCTTGTTTTGAATAGCTCTTTTTTGCGGTCGGTGATCTTGAGGAATTTATTATTTACTATAGTGCCAATATCGCCTGTGTCAAACCACTCGTCATGGATCACTTCTGCAGTCAAATCCGGCCGTTTATAATAGCCCATCATTACATTGGGCCCTTTGCACTGGATCTCTCCATCTTCAGCTATCCGTACCTGCACCTTATCCATAACTGGTCCAACTGTTCCAAACATGCGATCCTTCGTCTGGTAGCGGTTAACAGAAATAACCGGTGATGTTTCCGTTAA
>Ga0136846_1224894_pt1 | contig 17245 bp, 17 predicted proteins | sample HopSoiMetagenom2_FD_96841 | JGI IMG/M metagenome (GOLD analysis project Ga0136846, IMG submission 96841) | Grasslands soil microbial communities from Hopland, California, USA - 2 Assembly 2016 (version 4) | ecosystem: Environmental > Terrestrial > Soil > Grasslands | place: USA: Hopland...
CAAACCGCTTCATGTAGCCCACCACGACCGGGACGCCGGCGGCCGCCGCCTCATCCGCGAGCTGCCGGGCCTCCGCCGCGTCGTTCGCAGCAGGCTTCTCCGTGAAGACGGGGACGCCGCGCGCGATGCACGTCGAGATCACCTCCGCGAACTGATCGGGCGGCACGACGACCACGACGCCGTCGGGCTCGCACTCGTCGAGCATGCGGGCGACGTCGTCGAATGCGCGCTCTGCGCCGAAGCGCCGGCCGACCTCCTCGGCGTGCTCGAGGTGGCGCGCGCAGGTCGCGACGAGCTGGATCCCGGCCACGGGGAGACTCGGCAGGATCGCGTTGACGGCGTGAACGCCGACACCGACCGCGCCGACCCTCATCACAGCCGCTCGTACGCGCTCTCGACGGAGGCCGTGCCGCGCTCCTGGGCGAGCGCGCCGGCGTAGCCACCCGCACGAAAGGCCGCGACCGGGTCCGCCTCCACGCCGAGCTCGCTGCGCAGCTTCCCGAGCAGCGGCCGCACGTCCGTCTCGAACGCGTGGAGCATGATCCGGTGCCCGCCGAGCACGTCGCCCTCCGCCTGCGCGGCGGCCAGGGCCTCCTCGTCGACGAGCAGCGCCTTCGCGTACGCGGTCTGGATGTTCATGACCGACTGGAGCATCGCGTCGATCTTCCCCTCGATGTTGTGCGACTGGTCGATCATGAACGCGACGCCGTCGGCGCCTTCGGCGCGTGCGATCTCCCGCATGATCCGGAACAGCTCGAAGGGATCGATCGAGCCGACGATCAGGTCGTCGTCCGCGTACTTGCGGTTGTTGAAATGGAACCCGCCGAGCAGGCCTTCGGCGAGGAGCAGCGCAACGATCTGCTCGACGTTGGTGCCCTGCGGATGGTGGCCCGTGTCGACCAGCACCTGCGCCTGCGGCCCGAGCCGCCGGCAGGCGAGCGCCGCGGTGCCCCAGTCGGGCAGGTCGGTGCTGTAGAAGCCGGGCTCGAAGAACTTGTACTCGACGAGCAGCCGCATCCCGTCGGGAAGCGACGCGTACACCTCCTGCAACCCGTCCAGCAGGCGTCCGTAGCGCGCGCTCAGGTCGTCCTGGCCCGGGTAGTTGGTGCCGTCCGCGAGCCAGAGGCTGACGATCGTCGAGCCCACCTGCTCGGCTATCTGGATGCACTCTCGGCAGTGCTCGACTGCGCGCGCACGCACGGCGGCATCCGGGTGGCAGAGGCTGCCGAGGCGGTAGTCGTCCGAGCCGAAGAGGTTGGGGTTGATCGCTCCGATGCGGATGCCCTGCTCCTGCGCCTCGCGTGCGAGCGCGGCGTAGTCGTCGACGGCATCCCAGGGGATGTGCAGCGCGACGGTCGGGCAGCAGCCGGTCAGTCGGTGCACGAGCGCAGCGTCCGCGATCCGCTCCTGCACCGTGCGGGCCGCGCCCGGCCAGGGATAGACGTGGAACCGCGTCCCCGAGTTGCCGTATCCCCAGGAGGGCGTCTCGATGCGGAGCCCGCGCAGGCGTGTGAGTACCCCGAGCTCGTCCATGGCGGGGAGTCTGCACCATGCGCGAGCATTTACGAATCGAGTTGCGATTTGAATCGTTCCGAAAGCGCCATTGACACGTTGTCGGCCAGCGCTATAGGGTCGCGCCCATCGAACGCCCCCGCGATTTCCCGGGTTTTTCGCAGGAGGAGCGGATGCGCCGTGTCCTGGAGCTGCTCGAGACGCGAGATTCGGTTCACGTTGCGGAACTTGCGGAGACCTTCGCGGTTTCCGAGGTGACCGTCCGAAGTGACCTGTCGACGCTCGCCCGGCAGGGCCTCGTGGCGCGTGTGCGGGGCGGGGTGCGGGCGCTGGACCACGGCCAGTCCGAGGTCGGGTTCGACCTCCGCCTGCGCCTCGAGGTGGAGCGGAAGCGGGCGATCGCGCGCTCGGCCGCGGCGCTCGTCGACGAAGGCGAGGCGGTCGCGCTGGACGCGAGCACCACCGCCTACTACCTCGCGCTCGAGCTGCGCGCGAAGCGCGAGCTCGTGGTCGTGACGAACGGCCTGCTCGTCGCGACTGCGCTGGCCGACGCGCCGGGCATCACGGTGCTCGTCACGGGCGGCACCCTCCGCCTCTCGGCGATGTCGCTCGTCGGCGATCTCGGGACGGACGTGCTGCGCACGACCAGGATCAACAAGGGCTTCCTCGGCGCGCGCGGTCTCAGTCTCGAGCGCGGCCTCATGGACCTCAACCCGGACGAGGTGCGCATCAAGCAGGAGATGGCGGATGCGTGCGAGCACGTGTACGGGATCCTCGACGGCACCAAGTGGCACCGCAGCGCGCTGCTGGCGTTCGCGCCCGTCGACAGCCTCGCGGGCGTGATCACCGACCCGGGCGCACCGCCCGAGGAGGTGGAGGCCTGGCGCGCCGCCGGCGTGCAGGTGATCACGACCGACCCCGGGCCGCCCGAGCCGCTCCCGGTCAGGCCGCGCGACCTACGCCGCGCCGTCCGTAGCCACGAGGCAGGCGTTTAGATGATCGATGCCCCATGGGCGCACCCGCAGCTGGGCCGCACGAGTCGAGGATCGACCGTCCGATGGTGAGGATGGCCGCTGTCGATCTCGGGGCGCAGAGCGGCCGCGTCGCGGTCGGGAGTCTCGACGACGGGCGCCTCGAGGTCGAGGAGGTGCGCCGTTTCCCGAACGGGCCCGTCGAGGAAGGCGGCCGGCTGCGCTGGGACCTCGACATGCTCTGCCGCGAGACGACCGACGGCCTGCGCGCCGCCGGGGACGTCGACTCGATCGGCGTCGACTCGTGGGCGGTCGACTTCGCGTTCCTCACCGCTGACGGCGCGCTCGTCGAGAGCCCCGTGCACTACCGCGACCCGCTGCGCGCGGCGTCGTTGGCCGAGCTCGACCGGCGCATCTCGCCGCGCGAGCTCTACGACCGCACCGGCATCCAGCGCCTCCCGATCAACACCATCGTCGAGCTCGCGGGGATGGCCGCGCGGAACGATCCCGCCCTCGCCAACGCGGACATGCTGCTGATGATCCCGGACCTCCTGCACAACCATCTCTGCGGGAGCCGCGTCGGCGAGCGCACGAACGCCAGCACGACGCAGTGCCTCGATGCGGCGACGGGCGACTGGGCGGAGGACCTGCTCGAGCGCCTGGACGTGCCCACGCAGCTCCTGCCCGAGCTCGTCGAGCCGGGGACGGTGGTCGGCGAGGCCCTCGGTGCGCCGGTGGTCGCGGTCGCGACGCACGACACGGCCTCCGCCGTCGCGGCCGTCCCGCTGCGCGGCGACGGCGCCGTCTACCTGAGCGTCGGCACCTGGTCGCTCGTGGGGACCGAGATCGCGCGACCGCTGATCAGCGACGACACGTTCGCCGCCAACCTGACGAACGAGGGCGGGCTCGGCGGCACCGTGCGGCTCCTGTGCAACGTCACCGGGCTCTGGCTCCTGCACGAATGCCGGCGGGTCTGGGCCGAGCTGGGACGCGGGTATTCGTTCGACGAGCTCGTGAGGCTCGCCTGCGACGCACCGGCGCTGCAGGCGTTCGTCGACCCCGACGCGGAGGCGTTCTCGCAGCCGGGGCCGATGCCCGACCGCATCGTGTCGTTCTGCCGCGAGACGGGGCAGCCCGCCCCCGAGACGGACGCGGCCGTCGCGCGTTGCGTCCTCGAGAGCCTCGCGCTCAAGCACGCGCATGCGGTCGAGCTGCTGCGCCAGGCGGCCGCGGTGGCTCCCGTGGAGCTGAACGTGGTCGGCGGCGGCGCCCGGAACGAGTTGCTGTGCGGCTGGACGGCGCACGCGGCGGGCCTCCCCGTGCTGGCCGGCCCTGAGGAGGCGACGCTCGTCGGCAACCTGCTGGTGCAGGCGCTCGCCCTCGGCGAGCTCGGCTCGCCGGCCGAGGCGCGCGAGGTCGTCCGCGCCTCGTTCCGGCCGACCGTGTACGAGCCGGAGCAGTCCGAAGAGTGGCAGGAGGCGCGCGAGCGCTTCTCGACCCTGCTCGCCGGCAACGGGCTCGAGGTGAGCGTATGAGCGGCGTGGCGGGCGTGCTGCACGGCATCCGCCCGCCGGAGCGCCGTTGGGACGACGCCGCGGCGGGCGGGTTGTCGACGCTCGACGAGCTCGTCTACCGCTCGAACCTCCTGGGCGGCGACCGCTCGCTCGCGAACATCGGCGGCGGCAACACGTCGGCGAAGCAGCTCCTCGAGGATCACGCGGGGCGCGAGGTGCGCGTCCTGTGGGTGAAGGGCTCCGGCACGGACCTTGCGACCATCGGCCCTTCCGGCTTCCCGGGCCTTCGCCTCGACGATCTGCTCCCGCTGCGCGAGCGCGCACAGATGAACGACGCGGCGATGGTGGAGTACCTACTCCGGTCCGCGATCAGGCCCGACCAGCCGCGCCCCTCGATCGAGACCCTCTTGCATGCCTTCATCCCGGCGACGCACGTCGACCACACGCATCCGGACGCGATCATCGCGCTGACGTCGAACCCGAACGCGCGCCGCCTCGTCGAGGAGGCCTTCGGCGACGAGGCCGTCTGGCTTGCCTACCAGCGCCCGGGCTTCGACATGTCCCGCCGGATCGCGCAGCTGCTCGAGGAGCAGCCGTCGGCGACGTGCGTGCTCCTCGAGAAGCACGGCCTCGTCACCTGGGGCGCGACCGGCGAGGAGAGCTACGGCTCGACGATCGAGATCGTCTCGCGCGCCGCGCGCGCGATCGACGAGGCGGGGCGCGGCCGGTTCGGGCTCGGCGGCCAGGCCGTCGCGGAGCTCGCGGAAGGGGCTGCGGACACCCTCCTGGCGCAGTCCCTGCCCGCGCTCCGCGGCGCGCTCCTCGTCGACACGGACGGGCTCGTGCTCGAGCTCGATCGCACCGCCGAAGCGCGCGCTTTCGCCTCGTCCCGGCGCGCCGCCGAGGTGAGCCAGATCGGCGCGCCGTGCCCCGACCACCTGATCAACACGAAGCACAAGCCGCTCGTGATCGCATTCGACCCCGAGCGGGAAGATGCGGCCGAGCTCGCGAGGCGCCTCCGCGAAGGCGTCGGGGAGTACGCGCGGTGGTACCGGGAGTACTACGACCGCAACCTCGACGACGAGACGCGCCGGTTCCCGATCGATCCCGCAGGGCCGCGTGTCGTGCTGCTCCCGGGCGTGGGCATCGTGACGACCGGCGGCGACGCCGGACGCGCCCGTGTGTCGCGCGACCTCTACCACCGCGCGATCGTCGTCGAGGACGCGGCGGATGCGCTGGGCGGTTTCCGCTCGCTGAGCGAGAGCGAGGCCTTCGCGATCGAGTACTGGCCGCTCGAGCGCTACAAGCTCGCGCAGGCGCCGCCGCGCGGCGAGCTCGCCGGTCGCGTCGCGGTGATCACCGGCGGCGCGAGCGGCATCGGCCGCGCGTCCGCGCGCATGCTCGCAGCGCGGGGGGCGCACGTCGTGATCGGCGATCTGAACTTCGACGGCGCGCAGGAGGTGGCGGAGGAGCTCGTCGTCGCCAACGGCCCGCGCCGCGCCGTCCCCGTTCGGGTGGATGTCACGAGCGAGGACGCGGTCGCGGAGCTCGTCCGGCGCGCAGTGCTCGAGTACGGCGGCATCGACATTCTCGTCGCCTCCGCCGGCCTTGCGACGAGCGCGCCGATCACCGAGACCTCGCTCGCCGACTGGGAGCTGAACTACGCGGTGCTCGCCCGCGGCTACTTCCTGACCGCGCGCGAGACGTTCCGCGTGCTGCTCGAGCAGGGCCGCGGCGGCTCGATCGTCTTCGTCGCCTCGAAGAACGCACTCGTGGCCGGCGGCAACGCCGCCGCCTACTCTTCGGCCAAGGCAGCGTCCCTCCACCTCGCGCGCTGCCTCGCGGAGGAGGGCGGGCCGCACGGGATCCGCGTCAACACCGTGAATCCCGACGCCGTGATCCAGGGGTCGAGCATCTGGTCGTCCGACTGGAAGGCGGAGCGGGCAAGCACCTACGGCGTCGAGGAGGAGGAGCTGCAGACGTTCTACCGCGGCCGCACGAAGCTGGGCGTCAACGTCTATCCGGAGGACGTCGCGGAGGCGATTGCGTTCTTCGCCGGCCCGCGGTCGGGCAAGTCCACCGGCAACATCCTCAATGTCGACGGCGGCGTCACGGCGGCGTACCCCAGATGACCGGGAGAACGACATGAGCCTGCTCGAGCTGCACGGGATCTCGAAGAGCTACGGCGGCGTGCGCGCGGTGGACGACGTCAGCTTCGGGATCGAGGCGGGCACGGTGCACGCGCTCGTCGGCGAGAACGGCGCCGGGAAGTCGACGCTCGTGAAGGTGATCACAGGAGTCATCCAGCCTGACGCCGGCGAGCTGCACATCGACGGCGAGCCCGTCTCGATCGGGGACGCGCAGACCGCGCACCGGCTCGGGATCGTCGCGATGTACCAGGAGCCGACCGTCTTCCCGGACCTGAGCGTGGCGGAGAACGTCTTCGCCGGCCGCCATCCCCGCAGCCGGCTGCACACCGTCGCCTGGCGCGCGATGGAGGACGAGGCGATGCGCATCCTGCGCGAGCTCGGCGTCGACTTCGGCCCCGGCACGCCGGTGCGCGGGCTGGGCGTCGCCGACCGGCAGCTGCTCGAGATCGCGAAGGCGCTCTCCACGAACGCGCGGCTGCTGATCATGGACGAGCCGACAGCCGCGCTCTCGCCGCACGAGGTCGACAACCTGTTCGCGACGGTGCGCAAGCTGCGCGAGCGCGGCGTGGCAGTCGTCTACATCAGCCATCGCCTCGAGGAGGTGGGTGCGCTCGCCGACACCGTCACCGTCCTGCGCGACGGCCGGCACATCGAGACGCGCCCCGCGGGCGAGCTGTCGCACGGCGAGATCATCCGGCTGATGGTCGGGCGGTCGCTCGACGCGCTCTTCCCGAAGGAGGAGGCGGAGATCGGCGACGTCGTCTTCAAAGCCGACGGGTTGTCGCGGCGAGGCGTCTTCGCCGACATCTCGTTCGACCTCCGCCGCGGCGAGATCGTCGGCCTCGCCGGCTTCGTCGGCGCCGGGAGGACGGAGGTCGCGCGCAGCATCTTCGGGGTCGACCCGCTCGACGGCGGGCGGATCGAGATCGAGGGGCGCCCCTTCAGGCCGCGCTCGCCGCGCGCAGCGCTGCGCCGCGGTCTCGCGTACCTGCCGGAGGACCGCCTGCATGAAGGGCTCGTCCAGCCGATGTCGATCAGCGACAACACGTCGATGGCCGTGCTCCCGGCGGTCACTGCTGCGGGCTTTCTCCGGCCGCGCCTCGAGCGCTCGCTCGCGCGCCGGTTCATGCAGCAACTGAGCATCAAGGCGACGTCGCCGGCCCAGGTCGTGCGCAGCCTCTCCGGCGGCAACCAGCAGAAAGTGGTGCTCGGCAAGTGGCTGGCGGCCGAGCCCCGCATCCTCATCCTCGACGAGCCGACGCACGGCGTCGACGTCGGCACGAAGGCCGACGTTCACCGCACGATCTCCCACCTCGCGGCGCAGGGGTTGACGATCCTGCTCATCTCGTCGGAGCTGCCGGAGATCCTCGGCATGAGCGACCGCGTGCTCGTGATGCGCGAGGGCCGGCTCGTCGCGGAGCTCTCGCGCGCGGACGCCACGCAGGAGAACGTGATCCAGGCGGCCGCCGGCGTGCAGGAGGCCGCGTGATCACCCGCGTCCGCGCGATGAAGCCGCAGGAGCTGGCTGCGGCGGCATTCCGGCTGCGCGAGATCGGCATCGTGCTCGCGCTGCTCGTCGTGGTCGTCTTCTTCAGCATCCGCGCGGACAACTTCCTGACGGCGTCGAACTGGCAGGACATCGCGCAGAACGTCTCGATCGTGGTCGTCGTCGCGGTCGGCGAGACGTTCGTCATCCTGACGCGCAACATCGACCTCAGCGTCGGCTCGATCGTCGGCCTCAGCGGCTACCTCGTCGCCGCGACGCTTGCGCACCATCCGGGCGTTCCGATCGAGGTCGTCGCGCTGATCTCGATCGCCGTCGGCGTCGGCCTCGGCCTCGTCAACGGCCTGCTCGTCGCGGTCGCGCGGATCCCGGCGATCATCGCGACGCTCGCGACGCTCGCGATCTTCCGCGGCATCCACGCCGAGATCACGGGTGGAAAGAACATCACCGCCTACCAGCTGCCGGACCGATTCCTGTCGCTCGCGGCGTCGAAGCCCCTCGGCTTCCCCGCCCTCGCGTGGATCGCCGTCGTCGTTGCGGTCATCGGCGCCGCGACGCTCCGATTCGTGCCGTGGGCGCGCGACTTCTACGCGATCGGCTCCAATCCCGACGCCGCGCGATTCGCCGGCATCGCCGCCGCCCGCCGCGTCATCACCGCCTTCGTCCTCTCGGGAGCGCTCGCCGGCCTCGGCGGTTTCCTGTTCGCGTCCCGGTTCCCGACGCTCGACTCGGGCGCCGCGACCGGCTTCGAGCTGACGGTGATCACCGCGGTCGTGATCGGCGGCGTGAACGTGTTCGGCGGCTCGGGGACGATCCTCGGCGTGGTGCTCGGTGCTGTGCTCGTCGCGACGATCTCGAACGGCTTCACGCTGCTGCGCCTCGACGAGTTCTGGAAGATCTTCTTCAACGGGTTCGCGATCGTGGCCGCTGTGGCGATCGATGCGCTCGTGACGCGGCGCCTCCAGGAGGCGCTGCGCCGGCGGCGTGTCGCACTCGTCTCGTCGCAGCCGCAGGCGGCAGAGGCATGAGAGGTGTGGCCGGCCGTGTGCTCGTCCGCTGGGAGACGCTGCTCGTCGTGGCGATCGTCGCGGTCGGCATCTGGAGCGTGACGCTCTCACCCTTCTTCCTGCAGCGCGCGAACCTGCTCGACCTCGTGACGCCGTACGTGTTCATCGGGCTGATGGCGTTCGGGTTGACGTTCGTCGTCATCACGGGAGAGATCGACATCTCGGTCGCGTCGACGCTCGCCGTGTCGATCGTCAGCTTCGCCCAGATCTTCGCCGCGGGCGCGAACGTGTGGGTCGCGGCGCTGATCGGTCTCGCGATCGCGGGCGGGCTCGGGCTCGTGAACGGCCTCCTCGTCGGCGTGCTCGACCTGCCCTCCCTCGCGGTGACCCTCGGGACGATGGCCGCGTACTCCGGGCTCGCGTTCGTCATCCTGTCGGGCGAAGGCGTTGCCACGTTCCCCGAGGGGTTCACCAAGCTCGGCGGTGGCTACCTCGCCAACGACGAGCTCCCCGTCGCGCTGCTCGTGATGCTCTTCTTCGCGCTCGTGCTCGGGATCGTGCTGCACGGGACCCGCTTCGGCCGTTACCTGTTCGCGATCGGCTCCAACCGCGAGGCGGCACGGCTCTCCGGCATCCCGGTGACACGCGTGCGCGTCACCGTGTTCGTCATCTCGGGGCTGATGGCCGGCGTCGCCGGGCTCGTCTACGTCGGCTACTTCGGCTCCGCGCGCGCCGACGCAGCGCAGCTGTCGCTCCTCGACATCGTCACGGCCGTCGTCCTCGGCGGCGTCGGCATCTTCGGCGGCACGGGCTCGATGCCGGGCGTGCTGCTGGCGCTGATCCTCGTCGCCGAGGTGCGCAACGGCATGCAGCTCGCGAACTTCTCGGGCCAGCTGCAGAACATCGTCATCGGCGTGATCCTCCTCGCGGCGATCGTCGCGGGGAACGTGATCGCGGGCATCCGCGCCGGCGGCGGGCGCACGAGGCCCCGCCGGTCGCGAAAGGAGGTGACGTCGAACGCTCCAGCCGAGACGCAGGTTCTCGTCGACTCCAACTCCTAGTCCTTCGACACCAACAGTCAGTCCAAGACCCCCGTCAGAAAGGGTTTGATATGCGTAGGCGCACACTCGTGCTGATCGGCTTTGCCGTCGTTGCCGCAGCTGCCGTCATGGCAACGCTCGGAACGGCCGGAACGAGCAAGACGCGGTACAAGATCTTCATCCTCCCGAAGGCAACCGGGATCCCCGTCTTCACGCAGAACGGCAACGGGGCGAAGAAGGCGGGCAAGGAGCTCGGCGACCTGGTGACGTACAACGGGCCGACCACCGTCAGCGGTGCAGCACAGGTCCCGTTCATCGACACCGCGACGCGTCAGGGCTACAACGCGATCGTCATCTCGACACCGGATGCCAACGCGGTCGCGCCGGCGCTCAAGCGTGCCGCCAAGAGAGGCGTCAAGATCATCTCGTACGACGGCGACACCGCACGTGACGCACGGACGATCTTCGTCGCGCCTTCGACGAACTCGCTCATCGGCGCGTACGAAGTGCAGTGGATGGGTGCCCAAACCAACTACAAGGGCCAGATCGCGATCCTGTCGGCGAACGCGACGTCCGCGAACCAGAACACGTGGATCACGTTCATGAAGCAGGAGCTGCGCAAGCCGAAGTACAGGAACATGAAGCTCGTCAAGATCGCCTACGGGAACGACGACCCGACGACCTCGGCGCAGCAGACCCAGGCGCTCTTGCAGTCGTATCCGAACCTCGCCGGCATCATCGCGCCGACGACAGTGGGGATCCAGGCTGCAGCGCAGGAGCTGAAGCAGGAAGGGAAGTGCGGCAAGGTTCAGTTGACCGGCCTCGGACTGCCGAACGACATGCGCAAGTACGTCAAGTCGGGCTGCACGACGAAGTTCGGGCTCTGGAACGAGAGCAACCTCGGCTATCTCGCCGCGTACGTCGCTCACAACGTCCTCGACGGGAAGCTGAGCGGTGCGCTCGGCCAGTCGTTCAAGGCCGGCACGCTCGGCACGTTCAAGGTGGTGCAGAGCGACGGCAACAAGCCGGTCGTCGTGCTCGGCCCGCCGCTCGTGTTCACGCCGCAGAACATCGACAAGTACCACTTCTAACCCGGTGGTCGCGGAGGGTGGAGGCGTGCGCCTCCACCCTCCTTCGGAGGTGATGGCGACGTCGAAGATCGACCAGATCGTGCTCGGCACGGCCGACCTGCGCGACAGGCCCGAGACGGGACGGCTGCTCGACCGCTTCTACGACCGGGGCGGCCGCGCGATCGACCTGGCGAACGTCTACGCAGACGGTGAGGCGCAACGGGCGGTCGGCGTATGGCTCCGCGCGAGTGGCGCCGACGTCGCGCTGTACGCGAAGGGCTGCCACCCGCCGTACTGCAGTCCGTCGCTCGTGGGCGACGAGGTCGACAAGGCGCGGTCGGACGTGGGCGTCGAGCAGCTCGACGTCTTCATGCTGCACCGTGACGACACGTCGCTGCCCGCGTCGGCGTTCGGGGATGCGCTGCTGGAGCAGGTCGAGCGCGGCGCGATCCGCGGCTTCGGCGTCTCGAACTGGACGCTCGACCGTCTCGTCGAGCTGCGCCTCGCGCTCGGAGGCGCCGCGGATGCGCTGGTCTCGTTCAGCAACCACTTCTCGCTCGTCGAGATGGTCGAGCCGACGTGGCCCGGCACGCTCGGCATGAGCACGAGCGACCTGGCCGCGCTCGAGGAGCTCGGCGTGACGCCGATCGCCTGGGCGAGCCTGGCTGCCGGGTACGTGGCGGGCCGCGACGACCGCAGCTGGAACAGCCCAGAGAACGAGGAGCGCCGGCGTCGCGCGCAACGGCTGGCGCGGGAGGGTGGCACGACGGCGACCGCGGTCGCCCTCGCCTACGTGCTGAACCAGCCGGTCCGGGTGCTCGCCGCCGTGGGAACGCGCTCCGAGGCGCACCTCGACGAGCTGCTCGGGGCTGCGACGCTGCCGCTGACCGCGGACGAGGTCGAGTGGCTGGGCTCTACCGGCGGTCGCCCCGGACGCTGAACGCGCCGTCGCCCCGCGCGACCACGTACAGGTGCCAGACGCGGTCGGCGGCCGAGAGCGTGCACGCAAACGTGTGGTAGCGCCCGCCGTGAGCGCGGAAATGCCGGTGCGTGCGCTCGTACTTCGAGCGGGAGCCCGGCAGGCAGAACGCGAGGTGGAACTTGTACTTCTGCGACCGCAGGTTCACGCCGCTCCACCGCGCCAGGCCGTGCTCGAGGTAGTTCTCTGCCTGCCGCTGGGTCGCGTAGGCGAGGCGGGTCGCAGCAGCCGCCGCAGGCGCGAGCGCGAGGCAGAGCAGGACGACGATCGCGAGTCGTTTCACCGCGTCAAGTGTGGCCCGGATCCACGCGCGCCACAACTGGACGGGCGTGCAGGGATCGGCGCGACGACGACGAGGCCTGTCCGGGGGGCGTCCAGGCCCGGTGTGACCCGAGACGGCGTGCCTGGCGCACCCGGTACTCTCGCTCCGTGGCCACGCGCGAGGAGATCCTGGCCGGGTTGGGGAGGGTGATCGACCCCGAGTTGCGCCGTCCCGTGACGGAGCTGAACATGGTGCGCGGCATCGAGATCGAGGGGCCCGACGTGGCGGTGACGATCGCGCTGACAGTCGCCGGTTGCCCGCTCCGCTCGAGCTTCGAGGACCAGGTCGCGCAGCACGTCGGGACGTTGCCCGGCGTCCGCTCCGTGCGACTCGACTTCGACGTCATGTCGCCCGACGAGCGCGCCGCGCTCACGACGCAGCTACGCGGCGATGCGCCGAGCCGGGGCATCCAGCTCTCGCCACGCACCCGGGTGCTCGCGATCGCCTCCGGCAAGGGCGGCGTCGGCAAGTCCTCGCTCACGGTGAACATCGCCGCGGCGCTCGCCGCCGAAGGGCAGGAGGTCGGTGTCCTGGATGCCGACATCTACGGCCACTCGATCCCGCACATGCTCGGCATCGACCAGAAGCCGGTCGTGGTGGACAAGATGATCGTCCCGCCCGTGGCGCACGACCTGCGGCTGATGTCGATCGGGTTCTTCCTCGACGACAACCAGCCGGTCATGTGGCGCGGCCCGATGCTCCACCGCGCGCTGGAGCAGTTCCTCCAGGACGTGCACTGGGGCGACCTCGACACGCTGGTCGTCGACATGCCGCCCGGCACCGGCGACGTCGCGATCTCGCTCGGCCAGTTGCTGCCGCGCGCCGAGGCGGTCGTGGTGACGACGCCGCAGCCGCTCGCGCAGGAGGTGGCGGCCCGGGCTGCGACGATGGCGCAACGCACGGGCATGCGCATCGTTGGCGTCGTGGAGAACATGACGTCGGAGGTCTTCGGGAGCGGCGGTGGCGGCCGGCTCGCGACGCAGCTCGGTGTGCCGCTCCTCGGCAGCGTCCCGCTCGACGCGCGCGTGCGCGCGGCCGGCGACGTCGGGATGCCGCTCGTCACGAGCGACCCCGCCTCGGCACCGGCGCAGGCGATCCTCGACGTCGCGCGGGCGATCGATGCGAGCCGCGCCGGCGGCTTCACGCGCACGCTGCCGCTCGTCTCCTGACGAGTGGCGGCGGCCGCCTTCTTCGACCTCGACCGCACCGTGATCAAGCGCTCGTCGGTGCTCGCGCTCGCAGGCTCGTTCCGCAGGCGCGGGTTGATCTCGCGCGTCGACCTGGTCAAGTCCGCGTTCTGGCAGGTGCTGTTCGTGCTCCGCGGCGCGAGCGCCGAGCGCGTCCGCCGCGCCGCCGAGGACGGGATGAAGATCCTGAACGGGTTTTCGGTCGCGGAGATGCAGCATCTCGTCGGCGACGCGATGGAGACGGTGCTGCGACCGCTCGTCTACGCGGAGCCGATGCGACTCGTCGAGGAGCACCGCGCCCGCGGCGAGCCTGTGTACATCGTCTCCGCGACGCTGCAGGAGATCGTTCAGCACATCGCCGACGACCTGGGCTTCGACGGCGCGATCGGGTCGACGTGCGAGATCGTCGACGGCGTCTACACGGGCCGGACGCTGCGCGCCGCGCACGGCGAGGGTAAGGCGCGCGCGCTGCGCGAGCTCGCCGCCGCCGAGGGCTTCGACCTCACCCGGTCGACCGCCTACTCGGATTCCTACAGCGACGTGCCGTTCCTCGAGGCGGTCGGGCATCCGGTGGCGGCGAACCCGGACCGCAAGCTGCGGCGCATCGCCGCCGAGCGCGGCTGGCCCGTGGTGCAGTTTGCGTCCTGACGAGGCGCGTCCGCGGCTCGCCCGGCTCGGGTTCGGCGCCGAGGACATCGACACGCTCGCCGCGCACTTCCTCGACGCCGAAGCGCGCGGCCAGACGGGTCACGGCCTCTCGCGCATCGAATGGCTCGAGACATGGGCGAGCTGGACACGACCACGCGTCCGCAGCGCGTGGAGTCGACGCCGGGCTACGAGCGCTGGGACGGGAACGGCGCGCTCGGCTACCTGACGCTCGAGGCGGCTCTCCGGGCCCAGCTCGCGGAGCCGCCCACACCGGCACGGCTCGTCGTCTGCTCGCGGACGTTCCCGACCGGGTCACTCGGCTACTGGGTCCGCCGGCTCGCGGAAGCAGGGCTCGTCGCGCTGCTCACCGCCACCTCCCCCCGGCGCCTGCCGCACCCCGACGGCGGCGAGCCGCTGACGGGCACGAACCCGCTCGCGATCGCCGTCCCCTCGAGCGACGGTGCGCCCGTCGTCTCCGACGTCTCGATGGGAGCGGTGACGCACGGCGACGTGCTCGCCGGCCGGGCGCGGCCCGAGGAGCTCGTGCCGTTCGGAGGGCCGCTCGCGCACAAGGCGTTCGCGCTCGCCGTCGGGTTGCAGCTGCTCGTCGACGCGCTCGACCCGGAGGACGGCTTCGGCGCGGTCCTGCTCGTCGCGCGCCCCAGCTCGGATCCGGTGCCCGGGCTGCGCTCGCTCGCCGCGGGCGTCAGGCTGCCGGGAAGCCGGGCTCGTTCCTGATCGCTGCGAAGTCCGAGTCGGAGCGCGCGTGCTCGGCCCACTTCCGGTCGAGCTCGACCGCACGCTGGAGATGCAGGAGCGCGTCGAGCGCCCGCCCGCCGCGCGCTTCCATGCAGGCCAGGTTGTAGAGCAGCGCGCCGTTCTCGGGCTGATCGGCGAGCGCCTCCTCGTGGATGCGGATCGCCTCGTCCCAGTCCTCCGCGCGCGAGGCCGGCACGGCCGCGAACATCGCCTCCCAGGCCGAGACCGTGTGAGCCTCGCCCGGCTTGCCGCCGAGGGCGAGCACCGCCGTCTCCGCGTCGAGCGCGACAGCGCCGCGCCGCAGCTCCGGGTCGCGCACGAAGACGAGCTGCCCCGGGCCGAGCTCGTGCTCGTTGCCGTCGACGGTGAAGCGTGCCCGGCCGCGCAGCACGAGGTAGATCTCCTCGTGGCCGAGCGATGCCTCTGTGTGCTCCTCGACGATCTGCCCGCCGGCTTCGCGCGCGGTGTACGCGTTGACGCCGAACGCGCGGATGCCGAAGTGACGGCGAACCGGGCGCCAGACGAATCCGTCCGGCAGCTCGATCGCGTCGAGATCGTCCAGGTGGACGACGCTCACGTGCCGAGCTCCTGGAAGCGCGGGTCGTCGCGGATCGGATCGAGGTCGGTGTCGTGCGGAAGCCATTTCATCACCTGTTCGCGGTTCAGCTCGACCGCCTTGCGCAGGTACTCGATCGCCTCGTCGGTCTCGCCGGCGAGCGCGAGGTAACACGCGACGTTGTAGTTGCCGCCCCACGCGTGCTCGTTGTCGGTGATCGTCGCCTCCATCGTCGCGCGTCCCGCCGCCGCGTCGCCCGCCTCCAGCTGTGCGAACGCGACGTGCACGGCCTCCCACCCTCCGGGCACGAACGCCTCGCCTTCCTTCCCGCCCGCGGCGAGCACCATCGTCTCGGCATCCGCGGCGCTCGCCGTGCGGAACGTCCCGGCCTCGACGTGGATCAGCGTCCCGGCCGGCGCCTCGAACGTCTCCTCGCCGACGGTGAACCGCGCAGCCCCGCGCACGACGACGTAGAGCTCCTCGTGACCGCTGTCCTCCTCGTGCGGTGGGACCAGCTTGTCCTCCGCCGCGTCCGCGCTCCACACGTTGACCCCGAAGGGCCGGAAGCCGAGTCGCAACCGCAGCGGACGAAGCACTTCGCCGCTGCCCCGGTACGGCACGCGCTCGAGGTCGTCGAGCGACAGGATCTCGTAGCCGCTCATCGCGCGCGCAGCTCCGCGAGCACGACCGGGTCGATCCGCTCGACGCCGTCGACCCGCTCCTCGAGGTTCTCCGTCCCCGACCAGTCGCCGAGCGCCTGCTCGAGGTCGCCGTCGTGGCCGAGCTTCGCGAGCCGCTCGGTCAGCTCCGCGCGCAGGGTGTCGTCGACGTCGATCCAGCGGTCGCGCGGCGTCTTGCCGAACAGCAGCGCGTGGAGGCGGTGGATGCGCGCGAGCTCGGCGACCGGCTGCTCGTGGTCGTCCACGCGCAGGTCGACGAGCGTGTCGGTGAGCCCGCCGTAGCCGCCGTTCTTCTCGACGACGAGCAGCGCCGCCGACTGCTGCCCGCGCCGGTCGCCGCCGGCCGCCTGCGCGGCGGCGAGGCACTCGAGCAGCCGCTCGGCGAGCGGTCGCCCGCCGGTTGCCGTGAAGGTGGTGGCGAGCGCGGCGACGGTCTCGTCCCCGACGAGGATGTTCCCCTGCGCGGCGAAGCCCGGGCCGGCGAGCCCGCCCGCCCACTCCAGGCAGCCGCTCCCCGTGTACGTGGCACCGTTGCCGCTCGCGTCGACGATGCCCAGCTGACGGTCGTCGCGGCCGTCGTCCGCCTCGGTCAGGCGCGCGACGACGTCGGCGGCTGCGAGACCTTCGCGCAGCAGCGCGAGCCCCTGCGGGCCGTAGCGTGGGTTGGCGAGCGCCTGCGTCGCGATTGCACCGACGCCGGGCTCGGCCCACGGCACGATCGACCCGACGGCGAGGAACTTCGATTGCGTCGCGACGCCCCACTGGGCCGCCTCGAGGTCGCACGCGGCGATCGAGTAGGTCGCGACCAGCGGCTCAGCCATACGTGAGCTCGGTCAGGTCGAGATCCAGCAGCGAGCGGTCGGTGACGATCGCGGCGGCGACCTCCGGCCGCGCGAGCGCTGCCTTCACCTCCTCCGCCGTCGCGGCGCGCACGACGACCGGCCTTCCCTCCGCGTGTGCGCGCCGCAACGCCTCGTCGTCGACGCTGTCGAGGACGAGCGCGCCGCTGACGTCGACCTCCCCCTCGAGAGCGATCTCCGGGATCCGGCGTCCCGTGGCTCCGAACCACCGCTCCCTCAAAGGTCGACCGAGTCTCCCGGCTCGATGCGCTCGACCTGGGCGCTCGTCAGGGCGGCGAGCGCGTCCGGCGTCCCCGTCAGCAGGCCGAAGGTGCCCCAGTGGCACGGCACGCAGCGCGGGTTGCCCAGCAGCTCGAGCGCGAGCGCCGCCTCGTCGGGGCCCATGGTGAAGTGGTCGCCGATCGGCAGCACCGCGACGTCCGGCTCGTAGAGGCGCGCGATCAGCTGCATGTCGCCGAAGACGCACGTGTCACCAGCGAAGTAGAC
>Ga0136846_1229068_pt1 | contig 17240 bp, 18 predicted proteins | sample HopSoiMetagenom2_FD_96841 | JGI IMG/M metagenome (GOLD analysis project Ga0136846, IMG submission 96841) | Grasslands soil microbial communities from Hopland, California, USA - 2 Assembly 2016 (version 4) | ecosystem: Environmental > Terrestrial > Soil > Grasslands | place: USA: Hopland...
AATAATTGAGAGGTCGTCATGGCAAAATCACCAAGCAATAACGCCGCACAGCGCGTTCGCAAGAAAGTTCGCAAGAACGTGGCCGATGGCATCGCCCACGTCCACGCTTCTTTCAACAACACGATCATCACCATCACGGACCGCCAAGGCAACGCTTTGTCCTGGGCGTCCTCCGGTGGTCAGGGTTTCAAGGGCTCGCGCAAATCTACGCCTTTCGCAGCGCAGGTCGCGTCCGAAGTGGCAGGCCGCGCCGCCATTGAGCAGGGCATCAAGAACCTTGACGTTGAAATCAAGGGACCTGGTCCCGGCCGTGAATCGTCTGTTCGCGCACTGGGCGCACTGGGCATCCGGATTAATTCCATTGCCGACGTGACGCCCGTTCCCCACAACGGCTGCCGCCCACAAAAGCGCCGCCGCATTTAATCCCTTGCCTGGTTGTTTGGCGGATTGTTTCGGTCCGTCGGATACCAGGCATTTTTAACCAAGCCCACCGCCGGCAGGTCATGACCTCCGGCTCCTGCACTCAGGTGCAGCAGATGACAAAAGGACACTCAAGTGGCACGTTACTTAGGCCCCAAGGCCAAACTATCCCGCCGTGAAGGCACCGACCTGTTCCTGAAGAGCGCACGCCGCGCCATCAGCGACAAGGCCAAGTTTGACTCCAAGCCAGGCCAGCACGGCCGTACCTCCGGTACCCGTACTTCGGACTTCGGCTTGCAGCTGCGCGAGAAGCAAAAAGTCAAACGCATGTACGGCGTGCTCGAAAAGCAGTTCCGCCGCTACTTCGAAGAGGCTGATCGCCGCAAAGGCAATACCGGTGCCAATCTGTTGTTCATTCTGGAATGCCGCCTGGACAATGTGGTGTACCGCATGGGCTTCGGCTCCACCCGCGCCGAAGCGCGTCAGCTGGTGTCGCATAAAGCCATTACGGTGAATGGCAACTCGGTAAATATTCCGTCGTACCTGGTTAAGACGGGTGATGTGATTGCCGTGCGCGAAAAATCCAAGAAGCAGGCTCGCGTGACCGAAGCCCTGGAATTGGCAAAACAGGTCGGTATGCCCGCCTGGGTTGATGTAAACGCCGACAAAGGCGAAGGTACCTTCAAGAAGGTTCCTGATCGCGATGAGTTTGCCGCCGACGTCAACGAATCGTTGATCGTCGAGTTGTACTCACGCTAATTTTCGTTCCTGCGATACGGGGCACCGTATCGCCAGGGTGTGCTTCGCCGGCCTTATCGGTGTAACGAACCGAGGGTATTGAGAGGAAGACTGCATGCAGACTAATTTGTTGAAACCAAAAACCATCAATGTCGAGCAGCTTGGCGCCAACCGCGCCAAGGTGACTCTGGAGCCGTTCGAGCGTGGCTACGGCCATACGCTGGGCAACGCGCTGCGCCGCGTTCTGTTGTCTTCCATGGTCGGCCACGCCGCCACCGAAGTCACCATCGCGGGTGTCCTGCACGAGTACTCGTCCATCGACGGTGTGCAGGAAGACGTCGTCAACATCCTGTTGAACCTCAAGGGTGTGGTGTTCAAGCTCCACAACCGCGACGAAGTCACGCTGAGCCTGCGCAAGGACGGCGAGGGCCCTGTCACCGCCGCCGACATCCAGACGCCGCACGACGTGGAAATCATCAACCCTGAGCACGTGATCGTGAATCTGTCGCATGGCGGCAAGATCGACATGCAAATCAAGGTGGAAAACGGTCGCGGCTACGTGCCGGGCAATCAGCGCCGCTACGGTGACGAATCACCGAAGTCCATCGGCCGCATCGTGCTGGACGCGTCGTTCTCGCCCGTCAAGCGCGTGAGCTACATCGTTGAAAGCGCCCGCGTTGAGCAGCGTACCGACCTCGACAAGCTCGTGCTTGAAATCGAAACCAATGGTGCAGTGACGGCTGAAGATGCTGTTCGCGCCTCAGCCAAGATTCTGGTTGAGCAGCTTGCAGTGTTTGCGCAACTCGAAGGCAACGAACTGGCTGCGTTTGACGCACCTGTTCAGCGTAGTTCACAGCAGTTCGATCCTATCCTGCTGCGTCCAGTCGACGAACTCGAACTCACGGTACGCTCGGCAAACTGCCTGAAGGCGGAGAATATCTATTACATCGGTGATTTGATCCAGCGCACTGAAAACGAGTTGTTGAAGACGCCGAATCTGGGCCGTAAATCGCTCAACGAAATCAAGGAAGTACTGGCCTCTCGCGGCCTGACACTCGGAATGCGACTCGAAAGCTGGCCACCCGCCGGCCTCGACAAGCGTTAATTGAAGCCACAAGATCCCACCTCAATGGGAATCTCGCACGGGCAGTACCTGATACGGCTGCCCGGATTTTAAAAAAGGAAACACCATGCGTCACGGACACGGACTACGTAAACTCAATCGCACCAGCGAGCACCGCCTCGCCATGCTGCGCAACATGATGAATTCGCTGCTGCAGCATGAAGTCATTAAAACCACGCTGCCGAAAGCCAAGGAATTGCGCCGCGTCGTGGAGCCCATGATCACATTGGGCAAAGAACCTACGCTGGCCAACAAACGCCTGGCATTTGATCGTCTGCGCGACCGCGACATGGTCGTCAAGTTGTTCGCGGAGATCGGCCCACGCTACAAAGCCCGTCCTGGTGGCTACACCCGCATTTTGAAGATGGGTTTCCGCGTTGGCGATAATGCACCGATGGCACTGGTCGAGTTGGTGGACCGCCCTGAAGTGTCGGAAGACACTACAGCTGACACGGCCAAGGCAGAGTAAGCTACAATACAAACATATCGCGCGGTGGAGCAGCCTGGTAGCTCGTTGGGCTCATAACCCAAAGGTCGTAAGTTCAAATCTTGCCCGCGCAACCAACACTAGCTAACCAAGTTAGTACAAAACGCCCACTTCATGTGGGCGTTTTGCTTTGTGTCCATACCCCGCAAGCCTCCAGCTTTATGTGCCGAAGCGATCAAGGCAGGGGTGTGTTTCTGTAGACAAGCAAGATCTGGGTTGGCCGTAGTGGAATGGCAGTTCCACCGTATAGGCCGGCGAAACTGGGCACCGGGATATCAGCGCGCCGTCCTAAGCCACGGCAATGGAGATCGGGAATGCAATGATCACCGAAATAACATTGAGCATGACTGTTAGGGGTACCCACCCCACGCCCAGCAGGTGCCTATGCCGAGGGTGGCTTGGCGAGCATCGGCGTCAGCTTTCATCACGGCATTCGCAAAACCCCTTTGAAGAGCTGATATCGCCGAGACGATCAGGAGGATGGCGGTGGACGGTTTTGACGCTCTGGAAAAGATTGGGAAGGAACCCCCCGCCGTTCTGGTCACTGATCTGGAGATGCCCAATCTGAACGGGTTGGAGTTGACGCGGCGCTTGCGGTCTATGCCACGGTGGGAGGCCCTCCCAATTGTCATGATTACTTCGAGAGCGACGGATAAGCATCGAGACATGGCGAGTGAGGCCGGCGTGAATCTTTACCTTAGCAAACCGTATGTGGACACAGATTTCCTGGCGCACCTGCGTCGACTCACCACCACCGAGCCGAAGGTCGAGGTTGTCTGATTGCAAGAGAAGATCCGGGTCGAAGCTGCCGGACCTGGCCGGCCTGGGCGTGCCGGATGACGCTCGGTGAAACCAAAAGTCAATCCGGCACCACCGCCGTCACTTCGATTTCCACTTGTGCACGGTCTTCCACCAGTGCCGCGACTTCGACGCAGGTCATCGCCGGGAAATTCTTTCCCATGACTTCACGATAGACCCCGCCTATCTCCTTGAGTCTGGCGACGTATTCCACACGATCAACCACATACCAGGTCATGCGAACCATATGCTCGGGCCCGGCGCCGCCCGCCTTGAGTACGGCCGCGATATTCAGCAAGGTCTGGCGGGTCTGCGCGACGAAATCATCGCTCTCAAACTGTTGCTGTGCGTTCCAGCCAATCTGGCCTCCCACAAAAAGCATGGCGCCGCGCGCCAAAATGCCGTTGGAATAACCTTTGGGTTCTGCCCAGTCGGGCGGTTGTATTTTTTTAAACATGTGTTTCCTGGGATGTTTGCAAATAAGGCATCAGGGCGTTGCGCATGTTGTCGGGGATGCGCATCGGCTTGCCGTTGGGAACTTGTGAATAGACCACCACGCCATGGGCTCTCAGCCTGATGGTATTGGCGCCACTTGGTGGGAGCGCGGCGCCATGAATTTCGTAATGCATCCCCATGCTCGAGCCGCCGATGCGTGTGAGCTCCAGCGTCATGGTGAGCGGATCGCCGTTGCGGCACATGCCGAGAAACTCGGTTTTCAGATCCACGATCGGCACGCCCATGCCACTCGCAATCAGGGCGTGCTCCGGAAACCCGATGTGAGCCAGGAAATCTTCCTGAACCTCATGCAGAAGATAAAAGAACTGCGGATAGAAAACAATGCCGGCCGGGTCGCAGTGATGAAAGCGAACCTGCTTTTGGACAGTGAACTTCATGATTGGCGCAGCTTGAAACGTTGCAACTTGCCGGTTTCTGTGCGCGGCAATTTGTCCACGAACTCGATCTGCCGTGGATATTTAAACGGTGCCAGCATCGCCTTGACATGATCCTGCAGGGCCTTGGTTGTGCTGTCGCCACCGGCCTCGCCGGGCTTGAGCACCACAAAGGCCTTGACGATCATGCCGCGGTCGTCGTCGGGCAGACCGATCACACCGCATTCCGCAACAGCCGGGTGCTTGAGCAGGGCGTCTTCAACTTCCGGGCCGGCCACGTTGTAGCCAGCGGTGATGATCATGTCGTCCGCACGTGCCTGGTAGAAAAAGTAGCCGTCGGCGTCCTGCATGAAAGCATCGCCCGGGTAATTCCAGCCGCCTTTGACATAGTTGCCCTGGCGGGCATCGTCCAGATACCGGCAGCCGGTGGGGCCCACCACGGCGAGCTTCCCGACCGTGCCGCGGGGCACCTCCTCGCCGGCATCGTCCACCACTTTGGCGGTATAACCCGGCACCACTTTTCCGATGGCGCCGCGGCGCACATCTTGCCCTGCCGCAGAAATAAAGATGTGGAACATTTCGGTAGCGCCAATGCCGTCAATCATCTCGATGCCCGTGGCCTCTTTCCACAGCTGCCGCGTGGCGTCCGGAAGGCTTTCGCCGGCGCTCACACACAACCTGAGGCTGGGTACGCCATGCTGTTTGGCGAAAGCGGCCATCTGCCGGTAGAAAGTGGGCGCGGTGTAGCACACCGTGGCGCCGACCTGGTTGATGAGTTTGACCATTGCCTCCGGCGTGTAGCCGATGGAAGGGTAGTACACAGAAGCGCCGGCCCACATCGGAAAAATCAGCATGCCGCCCAGGCCGAAAGTAAACGCCAGCGGCGGCGAGCCGACCACGATGTCGTCAGGCCTGGCCTTGAGCACATGGCGCGGCCAGGCTTCGCACGCGGCCAGCACGTCGCGATGTGTGTGCACAGCGGCTTTGGGTTTGCCGGTGGTGCCCGATGTAAATGCCATCAAGGCGATGTCGTCGGCCGCCAGCGGGCATGGCGTGAATTTGCCGTCTTTTTGCGCCGAGAGAACGGCGAGTGACCCCGGCTCATCCATCAGATTGAACGGAACGATGACCTGAAGCGTAGTGCTTTGCGCTTTGGCAGTTTGCAGCTCTTCCAGCAGGGTGGCGTCGCACAGGGCAATCGCGGGCCTGGCCTTTTCAATGACTTCGCCCAACTCCTTGGCCCGCAGCAAAGGCATGGTGGCTACGGCGACCAGTCCGGCCTGCACCACACCCAGCCAGGCCAGCGCCATGCCGATGGAATTGCCCCCGCGCAGCAGAACGCGATTGCCGGGCTGGAGCTTGAAGTCCTCCGTCAGCACCTGCGCAATCCGGTTGACGCGCTCCAGTGCATCGGCATAGCTCAGAGTGATTTTGTCTGACCGCAGCATGGGCTTGTCCGCATGTCCTTCCCGAAAAGCTTTGGCAAACAGGGCCTGCACCAGATTGGCCTGCGCCGCAATGCGCAGCTCGGGCATAGCGTAGACCATGCGGGGCAAGGCCTGCGGCGAGGGAAGGCGATCATGCACAAACCGGTCGGGTTGGGCAGAAGGCGCCGCGGCAAGCGCTTCGGTTGCAGAAACGGGATCGGAGACGTTATCGGTGACAGAAGTGCTCATGATTGCAATACAGCCTTTCCAATGATGAGTTGCTGCACTTCGGTCGCGCCTTCGTAGATGCGCAGGGAGCGGATATCGCGGTAGAGGCTCTCCACCTTGGTGCCCACTTTCACGCCCAGGCCGCCGTGCATTTGCAGCGCCATGTCGATGACCTTCTGGGCGTTCTCTGTGGCTGTCATCTTGGCCATGGCTGCCTCAGCGGTGATGCGCGCGCCGCTGCCCAGGCGCTCGCTTTCGTCGCGCATCCAGGCGGCTCGGTAGGTCAGCAGGGCGGCTGCATCGACCAATGCCGCCATCTCGCCAAGCTTGGCCTGTGTGAGCTGGAAGTCCGCCAGCGTCTGGCCGAACATCTTGCGCTCCTTGGAAAAATGCACCGCCTCAGCCAACGCGCGGCGCGCCATCCCCAGCGCGGCTGCGGCGACGGAGGCGCGAAAAATATCCAGTGTCTGCATCGCCAGCTTGAAACCGCCGTGCAGCGCGCCCAGCTGTGCATTCTGCGGCAGCTTGCAGCGCGTGAATTTCAACGTCGCCAATGGATGCGGCGCCATCACGGCGATGTGCTCGCTGCTGTCCAGGCCCTTGTTTTCTGCATCGACGATAAAAGCCGTGATGCCGCGAGTGCCGGCTTGCGGATCCGTCTTGGCAAAAGTGACATAAAAATCCGCGATGCCGCCATTGCTGATCCAGGTCTTGCTGCCGTTGAGGGCCCAGCCGTCGACCGTGTTCACGGCAGACGTCACCATGGCGCCGGCGTCGGATCCAGCGTCGGGCTCGCTCAGGGCAAACGCCGCAATCTTTGCGCCGCTGGCCACTTGCGGCAAATAGGCGGCCTGCTGCGCGGGTGTTCCTGCCAGCGTGATGGCGCCGCTGCCCAGCCCTTGCATCGCAAAGGCGAAATCGGCTAACGGCGAATGAAAAGCCAGGGTCTCGCGCAGGATCACCAGCGCACGGGAGTCGAGCTTTTCCAGTGCACCTCCCAATGCGCCGTCTTTGCCGGCCGGCACGCAATAACGAAGCCACTGGTTGGCGCCCAGAAGTTTGACCCACTCCTTGCAAGCGTGGCGATCATCGCTTTCGTCGATGTGCTGCTGCGGCATCCAGTCGGCCAGCCGCCGGCCCAAATCGCGGTGGACATCGTCAAAAAAAGGCAGCGACAGATGGGCGGTGGTCGATCTCATGCTTGAAACATCCTTGCCTGGTTGGCTTGCTGACTCGTCGGGTGCGTGCTTCAGTCGCCGCGAAACACGGGCTTTTGCCTGGCCGAAAACGCCTCATAGGCGCGTGTGAAATCCTGCGTTTGCATGCAGATGGCCTGTGCCTGTGCCTCGGCTTCTATGGCCTGGTCCAGCGTCATGGCCCATTCCTGGTGCAGCATGGTCTTGGTCATGCCGTGTGCAAAGGTCGGGCCGTCGGCCAGGCTTTGCGCCAGCTTCTGCGCTTCTGCCAGCACCTCTTGCGGCTCATGCAGCGCGTTGAAAAATCCCCACTGCAGGCCTTCCTGCGCGCTCATGGCACGGCCGGTAAACAGCAGCTCCGAGGCGCGGCCCTGGCCGATCAGGCGCGGCAGCAAGGCGCAGGCGCCCATGTCGGCGCCGGCCAGGCCCACGCGGGTGAACAGGAATGCGGTCTTGGCCTGGGCCGTGCCCAGCCGCATGTCAGCGGCCAGCGCCATCATGGCGCCTGCCCCGGCGCAGATGCCGTCAATCGCCGCGATGATGGGTTGCGGGCACAGGCGCATGGCCTTGATGAGGTCGCCCGTCATGCGGGTGAACTCCAGCAGCTCGGGCATGGTCATCTTGGTCAGCGGCCCGATGATTTCATGCACATCGCCGCCCGAGCAGAAGTTGCCGCCCGCGCCGGTGATCACCACCACTTTCACGTCGGTGGCGCTGTTCAATGTGCGGAACAAATCACGCAGCTCCGCATAAGAGTCGAAAGTCAGCGGATTCTTGCGCTCCGGGCGATTGAGCGTCAGCGTCGCCACGCCCGCGTCGAACGAATACGCAAAGTGTTCCGCCTGGTGATGTGCCAGCGCATCGAACTGCGCATGCATCGGGTTGCCCAGCTTGATGTAGTGCTTCATGTTGTCTCCAGTTTGGCGTCGGCGAGGGCGTTGTGGTGTTGCTTGACCTTGCCCAGCAGTTTGTGCAGAGACTCCACTTCGCGCGCAGACAGGCCTTCAAACGCGGCCACGATCCAGGCTTCATGCTCGGCTGCCATCTCGTCGAAGAGCTTGCGGCCGCGAGACGTCAGGCGTACGCGGTAGGCGCGGCGGTCGCCCTCCACGTCCACGCGTTCCACCAGGCCTTCGGTCACCAGCTGGTCGGTGATGCCGGTGACGTTGCCGCCGGTCACCATCATGCGGCGCGACAACTCGTTCATCTTCAGGCCTTCCGGGCTGCGCTCAAGCTGCGCCATCAGGTCAAAGCGCGGCAGCGTGGTGTCGAACTGTTCGCGCAGTTGGGTGCGCACCTGCTTTTCCACCAGTTGCGTGCAGGTCAGCATGCGCAGCCAGAGCCGCAATGCCTCGGGGTGTTCGCTGTGGCCTCGTGCTTCCATGTCCATGGTCGTCTCCTTGGTGGTATTGATGCTTGCTGTTATCTGGTTGCTATTTATTTGATAGCTGTCAGCGCTTTATCCATCTGGGCCGCAAGCTCTTTTTGCTTTGAAATTTCTCGGTAGAGCTGGTCGCGCCCGCTCAGGTAGGGTTGCGGCCAGTTCACATGCCGGCTTTGCAGTTTGGCCGCCTCGTGCAGCGTCCAGGCCGGGTCGGCCAGGTGCGGGCGGGCAATGGCGCACAGGTCGGCGCGGCCGGCCGCGATGATGCTGTTGACATGGTCGACTTCCGAAATCGCGCCGACGGCGATGGTCTGGATGCCGACCTCGTTGCGGATGCGGTCGGCAAACGGCGTCTGGTACATGCGGCCGTAAACCGGTTTTGCCGCGCGCGTGGTCTGGCCTGACGATACGTCGATGAAGTCGCAGCCCGCAGCCTTGAACATCCGGGCAATCGCGACGGCGTCGTCGGCTGTGTTGCCGCCGGGCGCCCAGTCGTGCGCCGAAATCCGCACGCTCATCGGCAGATGCTGCGGCCACACCTCACGCATGGCGGCAAACACCTCGAGCGGAAAGCGGCAACGGTTCTCCAGGGAGCCGCCATACTCGTCAGTGCGCTGGTTCGTCAGCGGCGTGATGAAGCTCGACAGCAAGTAGCCATGCGCGCAATGCAACTCCAGCCAGTCAAAGCCGGCTTCAGCCGCGTAGCGGGTGGATTGAACAAACTCGGCTTTGACGCGGTCCATATCGGCGCGTGTCATGGCTTGCGGAACCTGATTGGTCGGACCGTAAGCCACCGCGCTGGCCGCCAGAAGAGGCCAGTTGCCGGTGGTGAGCGGTTCGTCCGGCTGTTCCCAGCCGACTTGCGTTGAGCCCTTCGGTCCGCTGTGGCCCAGTTGCATGCCGATCTTGGCGCCAGCGCCCGAGGCGTGCACAAAATCCACGATGCGTTTGAACGCCTTGGCTTGGGTGTCGTTCCAGAGGCCCGGGCAGCCGGGGGTGATGCGGCCTTCTGCGCACGGCGCAGTCATTTCGACAAACACCAGCGCAGCACCGCCCAGCGCGCGTGCGCCGAGGTGAACCAGGTGGAAGTCTTGCGGTACGCCGTCTATAGCGCTGTAGGTCGCCATGGGTGAGACGACGATGCGATTCTTCAGTGAAAGCTCGCGGACCTTGAGTGGCAGCAGCATGGGCGGCGGCGCGTGCGGCGCATTGCTTTTGGCCAGCCACTGCTCATAGCCCTGCAGCCAGGCGGCATCGCGCACGCGAAGGTTTTCATGGCTGATGCGCTGCGAGCGCGTGAGCAGCGAGTAAAAGAACTGCTCGGCCTCCATGCCGCTGTAGCGGTCCACATTCTCAAACCATTCGGTCGAGTTGCGCGCCGCGTTCTGGATCTTCAACACCTCCACCGAGCGCAGCGCCTCATAGGTTTTCAGCGCGGCAGCGGCATCACCGTGTTGCGCAAAGCAGTTGGCGAGCTCGATCGCATCTTCCAGCGCCAGCTTGGTGCCGCTGCCGATTGAGAAGTGCGCGGTATGCGCCGCATCACCCATCAACACAATGGGGACCTGTTTGCCGTCGATGGAAGCCTCGTGCACCCAGCGCTCGCACACCACGCGCGGAAAGCGAATCCAGATCGCCGAGCCGCGCACGTGCGTGGCGTTGTTCATCAGCGCATTGCCGTCCAGGTATTTGGCAAACAAGCGCTCGCAGAAAGCGATGCCGTCTTCCTGGCTCATCTGGTCCAGGCCGTGGGCTTTCCACACGGCTTCGGGCGTCTCGACGATGAAGGTCGAGGTGTTCTCGTCAAACTTGTAAGCATGCGCGGCAAACCAGCCGTGCTCGGTCTGCTCAAATGCGAAGGTGAAGGCATCAAAGGTTTTGTGCGTGCCCAGCCAGACAAAGCGGCAGGCGCGCAGCTCGACGTCGGGCTTGAAGGTGTCTGCGTAGCGGTTGCGGATCCGGCTGTTCAGGCCGTCGCTGGCGATCACCACGTCGGCCTTGTATTGCGCCGCGATGGCCTGGTCGTCCTGCACGTCGGTTTCAAACACCAGGTCAACGCCCAGGGCGATACAGCGCTCCTGCAGGATATTGAGCAGGCGCTTGCGGCCAATGCCGCAAAAACCGTGGCCGCCCGAGCGCACGGAGCGGCCCTTGAAGAACACCTCCACGTCGTCCCAGTGATTGAACGCGTCGCCGATCAGTTGCGCGCTCACCGGGTCGGCCACGCGCAGGTTGCCCAGCGTCTGGTCAGACAGCACGACGCCCCAGCCAAAGGTGTCAAAAGGCCGGTTGCGCTCGACCACCGTCACTTGATGCGCCGGGTTTTGCAGCTTCATCAGCAGGGCGAAATACAAACCTGCGGGACCACCGCCCAGGCAAAGAATGTGCATGAAAGCGTACTCTCTGGATTAATCTGGCTTTAATTGTTTAGGTTTAAACTAAATTCGTCAAGCGGGTTTTCCGCAAATCCAGAAACTGTCTGCAACGGGGCGTAAGAGAAAAGGCCGATGCTTCGGCCCCGACGGCTTCAGGGCGCCTGGAAGCCAGCCGCTCTGTAAGTGAGCACCAACGTGTCCCGGAAACTTTTTCCGGGATGGCCGTCGGCCGGCAGGATGGGGGTGGTTTCGTGGATGACACGGGCGTCGTCCAGCAGCAATGCCGTCAGGGGCTCCTGCATGACAAAGCGCACGCCGTGCGGGCCATTGGCGTCAAACACCCGGGTTTCGCCGCCCTTGACGCCGTGCCGGGCCACCATCATCACCACGACGAAGTCCACGCCGTCGCGGTGCGCTCCCTCCGGAGTGGGCCGCCCCACGCCGCCTGCGGTGTCGATGCGGAACTGGTGCGCTTCAATATGCCAGCGCGCCGCAGGCTGCACCTGCGCAAACAGCCTTCCCAGGCTGGCCAGCAAATCTGTCCACGCCGGGGCGGTAGCAACCTTCGGCTCGACCGGGTCGAACCAGCGCTCGAAGCCACCGTGCAGTGCGTTGTAGTCGGTGGGCTGCCAGTGTGCACGGTGCGGCGTCTGGATGAGCGCCCCTGTAGCCAGCTCCTGGACGAAGCAGGAATGGCGGCGCTTGCGGTAGTGCCCGCCGTCTTTCAGGTGTGCATCGGGCGGGAGGCAGTCCCAGGAGTCCGTCAGCGACTGCCAGCCTGATGTCCATGCCGGCGTTGGCAGTTCCAGCGTGGCCGTCAGTTCGGCAGGGTTGAGCAGGCTCAGCCCATCCTGGCTGAGCGCCTGGCGAGCCGACTTGGGGACAGTGGCGATATTGAACATAGGGCCTATTTTGCTTGAGCCGCACGGCTTGCACTCCACGTCCGCCGAAGTCCGGCGCGCCAAGAGGTGAAGCAGGCCTACATACGCCGGCCGCAAACCTTCCCATAATGAAGGGTCTGTCCAACTTGAGGAGCCATCCATGCTTTACAAATTCAAATCCAAAGACGCCGGCGATGTGATCATGCTCGAAGCCAACGGCCGCAAGGTCCTCGAAATCATCGGCAAGGACCCCGCCCCCAAAGGCATCATCCTGCCCGAACAGATGCCCGCCGCGATTGCCGCCCTGCAGGCCGCGATCGCGCACGAAGAAGCCCATGATGCCAATGCCGACGAGGGGGTCGTTCCCGGCGATGGCCTGCGCTTGCGCCAGCGCGCCGTGCCTTTTATCGACATGCTGCAACGCAATCTCAAGAATGGTCACGAGGTGGTCTGGGGGGTTTAGTCGCTGTTCGTTTAGCGGGACTGCCGCGGCGGCTCCTGGTTTTATATATGTAGGAATTAAAAAGCCCTGGTGACAGGGCTTTTTCATGAGGCAAGGCGTCTAGATCCCATACGCCTGGCAGCTTTTGTCGCCGCCCCCTAGTTGATAATTTCTCCCATCCCTGCCTGGACGCGCATTCTGAGTTGCCGGATGAACTCTTGATCATAGGGTTCCCAGCTCTCAAGCTCGCCGATGATTTTCAAAGGAGACCTGCTCCGGTACGACCGTGTTGGGTTGCCAGGGAATTTTTTGTCCGTGACGTTGGGGTCGTTCTCAAATTCTCCCGTTGGCTCAACGATGTAAACCCGCGGTGCGCCTTCGCCTTTGGCTATCTCCGCAGCGAGCCCAGCTCCCTTTGACAAGGCCGTGAAATAGATGTGGTTCATCACAACACGGTCGTCGTAATTCGATCTGAAACCTGCCGTCAGGAGGTCGCCAACTCTCATATCAGCCTTCGTGCCGTGATAGAAAGGCCCGCCGTCTAAAACACCCATTTGCTTGCCTCTAAAAAACGAGGGGAAAAATTCAGTCGCCTGAACCTCAATCCACCTTCGCCCCGGAAGCCTTCACCACCTGCGCCCATTTCTTGTGCTCGGCGTTGATAAAGGCGGTGAACTGCTGAGGCGTGTTGCCGCTGGGGATCGCACCTTGTGCCAACAGCTTCTCCTTGATGGCTGGCGTGTTGAGCGCCTTGGCGGCTTCCTGCTGGATGCGGTTGATGATGTCCGGCGGTGTCCCGGCAGGGGCCAGCAGGCCGAACCAGGAACTCGCGTCAAAGCCTTTCATCGCCGGGCCGCCGGCCTGCTCCATGGTGGGCACGTCAGGCAGGGCGGCCGAGCGTTCAGAACTGGTCACAGCCAGAGCTTTGAGTTTTCCGGACTTGATGAGCTGCATGGAAGACGGCAGGTTGTCGAACATGACGTCCATGTCGCCGCCCACCAAAGCCAGCAGCGCAGGGCCGGAGCCGCTGTAGGGAAAGTGCGTCATATAGGTGCCGCTCATGGTCTTGAACAACTCGCCCGCCAGATGGATGGACGTGCCGTTGCCGCTGGAGGCCATGTTGAAAGTGCCAGGCTTGGCTTTGGCCGCGCGTATGAAGTCCGTGACGTTGTTGATGCCGGCGGCTTTGGCTTTTTCAGTGTTGACCACCATGACGTTGGGCACACCCGCGACCAGCGTGATGGGCGCGAAGTCTTTTTGCGGGTCGTAAGCCATTTTGGAGTACAGCGACTTGTTGATCCCGTGCGTACCGACGGTTCCCATCAGCAGCGTGTAGCCGTCGGGGGCCGACTTGGCCACCACGTCGGCGCCGATGTTGCCCCCGGCGCCGGCGCGGTTTTCCACCACAAAGGGCTGGCCGAAGGCTTTGGAAAGTTCAGGCGCCATGGCCCGGGCCAGGATGTCGGTGGTGCCGCCGGGCGCAAACGGCACGACGATCTTGACCGGCCGGGTGGGCCAGCTGGTTTGCGCAGATGTTGGGATTACTACTAAATTGATAGCGGACAGTGCAATACCGGCAAGGACCAGCCTGCGATTTTGCTTAAGGATTTTTCTCAAGATGGACTCCAGGAAGATAGGGCCGGCGCGCGGCCGGGGACTGCATGAACATAACGTCCGCAGGCAGCTCATTCAAGAGGGTTAAACCCGGGGACTTTTGATCAACCCGTGGAAGACAGGATTGTCTTCATCTGCGTAAGAGGCATTTGCATTCAGGTTTCGCCTCAGTTTCCATACGCTGGCCACACGGCTTTTGCATCAAGATTGCATTTATCTCCGCGTACCTGTGGACAAAAAAAAGCCGCCCGGCGTGAGCCGGGCGGCTTGGCAATCAAAGGGGTCAATGCTCAGTCGGCAAACTTGCCGGCGGCTTCGATCACGGGCTTGAGCTTGTTGATCTCGCTGACGACAAAAGCCTTGTGGGCGGCAGGCTCGACGCGCTTGTCGGTCACCACCACAGCGCCCAGGCCTTCCTGTTTCCTGATGAAGTCAGGATCCTTCAGCGCCACTTTCAGGGCATTGTTGAGTTGGGTCATCACAGCTGGCGGCGTACCCTTGGGGGCATACAGGCCATGCCAGATCGTCAGGTCAAAACCTTTCAGGCCCATTTCCTGCAAAGTTGGGTAGTCCTTGAGCAGTTTGTTATTTTTCAGTGGCTTGGCGGTGGTGACAGCAAACGCCTTGACGCGGCCGGCCTCAATCTGGCCGGTGGTGTTCGTAGTCTGGTCGCACATCATGTCGACCTGGCCGCCCACCAGCGCATTCATGGCGGGAGCGGTGCCACCAAAGGGAATGGTGGTCATGGCTTCTTTGGCGTTGATGGCTGCTTGCCACATCAGGCCGCACAGGTGCGAAGCAGAGCCCAGACCGGCGTGGGCGATGTTGAGCTTGCCAGAGTTGGCGCGGATGTAATTTTCGAAGTCGCGGTAGTTGTTGGCCGCAAGCTGCGGCTTGCCGATGATGGTCATGGGCACTTCATTGACCATGCCGAGGTATTCAAAATCGTCAGGCATCTTGTACGGCAGCTTGCGGTAAAGCGCCGGTGCGGCCGCCATGCCGATATGGTGAAGCAGCAGGGTATAGCCGTCGGGTGTGGCGCGCGCCACTTTGGCAGCGCCGATGGTGCCGCCGGCGCCGTTGACGTTTTCCACCACGAAGTTGGCGCCGCCGCCCATTGACTTGCGCATGGCTTCGGCCAGGTCGCGCGCCACGCGGTCAGTCGGGCCGCCGGCCGCGAACGGCACTACAAAGGTAATGGGTTTGGAACCGGGGAATGCAGGTGCTTGCGCATGGGCGGCAAACATGGCCGTGGCTGCGGCGGCGAGGACTAACAGGCGTTTCATGAGCGTCTCCTTGGTATTGAACGCGCCAAGTTTACGGTTCCGATACCGCCAAAACATCGCGGGAACTACGTAAGGGCAAGCCCCCTGGTTCTTTAGCGGAGCACCGCGCAACCCCTTGGCTTTGGGAGTTCAGGCCAGTCGGGGCCGCGGAACCGGCTTTGCCGGGCCGCAGGCGCAGCGCCCACTAGGGGCTGGAGCCCGCGGCTCCAAGCCTGCCAGCGCAGGCTTGGACGGGCGACAGAGGCGAAGCGTCTCGCGAGCCGCGGCCTGCAAGGCCTCGCGCATTACGCGAAGCGAAAAGCGTGGGGGCTACTTATAACTCCGCGCGTCCTCAATAACCTTCCCGTCGTTGGGGAGACTTCCAGGCGCCATCAACTGTACGGTGCCGCGCAGCTTGGTGACATCGCGGATCACCTCGCTGATGCGCTGGTCCAGCCCGCTTGGCGCCGAAGCCGCCTCGACCTGAAAGTGCATGCTGTCATTAGCCATCTCGCCGCTGACCACCAGCCTGGCTTTGAGCACTTCGGGAAAGCGCCGGACGATGTCGGCGACTTGCCCCGGGTGCACAAACATGCCGCGCACCTTGACGGTCTGGTCGGCTCGGCCCATCCAGCCCTTGATGCGTGAATTGGTGCGCCCCGTCGGGCAAGTGCCCGGCAGGATGGCGGAGAGATCGCCCGTGCCGAAGCGAATCAGGGGGTAGTCGGGATTGAGCGTGGTGACGACCAGCTCGCCCACTTCGCCTTCGGCCACAGGGTCGCCGGTGCCGGGCCGCACAATCTCCACGATCACGCCCTCGTCCAGCACCAGGCCGTCGCGGGCTTCGGTTTCATAGGCGATCAGCCCCAGATCGGCCGACCCGTAACACTGGTAGCCGGCAATGCCGCGCTCTGCCAGCCAGTCCCGCAGGCTGGGCGGAAAGGCCTCACCCGACACCAGCGCCCGCGTGACGGTGGGCAGCGCCACCTTCATGTCGGCGGCTTTTTCCACAATGATCTTCAGGAAGCTCGGTGTGCCGATGTAACCGGCGGGCCTGAGCTCGGCCATGGCTTGCACCTGCTGCTCGGTTTGCCCGGTGCCGCCCGGAAACACCGTGCAGCCCAATGCGAGGGCGCCGGTTTCCATCATGGCGCCGGCCGGCACGAAGTGATAGCTGAAGCAGTTGTGGACCAGCTGGCCCGGGCGAAAGCCCGCGGCAAACAGGGCCCTGGCCATGCGCCAGTAGTCCTTGCGCGTGCCGCCGGGTTCGTAAATGGTGCCGGGGCTGGCGAACACATGGGGCATGTGCGCGCCGTATCGCAAGGCGCTGAAGCCGCCAAACGCGTCGCCGCCGCCGCCGGGGCCGCGCTCTGCCTGCTGGCGTTCCAGCAGCTCGTGCTTGCGCGTCACGGGCAAGCGCGCCAGCGCGGCCCGCGACGTCACGGCTTGCGCATCGACGTCTTTGAGGATGGCTGTAAATGCGGGAGCCCGCGTCTTGGCGTGGGCGATCTGCTGCGGCAATGCCGCCAGCAGCGCCGCTTCGCGTTCCGCAGAGCTTCGCACTTCCAGTGCGTCGTAATGTGTTGTCATATCTGGGCAAGGAGAGTTCTTAAATCAGCATGAGCCGCGGAACCGGCTCTGCCGGGCCGCAGGGCGGGCCGCCCCCTCGGGGGGGGGCAGCGTAGTACACGAAGTGACAAGCGTGGGGGCCATGTTCTAGGCCAGCCACCGCTTGCGGCGCTTGTAGCTCTTCACATCTTTGAAGCTCTTGCGCTCGCCGCCGCCCACGCCGAGGTAGAACTCCTTCACGTCTTCATTGTTGGCCAGGTCGCTCGCGGCGCCGTCCATCACCACGCGGCCGCTTTCCATGATGTAGCCGTAGTCGGCGTACTTCAGGGCCATGTTGGTGTTCTGCTCGGCGAGCAGGAAGGTCACGCGCTCTTTCGTGTTGAGGTCCTTCACGATCTCGAAG
>Ga0136846_1234091_pt1 | contig 17224 bp, 15 predicted proteins | sample HopSoiMetagenom2_FD_96841 | JGI IMG/M metagenome (GOLD analysis project Ga0136846, IMG submission 96841) | Grasslands soil microbial communities from Hopland, California, USA - 2 Assembly 2016 (version 4) | ecosystem: Environmental > Terrestrial > Soil > Grasslands | place: USA: Hopland...
AGCGTCAGCAGCAGCAGCGAGAACCCAATGCTGATAGCCGTAATGAGACTGCGGCGACGATTGCGAAAAGCGTTCTTAGTGGCAAAGCGGCCCAGCGTCATGGGTGTCTCCACAGTTTCAGCATGGCAAGTTGATTAGTTTGGCGATTCTAAATAACTTCGGCTAGTTTCACCCAAAAGTACGCGGGAACAGGAAAATAGTTCCCAAGAAGCTAAGGAAACCCTTGTCGATGGCTCAACCTGCTGCAGTTAGTCAGCGAGCGTTACAAACTGGCATACAGATATTTATATAACGAACGCTAAATATTAAGAGGCTCACGCGCAGTCGTCAAGGACAAAGCTGAGCGATTCACGTACCGGTGTGGCTCAGCTCAAATGGCTTCTCTGCGCAGCTCTCCGCTCCCATTCACCGTCTTCATTTCCAGCGAACGTCCACCGCTTCCGATGGTGCCATGCACCGAGTGCCTGCCGATGCTGCCCTGCATAGTGAGGGGGAAGTCGGATTCGAGATGCCCGTTGACGCTCTTGAAATCAATGTCGGTGCTCACGTTTGGTGGAAGCGCCAATTTGATGCTGCCATTGACGCTCTTGAATTCAAGGTTCCCGGACCACTCCGCCCGTCCGAGTCGCGCTTCAATCGACCCATTTACGCTGCTTGCCGAAGCCCAGCTCTGTGTCGACAGGCGAACACTGCCATTTACACTGCTCGCTTCAACATACCGGCCCATTGACTCGGCATTCACTCGACCGTTCACGTTCTTGCCGGTGAATCGCAGATTCTGTGGCACCCGAACTGTGAAATCGACTCTTGCGTTGTTATGACTGTTCCCGAAATGCGAATCTGATTCGCAGCTTCCCGAAGTTAAAAAGCCGGGATACACTGCGCAAAACATCATTCCGTCATTGAGCTTTACCACCTGGATTTTGACGTCCTCAGCACCGCGGCCGCTTTTGACCGCTGTTACTTCCACTTGATCGCTGCTCGATGTACCAGTTGCCTCAATATCACCGTTGATGTCCTTGATCACGACTACCTGGTCCGACGCCAGTTTGCCTGTCCAATGAAACTCACGGCCATTGTCGCTGCCCTGATCTTGCGCCCATACCATCGTCGCAAGTGCGAGCGCCAGTGCAGCAACGCTGAACGGGCGAATGAAATGCGTGGTCATCTGGAAGTCTCCTCCTATCCCACCCAGAGACGTGTACGCAAGACGTTTGTTAGCAGTTCCCTGGGAGCACCGCGGCAACCCAAGGGCCAAAAGCGTCAGGATTGTTGCGCCAAAGCTGCTGGCCTCCGCAGCCTCCGTCCATGTACCGGCACAAGTTATGATGGCGCCTTCAGTAATCTTTTCCGGGAGAGCACCCTCCGGCTACAGTCTCCCGCATGGCCCATTTCCCCAAGGTTCATCGCTCAATTCGGGCGCCGAGGACACACTTTAAGAGTCCCCAACCTGCCGATTTCAGGATTGAACACCAACTGCTTAAAGGCGGCGTGCAGCGGCTCTCGACTACAGGCGGCTGTGCCGTTTTCAGCAAACAAATCAAGGGCGGCACGATTGCGGAAATTGCGATTCCTACGCCGCTCGGTCCTATCTGCGGAATAGTGGAATTTGTTCTCGACAGGAAACGCTCTGCCGAATCCCCGGAGTATGGCTTCCGTTTTCTGGCCTTCAACGATTCGGATTACGAGCGGCTGATGAATGCTCTGCGCCAGTTCGGATGAGATCCTTACCGCTGATTCGCTTTGTGCCGGCCGCCGAAGGAAAAACGACGGCCAACGATGCACTTCACAATGAGATGGTCGGTGGAATGAGTGACTCCGACCCCTACTCCGAAATTGAACTCCCATTTTGGGGAGACGTTCAAATCGATCGACGGAAAGAAGTCCTGCTGCTGCTCTCGAAAAGGATCGAAGCCGGTGAGATTTCCATAGCTGCCGTAATACTCGAATCCGGCAGAGACTTTCTTCGTGACGTCGTAGCCAACTTTAAAGTTGGGGGAAAATTCCACGCCGCGGCTCACGCTCGGACCATGCCACGAGCGTTCCAGCGTGGGATTGAACGACAGATACCAAGGCCCGAGCTGCTTATCTACGATAGGTCGAATCTCCCATGTCCACGTGTCGGGTGAGAAGCGAGCCCGCTGATATCCGATCTCGTTGGAGAGGCTGACGGCCACCGGCAAGCCCCACTTTTCCGGAACGCGCACGCGCGGGCGAATGTGATCGCCAACCCACTCATAACCGAAGCCGCTCCGAGCGCTGGTGAAGATGTAGAAGCCGGTCTCGAACCATTGATTAAAGCCATATGTGATCTCCACCGTTTCGTGAAGGGCCCCGTCGGTAGGCTCGGTGCCGTCCTCCGCAAACCGGCTGCCCGGCGTGGCCTTGCTTCCCGATATCGTGTAGTTGCTGTGCAATTCGATCATGGTGGTGCCGGGAGCGACTGTGTCGGAACCGTACACCTGGATCTCATAGTTACCTTGGGAGTGCGCCGCGGCTGCCAGCAATAAGCAGCAGACAATAAGCAAGACCCGAAACGGCGTGGGGAGCTGACGCGTCATCGTCGAGCTTTCTGGGTTCATCGTCGCATCTGCGATCCAGCTCTGCCCACGAGAATACCGAGACTGCGGCTTGTTGCCTATTGCTTATCGCTTGTAGCAATCGTGCTGTTGCGTCGCTAACTAATTGGAATTACTATTTCGTCGAGCCGAACCCAATGATTGCATCTCCTTCCTTAGGCTTCACTTGAAGCTAGTTGCCTGACGCCCGGGTTGTCGTCAATCCATCCACGCTGTTACGTCAGAAAAGGATGAAGTCATGCACGTTTTCTCGCGTTCGCTTGTCGCCTCATTGTTGCTCGGTTCGCTCGTTTCCGCACAGACGGGTGTACCCGAGCGGCACTTCACGTTTCACTATGCGTTTACGGTGCGCAACACGCGTACCGGAGCCCCGTTGCGACTCTGGATTCCATTGGCGCATTCGGACCGGTTCCAGGCTGTGAAGGTCGTCTCGCAAAATGGCGACCTACCGCTGCGGAAAACCCGCGAAAACGAATATCAAGACGAAATGCTGTACGCCGAAAGCTTGCAGGCTGATAAGGAGGAATACCGTTTCGAGATTGTCTATGACGTCGTGCGCCGCCAAAGCTCGGCAGCCGACACAGGCGCACTGAAAGCGGCGGAGCAACGGCGGTTTCTATCTGCTGACAAGCTCGTGCCCACGTCCGGTCTTCCCGCCGAGCTTGCCGTCAGGCAGGTTTCGGACGTGAAAGGTGGGGATTACGAAAAAGGCCGGGCAATTTACGAGTACGTGCTGGCCAACATGCGTTATGACAAGAGTGGCACAGGCTGGGGACACGGTGACACGCTGTACGCCTGTAATGCCAAACGCGGCAATTGTACCGACTTCCACTCGCTCTTCATCTCAATGACACGTTCGCAGCGTATCCCCGCTCGATTCGAGATCGGATTCCCACTTCCGGGAGACAAGCACGCAGGCGATATCGCCGGGTATCACTGTTGGGCCGACTTCCACACCACAGATCGCGGATGGATTCCGGTGGACATTTCTGAAGCCTGGAAGCATGAGGAGCAGCGCGAGTTCTTTTTTGGCCATTGGGATGAAAACCGCATCCAGTTCTCGATAGGCCGAGATATCACGCTTGCTCCACGACAAACCGGTGATCCGCTGAACTACTTTGTCTATCCCTATGTAGAAGTCGATGGAAACGCGTATGCGAACGTCTCGACTCACTTCAGCTTTGAGGATGTTGGTGGCGAGGGAAGGCCCACGGCGCCTTCAACCGGAGCTGCAAACTGAACCCGGAAAACATGCAGATTCCCAGGCAGCAAGACCTTCCCTCCACCAACTGAGCAGAGCGCCGGGCGCTCTGCTCAGCTCACAACCTGCAAATGCACAGCTGTATCGACGCGACGACCTTCAGAGCCGCTCTGGTAGGCTAAGCAGTTCGCGTATACCACCCAATTGGAGCCGCCGGAGCACTTGATGACAGTGTTGGGTTCGCGCAAGTCTGTTTTTTCAGTTCTATTCCTTCTGCTATTAACCCAAGCGCGACTTGCCCAAACGGGCATCGCTCAGAGCACGACGAACGAAACTCAAGCGACGCGGAGCGAGGAGGATCAGCGCGCGTATCGCACTGCGATGGAACAGGCCGACGAAAAAATCGCTGCCGAAGTGAAAGCCCGCTCGGAGTTGATGAAGAATCTTGAGTACCTGACCACCGAAATCGGCGCGCGGCTCACCGGCTCACCACAGATGAATCGTGCCAGCGACTGGACACTGCAGCGCTTCAAAGACTACGGGGTCGACGCCCACCTCGAAACCACGCAGATTCCACACGCCTGGACCCGCGGACAGGACAGTGCCGAGATCACCGCGCCCGTTCACAAAATCGTTGAAATTCGTTCCTTGGGATGGAGCAAGGCCACCGACGGTCAGCTGACCGGCAATGTCGTCTTTCTTAAGGCCGGGGACGCTTCTGACGTTGAAAAGCAAAAGGCAAAGCTCAAGGGTGCGATAGTGATAACCCGCCCACCGATTGAATTGCCATCTGAAGGCGAAGTGCCGAACAATGCCTACGACGCTGTGATTACGCCCAGCCACGGTTTGCCCAAACCAGGCGCACGGGCCCAATTTCAGCAGCGCCGTCAAGGTATGAGAATCGCTGCCGAGGCCGGGGCGGCTGTGCTGCTGATGGATAGCGGCAAGTCTGACTCGCTGTTCAACATGGGCAGCTTCAGCCGTTACGAGCCATCGCAGCTCCCCGTTGCTTTTCTTACGCACGAAGACTATAGCCTCGTCTATCGATTGCTACAGCGCGGGCCAGTGTCGATGAAGGTTAATCTCACCGGCGCCTTTAGCCCCAGCCCGGTGAATACTTCCATCACAGTCGCAGAGATCAAAGGCAGCGAGCATCCGGAGGAACGTGTCATTATTGGCGGACATCTCGACTCCTGGGACCTGGGACAAGGCGCGGTCGACAACGGCACCGGCGCAATGGCTACGCTCGAAGCCGCACGCACACTCAAGGTGCTTGGATGGAAACCAAAACGCACCATCACCTTCATTTTGTTCACCGGAGAGGAGGAAGGCGGAACCGGGTCCGAGCTCTTCGTGAAGAATCACCAGGCTGAAATTCCTAAAATGGATGCGGCGCTCATTCATGACCTGGGAACTGGCAAGGTCTTCAGCATCGTTTTGGAGAACCAGTACGAGACAGCGTCGTTGATGGAAGAGATTTATCGCCCACTGCAGGAAGTCTTCAACCTGGAGCCGCTGGACACGCGTTACTACGGCTCGTCCGATCACGTAGAGTTTCTCAAGGCGGGCGTGCCTGCGTACTTCTGTCTACAGAAACCCGACCACTATCGCCAGGCCCATCACAGTCAGGCGGATACCTTCGACAAAGTCATTCCAGACGATGTGAATCAGGGAGCGGCGTTTCTCGCGGGATGGGCGTGGAACGTCTCAGAGATGCCGCAGGCACTGCCACATCACTCTCCGAGGCCAGAGCGGGAAAGGGAGTAAAGAACTCGGCTGTTTTGTGCATCGCCGTTTAAACTGCGGATCTCCGATCGACAAAAAGGCCATCCAAAAGGACGGCCTGAGTCGAGGTGACACATCATCAGAGGAAAGTTCTAGCTAATCTCCGAGCACCGGTTCTTCAGCTTCGGTGTTCTCTTGAACCACTCTCTTGGGAGCAGCACCGATAAGCTCCGATACCGGAATAAATCCACCTTCCGGGACCTGCTCTTTCAGGATTTCCTTGCGATAGAGAGCCGCCATGCGGGCGTTCTCGGCGTCCTGTTTCACCTTGATATCACGGGCACGGATCTTCTCTTCGCGCGCGTTCTTGGCTATTCCCAGCTCGTCCAGCGTCGTGTTTGCTGACGCATTCACGTGTTCCTGAACTAGCTTCAGCTTGTGAGAGGTATCTTCGAGACCGACGTTTTTGCCGCCGGCGAAGATCTCGTGCCGTCCATGCTCTTCGTACCACTTGGTGAGCGTGGCCGTCATGTGCATCTTCTCAATGATGTTCCGCCAGCCCACGCCGGTGTTGTACGCGCAGAACGAGATTTCGCCCTCCTGCGTGGCGTAAGGAATGATGCACTGCTCGGTGCGGCGGAAATCGTAGTTGAACAGATCTTGGAACCACATCCCGGCCACGAACAGGAAGTTCCAGCGGTCTTTGCGGCGCTTCTCGATATCTTCCAAGGTGCGCTCGCCTGTCACGCTTCCATACTTCTTGTCGGCATTCTTGGTCGCGCCGAAGGACTTATCGAATTTCTGCAGAAGGTCCTTCATCTTGAAATGCGTAGGAGATTTGAAAGGATCGTAGTTGCGGGTTAGCGCCAGTGCCATTCCGAGGACCGAAAGAGCACGCCCGCGGCCAGCATCGTTGATGCGCGCAACATCCTTGGCCAGCTGTTCCATTTTAAGAAACGCCGGCACCGGGACCGCCTCCTTGGTTTCCTTGTCAATCATCATTGCGGTGCCAATTCCACAGTTGGGATGGCACCCGCACGACAACTGTCCCCAATCCGCATTCGGACCGTGCACGAGGTCAGCCCAATCAGAGAAGGTGCTCATGAAGGAAATCGGGAACCAGTCGCGCGCTGGTTCGCCCAGCCCCACCTGGCTCTTCACATCATGAGCGAGGTGTGACAGGGTATAGCGCTGCGCCATCCGGCGCTCGTCGGTGACCTCCTCGTCGCGTCCGGTAAACGAAACTGGCTGGAAGCTGAGAAAGCTGATTGTCTTGGGATTATCGAGGGCGAACTGGATAATGCGCCCAACCTGTTCGTTGTTGATGCCGTTCACGATAGTGGTAACGGGAACGATTTCGACGCCGGCATTGTGCAGGTTGTGAATTGCCTTCAGCTTTACGTCAAAGAGGTTGCCGACTTTGCGGTGCGAGTTCGCGGCGTTGCCGATGCCATCGAACTGGAGATAAACGTAGCGCAGTCCAGCTTCGGCAGCCTGACGGCAAAATTCTTCACTCTTGGCAAATTCGATGCCGTTGCTCGCAGCCTGCACTGAGTTGTAGCCAACCTTGCGCGAGTAAGCCACAGCATCGAGGAAATACGGCGACAACGTGGGCTCGCCACCTGAGAACTGCACTGACATCTGCCGACGCGGCTTGATTGAGATAGCGTTGTCGAGCATCGTCTTGATCTCATCCCAAGTGAGTTCGTGCACAAAGCCAACTTGATTGGCATCCATGAAGCATGGATCGCACATCATGTTGCAGCGGTTGGTGAGGTCGATGGTCAACACCGAGCCGCGGCCATGCTTGATGGTAGAGGTCCCGTGATTGTGCAGCTTGTCGTCGTTATGCGCGCGGATGTCACGCCCGGGGAAGACTTCTTCGAGATGGCGGAAGAACTGAGTATCCATGGCCATTACGTCTTCGAAATGGCCATGAATCGGACAATCTTTGACCATCAGGATCTTGCCATCGCGCTCGATAATTTGCGCCTTGATCTCGCCGACCTTCTCGTTCAGCAGGACCTCGTGCGGCAACTTCCCATCGATGATCTGCTGACGGATCTCAGGAACGCACTTGGGACAAAGGGAGTCGGTGGTGCGTGGCCAGCCTAGCGGCGGCTTCTGCTTCTCATAAGACTTCAGCAGGGGCTTGTCTGACCATTTCGGCGTAAACGATGGGTTGGGTTTGATGCTGTTGAGCTTGTCGAATACATGCCAGGCGCCGTTTGCGGCGATGGTCACGGCCTTCTCAACATACTTAATAGCTTTGGGCATCCATGTGCTCCTCGCCGCGGAACTGCGCTGTGGGGGCGGCGCCAGATTTCACTGCAATTGCTTAAGAACTGCGGTGTGAGTACACGACAACAGCCTCATCCTAAGGGCACCTCCCATCTGCTCCCAACCATAAACCGCTGAACGGGGGTTACAAATCAGTGAACGGGGATTCGGGACGGCTTAACGGCAATGCTTGTATGTAGCAGAAAACGCGCAATTTGAACACTGAGAGGCGGTTATGGGGAAGCACATCCCCGGGGATTTTCCGACCGGCTGGTTAGCACGTCATCTGCTTCAGATTGTGGGATATTTGCAGCCGTGCCTCTGTCGCCTTCTGCACTTGTTCGGGCGATAGTCCCGGCGCGATCTCTTCGAGAACCAATCCATCACCAGTCACCTTTATATAAGCCATCTCCGTGACGATGGTGTCGACAACCTTCAGTCCTGTCAGCGGCAGAGTACATTTCTGCAGGATCTTGGGAGCCCCCTCACGGGTCGTGTGCTCCATGGCGACCACGACGCGACGCGCACTGGCGACCAAGTCCATAGCGCCACCCATTCCCTTCACCATCTTGCCTGGGATCATCCAGTTGGCGATATTCCCTTCTTCGTCCACCTCCATGGCTCCGAGGACACTCAGGTCGATGTGGCCGCCGCGGATCATCGCAAATGAGTCTGCGCTGGAGAAGTATGCAGTGCCGGGAATCTCAGTGACAGTTTCTTTGCCTGCGTTAATCAGATCAGGATCCTCCTCTCCCTCCAGCGGATAAGGACCGATGCCCAGCATGCCGTTCTCGCTTTGCAGCACGACTTCCATTCCCGCAGGAACATGGTTCGCAACCAGCGTCGGCATGCCAATGCCAAGGTTCACGTAGAAGCCATCACGCAACTCGCGCGCGATGCGGCGCACGATGCGTTCGCGCTTCTCAACATCCTTGCTTCTGTCCGACTTGGGATTAGTGCTCATGGGAATGTCCGAATCTCAATTCTGTAGAATCGCATCAATGCGCAACTCACAAGGAACCACCCTGCTGTTTCTTGCGGTTGCCGTTGTTCTCTTCTTCTTCTCGTTATGCCTGTTACCTCCTGTCGACTTGTATTGCCGGTTTCGAGGTCCCGCTTTGATACTGTTCTTGTTGCAGGTCGGTCTACTCGCATTCCGCTTTCGCACCCGGAATGCTCCTGAACGTGAGCTTGTAATTGCCACGTTCGTGTTCGTGACCCTTGGCATGTTGTTCAATGCCGCGCTGCTGGTGATGGTACGCGGACGATGCTGATTGGCCTTTCTACCGCTTCCTCATGGTCCGCCGCTCGATCCGTTTCTCGTAATTTGTTCCCTTAAAAATTCTCTTTACGTAGATGCTCGGCGTCATCACCTGATCAGGTTCGATCTCGCCCACTTCTACCAATTCTTCCACTTCCACAATCGTGACGCTCGCCGCGGTCGCCATCATGGGCGAGAAGCTACGCGCAGTTTTCCGAAACACGAGGTTTCCCCACTTATCGCCCTTCCACGCTTTGATTAGCGCAAAGTCCGCCTTTAGCCCGCGCTCCATCACGTATGTGCGGCCCTCAAAGTTGCGCGTCTCCTTGCCTTCAGCGACGATCGTGCCTACTCCGGTCGGGGTGAAAAATGCCGGAATGCCGGCTCCACCGGCGCGAATGCGCTCGGCGAATGTTCCTTGAGGAACCAGTTCCAGGTCGAGCTTCTTCGTCAAAACAAGATCTTCGAGAAATTTGTTCTCACCGACATAGGTCCCGACATGCCGCTGGATTTGACCGGCTTCCAGGAGAAGCCCAAGACCCCAATGGTCGATGCCCACGTTGTTGCTGATGGTGGTGAGGTTCTTCACACCTTTGCGCACCATCGCGGCGATGAGATTTTCCGGGATGCCGCAGAGTCCGAAACCGCCGAACATCACCGTGACGCCATCGCGAATGTCAAAGATCGCCTCGTCAGCGTTGGAAAAGACCTTGTTCATGAACTCGGCAGGATACCAAAACCGTTTTTATCACGGAGACACGGAGAAAAGCATAGAGGGGTGCTGCTCGTCATGAGCCTTGCTTTGGTTTCCGCAACTCCTGGTAAAAGTTCAGGTCCAGCGAAGAGACACGTTTTGTGTTCCTCTTGTTTTTCTCCCTGGCTCCATGTGTCCGTGGTGATCTGGTTGTAGTTAATCTGGCTTTTTGAACCGTGCGGCACGTTCGAATTCCGCACGCAGCTCCGGCGTGCGCAGATTTTCACGGATGTGCGTTAAGCGCTGCTCCAGCTTCAGAATGGCGTCTTCGATGTTTGCTGCATTAGTCAACGCGATATCGCGCCACATCGAGTATGGACTGGCAGCGATGCGAGTCATCTCTCGCAGTGCCCGACCGCCCACTTCCTGCATTTGTACGCGAGTGATGTGCGCTTTCTCTTCGAGCTCCGCTTCATCTTGAAGTACGGCGGCGAAGGCGGTCGACAACATTTGCGGCAGATGGCTTGTCCAAGCCACCAGGTGGTCGTGCTGGGCCGCGGAGAGATGAATCACGTGTGTTCCTAAAGAAGCAATTAAGCTGATGTACTCATGGGCGAGGTCGCCGATCTCGGCTTCCGGAGTAAAGATCCATGTGGCACTCGAGAATAACGAACTGTCCGCGTTCTCGATTCCGGAATGCTCCTTGCCGGACATCGGATGTCCCCCGAGGAAGCGCGATCCGGCGCTCGATCCGAATACCGATCTGGCTCGTTTCAGGATCTCGACCTTCGTGCTGCCCACATCGGTAAGCAGCACATCGCGACGCAACATTGGGCCGAGGTTCTCGATAGAATCGATGATTCCGCCGACGTTCGCAGCAAGCACAACAATCTCGCTCCCTACGCACGCGCGCGCTGGGTTTTCGATACCGACGTCGATCGCTCCTATCTCCTGCGCCTTTCTGAGAACGCGCGGCTTATCAGACCCGATGACGCGGACGCCGCGATGACGCAGAGCCAGCGCCAGCGATCCACCAATCAGGCCCGTGCCAACAACCGTGACTTGCTTAATCATTGAAAAACCAATCACCACCGAGACACAGAGAACACCGACCGAAACAATTAAGTAATTCTGTAATTTCCTAATCAGGTAATTTGATGGACTGTGTCAGCAATCACTCGTTCACTCCACCTCGATGGTGAAAGATCTTGTCTAACGTCGTAGTCCCGCCGGTTCCGCTCCGGGCTCATTGGTGTTCGATGGCGCCACACGATTTGCAGTGATAAAGATTGGTTCAATGTCTATTGGAATGTGGGTCAGGCGATCCAGCGCGCGCTGCACTTGAGGGCGAATGCTGCCCATGTTATCCAACAATTTCTTTGCGCCGGCATAATCGCCTGCGGCTTCGAGCGTAAGCAGCTCGTGATCGAGGTCGCGGACCGCCGACTTGATCTTCGTGAAATCGACCGAAAATGTGCCATCGCTGTTCGCCTTGAATCCGCCTTTGTCGAGCAAGAAGTTGAACTGCACCGCCATACCACGCGCATGCGCCTCCTTCACTCCAAAGCGCAAGGTGCGAAACGACGAAGCGAGAAATGTAGTGTAAAGCTTGCGTTCGGCCGCCTCACCGTGAGGTACGCTTGGACTTCCACGATCCATCAAGAACTGCAGTGCAAAGAGGCCCGTGACATCCGCCTTGGCCTCTTCGATTACGCCATACAACTCTTTGAGTTCATGGCGCGGCGAGCTCATGCGGCCACCTGCAGGCTCATTGCCGAAAACTTTTCTCAAGGCGGCATTGGCAACTCCCAATTCGATCTGCTGCGGCCCAATTCCATGTGTTAGTTCGTGCGCGAGTATGTGGGTGAAGAACGAGTCAAAGTCGAGATACTGCCGCTCAGCCCCCGGCAAGACTTCCTCGGCGATGGGCTTGAGAATGGTGCGAAACTTTGCCTCCTGCACATTCTTCAGCATGACTCGCTTGCTTCCCTTCTGCTGAACCACGCGCTCATCGTTGGGTAGGTTGTAAGCAGCAGTCTGCACGCCATGATTACCATCGCCTGCAGAGAAAACCTGATTTACCACTCTTATGGGAGATAGAGCCCCCAATTTGGGATTACGGTATTTGGGATCCTCAGGAAGACTATTTTCTATTTCCTGCAGGTGTTGAGAAAACGACGCCAGTCTGGCGCTCTCCTGCTGATCGCGCACATTGACATATGCTTCGAAAGCAGCTTTATAACCGAAGATCTCGTCGTTGTAGGTTTCATAGGGCCCGATGGTGATATCGAGCGGCGCGTCTAAATCCATCCATGCAACGTCGCTCTCGTAGTAGTCATTGGAGAGAAAGCCCGCAGCGCGACTGTCGAGGAACTTCTTCAGGGTTGCATTGTCGGTCAGCGACGCAGCTTCTTTCAGCAGCGAAGACACACGTTCCAGATCCTCCCGGTACTCCTGGCTATATGGAACGATGGTGAGCTTGCGCCCAGAGTCGCGTCGAATCACGGTAAAGAACCCTTCTGCTTGTTGGCGCTGATCGGCCGGAAGCGCTTTTACCCACGACTCGAATTCTTCCTTCGTCATGTCCTCGGGATAGAAATTCGCGCCGGGCAACTTTTTCGCGGGGACACCGGGAAGGAAGGCAGTGTGCTCGTCCAACTCCGACCAGGGGCTCTTGTTGATCCAGAAATAATGGAGCCGCTCACGTCCAAGAGCGGAGGAGTCCTTCTGCAATTGCTGAAGTTGATCGTGGTTTCCCGACCACAGCTGGGCAATAAAGATGTCATTGATCAGGCGGCTCGCTTGAATCAGCTTCCCCAACGCCTTCCGGTCGCCAGCACTCAACCCGGTTACATTCACCTCCAGGGGCGTAGGCGCAAAGCGCGCAATCATGCTCTTTAGTTGTGCTGCGTCGGGCAAATTGCTGGGATTGACATTGGTACTCTGCTGCGTCGAAGAAGACTTCGCCGCCGTTGCAGATTCTTTCTGCTGCGCCTGCATAATGGCTCCTACCGTAATGAAGCAAATGACTAAGAACTCTCTCAGCATGCTCGGAGACTCCGGGAGAAACGCACTATTATGGCAGCTTTGAACGAGAAAGGCGTTTCACCCACAAGCGTTTCAGTGAAGGTGTTCAACTGCTCCGTTTCAGCAACAATGTCGAATGGGGCGGTCCAGACGCCTTTGTTGAAACCCCCTTGTTGAAACGTTTCTCCTGAAACGCTTTTTCCTGAACGGTTTTCCTCCCGGGCATCACCCGTCTCTGTCGCTGCGTCCTACAGCACGTATGTCAAACATCCGAATCGGCACATCGGGGTGGCATTACAAACATTGGGTAGGAAACTTCTATCCCCGGAAACTTCCCGGCTCGAAGATGTTAGCCCACTACTACGAATGCTTCGATACGGTCGAGATCAACAACAGCTTTTATATGCTGCCGAAGATTGAGACGCTTGCCTGCTGGCGCGAGGCTACGCCGAAGAAGTTTGAATTCGCCATCAAGGCGAGCCGATTCCTTACGCATAACAAAAAGCTGAAGGAGCCGGAGAACGCGCTCAACAATTTTCTGCCACGCGCCGAGGCACTCGGCGACAAACTAGGACCAATCCTCTTTCAGCTGCCTCCCAAGTGGCGTATCAATGTGGAACGGCTGGCGGAGTTCCTCAGCGCACTCCCGAAATATCATCGCTACACCTTCGAGTTCCGCGAGCCCAGCTGGCTCACCGAGCAGGTCTACGATCTGCTGCGCGAACACAATGCGGCATTTTGCATCTATGAACTTGCCGGCTTCCATTCTCCCTTCGAGATCACAGCGGATTGGACTTACGTTCGCCTCCATGGCCCGGGCGGTAAGTATCAGGGCAGCTACAGTGACCAAGTCATGCGCACATGGGCCGATCGCATTGCCGGTTGGAGCAGGCAACTGAGGAGTATCTACATTTATTTCGACAATGATCAGGCAGGATACGCAGCCTTCAACGCCGTCACGCTGAAGAGACTTGTGGACGAGAGACTCGCAAACCGCGACGCTGCATAGACATACTTCCCTACCCCCATGCGAGTCGTACAACAACGGTTCTTGATCGCATCAGACCGATGGTATTTGCTCATTTGTGGCGCTTTTGCCACTTCTATCTTGCTTCCTCGCGTGGTATCACTGCAGCAGTTGCAATACGGGAATTACCGAAATGGAGTTTATTTCCGAGAATTTGCGCTATGCTCACGAAATTCTCGCGATCCATGTTCCTGGTGAAAGGTTTCGGATACTCCAGCGTATCGATGCAGTACCCTCAGCGTATGCCAGCGATAATCTAGCGATTCGGATGGCAATCCCGGGGGTACCGATAGGTATTCCAGGTTCGACGGGTATTAAACATCATCGACTAAGAACCAAATAGATCAGCGACGCTGAGCAACAGCGACGATTTCGAACCTGGCGCCAAACAGCAGCGGCCCTGAACCGATGAATGCCCTCGCGGGCAAATCACCTGAGAAATATGCCCGGTAGACTCCGTTAAACGTCTCAAACAGAGAAACGTCGGAACAAAAGATCTGGACGTTAACAAGGTCATCCATTCCCATTTTAGACTCGGCCAGCACGGCGCGTACATCGTCGAGAATGAGCCGCGCCTCTTCGGCGGCATCCTTCGGAACTTCCGTGGTTCCTGGTCGAAGACCGATCCGGCCGGCTAGATAGAGCGTGTCACCGGCCATGACAGCATCGCTGAAGGGAAGATTCCGCCGGTTCGGCAAATTGATGTAGCGTTTTTTGTTCGTGCTCAAAACTCCTCCGTAGGCAGTAAAAGAATATCTGTGCACATATCTACTTCGCGCACACTGTTACAATGCCGGGTTTTGTCAAACTGACGCAACAAATCAGCTTACGACTAAGAGATTGCGCGCCATCCAACGCCCAAGCTGCCCGTTTCTTGGTGACCTTCTCTGATGCTTCGAGACCTTTGTATTAACCCGTGTTTAGATAGTCCTTCCCACCGCCGGCGCAATCATTCTCAGCTCCTTCATCAGGTCCGAGAATTGCGTGGGATACAACGACTGTGGGCCATCCGAGAGCGCCTTGTCGGGATCGGGATGAACTTCGATCAGTAAGGCATCACATCCGGCGGCGAGCGCCGCGCGCGCCATGGGCGCTACCTTGTCACGACGTCCGGTGCCGTGAGACGGATCTGCAGTCATGGGAAGATGGGAGAGTTTTTTCACAATGGGAATTGCAGAAATGTCCATAGTGTTGCGGGTGTATGTTTCGAAAGTGCGAATGCCGCGCTCGCAAAGAATCACATCGTAGTTTCCGCCTGCAAGTACGTACTCGGCAGAGAGCAACAACTCTTCAATGGTGGCTGCAATCCCACGCTTCAGCAGAACCGGCTTCCGCACTTTTCCGAGTTCGCGCAACAAGTTGAAGTTCTGCATGTTGCGCGCGCCGAGTTGAAAAAGATCGACATAGGGCAGCATCAATTCGATCTGACCTATCTCCATTACTTCGGTTACGACGAGCAATCCGAAACGGTCGGCGCTCTCGCGCAGCAGCTTCAACCCATCGACGCCCATCCCCTGAAAAGAATAAGGCGAGCTCCTGGGTTTGAAAGCGCCACCGCGCAGGAACTTGGCCCCAGCTTTCGCCACTTGCTCCGCCGCCGAGAACAGTTGCTCACGCGATTCCACTGAGCAAGGCCCCGCCATGACTATCACTTCAGTGCCGCCGACACTTACGCCATTGGCGAATTTCACTACGGTGCCGTCGGGGCGAAAGGTGCGTCCCACGAGCTTGTAAGGGGCGCTGATGCGATGTACTTGTTGTACGGCCTCCAGCAGTTCAATTTCGCGGATGTCAAAATCGATCTTCGCACCCACTGCGCCAAGCACCGTCTGCTGCTCGCCGGTGGAACGGTGGACCTCGAAGCCGCGCGTCACAAGGCGCTCGATGACACTGTCGATCTGCTGCTCAGTCGCGCCGGGTTGCATTGCAATAATCATTGCGTTAAGAAGCCTCGGCTACTCGTTGACTTCCACATCGAATTCGGTTTCGCCGGAAGAGACCGCCTTGCCGCGGTGGATCTCCTGCTGCTGAAGCTTGCGCATAACGTCAATGATGCGCTCAAAAACATGCTGGACTTCGCTGTCAGGAAGAGGGCCGCGATTTGCTTTCTTCACCGCCTCCAGGATTCGCTTCTCGCGCTCTGGCTCGTAAATCGGGAGATTCGTATGGTTCTTCAGCTTGCCAATTTCTTTCGCTGCTGCCGCCCGCTGGTTGATCAGCTCAACCAATTTCAGGTCCAGTTCATCGATTTGCTTGCGCCAGTCTTCAATAGTCATTTGTGCTAACGCTCCGCCCGAGCTGCCGACTTCGCGACTCGCAATCCGCGGACAAAGTTTGCCACTACTTGCGCAGAATCGCGACCATGTTTCTCGATGAGTGAAACAATCGCGCTGCCAATCACCGCGGCGTCGGCGAACTTGCCGACAGCTTGAAATTGTTCCGCCGTCGAAATCCCGAAACCTACCGCAATGGGAAGCGCAGTGAACTGACGGATGCGTCCCACAAGCTGAGCGGCGTCGATTGCCAATTGTGGCTGCTCTCCGGTGATACCGGTGCGGGAAACTGCATAGACAAAGCCGCGCGACAATTCTGCGATCCGCTTCAGCCGCTCGTCGGTACTGGTCGGAGCCGCAAGGAACACCGTTGAGAGATTCTGCGCTCGCATGATCTCGAGGTAGGCGCCGGCTTCCTCGATCGTAAGATCGGTAACCAAAGCCCCGTCGAGACCTGCTAACACAAGTTGGCGGCCAAAGGATTCAATTCCCATGCGCAGTACGGGATTGAAGTACGTAAAGATGATGAGTCCCGCTTTGGGACGAGCCTTGCGAATCTCCGCTCCAACCTGGATGGTTTGCAGCAGCGAAATACGAGACTTCAGCGCACGTTCGCTGGCTCGCTGGATCACCGGCCCGTCGGCAACGGGATCGCTGAATGGGACGCCCAATTCGATCACATCCGCGCCAGCATCAATCGCCGCGACTGCGACGGCCTGCGTTGTGACCAGATCGGGATCGCCGCACGTGACATAGGCGACTAGGCCAGGTTTATGATCAAACGCGATCATGCTCAGAGCTTCAACTCTTTCGTGAGAATTCCCATGTCCTTGTCGCCGCGCCCGGAGATATTCACTATGACGATCTCGTCTTTGTTCATTGTTGGAGTGCGACGCATACATTCGGCTACTGCATGAGCAGATTCCAGCGCGGGCACAATTCCTTCAGTTCGCGCAAGAGTAACGCAGGCATCGAGAGCTTCTTCATCTGAAGCAGCGACGTACTCCGCCCGGCCAGAGTCGTGCAGGGCGGCGTGCTCCGGACCGATAGAGGGATAGTCGAGACCGGCAGAAACCGAGTGCGTCGTTGCGATCTGCCCGGCTTCGTCCTGCAGCACGTACGAATAGGTTCCCTGCAACACGCCCGGCGAGCCGCCG
>Ga0136846_1207858_pt1 | contig 17222 bp, 14 predicted proteins | sample HopSoiMetagenom2_FD_96841 | JGI IMG/M metagenome (GOLD analysis project Ga0136846, IMG submission 96841) | Grasslands soil microbial communities from Hopland, California, USA - 2 Assembly 2016 (version 4) | ecosystem: Environmental > Terrestrial > Soil > Grasslands | place: USA: Hopland...
CGCGGCGGCATGCATACCCCCGAGCACACCTTCATCCAGCCGGTTTTTGTCGACAAGGTCTTTGTCGGTTACTCCGTCGCGATCGGTCACGTTGCGGAAGTGGGCGGCATGGTTCCCGGTGCGTTCGCCGGAGAGGCTACAGAGATTTTCCACGAGGGTTTACGGGTACCGCCGATCAAAATTCGGCGCAAGGGTAAGGACGTAGAGGATGTGTGGCGCCTGATGCTCGCGAACTACCGGACTCCGCGCCAGAATTTCGGCGATTTTCGTGCTATGATCAGCGCCGTCGAACTTGGTGAACAGCGTCTGAGGGGCCTGGTCGAAGAGTTTGGCCTCGGACGATTTACCGAACTGACTGACAGCCTTCTAGACTATTCGGAGGCCCGGATGCGCGCTGAACTGCGTGAGTTTCCCAATGGCGTCTACAGCTTCGAAGACTATATGGAAGACGACGGGATCGAGAAGCGTCGTTACAAAATCGCGGTCGACGTCTTCGTCCAGGACGACGAAATCGTGGTGGACTTTCGTCGATCTGACAAGCAGGCGAAAGGGCCAATCAACGGCGTGCTGTCTGTTGCGCTATCGGCGTCCTATAACGCGATCTTACACCTAACGGATCCAAGCATCCCGAAGAATTCGGGCTGCTTCAGACCTATACGGGTCGTCGCTCCTCCTGGCCTAGTGGTCAATGCCAACTACCCGGCACCTGAAGTCGGAGGAAACACCGAGACGCATATCCGGATCTGCTACACTGTTATTGGTGCTTTGGCAGTAGCTGTTCCGGAACGGGCGTTTGCAACGGATGGCGGCACGCATTCAAACTTCCTATTTGGGGGGCAAAACTCCCGGACGGATGAGTACGTCGTCTGCTATGATTTGTCGACACCCGGCTGGGGAGGGCGTAGCCATGCGGATGGGAATAGTGCTTGCAACGCCATTAACGGTAACTCGCGCCTCAATCCCGTTGAGGTATTTGAAACCCGCTTTCCCTGGCGCATTGATGCGCATGAGTTTGTTCCGGACACGGGTGGTCCCGGCGAATTTCGCGGCGGACTTGCCTTACGCAAGAAGATGACGTGCCTTGCTGATGAACTCAAACTGTCCTTCATGTCCGATCGACAGGAGCTTGCGCCGTGGGGTCTCTTCAAGGGCCAGTCCGGAGGTTGCGGTAGTCTGCATATTCGCCGCAGGGGCTCGGAGGCCTGGAAGGATTTTCACGAAGACAGCGGTAAGGTCTCAGCATCGAAATTTTCCAATGCGGTAGTTTATGAAGGGGACCAAGTTATCGTCGTCGCCCCAGGTGGGGGCGGCTACGGTGATGCGCGCAAGCGCGACCGCCAAGCACTGGCAAAAGATATTGCCGCTGGTTGGGTCACAGAAAAAGGCGCTGCAGCCTATCGTTAGAAAACTGAACCGGCTGGCTCTGACGATGTCATCAGAGCCAGCATAGCCCGGAAAATAATTCATGAATAGTCTATCATCTTCGACAGTTTTGGTTGTCGGGGCGTCCAGAGGTATTGGCTTTGCGCTGGTTCACGCACTCTCGACGCAGGGTTACAACGTCATAGCAACTAGCCGCGATGGTTCCCAACGTAGCAGCGATGCCTTGTGGCTTCCGCTCGAGCTCAATGATCCTCAGTCGCGCCAATCACTCGTATCGAGCGCCCACTTAACTGGCGTGGAAATTGTCGTTGTATCCGCCGGTGTGATGCCTAAAGATGTCGACGAGACGCTCAATAAGCAGGCGATTGTTGATTTGTTTCTAACTAATAGTGTCTCGCCTGTTGCCTTGGGGCAGGAGCTGGCTAGTGCGCATCAATATTCACTCAAGCATCTCATGTTTTTGGGGTCGGTCATGGGATCGGTCGAGCTAAACTTGGTTGGCGATCACTGGCTCTACCGGGCGAGCAAAGCAGCATTGACCTCGGCCGCGCGCAGCCTGTCCGTTCAAAACCCGAGCGTGAAAGTTACCGTTGCTCATCCAGGTTGGGTGAAGACAGATATGGGTGGAGAAGAAGCCGATATTGAGGTCGAGGTCTCCGCGGGAGGGTTGAGTGCGTTGATCGGTTCACCCGCAGATTCTTCCTTCACCTTCTGCAACTACCTGGGTGAGACAATTCCATATTAGCAATTCGGCACCACGTTGACGGCGTCGACCGTCCCGTAAGTTTAGCGTTGCGAACGCACGGGTTTGCCGGTTTGTCGGAGGCCATTTCGTTTAAGCTATGCGCCATGACTGCTTCGAGCTTCTCCAGATAAGATCGTTTTTTACGGCAAAACGGAATAGTTGCACGAGTACCTGCAGCTGTTCAACGGGCACAAGCAGTCGTGGTTTGCGTTCCGTGATATCGGCCCACGGAGAAAGAATGTAATCAACAACGCTTCATGAGCCTGCCCATTCTCTTGCTAACGGCGTTCTTGGGAGGCGAGGGCTAGTCGCATAAGACCGTCGCGATAGAGTTCAACATCGTCGCGCGCAAAGGAGCTTTTTTGATCGCCGGGACACATCTCCATCCCAAAATCGGTTGTATCCCTCGTCAATGACCGAGCATCTTGAATGCCTTCGCGATGACGGTCACCTGTAGTCAAAAACCCTGGACCTTGGTCAGCGCATCTAGAACTACTTTGACTGCGGAAGCGTCTAGGGGTGCCTGCGGCGGTATCGGATCTCCGACGTCGTAGCGCTGTGCCCTGAGCGCTGCCTTCAAGCAGCTTGCCAACCGATATTGTGCGAAAACTTCGTTGAAAGGCCAGAGGCGCTTTTGCATTGTCATCGCGTCGTTCCAATCTCCGCGCATACAAGCATCGTACAACTCGATGCTTTGCTTGGGCAGTACACAAGCCGGCCCAGCGAACCAACCTCTGCCTCCCATCATGAGCACTGTAGTCGCGATATGGGACGAAGCTGAGTAAATAGCAAAATCGCTATCGCATCGGTTGAGGATGGATAGCAATCGACCGGTGTTCGTCGAAGCGTCCTTTAGACCAATGATGTTTGGGTGTTTTGCAATCGCGCAGATTGTCTCGATTGACAAATCCGTGCGCTGGAAATTCGGATTTGTATAAACAATCATAGGGAGATCAACGCTATCTGCTACGTCCAAAAAATACTTTCTCGCTTCATGTTCCCTTAGAGGGAAATATGAATCGAGCACGACAACAATTCCGTCTACTCCTACGCTGCGATAAGCTTTGGCTTGATCAATTGCCGATTGAGTGGAAACGCTTGCGACGCCCGGCAGTACCGGCACCCGATGACTCGCGGCCTCAACCACTACCTCAACGATGCGCATCTTTTGCGTCTCGGATAAATAGGCGTATTCTCCACTGCTTCCAAGCGGTGTTAAGCCGCTCACACGTTTTCGAATAAGGTCGGAGCAGAGATCACCCAATACTCGCTCCTTGATACTCCCGTCAGAGTTTACTGGACTTACCAGGTAAGGGATCACGCCGGAAAAAAATGTCATTGTTCCAATCTCGGTCTTGGTGTTTCAAATCAGCTGTTCTTGCGTCTAGGGCATTGCTTCGGTTAGACGCGGTTATGAGATTGCCCCGTGAATGGGCATACTTGAGCTGGCAGAGCTGCTCAGTTCGCTTGCTCTGCATACTGGGAGCCTAAGGCATCAAGAGAGGAGAACAATGGACATTTAGCCCGCGCGCATGCACTTTGTCGCAGTCACTAGCGACAGCCGCCACGAAAATTGCTGAAAGGGCCGTTAAGGGACCGCGCGCAAGCCAACCCAAGACGCCGGGCATGGAGCCTTACGCATTCCACGTGACGAGATTCAAAGAGAATTTCGTTCGCCCGTCCAACCCGCCCATGCCGCGTTTGAAAATCAAGCGGGCCTTACAACTATCCCGGTGCTTGGGTTGCGATACGGCGAAACTCGATTGGTGACATCCCAGCATTTTTGGTGAAAAAGCGAGTGAAGTAGGCAGCGTCTTCGTAACCCAGTCGGTATGCAATTTCTTTAACGCTCAAGCTTGTGTTTGCAAGGTAAGCCCTGGCCTCTTCCACTATGCGAGCCCTGAGGTTGGCATGAACGCTTCCGCCCGTTGCTATGACCGCCAATTTGTTAAGGTTGGAAGCGGAAACGCCGAGCTGCTTGGCGTAAAAATCGACGTTTTTGTGTGATTTGTAGTATTTATCAATCAGCCATGAAAGCTGCTTGATCCTGCCTCCGTCGGACAGATCTCTGTATTTTCCAGCATCCCGTCCTTCTTTGAAAGCGTTCCGTTCATGCAGAAGGCGAAGAAATTCAACGATGAACGCCTGCACGGAAGCTTCCCTTGCCAAGACATGGGGGTAGCGGAATTCATGATGTTCTTGAATGACTTTCTCAATTGACTCGATCAGCGTGGCGTTCTTGATTGGATCTATGCCTTCGAAGATCATGATACTATCGAGCACGTCGGCGACGAGCAGCCCCCTTTGTGCCATGCGCCCAAAGAAAAAATCGCTGATCGTGATGACGTGGCCGCGGGTTTCGATCTCGGGATATGAATTGAAGCCATGCTCGAAATTCGGAGGGACCAACAACAGTGTCCGATCCCCAAAGTCTTTCCTACCCGCAGGTGTTACAAGGGTAGATTTTCCTATTGAAATATACACGAACTGGTAAAGGTCGCGATGCAGATGCATTTCGATATTGTTGGTCAGATTTTTACTTCTGACGAAGATCGACTCCGCATTCGAGTAGATCGACTGCCCCAGTTCCGGGCCTTCGCCATAGAGTGAATAAGCAGGCGTGGCAGCGCCGCCATAAGTGGGTTGGGCGACGTTTATTCGACTCGCGTTCGGCATCCAGTATTCCTTCACCGCGGGACGAAGCGTTGAGCAAAACGTCCAGCTATTTGTCAGTTTTTACCATTGTTCCCTTTGTGAGAAAATGGTTTTTTGAAATCAGACTTGACGGATTTTGTAGTCCGGCCGCTCTCGTTTTTAGATGTGCCGCGGTCGGGAACTGGCAATTATCCCACGAAATTTCGCTTGGGCGAGGCGCCGGAAAAGGATCGTGCGGTGGCAGCCATCGTACGTCGGCCGGTGCAGATAATATCAATGCGAGGGACGCAGTATTATGCACATGCTAACAAAGAAGACATCGACTGAAATTCCACTCGAGGCAGTTGTGGTCCGAGCGGATGAGGGATCACCCGTAAGCCTTGGTTCAGAAGGCGGCGGGATCGCCCTGGTCAAAGTGTCGCCCGTGAGCCATCAATTCTCGCACTTTGCCGTCGTGGGCATCGACCTTCCCAAAGGAGCTTACCTTCGCCCACATGCCTATGAACTTAACGAGCGGATGGTTCTGTGCTTCGGAGGTCGAGGTCATGTCATCGTAGACGGACAAAAGCATCCGGTGTCCAAGGGAACCTTCATGTTCTGGGGGCGGGGTGTTGGCGTTGAAGTCGCGCAGGATGGTGACGAGCCTCTTCGCCTGTCGGTTATCTCTTTTCCGCCGGCACCTGACTCGCGCTTCGATCTGTTTCCAGTCGGCGGCGGTACCCCTGCCGATGGTGGCGCCTCGGTTGGAGTTCGTGCGGGGAACAATCTCGTAGAGCGTGATAACGGCCATTTCATTATTGTCCAAGATGATGAAGGCGAGGAGTACTGGCAGGCTGCACCCAGCCTGGGATACGTGAGCATCATGATCGCTGCGCCTGTTTTGCCGGTAACCTACTTCTGTGCAGCGTCACAGCTGCTTGAACCGGGGGCCAACGTGCGCCATCACGGCCACGTCGCGTCCGAAGAGATAGTTATCGTTACCCACGGAAAAGGTATCGTGGTTCTGGGTGATGAGCAGTTTCCGATTGCAGAAGGCGACGTCATCGTCCTTCCGCCGACGCTAATGCATCATTTCATCAATAACGGAACTGAGCCACTCAAATACGGCGGCGTATTCCTTCCACCTAGCGTGGAAGGCGCCTTACGTGAGACGGGCGTTAGGAAACTTCCGGGCGAACCCCGTCCGGCGTCAATTCCACGCAATCCGACGACGGAAAGGCTCCTCGTGGATAAATACGGTTTCATCATTCCCGGCATTTCGGATCAACGTACTGTAGGCGTCTAACAAACGTCTAAGAGGGAGCTTCAATGACACTTCCACTGGAAGGAATTCGGATCTGTGATCTGTCGCAGATCATGTTCGGCCCGTGCGGTACTCAGGTTCTGGGTGACTATGGCGCGGATATCATCAAGATCGAAAAGCCCGGCATCGGAGACATCAGTCGGGCGATTGACCGCCACCGCCCTAACAAAGGCGACGAAAGCGCGAACTTCATGGCCATGAACCGTAACAAGCGGAGTCTGGCGTTGGATATCAAATCCCAGGAAGGCCGTGATATTGTCCAGAAAATTGCCAAGAACGCCGACGTGTTTGTGCACAACTTCCGGCCGGGCGTGGTCGAGCGTCTCGGCCTCGGCTACGAAGATATCAAAGCCATAAACGAAAAGGTCATTTATGTCGAGGGATCGGGCTTTGGGGTGACGGGTCCACTCGCGCACAAAGCCGGCATGGACTTCGTGGCACAGGCGATGGCGGGCGTTGCCTTTGGGAATAAGGATCCGGATGGTAAACCCCAATTGTTCCCGATCTCGACAGCGGATTTTTCGGCGGGCATGATCTTGGCTCAAGGGGTGCTAATGGCGCTTTACCACCGCGAGCGCACCGGTCAGGGACAGAAGCTTGAGATCAATCTTCTCGACGTTTTTTTGGTGATGCAGCAACAGGAAGTCACGCAAAAGCTTCGGACCGGTCACGACTTCAATCCTCTTGAGCAAGACCCAATGGACATCTTCACGACTTCAGATGGCAGCGTCGCTGTAATTGCGGTTTTGAGGCCAAATCCAGTGTCCGATATCTGTAACGCGCTTGAGATCCCCGATCTTACCAAGGATCCCGAGTTTTCTACGCTTTCCCAGCAAATGTCCAAACGCGGTGAATATCGCCGGCGGATGAGTGCCGGCTTTAGCAAGTTCACCACGGAAGAATGTGTGAGGCGGCTGGACAAGGCAGACATCTTGTGTTGCCCGGTACTCCCCTTGGGAGAGGTCCTGCAGCACCCGCAGATCGACGAGAACAAGATTATCGTCGAGATCAACCACCCAAAACACGGAAATTTCCGTACCGTCGGGAATGCGATAAAGTCTTCGGCCTTTCCCAACATTGCACTCAAAGCCCCTCCATTGCTGGGTCAACACTCCGAGGAAATCCTGACCGAGTACGGCTTCTCCCAAGACCAAATTGCCAAGCTTTTCGATAGCGACGTCATTGCTCGTTAGACGACCGAATACGGCTCAGCAAACTTGACATAGATGAAAAGGCGTCAACTCAATGACCTTACACTACAACATTCAGGGGAGCGGTGCGCGCACTGTTCTCCTTGTGACCGGGCTTGGTGGGCATGCAAACTTCTGGGATGCTCATCGTTCCTATCTCGCGGAAAAATACACCGTCATAAGCTTCGATCAAAGAGGGTGTGGCGCCAACCGCGATGTGGAGGGAGTTCACACCCTGCGTGAAATTGTGTCCGATGCGGTCGGCATCCTTGACGATGCTCAAGTGACAAAGGCTACCGTGATCGGTCATTCCATGGGAGGCGTCATTACCCAGTGCTTGGTTCTCGACCATCGGCAAAGGGTCGAGGCAGCAGTGTTCAGCGGGACATTTTGCGCATTTGATCGCTATATGGAATTCATCAACAATCTACGCCAGCGCGTCCTTGATACGGCGGGGACGGAAACCTGCGGGCAGCTTTCGGCCATCCTCGCAATGCCAGGTGGGAATGTGCTCGATCCGAGCTATGACCTTATGAGCCGAATCAAGACGATCCGCCAGACCATGGCCGACGATGTCCTCGCAGCACGGATGAAAGCACCCTTCAACTTCGATCGCCGCGATGAGCTTCGGGCAATTGAAGGTTTGCCAAGCCTAGTTGTGGGAGCTTCGGATGACATGTTGGCAGCGGAATATCAATCCAGGGAAATTGCCAGTCTGGTGAGAGGTTCTCAGATTGAAATAATCGACGGAGGGCATTTCTTTCCCAATACTCGCGCTGCCCGCTATCGTGAACTGATTGGCTCCTTCCTTCAGTCCACAGACGCCCTTTAGCGCCTATTTCGTGGAGGGCGATAACTTGGGTTGTCGCTTGCCGCCGCTATGCCGAAAGTTAGAGCACACGATGTTCAGTAGATCAGTCAGGACGACTCCTCCGGGGCAGATGGAGGGCACAACAGACATCATTGTCGTTGGATCGGGAGCTGCGGCGCTCACGGCAGCGCTAACAGCCGCATCGGCTGGCAAGTCCGTTCGGGTCATCGAGAAAACCGACAAATTGGGTGGAACCAGCGCCATGTCAGGCGGAATGACCTGGCTGCCTGGCAATCACTACGCGCAGGCAGCTGGCGTTGAAGATTCATTCGAAGAGGCGTTAGCCTATATGCGAGCAGCGTCTCCAATAGGGTGGCAGGAGACAGAAGACGAGCTATGGAAGAGCCAGCTTAGGAACGGGCCAGAAATGCTCAAGTTGGTGGAGGCAGTTAGCCCCCTTCGTTTTCGCCTCACGCCGGTTCCAGATCCGTTCCAAGAATGCGTGGGCGCAAAGTCAACCCGAATTCTCTCCGTCGAGCCACTGAGCAAGAAGATTCTCGGGCCTTTGCGTAAAAAGGTCAGGCGTTCGACGATACCGCAAAGGCTGACGTATCATGAAACGGTCGCTGCTAAGCTTGATCGTCAGCCCATAAGGGGTACATTGAAATTCCTTCCTACTCTAATCCGGCGCTGGCTCACGGATTCAATGGCACAGGGCAACGGCCTTATCACCGGTCTTCTGAAGGGCTGTATCGACGCCGGGTGCATGTTTGAACTATCAACAAGGGCGATCGCCTTGAAGGTCGATGCCGCGGGTGTGGTCAAAGGGGTAGAGGTGGAGCGCGATGGACGGCGCCACACCTACAAAGCGCGGAGCGGTGTCGTTCTTGCTACGGGGGGCTTCGAGTGGGATAGCAAAATGCTGGCCACGTATTTTCCAAGCGAGATCGACTTCAAGAGCTCTCCGAGCAGCAATGAGGGTGACGGCCACAAGATGGCACAGGCTATTGGCGCCACCTTCGCACATATGGACCAGGGTAATATCGTCATCCAACCGCCCACAAAATACGAGGGCAAACTGCACGGCTTGCCGCTCAGGATCCATGCTGAGCCGGACGCGATCATTGTCGACAAGTCTGGTAACCGGTTCGCCAGCGAGTATGAGTTTTGGGTTTACGATCGCATCATGGATCGGGATGACGACGGAGGTCTCATTCATCAACCCGCTTGGGTGATCAGCCATTGGCCGATGATCAAACGTACTCCACTGATCTGGTGGTACCGTCGGTACCAACCCGGCTGGTTACTCAAAGCAGATTCCCTGGAAGAGCTGGCGGCAAAGACGGGCCTTCCATCCGGCGCTCTGCGCAAGACAGTCGAACGCTTCAACGCCTTCGCTCGAACCGGGATCGACGAGGACTATCAGCGAGGATCCTCCTGCTTCTATGAAAAGAGCGTAGCATCGAGCGTCGGTCTTATGGCGGAGATCAAAAAGCCGCCGTATGTCGCCTATCGGTTCCGTCCGTCCCTTCTCGGAACCAAAGGCGGAGTGAGAACCAATGAGTATGGTCAAGCGCTTCGGGCGGACGGCAGCATAATTCCCGGCCTTTATTGCGCCGGCAATGTCATGGCCAGCCCCACGGGAGCACGTACGCCAAGCCAGGTTGGTACGACAATCGGACCATATATGACATGTGGTTACATTTGCGCTCGTTCAATTTTGAAGGACAACCGCCTCTAGCCTCGCGGGACGGCGCTCATTGCTTGATTGGCACGAAAAGACGCGACCCTTGGGGCAGCACGTGGCTGCATGCGTAGCAACTGGAGATAACATGAACCCGACCGAGAATTACGCCGACAAAGTCGTCCTGGAACGACCGGCAGATGGCGTTGCCCTTATTCGCTTCGACCGCCCGGATAAAAAAAATGCGTTGCACAGCTCGATGATCATTGAGCTGGGACGCTTGCTTAGCGAGCTTGATGAAGACAATGGCGTGCGTTGCGTAATTCTCGCGGGGACGGAGGCGTTTTTCGCAGCCGGGGCGGACATCAAGGAAATGGTGGCCTTAGGTCCTGTTGAAGTGTCAAACAGCCCATCCCGTGTCGCCGCTTGGGCGGCGATCGAGTCCTTTGAAAAGCCGTTGATTGCTGCCGTCAACGGCCTCGCCTTCGGGGCAGGCTGTGAACTCGCCCTGGTATGCGACTTCGTCGTCGCAGGCTCGAATGCCCAGTTTGGCCAGCCGGAGATCCGTCTAGGCGGCGTGCCAGGCGACGGTGGAACGCAGCGATTGCCGCGCAAACTTTCGCCGAACCTGGCGAACTATATGCTGATGACTGGAGAAGCCATCGGTGCGGAGCGAGCGCTTCAGTTCGGCTTCGCCGTCGAGGTTTGTGATCCACCTGCTACCGTGACACGCACTATCGAGATCGCCCGCGCAATAGCGGCGCGGGCTCCGGCCGCAGTGAGGTCGGCGAAAGCTTGCGTGCGCAATGCTGTCGGTGCCACGTTAGAAAATGGCTTAGCGTTCGAACGCTTTAGCGTTAATTGCCTTGCAATGACTGAAGACGCAAAGGAAGGCATGCTTGCTTTTACCGAAAAACGTCCTCCTGTCTTCACGGGACGATGAGCGATTGTAAAACGCACCGATCTGCACGAGACGGAAGGGCAAGGCTGACACAACAACCTATCGCTCGAACGGTTAGATCAGCGACGACGTTGCGCCCCACAATGAGCATCTGCTCGCAAACTCGTGCCTCTGGTGACGGACTTGTAAATGATCATCGGAATCAGCATCGTCGAACTACTTCGGGCCCAGCCTCGAAGGATGAGCTTGTCGGTTTTGACCGGGTAATTTGAAGATATGCGATATTTGCCTTTCCTGATGCCCTGAACCATCGGCTCGGGCCACAATCCCGTTCATGCGGACAAGAGCGCCGCACAGTCTTCCTTGATCATTGATGCTTGGTGCACACCGTCGGTTGGCCGATTGTGCAGTGTGGTCGCAAGCGAGCTATAGTTACGGCCGTGCGTAGCGCGACAACCAACATGAGACGTGATCTCATCCCGATTGTCGCTCAACAGTCGTGGCTTAACGAAGCCTCGCGCGCAAAGGGAGGCCGCGCTTTAAACTCCCGCTTTCCGAAGGCATGCTGATGGTTAGGCGACCTGCTTGGCCGCGATCTTGGCGACGTGAGCGCCCTGATAACGCGCACCGTCCAGTTCTACGGATGAAGGCTGACGCGAACCGTCAGCTCCGGTGATTGTTGTCGCACCATACGGCGTTCCACCTTTAACCTCTTCCAACCCGAGCTGTCCCTGGAAGGAATAGGGAAGACCGGCCACGATCATTCCGTGATGAAGCAGTGTCGGGAGGAAGCCCAGGATGGTTGATTCCTGACCGCCATGCTGCGTCGCGGAAGCTGTAAACACCGCGCCTATTTTACCAGCGAGCTTCGAAGCGGCCCAAAGTCCCCCTGTTTGATCCCAGAAATTGCGCATCTGCGATGCCACGGTGCCAAATCGTGTTCCTGCTCCCACGATGATCGCGTCATATTGATCCAGTTCGTTCGGGTCGGCGATTGGAGCTTCCTGGTCCATCTTAAAGAACGAAGCTCTGGCAACCTCGTCGGGCACCAACTCGGGGACCCGCTTGATAACAACTTCGGCGCCAGTGGAACGTGCGCCATCTGCAACCGCCTTGGCCATCGTTTCAATATGGCCATAAGCAGAATGGTAGAGAACGAGAACTTTAGTCATCTGATATAGTTACCTTGTTGTGTGTTGGAGCGAGCTCATCAATTGTTGCCATTCAGCGTCATCGTCAGGAGGCGGCGCGCCCTACTGAAATCGACAATTCCCCGATGGCTTCTATCTGCACGTCGATAGTATCGCCCGGCTGAACAGGTCCCACTCCCTGAGGGGTTCCAGTCATTATGATGTCTCCCGGAAAGAGGGTGTAGAAGCTCGAGGCATACTCGATAAGGCGTGCCACGCTGAAGATGAGTTGCGACGTATTCGCTCTCTGTTTCTCAATTCCGTTCACGCTGAGACGAAGCTCCAGAGCATCGGGAGAGGGGATTTCGTCGAAGGTTACAAGCCATGGCCCGAGGACGGTATAGGTGTCTGGGGACTTTCGAAACGATGGAAATTCCTTTCCTCTAACGGTCATGTCCAGACCGATTGTGAAGCCTAGGATATGCTCGAAAGCCCGATCCTTTTTCACAAAGCTAGCCTCTTTGCCGATAATGACCGCGAGTTCTACTTCGTGATCTGTCCGACGCTCGCTGAAGCGGGGCATGACAGTTTCGGAAGGTCCTATCAACGAACTTCCCGCCTTCAAGAACAGGCCAAACTCGTCGATATTTGTATAGGTCGTGCCATTGTTGATCTCACTGTCGGCATTCGCTTCATCAATGTGAGCGCGATAATTAATTGGCGCGCCAATTATCTTGCCTGGATTTGCGATGGGCGATGCCAAGGAGACTTCGTGTAGCGCCAGTCGCGACGAACTTTTGGAAACAGCCGCGCGCATCTTGGGGAGATCCAGCAGCTGCCGGGCAAGCCAGTCGCCGGGTGGCAAGGGCCATGCTGGATTCAGGTCAAAGGCCGAAGTGATGTCTATGACCGTATCCCCCTCTACCACGCCGATCCGGTTGTGATTGAACCTGCAAATCTTCATGGCATCTCCCTCCGGCTAGATTGCTGCATTTGCATTTATTGCATATGCAGTATATCGCTATGCCTTGTCTGTCAACGATGATCACCATCCAGTGCAAGGAGAACTGTTAGATGACTACGGAATCCAACACGCCAAACACTATCGAGCGATCGGCCTACTACGCTGAGCTCAGCGCTCTTCAGCTGGCGCCTCTATGGGAACGCCTGAAGGGGCTTGTCCCAACCGACCCTCGCCCGAACGCGGTCCCCTATCACTGGGCATGGAATTTGGTTCGCCCTCAGTTGTTGACCGCAGGTCGCGCGATTACCGCAGAGGAGGCGGAACGTCGTGTTCTGGTTCTGGAGAACCCAGGGCTTGAGGGGAAATCTCAGATCACCGATACGCTTTACGCTGGACTGCAGTTGATCATGCCGGGTGAGGTCGCCCCAGCTCACCGGCATACTCAATCGGCGTTGAGGTTCATGCTCGAAGGCGTGGGCGGCTTTACTGCAGTATCGGGTGAGAAGACAACGATGCATCGTGGAGACCTGGTCCTCACGCCTTACTGGACTTGGCATGATCACGGGCATGACGGCGACGAGCCGGTCATATGGTTGGACGGGCTCGACGTGCCATTGGTCAATTTTCTAAAGGCAGGGTTTCGCGAAGAACATCAAGCCAACCGGCAGGTGTTGAGCAAACCGGAGGGCGACTCTCTCGCTCGCTTCGGAAGCGGCCTGCTTCCGGTGGTCATGCCCAGCATGTCCGGCACGTCGCCGGTGTTTAACTATCCCTACGCCAGAACCCGTGAGGCGCTTGACGTTTTACAGCGGTCCACTGACATCGACAAGCACCTCGGCATTTGCATGCGTTATGTGAACCCTGTGAACGGGGATTGGGCAATCCCAACGCTTGGCACGACGATCCGACTGCTCCCCAAAGGTTTTAACTCGACATTCTACCGGTCGACCGAAAGCGCTGTATTCGTGGTCATCGAAGGGGAGCCGACCGTGATTGTGGAGGGATCGGCGCCAGTCGTATTGGGCCCGAACGACGTGTTCGCTGTTCCCGGTTGGTTGCGCCATCGATTTGAAAGCTCCAGTTCGGATTCCATTCTCTTCTCATTTTCCGATCGGCCGGTGCATGAAAAGTTGGGCCTCCTGCGCGAGGAACGCAGCTGACCCTTTTACTGTAGCGGGCGGCGGCCAGTAGGCCGCCGCTCCGAAATCATAATTATCCACTTTTGACCGAGACGCGCCTCAATCTCGGTTATCTCGATCTTTTTTCGGATCGGATTCCAAACAGGTTTGTGGTATTCGACCTCGCTGCACGATGAACTTCGACAAAAATGAAGAGACGCATGGGTGAAGAAAACTACAAGCTCGAGGACCGTCTCTCTTTTCTCACGAACCGGGTTGCCTCTGCAATAAACGAGCGGTTCGTTTTGAAGCTGCAGATCCACTCGTTAACGATACCGATGTGGCGCGTTCTCGTTGTGCTTCATGATTTCGGAGAGTCAAAACTTGTTGATCTCTCCTCGCTGACATCAATCGATGCTTCAACGCTGTCGCGGCTCACCGAGGGGATGCATGAACGCAAACTTATCCGGAAAGTCCGCTCGACAAAGAGCAAGAGAGAGATCGTTGTATCGTTGCGATCTGAAGGCAAGGGGTTGGTGGACGCCTTGATTCCGGAGGCGATCGAACTCGATACATTTATGCTGGCTGGCCTCAGCGAGAGCGACATGGCCGTGACACGGCGCGCATTGCGAAGTATGTACGAACAATTGACCGCAGCCGGGCAGACTGTTGTGCCATCTGCTGGCGCTGCCACGAAGGACGCTCGGAAGGAAAAGTACTATGTCCAATCCAAATCCGACCGAGTTGAGTGAGCTTGGGATTAGACATCGTAGACGTGAGTGCGATGGATCGGCTTGACGCGACGGGCTAGAAGCAAGGTTCCACGTCAGCAAGTCCCTCCAATCCCTCCAGGCAACGTTGCCAAAGTCGCGGGAATTGCCACGCTGCCCCGTTTCATAAATCTTGCTGTCGGCAGGCGCGATCGTCTAAGATCATTGACACTCGAGCATGGGCGTTGGCCGTCGGCTTGAGAGCCCTGCTTCATCATCGGTGCTAAGGTATAATGCGGCCACGCAGGCAGTCCGGGATTGATCCTGATCAACCCACGAACGAAGTCCTTATTTCATTTCCAGTCAAATTGGCTCGGTGTGTAGAGCATCAAGAATTCTGTATCCCTCCGGTGAGAGCCGCGCAAACGTTGGAGGGCTTTCGTCAGGCTTTGTCGCCAAATGCAGCTGCAATGACCGGATATGCCAGGTGTTGCTCCTCAAACCACACTGTAGCGATCTGGGATACAAATTCATCCGGGTCCAACGGAAGTCCAGCGGCACGAACGGTCGCAGCGTTTACTTGCAAAACGCTCGCGAGCGCCTGACGATGGTATGCGTAAAGCGCACCGCTCTTGATGCAACAGGCCGCCGCATCGAATTGAACCGTTGCGAGGCCACGTTTTGCCGCATCGTCGGCAAGAGCTTCCGGTGTAAGTCGTAAGAATTTTTCGATTGTGTAGAGTGGCAGATAGCCAATTGGCTTAGACAAGCCTGCTGCCGTAAGACTCTGCAACAGCGCATTTCGTTGCTCGTCGCTCAGATTGGGCTGCGCTTCCATCAAGCAGCAGCCTCAATTCGGTGACAACGCCAATTCCACGGAAGCAATTGCTCCAGCTTACTGATTGGCGTGTCGGCGATGCGGGCCAGGACGTCAGCAAGTGCAAAACCCCTGAGCGCGCGCTCGGCGGCATTGTTCGTGAGACAAATCCGGCCGTCGTCGAGGAAAGACACGAAGCCGTTCCAGCGCTTCAGCATGTAGTCGATCGGCTCTGCGACCGGAGAACTGCGCGACAGTTTTGCCCGCTCGGTTTGAAGCCAGCGGTGCAGTTCGCCGACAAGCGGCAGGCTGTGCTTGCGACGGCGCTCCAGGCGTTTCGCTGCGGCAAGCCCGTTGATCTCACGCTCGATGTCGAACAGCGCATCGATCCGTTTGACGGCTTCCAGCGCCATAGGCGAGATCGGCGCGGCGCGGCTGCCGCGTTTGGCATTCGTGGCGATGTCGGCCAGCACGAAGAACTTGCGCCTCGCGTGCGACCAGCAGAGCGCCTGCGTCAGCGGCCCCGGATCGCGGTCTAGCTTGAACAGCGGATTGTAGCCGCCATAGGCATCAGCCTGCAGAATGCCGGTGAAGGTCTTCAAGTGGCGCTCGGGATGCTCTTGTCGTCGATCTCGCGAAGCATAGTAGAGGGCCGCCGGCGGTGATTCTCGGACATAGGTCCAGATGCGACCCGTATCGGTCTTTCCCTTCGCCAGGATCGGCACTGTGGTGTCGTCACCATGCAGCCGCTCGGCAGCCAGGACATGCGCTTCGATCAACGAATGGAGTGGCTTCAGCGCCGCGGCGCAAGCGCCGACCTGATCTGCCAGCGTCGACAGGCTGAGGTCGATACCCTCACGGGCATACCGCTCGCTCTGGCGGTTCAGCGGTTGATGCTGCGCGAACTTCTCAAACAGGATCATCGCCAGAAGGCTAGGCCCGGCAAAGCCCCGCGGCGTCACATGGAAAGGAGCTGGTGACTGGGTGATCTTCTCGCATTCGCGGCAGGTGAACTTCTCCCGCACCGTTTGGATCACCTTCCACTGACGCGGGATGACCTCCAGGGTCTCGGTGATGTCTTCGCCCAGCTTCGACAGCTTGCCCGAACCGCAACAAGGGCAGCTCGCCGGGGCCGCGATAACGACACGCTCGCGCGGCAGATGTTCAGGGAATGGTTTCCGTGATGGACGCTTGCGCTCGAAAGCCCTGACCGTCGAGGCTTTGGCCGCAACCTCTGCCGCCAGTTCGTCTTCGCCAGCGTCAGCCTCCAGCTCCTCGAGCTGCAGTTCCATCTGTTCGAGGAGTCGCGCCTTGCGTTCTGACCGGCTGCCGTAAAGCTCGCGGCGAACCTTCTCGATCTCCAGCTTCAACCGCGCGATCAGCGCTTCGGAATGCGACACTAGCGCCTTTGCGCTGGCGGCTTGCGCCTTGGCGGTCGCTGCTTCTGCCTCGGCAGTGATACGCCGGGCACGCTCCTCGGCCAGCAGTGCAAGCGCACTGGCAAGGTCGTCCGGAAGCTCATCAGTCGCGTCGCTCATGGCAGGATGGAATCATATTCGAGTCCGCCATTCCAGTTCTTTTGCTCATCCTGCCGATGTTGGCCGCCAGGTCTTTTGCGGCATCCGCCAATCTATGCCTTCGAGCAGATAACCGAGCTGTGCCGGTGTGATCACCACCGTGCCGTCAGCGGCTGACGGCCAGATGAAGCGGCCGCGCTCCAGCTTCTTGTACCTCACACAGGAATGCAGCCTCTACCAACGCAGATACGCAGTTAGTACGGGTCACGCATCCGTTTCATCCTCTATTCCCAC
>Ga0136846_1219606_pt1 | contig 17220 bp, 15 predicted proteins | sample HopSoiMetagenom2_FD_96841 | JGI IMG/M metagenome (GOLD analysis project Ga0136846, IMG submission 96841) | Grasslands soil microbial communities from Hopland, California, USA - 2 Assembly 2016 (version 4) | ecosystem: Environmental > Terrestrial > Soil > Grasslands | place: USA: Hopland...
CTGAACCGGGACTGGCTGGTAGATTATGTACTCGCTTCCCGAGCTGCCTGAGCCGCGTTCCTCTGGTGCCGTTTGTGCGTCCTAGGAACACGAGCCCCAGAAAAGCGTATCTAATCAGTTGGCCTGAGTCGACTTACGGCTAAGGCACTTTCAATTAATCCGAGTCTTCGTATGTCCCGAACCAGAAAAAGTCTACTTTTCTGCCTTGCCTTGATTCCGGTAATGGCAGGAGGCTTCGTTTTCCAGGAGCACGAAAGCCAGCAGGGCGCCCGGCTCCTCGACCAGGTCCTGAGCATTGTTTCGACGCGATTCGTCGATACGGTCGACCAGGCAACTCTCTATGAGAAAGCTGCACGCGGCCTCGTCCACGAATTGAACGACCCGTACAGCGTGCTGCTGTCGCCAAAAGAGCTGTCGACGTTCAACGCCCAGACCAACGGACGCTACGCAGGCATCGGAATGGAGATCGCCGAAACCCAGGGCTTCATCACCGTTCAGCGCGTATTTCCGCACACACCTGCCGAACAGGCCGGAGTGCAGGAAGGCGATCGCATCAATTTCATCGACACCACGAATACTCGCGGCTGGACGGTTTCGCAGACCTCCGACGCCCTCAAGGGTAATCCGGGCAGCAGAGTCCTCGTCAAATTCTCTAGGCCTGGCGTTACGGAGCTGATTCCGATCACCTTCACTCGCGCCGTCATCAACATTCCCGCGGTGCCTTACGCCATCATGCTCGATGGCAACATCGGTTACATCCCGCTCCTGCAGTTCAACGAGAGCGCGCGCGACGAGATCGAGAGCTCGGTGACCAAACTCTCACGACAGGGCGCGAAAGGCATCGTCATCGATTTGCGCGGCAATCCGGGCGGCATTCTCGATCAGTCGCTCAGCGTCAGCAACCTGTTCCTTCACAAGGGACAGCAGATCTCCAGCATTCGCGCTCGCAACGGAGAGAACCAGACTTTCGTCGCCAGCGATGATCCCGTCGCTCCGTCCATCCCGCTCATCCTGTTGACCGATGGCAGAAGTGCCTCGGCGTCGGAGATAGTCGCGGGCGCGTTGCAGGACCACGATCGCGCGCTGATCGTCGGCACCACCTCGTTTGGAAAGGGACTCGTGCAGTCCGTATTCCCGCTCGACGGTGGTTATGCGCTCAAGATGACGACTGCCAAATGGTACACGCCGAATGGCCGCTCGATTCAGAAGGAGCGCAAACTGTTGCCGAGCGGAGAATTCGTTGAAGTGATGCCCGATTCACTGGAGACCGATTCAGCTCGTCGCTCACGTCCAGCGTTCAAATCGGATGCCGGGCGAGTGGTCTACGGCGGCGGCGCAATCACTCCGGACATCATCGTTCGACCGGACACGCTGACGACTCCCGAGCAGAAACTCTTCAACGCCTTCGCACCCAAGACTGCAGATGTCAGAGCGACGTTGATGGACTATTCGCTCGAGCTCAAGAAAACTGTGAAACCCGACTTCGTCGTGCCGACTGCCTGGCGTGAGGAGTTCTATCGCCGGCTGCAAGCGAAAGGAGTTGCAGTCGATCGCAATCTGTACGAGCAGGCTGGTCCGGAAGTCGATCGTCTTCTCGGCAATACCGTCGCGCGTCTTGCCTTCGGTGATTCAACAGCCAAGCGCCGCAGCGTGAGCGACGACAATCAGCTCGTGCATGCCCTGGATGTTATCAAGCAGAGTAATTCGCAGAAGGATCTCTTCGTCATTGCGGCGAGAGAACAGCAAGCAACGGCGTCGGCTTCAACGCATCGCTAACTATCGGCTGGTAGAAAAAGTCCGGCGAGGAATCGCCGGACTTTTTTTGTCTCCATTGCTACGGCCAACGGTGTTTGTTCGAGTACTTCTGACCGAAAATTCCCTTCAGTACAGCGCTGGCATCTTCAGCGCGCACTACAGCATCGATCTTTCCTGATATCAGAAGCGGTCGGGTGAATTGGCGGTAGCGATCATAGCCATGGCAGAAACAGATCGGGCCTTTGCGGGTCAGGTCGCCTAGCAGGATGTCCGGCTCCCCGAAAATCGTCATCGCATAAAAGAAGTTCAGAGTCTGCGGTTTGGGCAGGTCGCTCTCGCGAATGTTTCGCGGCAGGCTCCCGTGCTTGCCCCATTGTACATCGACTGCGACCTGCGAGCGGGGCCAGGGCGTGTGCAGGATCCGGCCGTGCCAATAAGTCCACAGATCAACCGGAGCGTAGGTGGAATCGTATCCTACCAATAAGACCTCTACATCGGTCGGGACGGTAAGCGGAATCCAGGACCCGTGGACGTCGTCCCGCCACAGCAAATGGTAGGCGATTATGGGTCGGGTGGGGTGCAGCACCGCCACCACCCGCTCCAGCGGGAACGTTTCATCCTTTTGTAGGTACAAAACCGGTGCTAGGCGCTGTGCCAACAGAGTTCCACTATCCGTTGGGTTAAGCAGGCCCGGCAGATTGGTCGGTCGGAGCGGTATATGGGCATGCGGACCACACGCTGTGACGAGCACCAGCGTCAGTCCTGCACCGAGCCGCTCATGAATCTCGATGGCTCTTCTTCCTCAGGGGTAGCCGTCAAAAAAACCATAAGCGACGCCAACCGAGCAGCGCCGCTTTGTTGCAACTGGAGAGCTCATGCGCAAGCCACGTCCGAACGCGTACAACCCCGCTCAGGCACTGTTTCTTATCAGTAACGACCGCAGCGGATCTCCTCTCAGCTGTCCATCCTGCTCCGGCATAATCGAGCGCGATCCGCGCCAAGTGCCCCCGCCTCCGTACACCCACGTCACCCTTCGCTGTAAGAACTGTGGTCGCTCAGCGCATTACGTGGCCGGCGCTGCGTAACCCCGGCTTCGACTTCTTGCACAAAACTTGCCCCCCTCAGGGCACTGCCTTAGGGATAGTACATCAATCCGGTTACTATTCGGTGTGGCGGAAGGCGCGATTGCATTTCGCTCGCCTACGGTAGACGCTCTACGAAATGCCCTGTTGGGAGAGGATAGTTCAATGGCAAGAATCACTGGAACGGTAAAATGGTTTAACGACGCCAAAGGCTTTGGCTTCATTTCACGAGAAGGTGGACCCGATGTCTTCGTCCATTTCAGCGCGATCCAAGGCTCTGGTTTCAAATCTCTCGCGGAGGGCGACAAAGTAGAATTCGAGGTCGTCCAGGGACAGAAAGGACCTCAAGCCGCCGACGTTACCAAACCCGGCTGATAATTCGTTCGTGGTTTGCTGAAGCCCCGTTCAAGAACGGGGCTTTTTTGCATCTAGCGGTATCACAAAGCTGGCTTTCCACACTCGGCATTTGATTTGCTTTGATGCACACTGTTTCGCTCACTCGGACTGGAGGGGTAGAGATGGCCGCAATTTGGAAAGGCTCACTTACATTCGGCCTCGTCAACATCCCCGTCGAGCTGAAAACCGCGGTGCGCGCGGATCATATCAGCTTCCGGCTCCTTCACGAAGAAGATCTCTCTCCGGTTAAGTACGAGCGCGTCTGTCAGGCGGATGGTGAGCCTGTGCCCTGGAACGAGATCGTCAAAGGCTACGAATTCGAGAAGGGTCGATTCATCGTGATGACCGACGAAGATTTCAAGGCAGCGGCCGTCGAGCAGTCCAAGACGATCGACATTCTCGACTTCGTCCAACAGGACGAGATCGACCCGCGCTATTTCGAGACTCCTTACTATCTCGTTCCCGCCAAAGGCGGTGAAAAGCCATACGCGCTGTTGCGCGAGGCGATCCGACAAACGAATTCGGTCGGCATCGGCAAAATCATCATTCGCCAAACCCAGCATCTCGTCGGCATTAAAGTCGTCGGCGAGGCGTTAGTGCTTGAGATAATGCGCTTCGCGAACGAGCTCGTAGATATAAACGAGTTCAGCTTTCCGAGCGCGGAAGTCGTCCGACCGCAGGAGTTGCAAATGGCCGAGCAGCTGGTCACGAATCTCGCCGAGCAGTTCGACCCGGCAAAATACACCGATGACTATCGCGCAAACCTGATGCGCATCATCAAGGCAAAGATGAAGGGAAAGACGGCCAAGCTCGAAGCTCCGCAGGAAGAAACACCGGACAGCGGTGTGCTCGACTTGATGTCCAAGCTGCGCGCGAGTCTCGAGGAAGGCACGAACAAGAAGGGAGCGGTTCGGGCGAAGTCGAAGGAGGTCGCTGCCACCCGCAAACCAGCGAAGCCGCGCAAAAAGAAAACCGCTTAAGCTTCACACATGGCTGTAAAGTCGGCTGGCAATACCGCGAAGGCGCGCTCGCAGCTCACTGAGTATAGGCGCAAGCGTGATTTCAGTCGCACCGAAGAACCGTCGGGCGAGAAGCCCGCAAAACCGGCTCGCACTGGACGCCTTCGCTTCGTCATTCAGAAACACGCCGCCAGTCACCTGCATTTCGATCTTCGACTCGAGCTCGATGGCGTAATGAAAAGCTGGGCGGTGCCGAAAGGGCCGAGCCTTGATCCATCGGTGAAGCGACTCGCGATGCAGGTCGAAGATCACCCCATCGACTACAACACCTTCGAAGGCACGATCCCGAAGGGACAATACGGTGGCGGCACCGTCATGCTTTGGGATCGCGGCACCTACTCGTCTGACACTGCCGTCTCTTCCGACGACGAAGAGGACGTCCTCCGCGACCAGCTGAGAAAAGGCGATCTCAAAATCACGTTCCATGGCGAGCGACTGCACGGATCGTTTGCATTGATCCGTATGAAGTACTCGCGAGATGCCTCCAGCTCCTCAAAACCTCAGTGGCTGCTGATCAAACACCGCGACGAGTACTCGACCACTGACGACGTTGTCGGTGACAACATGACGTCGGTTGACAGCGGGCGCACAATGGATGAAATCGCCGAGGGCAGGAGCCGCGTCTGGCACAGCAACCGGGAGCCGAAGGCGAAGGTTGTTTCGCCACGGTCAGCTACTCGTGTTGTCGCCGCGCGAGCACCTTCAGAGAAGGCTCCTGAAAGAATGCCGTCGTCACTCGAGCCGATGTACGCCAGTATCGGGACCGAAATTCCGGTAGATGGGTGGACTTTCGAGCCCAAGTACGACGGCGTACGTGTCCTGGCTTACGCAACTCCCAGTGATGTGAGACTCATCACGCGCAACGGGAAGGAGAAGGCGAAGCAATTCCCCGAGATCGTCACTGCCCTCAAGAAAGTCTCTGCGCGGCTGAAACGACCGCTCGTAGTCGACGGCGAAATCGTTGCTCTCATCGAGGGCGAGCCGGCTCGGTTCCAGGAGCTTCAGAGCCGGATGCACGTCAAGGACACGCAAATCATCGAGCGGCACACATCCTCAACGCCGGCAGCGCTGGTTTTGTTCGACATCCTGATGGACGGCGATGAAGTGCTGCTCCACGAGCCATGGTCGGTTCGCCGCGAGCGACTGGTCAAACGCATTGGGAAGCACGTCACCCCGCAGCTCCGCGTAACCGAGTCCGTTGAAGGCAACGGCAAGAAGATGCTGGAACAGGCACGCAAGCAAGGCTGGGAGGGCGTCATCGCCAAACGAGTCGACTCGCGATATGAGCCCGGAAATCGATCGAAGCATTGGCTGAAACTGAAGATCGAATTCCGCCAGGAGTTCGTCGTCGGCGGTTACACCGAGCCGCGCAACAGTCGCGAGCATATCGGCGCGATTCTCCTTGGCTACTTCGACAAGGATCGCCTGATTTACGCCGGTCACACCGGCGGCGGATTCTCACGACAGGGGCTCGGCGACATGTATCGGCGGCTCAAGCCGCTCGAGCGCACGACTTCTCCTTTCTCAGAAACGCCCAAAACCAACGAGAAAGCTCACTGGGTGGACCCGAAAGTCGTCGTCGAAGTGAAATTCAGCGAATGGACAGCCGATCGCCGTCTGCGTCAGCCAATATTTCTTGGTGTTCGCGATGACAAGGATGCGCGAGAGGTAGGCATCGAAGGGAAAAGTGTGCAAAAAAAGCCAGGCAAAGCTCCAGTAGTAGCCAAGCGTGAAGATTCGCGAGCGGCGAACGGTTCGCCCAGGAAGCCGGGGAAACGTACAGCGAAGCTCGACACCGGAGCCATCGTTCAGCAACTGCAAGACATCGAAAAGCGCCGAGGTGATGCCACCCTTGAACTTGGCGGCGGTAAAACGCTTAAGGTTTCAAACCTCGACAAAGTCTTCTTCCCCAAGCCGAAATACACCAAAGGCGATGTGATGCGGTACTACGTCCGCATCGCTGATTTGATCCTGCCGACGATGAAGGATCGGCCGCTGGTGCTCAAGCGCTTCCCCAACGGAATCGATGCTCAAAGTTTCTATCAGCAGAAGGCATCGGAGACGACGCCGCCGGAAATACGCGTCGAGGAAATAATCACGGATAACGGTGAGAAGCAGCCGCGCTACATCGGCGGAGATCTGCTGACGCTTCTCTATACGATTCAGCTCGGAGCCATCTCAGTCGATCCGTGGCATTCACATGTCCCGACATTGGAGTTTGCAGACTACACCATCATCGATCTGGATCCCGGACCGCGCGCGAACTTTCAGCGCGTGGTGCAAGTCGCACAGTGGGCAAAAGAAGTAATCGATGGCTTCGGTCTTCACGCAGCGATCAAGACTTCCGGCTCGGAAGGATTACACATCTATCTACCGCTGCCACCGCGCACGCCGAACGAAGCGGCAACCCTGGTGGCCCAGGTGATTGCGACCAAAGTCGCCTCCGGGCATCCGAAGGAAGCTACGATCGAGCGGATGGTAAAAGCGCGCGGCGCCGCGATGGTGTACGTCGACTACCTGCAGAATATTCAGGGGAAAACTGTTGCCGGAGCTTATTGCGTACGTGCGAAACCCGGCGCTACGGTGTCAACACCGTTACGCTGGAACGAGCTCACCGACGATCTCGATCCACGCGATTTCAACGTCGGCAATGCCGCCGACAGATTTGAGAAGATTGGAGATATCTGGAGCGAAGCGATGAAGAAGAAAAACTCGCTCCGTGCGCTGGTTTGAGCGCTTAGGCTCCGTAAGAATTCGCGCTCTGGTTTAGCGCTTAGCGCCCACCGTTCCCTACTTTGCGGAGCGGTAGCTCCATCTGACCATCCTGGGTATCGCCATGCTTCCCAGCGTCGCCAAAGATTGGATCGCTCGACTCGTCAACCATGTGAGTGAGCTTGTAGTAGAAATGGAGCGCGTGGATTGGAGCCATGAAACTTCTGGTGCCCGCGCGAGAGATGGCAACCGCTTCTTCGCGCACTCGACGTGGAAGGTCACGAGCGGCTGGCAGGGAAAGCAGCCGCTGAATCTCCGCACTGTCTCGAGCGAGTAGTGCTGCGCACAAGCTATCGAGATACGCCAGCATTGTGATCAGGCCCCGGGTTCAGGGTGTTCGGCCTTATGTACACATTGCAACTAATACACCGCTCCCGCAAGTAGTTCCGGGGCCCCGTCCTGATTCGATACTGCCCCGTTACTCGCTATGGATAGAGGAAATCAAATCTCACACCACGGTGCGGCCTACGCTTTTTCTTCGGTAGATAACGAAAAAGCTGCGCGGGTCTTCCTCGGCCTTCACTGCGCCATTCGTCTGTAGGTTCGACGAGCCAGGCTGCCTGCAGGGCACGACGGAAACTGGCCTTGTGCAAGCGTTTACCGAGCAGGAGCTCATACATCTGTTGCAGCTCGCTCAGTGTGAAAGTGGTCGGCAGCAGACGGAAGGCAATCGGAGCCTGATCGAGTCTGCCTTGCATGACGCGTGTTGCGGCTTCGACCATCGCGCGTTGCCGTGGGGAAAGCGCAGGTAGATCAGACGTCGGGAACCAGGTGTAGCCGGTGCGGGGTGATGCGGTCTCGTGTGGCACCAATGCTACAAATGCGACTGACACCTCGGTGTCGCTTGGGTGGCGCCTTCCGTCACCAAATGCGCCGATCTGCTCGATCCAGGCTGGCTGTTCACCCAATGCTTCGTCGCCGCACTTTGCCGCGACAATGTCGAGCGATTCCCCCGCCTGAGCAAACTTCCACGGCAACGACCATCGCTCTCGTTAGCCAACGTTACGCGTCAGCAACACCGCTAACTCATTTCGCATCGCCGTAACCAGCACCACATCTACTGTGAATGGGCTGGTTCGGGATGAGCGTTCGCGCATGGTGACAGCGAATTAGTCACCATTGGCGACTAAAGTCAAGGATACGCGAAACTTTTTGTGAGAATTGCCGAGTTAATAAACTGCGGCGGCGGGAGTCATTGATATAAGACTGAAAATTCGAATCGTCAACGCGCCGGTCTTTCTTCGCCAGTTCCGATCACCGCATAGGGCGGAATACTGATCGGTAATCGTCCTGTGATCGGCGCGATTCCCGTCAGCGCTCTTGCCGCTGCAACTTGTGAAACGGGAAATCCGCCCCACGCCACCAGATACGTTCCGATCCAGGGAAGTTGTTGAAGCAGATATGGATTACCGAACGCGACAACAATCGGTTTTCTCCCACGCGACACCAGCGTCTGGAGGAAACTGGTAAATGCCTCCGGCGCGCTTGCACTCACCGCGTCCCAGCTCTGTCCGACATATGATCCGACGATCACAACGTCTGTCGAGTCTGCGGCAGCTAACAGTCGCGGATAGTTCAGTGTCGCATCCTCAGTCGAGGTGAATTCGGTCCGCAGTTTTGGCAGCCGTGTGTGCATTTCGGCGTTGAATGAGTTTCCCGCCGAGAGATCAGCGCGCCGTGCGATCGTTATCGACAAAACTTTTTTCGTCGAATCGAGCACCGGAACCTGTCGCGTCGAGTCGCGAACGAGCGTGATGGATTTCTCAGCAGCACGACGTGCGACCTGGGCATCCACACTGTCGCCGACCGCAAAACGTAAAGCGTTGAGATCAACCAGCTTGCTCTGCGCCAGACCGAGCTTCCGTTTGATGTCCAGCACGCGTCGAACGGATGAATCGACACGCGCTTCGGTGTACCTGCCTTCACTGATGCCGGCTATCACCGCGTCAATCGTCTTCGAAACATCCAGCGGCTGAATCAAAACGTCGATTCCGGCGGCGATCGCGCGCTTTGCCGCTTCGTCAGCACCGAACTGATCGAGCACTCCACGCATGTCCATCGCGTCGGAGATGATGATCCCGCGAAATCCCATTTCCCCGCGCAAAAGCCCGGTCACAACCTTGGGCGACAGCGTCCCCGGAACGCCCGATGAATCGAGTGCCGGCATCGCGCCATGGAATGACATGATTGCGCCGACCCCGCTTTTCACGGCAGCCCGAAACGGCACCAGCTCCACGGTGTCGAGCCGGCTCCTGCTCGCTGTCACCACCGGCAAAGCCAAATGCGAGTTGACGCCGGTGTCGCCGTGTCCCGGGAAGTGTTTTCCTGTCGCGATCATGCCGTGATCCTGCAGTCCGTGGATGAACGCAACGCCCATCCGGGCCGTTAGCTCTGGATCCTCGCTATAGGATCGTGTGTTGATGACAGGGTTCGCCGGGTTGTTGTTGACGTCCAGAACCGGCGCGTATGCGATGTGTATCCCCAGTGCGCGACCTTCCTGCGCGGTCAGACGTCCCTGTTCGTAAGCGAGCGTCGTATCGCGAGTCGCGCCAAGGCCCATCTCTGGCGGAAAAACCAGAGCGCCGCCGAGGTCGATGGCGTTGGGCACGAAATAGCCACCGCGAGCACGGAATCCGGCGCCTGCCTCGAGGTCCGCACCAATAAGGAGCGGGACCTTACTCATCGATTGCAGCGCGTTGAGCTTGGCCGCGAGCTCGATTGGAGATCCTACCGAGATCGTGAACCCACCAACTTTCTCCTGCTGAACGTATTGTGTGAGCCGTCGCCACTGCGGCGAATCGCCCGATACGTAATCGCCAAACACACTTGGCCATATCAGCTGCGCTACTTTTTCGCGCAAGGTCATCGAGCGCATGACCGAATCGGTCCACGCTGGCGATGTTGTTTTTGTGCTGGAAGTGTTGCCGGTACTTAGCGTTGCGCAGCCGGCGGCCAGAAAAAGGAGAGGTAAAGCGGCGAACTTTTTCAACTTCCGCGTCCTTAGTGGGAGATCGTGCCCTTTTTGTTCGTGTCGATGTCGGACGACGATCCGCTCTTGAAGAGGAAGGCGTCGAGATTTCGGGTCAGAAAAGTGCGCGCCTGGGGATCCATCACGTTCAAACCGTAGTGATTGATCAGCATCGTCTGCTGTTTGAGCCAGTCGGCCCAGCATTGCTGGCAGATCTCTTCGACGACGCGAGCCCCGATTTGTCCGGGGAAGGGAGGCCTAACGAACCCTGCGCGCGTTTGCCCACAACGCGCGCAGGTTACAGTCTCAGCCACGCGACGCTCTAATTGCGCGCGTATCCGATCTCAGCGAGGCCGAAGAAGGAGAGTAACCGCAGGTATGTCCAGCCAATGTCGAATTCATACCACTTTGCCTTGAACTTGGCCGAGTGTGGATCAGCGTGATGGTTGTTGTGCAGCTCTTCGCCACCCAGCCAGATCGCGATCGGCGAGATGTTTCGGCTCTCATCCTTCACGTTGAAGTTCCGATAGCCGACTGCGTGTCCGATACCGTTCACGATTCCAGCGGCCCAGAACGGGATCCAGATCATTTGGATCCCCCAAACGAGTGGGCCGACGAAGAATCCAAACAGATAAATGTCGACGCCCATCATGATGACGATGCCCAGCCAGTTGAGCGGCGACAGCAGATGCCTCTCGAGCCAGTCGTTAGGCGTGCCCTTACCGTACTTGTCTAGGACGCCAGGCTGGCGAACAGTCTTTCTATAGTAGAAGGCGCCCTTGAGGACGATGTTCCGCAAGCCTTCCATTAGCGGGCTGTGGGGATCGCCTTCGCGGTCGGCGAATGCGTGATGTTTCCGATGACAGGCGACCCACTCCTTGGTGACGATCGCCGTCGACAGCCACAGCCAAAGGCGCATTGGAAGCGCAGCGAGGTAATGAAGTTTCACACCCCGGTGGGTTTGCGCTCTATGCAAGAACAGAGTAACGGACACATTCGTGAGGTGTCCGGCAATGATGATGAACAGCACTGGCTTCCACCACGCTGACGCCCAACTTCCAAAATCCGGCATTACTGCTCCTCTCCCTGATACTGTTTGGACGACTGCAATCTATCGGCACGGTACTCCTAATCCAAACGACCACATCATTTTCTCGTAACTGGTCCTGCGGGACTTCCTGACGGCGGATTCCCCCACGTGTCGTTCGAAGAATTCCAGTCGGGCACCGAGGGGTCGGGCCACAGTCTTACGCCGACAACCCTCGCTCGCGCCGGGACCACCGCTTGGAAGCGGTTTCCGCGTGCCCAGATATTGACGGGCAGATTGACGTCCTGGGTCGTGCCGTCGGCGAAGGCGATGCGCAGCCTGACCGGGAACGGGATGGACGTGTTCCGGCGAAGGCCGATCACCGCGAATTGCTCCCCGTCCGACGTCCGCATGCCAACGCTATCGATGCCGATGTCGAGCACGTCGGTGGTATAAAAGAAGCCACGCCAGAACCAGGACAGGTCCTCGCCGGTCGAATTCTCGATATTACGGAAGAAATCGCCCGGCGTAGGGTGCTTGAACGCCCAGGCCCGGATGTACTCGCGGAACGCAGTGTCAAACGCGTTCGCGCCAACGACATGGTTACGAAGCGTTAGCAGCACGGCCGCCGGCTTTCTGTAACCGATCGCGCCAAGCGCGCTCGGGTTGATGTTGTCGGGCGCGGTCATCAGTGGCGACTGAGTTCCCGCTGCTACGGCATCCGACCAGTTTTTCAGGTAGGCCGGATACGCGGACTGGCCAGGATATCGCGCCTCCTGCGCGAAGGCATTTAGATAGGTATTGAATCCTTCATCCATCCACGCGTATCGGCGCTCATTCGAACCGACGATCATCGGGAACCACTCATGGCCGTGCTCGTGGTTGATGGTGCCGAAGATCGATGCGGGATCGTCGGACCCGTAGTGCACCATCACGAACATTGGATACTCCATGCCTCCCACCGGTCCGGCCACCGACGTTGCTTGCGGATACGGGAATCGGAAGAAGAGCTCTGAGTACTGCCTGATCGTCCACTGAGTCTGCTCGGCGCCATGCTCCCATGCGCGACCGGATTTAGGGAATTCATAGTAGGCCTGCGCTAGCACTCCGTTCCAGCTCGTTGCATCCCATCGGAAGTCAGGCGCCCCGGCCCACGCTACGTCGTGGACGTTGTGTGCACGGAAGCGCCAGGTCTTAGTGCCGGCCGCTGGCCGTGTCTTCGCAGCTGCCGCTTCAGCCTGCGTGATAATGGGAATTACTTCGCTGCTACGCGATGCCGTCGCGAGTCGCTGTCGCTGAGCCGCAGGTAGGACTTCCTCCGGATTCTGCAGAACGCCGCTGCCCGCGACGACATAACCAGCGGGCACAGTGACCGAGTAGTCGTAGTCGCCGTACTCGAGGTAGAACTCGCCCTGTCCGAGATACGGATCGGTATTCCAGCCGCGCACGTCATCGTAAACAGCCATCCGCGGATACCACTGAGCTATCTCGTACAACAAGCTGTCGCGACCCATGCGATCCGAGCCATGCTCGGGCACTCGGAATGAATAACGAATTGCGATCGTCGTCTTCCCGCCACGAGGCATCAATGGGCTCGGCAGCTCCAGCCGCAGCATCGTGTCGTTGATGCGCGGCTGTACGGTAGTGCCGTTGATGCGAACGTCGCTGAAGGTGTAGCCGCCCTCGAAGCCTCTCACACCCCAGCGCGAATCAGCGGGAAACAACGCCGAGCCTTTGCTGCCGGTCCGATAGAGGTTCTGGTCGGCCTGCACCCAGACGTAGCGCAGGGTGTCAGGAGAATTGTTGGTGTATCTGATTTCAACAGCACCACTGATTTCAGTGGTTGCTGTATCGAGCGATGCGTTGATTGTGTAATCGGCGCGTTGTTGCCAGTAATCCGGACCTGGAACGCCTGAACCTGATCGATAGCGATTTGGGCCCGGCCAATCGATTCGATCCATGGTGGCAAAGGGATCATCCCGCCGGGAGTCGAAAATGCTTCGCGATGATTGCTGGGTGGTTGTATCAGCTGAGAGCTGTACGGTTGGTAACACGACCGGACGCTGCGGAGCGCACGCGACGAGCGCTACCGCGAGGCAAAGGTATGATTTCACCGTCAAGGAGTGTGTGGGTAATCGAATGTGTACTCAACGTTAGCAACGTAGGGGCCAACCCATTTCCTGCGTCTCTTGCGTTACACTCCAGCTGTCCGTAGCCTCTCCATCATGCAACGAACGCAAGCCTCACTCGCATTGATCAAGGGACGTGCTTCTGCCGACGCCACTCGTACGCTGCAAAAACAGTTTGCGAAATCGCGCCCGGAGAATTTCTATCGGACATTGGCCAACGGAGCTGTCATCTCCTCGCTGGGTCTTGGCACTTATCTCGGCGACTGTGACGACGAAGAGGATGCCCGTTACACCATCGCCGCGGCAGCAGCGCTCGCGCGCGGTGTGAACTTGCTGGATACATCCATCAATTACAGATGTCAGCGCTCCGAGCGCGCTCTCGGAGCGGCAATTCAGAAGAGCGTCAACAGCGGCAAAATCAGACGTGATCAGATAGTCGTTTGCTCGAAGGGTGGTTACATCCCGCTCGATCGAAATCCGCCCGCAACCAAAGACGAATACCGCAGCTTTCTCGAGGAAGAGTATTTCCTGCGCGGCGTCATGGATCCGGTCGATGTGATTGCTGGCGGCCACTGCCTCAGCGGCCAGTTTCTCGAGGATCAGATCGAGCGCAGCCGTAGAAATCTCGGGCTCGAGACAATCGACGTTTATTACCTGCACAACCCTGAACAAGCGCTCGACGTGCTTTCGCGTCAGAGGTTTCTAACGGTTGTGCGCGATGCTTTCGTCGTTCTCGAGCGTGCCGTAGAAAATGGCCTCATCGGTTGTTATGGATGCGCGACGTGGAATGGATTCCGCGTGCCTCCCGAGTCCAGGAACCATCTGAGTCTCGAGGAATTGGTTTCGCTGGCGCATGAAGCGGGAGGAGCTGGCCATCATTTCAGCGTAATTCAGCTTCCGATCAATCTCGCGATGACCGAGGCTGTTCGCGCACAAACCCAGTGCGTTGGACGCGATCAGGTGACACCGCTGGACGCCGCCCACCGGCTTGGCATATCGGTAATTGCCAGCGCCACGCTAATGCAATCGCAGCTGACTCGCGGCCTGCCGGAACAGGTGCACGCCGCCTTCCCGGGGTTCAGTACTGACGCGAGAAGGGCGATTGCTTTCTCGCAGTCGCTTCCAATCTCTGCGGCACTCGTTGGCATGAAGTCCCTCGCGCACCTCGAGGAAAACCTCGCCTCTCCCAACCCGAGCTGACACAGAACACGTCGTCGGTGCAGCATCATTCGCGGTGCAATGACTCCGTCCAATACTCCGACATCCGCCGCGCCTGCCTCGCACCATGCCCCCGGCGGTGGATTTAGAAATCCCTGGCCTTCGTCGCAGGTTTATGGGTTCCGTGATTTCCTTAAGTGGACACTGGTCGAGCGCCGGCAGAAGGCGCGACGGCCCGATCCTGATCGATCATCGTTTCCGCTCGCCACGGCGAATTTCATCACACCGCGGGCGACGCCAGATGCGGTGACGCTCACATGGGTCGGGCACAGCAGCTTCCTGCTGCAGCTTGCGGGTCTCAACATTCTGCTCGATCCAATCTGGAGCGAGCGCGCCTCTCCGGTGCAGTTCGCTGGTCCGCGGCGGTGGGTGCCGCCCGGCGTGCCCTTCGACCGGCTGCCGCCAATTGACATCGTCGCCTTGTCACATGATCACTACGATCATCTCGACGCCGCCACCATTCAGCGACTCGCCAGTCGCTTTCCCGCAGCCCAATGGCTGGCACCGCTGGGCGTCGCGGCGTTTCTCCGTCACCGAGGTGCGCGTGACATTGTCGAGCGAGATTGGTGGGAAAGCACGTCGGTAATCGGGCTGGAGGCGACATGTGTCCCCGCGCAACACTTCTCTGGGCGCACGCTGGGCCGCCGTAATCAGACGCTCTGGTGCGGTTGGACTTTCCGGAGCAGTGATCGTCGCGTTTTCTTCGCTGGTGACACCGCGTTACATCCCGAGTTTAGCGCCATCACGGACCGCCTCGGCCCATTTGACCTGGCCATTCTACCCATCGGCGCTTACGAGCCGCGTTGGTTCATGGGCACCGTTCACATGAATCCCGACGATTGCATCAAGGCAGTAGCACAGATCAAGCAAGCGCAGGAAGGCAGCCGATTAGTCGTTACCGCAGGTCATTGGGGAACCTTTAAGCTCACTGATGAACCAATGGACGAACCTCCGGCGCGGATGCGCGAGGGCTGGATTAGCGCCGGTCACGCAGCCGATGATTTATGGATCATGAAACACGGTGAAACGCGCTCTCTTGGCTAATAGGCAGCGTTTGTCGGTTTGTTTGACACGTGACACAGCGTGTTGTGCGCGAATCTTGCTACGCCTTGTACGCGAACTCTCCTAACACGGAGCTTTGCAATGGCTGCAGCCAGAAAGTCCAGAGGTGGTTCTAGAGGCGGTAGGAAGCGCTCACGGTCCGCATCATCAGGTCGTAAGAGCGGTGGCAGCTCACGTCGACGCGGCGGAGCAGGCCGCAGCAGCGGCCGCAAATCTTCGGGTAGAAAGAGCTCCCGGGCTCGCAAGAGCTCGAGCGCTCGCAAGAGTAGTGGGCGTAAGAGCAGTAGCCGTAAGAGCACGTCGCGCTCCAGCGGTGGATCTTCGCGCCGCAAATCGAGTGGTCGCAAGAAGACTGCAGGCAGGCGGCGCAGAAGCTCTCCTGTTCAACGTGTGAAGCGCGTGGCCACTGGCGTCGTGCATCAGGCTGCTAACCTCGGCGAACGCGCGGTCGATTCTGTCACCGAGTTCGTCCAGGACCGTTTCTAGATCTCGGTTCGTTCCGACAGCCGCTTCAACTCGAACGGGCGGCTGTCGCGTTACGAACGGCGTGCAATAGAAGCCAGTGCTCCGCTTCGCCAAACACTCGCTCTCGTCCATAGTCGACGGTGATGATGTGACCGGCGCCGCTCGTCCATATCATCTGCTTTTCACTCGCCCCGATTCTCTTCAGCGCATACTCGCCAACGCGCGGTGAAACGCGCGGGTCTTCACGGGATTGAATGATGAGGGTGGGAACAAAAACTTGGGGCAGCACGCGGCGTGCGCGACGGACCACCCGCGCCAGCTCGTGAATCGTACGGCCGGTCACCCGGCCGTACGAAAGATTCTTTGCGCGTTCGATCGGATCATGAATCGATAGCGGACTGCTGGCGTTCACCGGTCCAACGACTCTACCCCACGCCCAGTGAGTCATCGCAACCGCACGCATCCAATGCGGCATGCCGAGGTACGGGGCGAACAAAACAAGCGACGCGATGTCGCGATGGTGCGCGGCAACGATGACAGCGAGCGCTCCTCCCATCGACAAGCCGCTGACACTGACGAGGCGGTAGCGGCCCCTCATATCGAGGAAAGCATCTTCCGCTGCACGGATCCAGTCGTCGGCGCCGGCGCTCGTGAATTCTGTCATGCTTCGTCCGTGACCAGGGAGCAACGGGGCGAAGACACCTAGCCCTGCTTTCGACAGATGATGGGCGAATAGCGAAAGTGTTTGCGGGGTATCCCCAAAACCATGCAGGAGGAGAACTCCGTGTGAGCCCTCCTCCCGCAAATCAATCGCTTCTCCGCCTTTGACTATCGCCGAATCAACCGCGTGCCGATCGACCATCTAAGCTCAGGTTACAGTCATTTCTCTCGCACCGTGAATCGCAACTTCCCGCGTAGTATAATCACCGAGCGTGTTGGTGAGCGAGTTCGGCTGAATGAGGAAGGTCATTCCCTTTCGCTCGGCGATTCCTGCCGAGACGAGGCGGCTCAGCGCCAGAGCAATCGATTCGCGCGTCGCGCCGACCATCTCGCAAAGCAGACGGTGGTGGTTGTTCTCCAGCTTCAGGCGGCCGTCGGCCGTAGTGAACGTCCGGTCCGAGCTGAGATGGAACAGCGTCGAGATGAGTCTTTGATCAACGTTCAGTGCGGCCAGCTCGTGGAGTTTCTCGAGGAGGAAGGCCCGCTCTGACATGATTTGCGAGAGGAGGGGGATTGTCTGTGCGGCTCGCTCTCTCACGAATGCGCGGAACTGCTGTCCGCTGAGGAACAGCGTTCTCGTTTCTTCCGCGGCATTTGCGTCAGTTGC
>Ga0136846_1210201_pt1 | contig 17219 bp, 15 predicted proteins | sample HopSoiMetagenom2_FD_96841 | JGI IMG/M metagenome (GOLD analysis project Ga0136846, IMG submission 96841) | Grasslands soil microbial communities from Hopland, California, USA - 2 Assembly 2016 (version 4) | ecosystem: Environmental > Terrestrial > Soil > Grasslands | place: USA: Hopland...
ATCCGCGTCGGGAGCGAGAACGGGCGCAACCGCGCTCAACCGCGCATGCAGGGCGGCCTCGACGACGGCTTTCTCGAGGATGGCGGCGGTCATCCTCGACCGAGACGTCGCGCGACGGCGCCTGCGGCGAGATCCAAGGCCGCGCCGTAGCCGATCTCGCGCGCCGTGCCCTGAAAACGCCGAACCAGCCGAAGCGGCCTCGTCACCCGCCACGACACCGTCTTCTGAATGTCTTGCAACTCCTGGGCGGTGCGCGTGGTCACCACGATCCAGTCGTCCAATACTGCCTGTCGCAGCTCGGCGAGGTCGTCCTCGGCCGTTCGAATGGTCTCTTCCACGTCTTCCTCAGTCCGCGGCCATCCCGATCCGATGACAGAAAAGTCTGCACCGAACCGCGTGACTCCCCGTTGTCAAACCCTGCGTAGCTTACATTTCTCTGAGGGCACCAAGCTGATGGCACGGTGTACGCGACGCAACGGAGGGGGGCGGCATGCGCAGACGCAGCGCACTCGTCCGCGGGCTCATCGGTGCGATCGCGACCGGCGCGATCGCCCTCGGAGGCCTGATGTTCGCGCCGGCACAACCGGCGTCCGCGGCGATCGCGTCGAACTTCGACCCCGGCTACATCATCAGCGACGACATCTTCTACAACTCGTCGCTCATGTCAGACGCGCAGGTGCAGTCGTTCTTCGAAGGCAAGGAATCGACGTGCTCGGCAACGGCGAGCCCTGGCTGCCTGCGCTACTACAAGCAGAGCACCCCCGCGAGAGCCGCGACGAACTACTGCGACCTTTACCAGGGCGGCACCAACGAACTCGCGTCGCACATCCTGTACAACGTCGCCGTGGCCTGCAACATCAACCCGCAGGTGCTCATCGTGCTGCTCCAGAAGGAGCAGTCGCTGATCACGGCCACCAACCCCTCGACGGCGACATACGACAAGGCCACGGGATTCGGCTGTCCAGACAGCAGCCCGAGCTGCGACGCCAACTTCAAGGGTTTCTTCAACCAGATCTACCAGGCCGCCTCGCACTTCCGCAGCTACGTCGACCCGGCCAACGCCAGCTACTACCCGAACTATCGCACCGGTCGTACGGTCGCGATCTCGTACCGTCCCCGGAACATCGGGGCGGACGGCAGTCACTGCGACGCGCCGGCCGTCACGATCCAGAACAACGCGACATCCGCGCTCTACACGTACACGCCGTACCAGCCCGACCCCCCGGCGCTCGCCAACCTCTACGGGCGCGGCGGCAACTGCTCCTCGTACGGCAATCGCAACTTCTGGGTGTACTTCACCGACTGGTTCGGCTCGACCACCATCTCCCCGGCGAACAACTCCTTCGTGAAAGCCGTCTACCAGGACGTGCTCAACCGGCAACCGTCTGACGGAGAGCGGATCAACTGGGGCAAGGCACTCTCGTCGGGGATGCCGAGAAGCCAGGTGGCGGGCGGCTTCGTCAACAGCGACGAGTTCCGCATCCTCAAGATCGACTTCGCATACCAGGACGTGCTCGGCCGTGCGGCCGATTCGGGTGGCCGGCTCTCCTGGCTCAACGGGATGCGCTCGGGCGCACTGACGCCAGACGACGTGTACCGGATCTTCCTGCAGACCCCCGAGTACTACGCCAGCGCCGGCAACACCGACGACGCCTTCGTGGCTGCCATGTATCAGAAGATCATCAAGCGGCCCGCCGTGCAGTCCGAGATCGACTACTGGGTGGGAAAGCTGCATCAGTACGGCCAGGCCACCGTGGTGAACCTGATCTGGTTCTCGACCGAGACCGCGCGCGCCCGGGTCGCCCAGATGTATCAGGACTACCTGGGGCGCTCCCCCGATGACGGCGGGCTCGCCCAGTGGGGCGACTTCGCCCTGAAGTACGGCGACTCGTGGGTGCGCTCCGCGATTCTCGGCAGCGACGAGTACCTGGCGAGGGCTCAAGTCCGCTATCCGTGACGCCGACAAGCCCTGTGATAGTTTGAATCGGTTTGTGACGGGCAGATCGGCCCTCCCCCAGCACGTTCAAAGGAATCAGTAGACGCATGCCCGGACGACGCGCACTCATCGCCGGGGGCTCGGGATTCCTGGGCAGCCACCTGGTCGATCGCCTGCTCGGTCAGGGCTGGGACGTCGTCGCCGTCGACAACCTGATCACCGGCCGGCTGTCCAACGTCGCCCACCTCGCCGACAACGAGCATTTCACCCTGGTTCAGGATGACGCCGAGCGCGCCGCAGACATTCCCGGGCCGTTCGACCTGGTGCTGCACTTCGCCTCCCCGGCCTCTCCGCCGCATTACATGGCTCATCCCATCGAGACCCTGCACGCGGGATCCAACGCGACCGAGGCGCTCCTCGAGGTCGCCAGGCGCGATGGCGCCCGGTTCCTGCTCGCCTCGACCTCGGAGGTCTACGGCGACCCCGAGGTGCACCCCCAGCCCGAGAGCTACTGGGGCAATGTGAACCCGAACGGTCCGCGCTCGGTGTATGACGAGGCGAAGCGGTACGCCGAGGCGCTCACCGCGGCCTATCGCCGATCCTTCGGGGTCGACACCACGATGGTCAGGATCTTCAACACCTACGGCCCGCGGATGGACCCGCGCGATGGCCGCGCGGTTCCGGCATTCATCCAGGCGGCGCTCGCCGGCACCCCGCTCCCGATTCACGGAGACGGCTCGCAGACCCGCTCGCTCACCTATGTGGATGACCTCGTCACCGGCATCCTGGCCCTGGCCGACAGCGGCCACCCCGGCCCGGTGAACGTGGGCAACCCCCGCGAGCAGACCCTGCTCGAGATCGCCGAGCTGATCATCGCCGGCACGGGCGGGCGGTCGACGATCGAGTTCCACCCGCGCCCCGTCGACGACCCGCAGCGCCGCCGGCCCGACATCACCCTGGCCCGCGAGGTCCTCGGCTGGGAGCCGACGGTTCCCGCCGAGGTCGGGCTCGTCACGACCATCGAGTGGTTCGCCGCTCACGAACAGGACTGAGCCATGAAGCTGTCGATCCTCACGCCGATCTACAACGAGGGCAAGACCCTTCAAAAGGTCATCGATCGGCTGCTCTCCATCGAATTCCCGACCGAGGTCGAGTTCGTGATGGTCGACGACGGAAGCAAGGACGACTCGGCCGAGATCCTGGATGCGATCACCGACCCGCGTGTCACGGTCTTCCACCAGCCGAAGAACGCCGGCAAGGGAGCCGCGATCCGCAAGGCCGCCGAGTTGGCGACCGGCGAGTACATGATCATCTGCGATGCGGATGAGGAGTACCGGCCGCAGGAGATCCCGATGCTGCTGCAGCCCGTGCTCGACGGCGAGGCACAGGTCATCTACGGCACCCGCACCTTCGGCAGTCACACCTCGTTCTCGTACTGGTATGTCATCGGCAACCGGGGCGTGAACCTGGTCGCCAACATCCTCTTCAACGCCTATGTCTCCGACGTCGAGACCTGCTTCAAGCTGATGCCCACCGAGCTGTATCGCCGGTTGAACATCAAGGAGAAGGGATTCGGGATGGAGGCAGAGGTCACCGCGAAGCTCCTCGCCCGCGGATACCGCCCATACGAGGTCCCGATCAGCTACAAGGCCCGCACCCGGGCCGAGGGGAAGAAGATCACCGCGTGGGACGGCGTCGAGGCGCTGTGGATCCTGTTCAAGATCCGAGTCCGCGAGGGATCCCGCCGACGACCGCCCGAGCCTCTGGAGAGCCACGCAGCATGACGATCAAGATCTCGGTGATTGGCACCGGCTACCTCGGAGCCACTCACGCGGCGGCGATGGCCGAGTTGGGCTACGACGTGGTCGGCGTCGAGGTGGATCCGCGCAGGCTGGCCAGCCTGCAGAAGGGCACCCTGCCGTTCTACGAGCCGGGGCTCGACGAGGTGCTGATGTCGAACATCGGCAACGGACGGCTGCGCTTCACCGATGACGCCGCCGAAGCGGCCGCCTGGGCCGACGTGCAGTTCGTCTGCGTCGGGACCCCGCAGGAGGCGGGCAGCAACCGCGCCGACCTGAGCTACCTGTTCTCGGCCATCGACGCCCTTGCCGGATCGATCAAACAGGGCGCGCTGATCGTCGGCAAGTCGACGATCCCGGTGGGCACGACGGCCGTCCTGAAGGCGCGGTTCCTCGAGGCCGCCCCCGACCGCACCGACGTGCATTTCGCGTGGAATCCCGAGTTCTTGCGCGAGGGCTTCGCCCTGGAAGACACGCTCCACCCCGACCGAGTGGTCATCGGGGTCGACGACCAGGAGTCCGAGACGGCCCTGCGCCAGGTCTATGCGCCGATGATCACCGAGGGCATCCCCTTCATCGTCACCGACATCACGACGGCCGAGCTCGTGAAGGTCGCCGCGAACTCCTTCCTGGCCACGAAGATCTCGTTCATCAACGCGATGGCCGAGGTGTGCGAGGCCGCGGGGGGCGACGTCACAACGCTCGCCGAGGCGATCGGGCACGATGCCCGGATCGGCAACCGCTTCTTGCACGCCGGCGTCGGATTCGGCGGCGGATGCCTGCCGAAAGACATCAGGGCGTTCGCCGCGCGCGCCGAGGAGATCGGCGCGGGCGAGGCGGTCGCATTCCTCGGAGAAGTGGATGCCATCAACCTCCGCCGCCGCGACCGGATGGTCCAGCTGACCCGGGAACTGATCGGCGACGACCTGACCGGCCGCAAGCTGACGGTGCTGGGCGCGACCTTCAAGCCCGACTCCGACGACATCCGCGATGCGCCGTCGCTCGCGGTCGCGCGCCTGCTGCACCAGGCGGGTGCCCAGGTCACGGTGCACGACCCCAAGGGCATCCCGAATGCGGAGCGCTACGCGCCCGAGCTGTCATACGAGGCGAGCCTCCCCGCGGCGCTCGACGGAGCCGAGGTGGTGCTGCACCTGACGGAGTGGCGCGAATACCGCTCGGTCGATCCCTCGGAGCTGGCCGCGCTCGTCGCGAGCCCCAACCTCATCGACGGTCGGAACGTGCTCGACCTCGAGGCCTGGAAGGCGGCGGGCTGGACCGTTCGCGCTCCCGGCCGCACCGCCTGATCGGCTGACGTCAAAAGGGGGCGGGCTCATCGAGCCCGCCCCCTTTTGTCGGTCCGAAGTGGACCGCCCGATCAGTGCGGCGTCTGCGCGTGCGAGAAGTACTCGTCGGATGCGGCGAGCGCCGCGGCAAGCACCAGGTCGCCCTGGTTCGACACGAAGGGCGACCAGTTGCCGATCGCGCCGTTCTCGGGCGAGCGCCCGAGCAGGCTCGTGTACAGCGCCGTGATCCGCACGCCCAACTTCTCGGGCGACTGGTAGAAGCCGAAGGTGAGCACGTCACGCGGCATCCCGTTGTTGAGCGCGTTCACCCAACCGTTGATCCCGCTGTCCGGTGCCCTGAGCAGGAGCTTCTGGTAGAGGTCGGACACCCACGTCGTGTAGTCGTTGTGGCCTACCGTGGCGAAGTACTCCGGCGAGGAGTAGAACGCCGAGGCGATCTGGGCCACCGGCATCCCGTGCTGGGCGGCGTTGATCCACCCGCTCAGGCCCGAGCTGTCCGGTTCGCGGTTGAGGGTGTCGTGGTAGAAGTTCGTGATGACCTTCGTGATCCACTCGTTGGACTGCGACAGCTGGGCCGCGAGGTCGTACCGGGTGTTCTGACGGTTCATCAGGCGTCCCGTCCAGTAGCTCAAGTCGCTGGAGCTGGGCTGCCTGGTGAGGAAGTCCTGATAGATCTGCTTGACGAAGTTCTGCGTGGGCACCGGGTTCGGCGGTGCCGGAAGCTGCGCGTCGCCGGTGCGGAACATGTTCTGCTTGAAGGTCGGCCAGGGCGCTGCGCCCAGGGCCGACTGGCTCTGCCAGGCGGTGATGACCAGGCCGTCGTTGTCGTCGCGGCTGCCGTTGCCATTGGCATCGCTGCGCGAGGTGACGAAGACGGTGGCCTTGCCGTTGAAATTCACGACGGTCGGCGTCGATGAGCTCGCGAAGATGGTGTGGCTGTACGCCGAACGATCCCGCTCTTCGATAGCGCCGGTCTTGGCGTTGACCACGACGAGCTTCTGCTCGGGCTGCGTGATCGCGTCGACGACCCCGTCACCGTTGATGTCGGCCAGCGCGACGCCGTTGTTGGTCGCCGAGCTGCTGTCGCACGAGCCGCCATCCGCGACGCAGGTCTGGTAGCGCTTCGCGCCGCTGGCGGCCCAGGAGTAGAGCCAGCCGCCTTCGGTCATCGAGACGATCTCGGGACCGACGCTCGACGAGTCGACCTCACCGATCGAGGGCGACCCAACCGGGATGCCCTGGGTCTGCGCCTCCCACATTGTCGCGCCGGTCTTGCCGTTGATGGCGATCTCCTTGAACGCCTCGCCGCCGCGGTAGTACAGGCCGGTGCCCACCACCACGTCGAGCGCGCCGTCGTTGTTCAGGTCGGCGAGGGCCGGCGACGACCAGATCACGGCCCGCGAGACGAAGTGCGCCCACTTGACAGAACCATCCAGGTTGAACGCGGTGATGTACCCGCCGCCGCTGGTGCCCCAGCAGGGCTGCAGCTTGCCTGAGCCGTCGCAGTCGTAGCCGGCGACGATCTCGTTGCCACCGTCGCCGTTCAGGTCGCCGACGGCCGGCGAGCTCCAACTGGTGTCTTTGAGCCACTGATGCGTGCCGTTGATCTTGGCCTGGGACGTGCCCGACCAGCCGTCGAGCTCCTGCCCCCAGCTCGTGGTGACCTCGTCGAGCGTGGTGTCTCCGTCGATGTAGCCGAGCGCCGGTGTGGAGAACATGCCGATCAGGGCGCCGTTGAACGCGGGAGGCACGTAGTGGTTGAAGAGCTGGGTGACGGTGCCGCCCTTGAGGGAGTACGCGGCGAGGTGGGCGGCCGTGTTGGTCACCACGATGTCCAGAACCCCATCCCCGTCGATGTCGCCGAGAGCGGGAGACGCCTGCACGGCGCCGCGGCGGTTCGCCTTGTCGGCCCCGCCGGTATCGATGGTGGCGATCAGGTTGTGCGAGGCGATGTCGTAGACCCGCACGCGGGAGTCCAGGCCGCCGACGATGACGTCGAGCTTGCCGGAGCCGGTGACGTCGCCAACGGCCGGCGAACTCCAGACCTCACCGGTCGCGTTGTTGTCGAGGATCCACCCGTTGTACGAGCCCCCGTCGGCGAACGGGCCGCCCGCGGTCGTCATCTCCGACAGGATCGGCACAGCGGATTGGGCGGATTGCCCGAATCCCACGCCGGCTGCGACAGTTGCGACAACGGCCAGAACGGCCGCAATGACGCGCGAACGAATGCGTGAAGCCCCCATGATTTTCCCCCGAAAATCGTTCGGGCCGCTCAGTCGACCCTGCGCCGACCATATCAGAGGGGGTAGACAGGCGAGCCCTCCCGTTGTGGGGGCCCTGCTGGGGCCCGGTCAGAGGGTCGCCCACTCCGTCAGGGTCAGCGGATCGAACCAGCTCTCGAAGACGAACACCGCGTAGCCCCCGAACTCCGTGCGCGTGAACGCCGGCAGGCCCGAGGCGGAGCGCAGTGCGGCATCGTTCGCGCCCCCCGCGAACACGACGATGGCTTCCGGGGACTGGTGCTCGGCGCGCGTCTCGTACGGCTCGTAGCGGCGCGGACTCAGCGAAGCCACCGTCACCTTCTCGTCCGTCGCGGCGCTCATGGCGTACGCCGCCCAGTAGGAGCCGTACGCGTGATGGATGCCGTGGGACTCCAGGTAGCTGGCGACCCTCCCGAGCGAGGGATCGACGGGCTGGCCCGATCTCAGGGCGAAACCGTTGCTCTGCTGGCCGACCAGTCCGATCGTCGCCAGCACCGCGATCCCTCCCACTGCCAGGGGCAGCCAGGTCAGGCGCCGCCCGCGGATCACCGCGGAACCGAGCCGGACCGCCCCGATCGCGATGATCGTCGCGAGCCCGGGAATGAGGTATCCGGAGTACCGCACGGAATCGGCGGCGAGCCGGACTCCGGTGCCCCCGATCAGCACACCGATCACGAGGATCGTCGACGACGCCATGATCGCGAGTGCAGCATCGCGGCGGCGGATGGCCGTGCGCACCAGCAGCACGATCAACCCGAGCGTGGCGAGAGCGATGACGAACCCGCCGAGCTCGGTGCGGCCGCCGGGGAACGCGGCGGGGAACATGGCGGTGAACAGCGACGCCAGGCTCTCGGGATGCAGGGAGAGCCCGCCGAGCGGCTTGACCGATGCCAGGTGGCCGGCAACGGTGCCCCAGATCCAGGCGGCTGCCGAGACAAGAGCCGCCGCGACGAACACCAGCCACAGCCTCCAGCGCCGGTCGCGGTATGCGGCGAGCACGACCGCGGGGGCCGCGAAGGCGATCGCCACAGGAGAGGTCCAGAGCGCAAGGCCCGCGAAGACGCCGAGAACCAACCACGACCACCACGGCCGCGCCGCCGGCCAGCGAAGAGCCCACCAGATCGCGAGCAGACCGATGAGGATGGTCGGACCGTAGAAGCCCGGGTCGGCAACGCTGACACCCAGGATGGTCGCGCCGGGGAACCAGAACAGCACGCCCGCGAGATCGCCGGCCACCGTCCCGCCGGTGCGCGCCGCGATCATGCGCAGCACAACGGCGGCTGCGCCCCAGAACACGCTCGAGACGACGGACAGGACCAGGAGCGACGGCCCGACAACGGCCATCACCAGGCCGGCGACGATCTGGAGCATGGTCCCGCCGTAGAACTGGCCCCAGTAGAACGCCGGGATCTCGCCGGCGGCGACGTGGCGCGCCATCAGGTACACCACCGCGCTGTCCGAATTGAAGGGGAACGCGGTCGACTGGGCGTAGAAGATCCGCGCGCCGAGACCCACCACGAGCAGGATGGCGAAGGCGAGGGTGGTCGGGGGAATCCGTCGCACCCGACCGGCGGCCGGGGCGAGAAGTCGTTCGGTCATGGCTCCTCGTCGGGGGATGGGACAGCTCCGGTTAGACTATCGGTGGCCTTCGCTCGGCCGGCGCCGACGAGCCCCGCGAAACGTGCGCGCGATCCGATCGCATCCCTCCGACAGAACGAGGACTTGTCCCATGCCCCGCGCCCTCATCACCGGCATCACCGGCCAGGACGGCCTGTACCTCGCCGAACTTCTCATCGGCAAGGGATACGAGGTCTACGGCCTGATCCGCGGCCAGAACAACCCGAAGTACGAGCTCGTCTCGACGGTTGTCCCCGAGGTGAAGCTGCTCACCGGCGACCTGACCGACCTCTCGAGCCTGGTCCGCGCCTTCAGCGTCGCCCAGCCCGACGAGGTCTACAACCTGGGCGCCATCTCCTTCGTCGCGTACTCCTGGGAGAACGCGAGCCTCACCAGTGATGTCACCGGCAAGGGCGTGCTCAACGTGCTCGAGGCGACGCGGCTGTATGCGGGCGACGACCTATCGCGCGTGAAGTTCTACCAGGCGTCGAGTTCCGAGATGTTCGGCAAGGTGCAGGCCGTTCCGCAGAGCGAGTCGACCCTGCTCTGGCCGCGCTCCCCCTACGGAGTCGCCAAGGTCTTCGGCCACTACATGACCATCAATTACCGCGAGTCGTACGGCATGCACGCCTCAAGCGGCATCCTGTTCAACCACGAGTCGCCCCGCCGCGGGCCCGAGTTCGTCACCAGGAAGGTCTCGCAGGCCGTCGCCCGCATCAAGCTGGGAACGCAGAGCGAGCTCGTGCTCGGCAACCTCGACGCCAAGCGCGACTGGGGTTTCGCCGGGGACTACGTCGATGCCATGTGGCGGATGCTGCAGCAGCCGGCAGGCGACGACTACGTGGTCGCGACCGGCGAAACGCACTCGATCGCCGAGCTGCTCGAGGCCGCATTCGCGGCGGTCGGAATCGACGACTGGCAGCCGTACGTGCGCCAGGACCCGCGCTTCATGCGCCCGGCAGAGGTCGACCTGCTGATCGGCGATGCCGGCAAGGCGCGCACCGTGCTGGGCTGGGAGCCGAAGGTGTCATTCCGTGAGCTCGTCTCGATGATGGTCGAGAACGACCTCGCCGAGCAGAGCGCGCTTCTGCGCTGACGATGCCACGGGCCTTCATCACCGGGATCACCGGACAGGATGGCTCCTACCTCGCCGAGCGCCTGGTCGCCGATGGCTGGGAGGTGCACGGGCTGGTACGTCGCCTGGAGGTGGAGGGCGAGCAGCCCCTCCTCGGCGGTGTCGTCGCCCACGAGGGCGACCTGCTCGAGACGGACGGTCTCGTCGCGATCATCGATGAGGTGCAGCCCGAACTGGTCGTCAACCTCGGCGGATTGACGTCGGTCGCCCTGTCGTGGCAGCAGCCGCTGCTGAGCTACGCGGCATCCGGTGGGGCGGCTGCGGCGCTGATGGACGCGGCGCTCCGCCTCCAGGAGCGCATCGGATCGCCTGTCCGGTTCGTCCAGGCCTCGAGCTCCGAGATCTTCGGCACGCCGCGCACAGAGCTGCAAGACGAAACAGCCCCGATCGCGCCCGTCTCGCCGTACGGCGCCGCCAAGGCGTTCGCCCACCTCAGCGTCGGCGTCTATCGCGGCCGCGGCCTGCACGCGAGCTCGGCGATTCTCTACAACCACGAGTCGCCCCGGCGCCCTCCGAGCTTCGTCACCCGCAAGATCTCGCAGGCCGCAGCCCGCATTGCTCGAGGCCTGCAGCAGGAGCTCGTGCTCGGCGACCTCGATGCGCGGCGCGACTGGGGCTGGGCCCCCGACTACATCGACGCCATCGTCAGGATGGCACGGGCCGCATCGCCCGCCGACTACGTGGTCTCGACCGGGGTCACCCACTCGGTCCGCGAATTCGCGCAGGCGGCATTCGACGCGGCGGGGCTCGGTCCGATCGGAGATCGGGTGCGCTCGGACCCCGGTTTCCTGCGTCCGGTGGATGCGGCGGCGCCGCGCGGCGATGCCGGCGCCATCCGCGCCTCCCTCGGGTGGGCCCCCACCCGCGACTTCGGCGAGATCGTCGCCGCGATGGTGCAGGCGGATCTCGACGAGATCGACCGGTCGTGACCGCACTCGCCAGCCGGCCGGTGCAGGCCGAGCAGCAGTCCCGCCGGCTGGGCCGTTGGCCGACCTTCGCGATCGTCGTCGTCGCGTCGCTGCTGGTCACCGCCGTCACCCACGACCTCGGCTACCTGCTCAGCTGGCCGCTCTCGGGCGACGAGTCGTGGGTGGTGCTCGCCAAGCTCTTCCCGCTGTCCGATCTGCCGACCCTGAGTTCGAGCGCCCCCGTCGGGTTCAACCTGCTCGTGCAGGCGTTCGCGGTCTTCGGCCTCACCGGTGGCCGGATCCTGGTGGAGCTCTTCGCCGCCGCCTCGATCGTGGCGGCCTTCTACGTCGGGCGCCTGTCGCCGGTTCGGCCGGCCAGAGTCGGAGCGACCCTGACCGGCGCCGTGGCGGCCGGGATCATCGCCTTCGCCCCGGCGACCTTGGTGCGCGTCGAGGTCAAGCACTACTCGGCAGACGCCTTCGTCACGCTGACGATCATCTACCTGATGCTGCGCTATCTGCAGACCCGCTCCACGACGACCCTGGTGATCCTGACGGCGGTGAGCGCCCTCGGCCTGCTGGTGGCGTTCGGCACGGTGTTCGCGGCCTCGGCGGCGTTCCTCTCGATCCTGGTGAGCGCGATCATCACCCGCGCCGGGGTGCGGCGCGCCCTGATCGCCGGTGCGCTCGCCGCGGTGGGGCTCGGCGCCTGCTACCTGCTGTTCTCGTCGCATGGCGACATCCCGGCGCTGCGCGAGTTCTGGGCGTACGAGTACCCGAAGAGCGTCCTGGATCTCCCCCACTTCATTGCCGGGCGGTCGCTCCAGGTCCAGACGCTCGCGGCCTTCCGCTCGGTGTTCGTGATCGTGCCGCTCGTCGTGGTGTCGATCGTCGTCGCGCTCCGGCGCAGGGCATGGGCCTTCGCGGTCTACCTCCCCGCGATGTTCGCGATCATGTGCGTCATCGGGCTCGCGAGGCACTATCCGCTGCTCGAAGGCCGCACCTCGAACTTCTTCGTCATCACGGCATCCCTGTTCGCCGGCCTCGGCGCGTTCTGGGCCGCAGGCTGGGCGGCCGAGCGGCTCGCCGACAGCGGCCGGTTCGGGGGCGGGTGGCGGCCTCTCACCGGGGTCGTCTCGGCGGTCGTCGTCGGCGCTGTCCTCGTCGGGCTCGCCGTCCCGTCGCTCCGGGCGCACCCCCTGCCGGTCTACGACACGGCGAATCAGTCCGCCTATGTCGAGAGCCACCTCGAGCCGCACGACCTGGTGCTGTTCAACGATCTCGCCGGCTACCAGCTCGCCCTGACCTGGAAGCTCGACGCCGCATCCTGGTGCCCGGACGACACCGCCTGGACCGGCTACTACGTCTGCTATCCCGGCTCAACGCGGATCCGCGGTTTCGGCTCGCTGGCGCAGGCCTATCAGGCGATCGACGATCACCTGCGGGAGTTCCCGGGGTCGCGGGTCTGGCTGATCCGGTCCAATGTGTTCAAGCCGTATCCGGCGATGGAGAAGCACCTGTTCGCCGACTACGACTACTCGGTGATCGACCTGCCGTATCAGCCCCTCGGCGTCGTGGCGGGCAGGCGATGACCATGCGCGTGCTCGTCGACGCGACGGCCCTCCCCGAGAACCGCGGAGGGGTGGGGCGCTATGTCGACGGCCTGGTCGCCGCCCTGCCCGGCGATGTCGTGGTCGTCTGCCAGGAGCGGGATGCCGAGACCTTCCGTCGACTCGCCCCCGGCGCCACGGTGGTGGGCATCGCGCCGCTGTGGTCGCGGACCCCCGCGAGGCTGGTCTGGGAGCAGCTGCGCCTGCCCGGCATCGCGCGCCGGCTCGGGGCGGACGTCATCCACTCCCCGCACTACACGATGCCGCTCCTCTCCGGGCTGCCGGTCGTCGTGACCTTCCATGACGCGACCTTCTTCAGCGACCCGCGGGTGCATACCGCCGTCAAGCGCTCCTTCTTCCGGTTCTGGATCCGTCTGTCGACGCGTCGGGCGGCGGGGATCGTCGTCCCCAGTGCCGCCACTGCATCCGAGCTGGCGCGCTTCGTCAGGCCCCGGCGCGCGGCAACGACGGTGGCCCCGCACGGCGTCGATGCCGCGGTCTTCCATCCGCCGACCGGCGAGCAGCTCGACGCGGCGCGCGAGCTCGTCGGCAGCCCCGACTGGATCGCGTTCCTGGGCACGCTCGAACCGCGCAAGAACCTGCCGGCCCTGATCGCTGCCTATGCTTCCCTTTCCACCGGGCGCGACGCCATCCCGCCCCTGGTTCTCGCCGGCGGAGCCGGCTGGGAGACCCAGCTGGATGCCGCGATCGCCGCGGTTCCGGCACCCGGACGCGTCGAAAAGGTCGGCTTCCTCCCGCTCGAGCTGCTCGCGGCCTTCCTGGGAGGCAGCCGTCTCGTCGTCTACCCCAGCCTGGGCGAAGGATTCGGCCTTCCCGTTCTGGAGGCGATGGCGTCCGGTGCTGCGGTTCTGACCACCCCCCGCCTCGCCCTGCCGGAGGTGGGCGGTGACGCGGTGGAGTACTCGGAACCGGATTCCGACGCCCTCCGCAAGGCCCTCGACGGGCTGTTGAGCGACGACCGCAGGCGCGAGGAGCTCCGGCGGCGAGCGGTGGCGCGCGCCGCCCTGTTCACCTGGGCCGCGAGCGCAGCCCATCACCTCGACGCCTACCGAGCGGCGGCACGGGCATGACCGGGATCCTGGCGGTGGTGGTGTCGTTCCGGTCCGGCCCGCAGATCGCGGAGCTGCTGCCCACGCTGACCACGGCGACCGCCGGCCTCACCGTGCAGATCGCGAACAACGCGGTGGGCGACGACCTCTCGTCCTTCACGGCGCCCGCGACCGTGCTCGAGATGGGCGCGAACCTCGGCTACGGGGCGGCCGTCAACGAGACGGTGCGCCGCGAGCCGGAGCGCCCGGACTGGGTGCTCGTCGTCAATCCCGACGTGACCTTCCAGCCCGGCGCCGTCGACGAACTGCTCCGCGTCGGAGAGTCCGACCCGCGGATCGCGGTCGTCGGCCCGCTCATCCTCACGGCCACCGGCGCCGTCTATCCCTCCGCACGCAGGCTCCCGTCGCTGCGCACCGGCGTCGGTCACGCTCTGTTCAGCAGGGTCTGGCCGGGAAACCCGTGGACCCACCGCTACCTGGCCGACCGCGAACTTCCTCCACGGCAGCGCGATACCGGGTGGTTGTCCGGCGCCTGCCTGCTCGTGCGCGGCACCGTCTTCGAGCAGCTGGGCGGCTTCGACGAGGGGTTCTTCATGTACTTCGAAGACGTCGATCTCGGTCGTCGAGTGGTCGAGAGCGGCTTCCGCAACGTCTACGCGCCGACCGCCGTGATCACGCACACGGGGGCGCACTCGACGAGCTCCGCCGGCTCGGCGATGGTGAGGGTGCACCACCGAAGCGCGTACCGCTACATGGCCGCCAAGTATCACGGCTGGTACCTCTGGCCCCTGCGCGTCGCCCTGCGGCTGGGGCTCGGGCTGCGGGCCCGGCTGGTCCGCGGCTAGGCGCGGCCGGCTCCTGCTCCGCGCCCGCCCGTGAGCAGGCGCATCAGGTACGCACCGTAGCCGCTTCGCGACAGCGGCTCGGCAAGGGCGGCGAGTTGCGAGTCGTCGATCCAGCCGAGCTTCCAGGCGATCTCCTCGACGCAGCCGATCTTGTACCCCTGCCGCGCCTCGATCACCCGCACGTACTCAGAGGCCTGCATCATCGACTCGAAGGTCCCGGTGTCGAGCCACGCGGTTCCCCGGTCGAGCATGCGCACCTGCAGGCGCTGTTGAGAGAGGTAGTGCTCGTTGACGGCCGTGATCTCGAGCTCGCCGCGTGCGCTCGGCTCGATCCCGCGGGCCACCTCGACGACATCGGAAGAATAGAAATAGAGACCAGGGATGGCGAACTGGCTCTTCGGCTTGGCCGGCTTCTCTTCGATCGAGACGGCCAAGAAGTCCTCGTCGAACTCGACGACGCCATAGGCCTCGGGATTCGAGACCTGATAGGCGAACACGATGCCGCCGTCGACCTTGCCCACGTCGCGCAGGTCGGCGGCGAACTGATCCCCGTGGAAGATGTTGTCTCCCAGGACGAGCGCCACGTCATCGTCCCCGATGAACTCGGCGCCGATCAGAAAGGCCTGGGCCAGGCCCTCCGGCCTGTCTTGGACCGCGTAGCTGATCGAGATGCCCCATCCGGATCCGTCGCCCAGGAGCCGTTCGAACTGGGGGCGGTCCTGATCGGTGGTGATCAGCAGGATGTCGCGGACCCCGGCCTCCATGAGCGTCGCCAGCGGGTAGTAGATCATCGGCTTGTCGTAGATGGGCACCAGCTGCTTCGACAGCCCCCTGGTGATCGGGTACAGACGCGTCCCCGATCCTCCCGCCAGCACGATGCCTTTCATGACCGAGCACCCTCGAGCGGCTGCCAATCGGGAAGGAGCCCATTCGACAACTGCTCCGCCAGGGTCGGGGCGTTCCGATCGCGGTCGGAGAGCACCGGCTCGATGCCGGGCGGGAAGGTCAGGGCGATGTCCGGATCCATCGGGCTGATGGCGAACTCCCGCTCCGGGTCGTAGACCTCGGACGCGAGATAGCACACGGTGGTCGAGGGCTCCAGGGCGATGAAGGCGTGGCCGAGTCCCTCGGCGAGGTAGACGGCCGAGCGGGTCCGGTCATTGAGCAGCACCGATTCCCATTCGCCGAACGTCGGGGAGCCGACCCGGAGGTCGATGACGTAGTCGAGCGCCTCGCCGGAGGCGACCGTGACGTACTTCGCCTGACCGGGCGGAACGATCGCATAGTGGATGCCGCGAACGACCCCCCGATGCGAGACCGACAGGTTCGCCTGGCGCAGTTCGAAGGGGCGGCCGAGCCGATCGGCCAGGGGCTCGTATCGGTACCACTCGAGGAAGATCCCTCGCTCGTCGGCGTGCTGCTCGGGGGTCAGGGAGTACGCGCCGTGAATGGTCAGTTCCGCGATCTCCACGACCAGGAGCCTAGCAATCGGCTCGACCGGCCCCGGATAGGCTGTGCTCTGGCTGTTCGATGGGAGCGGGAATGCGTGTTCTGGTCACCGGCGGCGCGGGGTTCATCGGGTCGAACTTCGTGCGGCGCTCGCTCGAAGGAAAGTACCCCGGCCTGGAATCCGCCGAGCTGGTGGTGCTGGACTCGTTGAGCTATTCCGGCAACCCGGCCAACCTCGACCCGGTGGCCGACTCCCCGCGGTTCACCTTCGTCCTGGGCGACATTCGCGATGCCGATGTGCTGGACGATGTGCTGCCGGGCACGGACGCGATCGTCCATTTCGCCGCCGAGTCGCACGTCGATCGCTCGGTTCGCGACGCCAGGCCGTTCGTGGAGACCAATGTGCTCGGAACCGAGAGCCTGCTCTCCGGTGCGCGGCGCCACGGCGTCGGCCGGATCGTGCACGTCTCGACCGATGAGGTGTACGGATCGATCCCGTCGGGGTCGTGGTCCGAAGACCACCTCCTCGAGCCGAACTCCCCCTATGCGGCGAGCAAGGCCGGAAGCGACATGATCGCCCGCAGCTACGTCAGAACGTACGGGATGAACATCTCGATCACGCGGTGCTCGAACAACTACGGCCCGTATCAGTTCCCGGAGAAGGTGATCCCGCTGTTCATCACGCGGCTGATCTCCGATGGCCGAGTCCCGCTCTACGGCTCGGGCGAGAACGTGCGGGACTGGTTGCACGTCGACGACCACACGCGGGCCATCGCCCTCGTGCTGGCCGGCGGCAAGGCCGGTGAGATCTACAACATCGGGGGCGGCCTTGAGCTCTCCAACCGCGAGCTGACCGAGCGGCTCCTGGCGGCGACCGGACGCGACTGGTCATCCGTCGACCAGGTCGACGATCGGCTCGGCCACGATCTGCGCTACTCGGTGGACACCACCAAGATCCGCCGCGAGCTCGGATTCGCCCCCGAGGTGGACTTCGACCGCGGGCTGGCGGAGGTCGTCGAGTGGTACCGGGAGCACGCCTCATGGTGGCAGCCCCTGCTGGACCGCTCGGCGCTAGGCTGAGACACATTCTGCCGAACGGACCCGCCATGACCCCCAGACTGATCTCGTATGCGCAGAACGGCGAAGACGTGGTCCTGTGGCGCGCGCTCGGCGACATCGAGGCGGGAACCTACCTGGACATCGGGGCCAACGACCCGACGCTGTTCTCGGTCACGCGGTCGTTCTACGATCGGGGCTGGTCGGGCCTGTGCGTCGAGCCGCAGTC
>Ga0136846_1234936_pt1 | contig 17213 bp, 21 predicted proteins | sample HopSoiMetagenom2_FD_96841 | JGI IMG/M metagenome (GOLD analysis project Ga0136846, IMG submission 96841) | Grasslands soil microbial communities from Hopland, California, USA - 2 Assembly 2016 (version 4) | ecosystem: Environmental > Terrestrial > Soil > Grasslands | place: USA: Hopland...
AGGGCGGCGGGGGCCGCGGCGGCCGTCACGGCGTCCAGGTCGAGGGTTTGGCCAGCGACCATGGCGTCGTCGATGCCAGTCAGGGCGGTGATCTCCGGCGGAATCGGCCGCGCCGGCTGGCGAAACCCGTGGAAGGCCTCGCCGACCTCGTAGATCCGCCCGTCCGCCCCATAGCGGAACGGGACCATGGCCAGCTCGATGATCTCGTCGCGGCGCCAGTCCAGGCCCGTGGTCTCGACATCGACGAACAGGCCTGTGCGGACGATGACGCCGTCGGGGATCGCCACCGGCGGCCGCGGGACCAGCCGGCGCAGCACGCGGTAGTCGCCGCTTTCCCGCAGCGCCGCAGCCATCGCTTCCAAATCCAGAGCCGGCTTATCCATACCGCCCGCATAGCATCAGAGCCGATTCCCAGGCCAGCCAGGGCCTCACGCGGATGGATCCCCGTTTCGCGTTTCGGTCGATTGACTCCCGCCAGCCAATGAGAACAATTAGAGAACATTCTGGACATCCGCCATGCCCCCTCCCCCACGTCGCGGGCGCCTCGCCGCGCCCGCCGGCCAGCCGCCCCGCGTCTGGCGCAAGAGCATCGAGAAACTGACCCGCCAGCGCGAACGCACCGGCGATCCCACCAGTCGCACCCTGTGCTTCACCTTTCCCGGCGGTCGCCGCGCCTCGCGCAGCCGCGTGACCTTCGTCTCGCCCGAACACGTCCCCGACTTCGACGGTGAGGAAGCCTGGTTCGAAATGGCGCTGACGGCCGGCGTCCCCTGGTCCTATTGGCGCGCCGTGCGCCAGGTCGATCCGCCAGGGACCGCCGAACAAGACGACGCGGCGCGGCGATGAGCGTCCAGCCGAGCCTCTTCGACCTGCCGCCCGCGCCGCGCCGGCCCATGCCGCAGGGCTTCGCCTACCAGCCCGACCTGATCGGCCCGGCCGAGGAGCGCGACCTGGTGCGCCGGTTCGAAGGCCTCGACTTCAAGCCCTACGAGCACCTGGGCTATCTCGGCAATCGCCGGGTCGCCAGCTTCGGCTGGCGGCGGGACGACAGCGGCCAGATGGTCGAGACCGGCGAACCGATCCCCGACTTCCTCCATCCGCTGCTCGACAAGGTCGCGGCGTTCACGGGCCTGGTTCGCGACAGCTTCCGCCACGCTCTGGTCACCGAATACGCGCCCGGCGCCGGCATCGGCTGGCATCGCGACCGGCCGCCGGCCGTGGCCATCGCCGGCGTGTCGCTGGTCTCGCCCTGCAGCTTTCGCCTGCGGCGCAAGGCCGGCGACACCTGGGACCGGGCCACGATCCAGGCCCAGCCGCGCTCAGCCTATCTGATGAGCGGCCCGGCTCGCAGCGACTGGCAGCACAGCATCCCGCCGGTGGAAGCGCTGCGCTATTCAGTGACGTTCCGGACCGTGCGCACCCCAAAGCCAAGCTACTGACGCACACGTGTTTTGAGGTCGGCCCGCTTGAACGACAGGATGGGCGTCACACCAGGATGGGAAAGCCAAGATGATCGAGCGGACGTTCCAGCCCGGCGAGCAGGTGCTGCGCACTGGCGTCAACCTGCCCCATCTGGGCGTCTACAGCGGCCAAGTCTACGAGGTCGAGGACTTCGAGCGCCATCACGCCGAAGGCCTCTATGTCCGCGGCGTGCCCGAGGGTCTGGATCCGGGCAGCTTCCAGCCGATCGAGGCTTGAGGCCCGCCAAGGTCGGCGACGCCCGGTGAAGATCGCCACCTTCAACATCAACAACGTCGTCAAGCGCCTGGACAACCTGATCGACTGGCTGGCCGAGGCCGAGCCGGACGTCATTTGTCTCCAGGAGCTCAAGGCCGAGAAAGGCGCCTTCCCCGCCGAGCCGTTGGCCCAGATGGGCTACAACGCCGTCTGGAAAGGCCAGCGCAGTTGGAACGGGGTCGCGATCCTGGCGCGAAACGCCGAGCCGATCCTCACCCGCACCGCCCTGCCCGGCGATCCGGCCGACAGCCAGGCCCGCTACATCGAGGCGGCGGTCAATGGCGTCCTGGTCGCCAGCCTCTACCTGCCCAACGGCAATCCCCGGCCCGGCCCCAAGTTCGACTACAAGCTGGCCTGGTTCGAGCGCCTGATCGCCCACGCTGAAGACCTGCGATCCAGCGGCGCGCCGGTGGTGCTGGCCGGCGACTACAATGTCGTGCCCACCGAGACCGACATCTACCAACCCCACTCCTGGGCCGATGATGCGCTGCTGCATCCGCAGGTCCGCGCCACCTATCAACGCCTGCTGGACCAAGGATGGACCGACGCCTTACGCCAGCTCCATCCGACCGGACCGCTTTGGACCTTCTGGTCCTATCTCCGGAACCGCTGGCCGAGCGACAAGGGCCTGCGTCTGGACCACCTGCTGCTGACGCCGGACTTGGCCGAGCGCCTGGTTGAGGCCGGCGTCGACCGCTGGGCGCGCGGCGAGCAGGAGGCCAGCGACCACGCGCCGGCCTGGATCCGGCTGGCCGACTAGCCGCGCATGTTCCCCTTTAGTTCCAGATCCGCTAGACTGCGGCCATGGGCGAGCCCGGGATTCGCAAGATCATCCATATCGACATGGACGCCTTCTATGCGTCGGTCGAACAGCGCGACGATCCCAGCCTTCGCGGCCGGCCGCTGGCGGTCGGCCACGGGGCCCGGCGCGGGGTGGTCGCCGCCGCCAGCTACGAGGCGCGCCAGTTCGGCGTCCGTTCGGCCATGCCCTCGACCACGGCCCTAACGAAATGCCCGCAGCTGGTGTTCGTGCCGCCGCGCTTCGAGGTCTACAGGGCCGTCTCGCGCCAGATCCACGCGATCTTCGCCGACTACACCGACCTGATCGAACCCTTGTCGCTGGACGAGGCCTATCTCGACGTCACCGCCAACCGGCGCGGCCTGGAAACGGCCTCGCAAACGGCCCAGGAAATCCGCGCCCGGATCCTGGAGACCACGGGCCTGACCGCTTCGGCCGGGGTGTCCTACAACAAGTTCCTGGCCAAGCTCGCGTCGGACCAGAGGAAGCCCAACGGCCAGTTCGTGGTGGCGCCCGGCAAGGGCGAGGCCTTCGTCCAGTCCCTGCCGATCGGCCGCTTCCACGGCGTCGGTGCGGTCACCGAGGCCAAGATGAAGCGTCTGGGCATCCACACCGGCGAGGACCTGCATCGCCAGAGCCAGGCCTTCCTGCAGCACCATTTTGGCAAGTCCGGACCTTGGTACTACGCCATCGCCCGCGGGCAGGACCACCGGCCGGTCAATCCGGACCGGGTGCGCAAGTCGTCGGGCTCGGAGACCACCTTCGACCAGGACCACACCGCGCCCGAACCGATCGAGGCCGGCGTCCTGGCCATGGCCGACGACGTCTGGGCCTGGTGTGAGAAGACGAGCGCCCGGGCCCGCACCGTCACCGTGAAGATCAAGTGGGCCGATTTCCAGCAGGCCACGCGCAGCCGCTCCCTGCCCGCGCCGATCACTGACCAGGAGACCCTGCGCCAAACCAGCCTGGACCTCATTCGTTCGGTCTACCCCCCGCGCCTGGGCATCCGCCTGGTCGGCGTGACCCTGTCGAACTTCGACCAGGCCATCGCCCTGAAGGACGAACAGCTGGGCCTTGGCCTTGACGTGTCGCCCAGCGGCGTGTCGATGGCCCTCCACCCTGCTTAGGATTCAGACCATGTCGTCCCGCCGTCGCCCCAGCGCCCGGATCCTGACACCCGCCGGCTGGGCCGGGATCCTGGCGATCATCGGACTGGCCGGCGTCGCTGGCCTGGCCCTGTTGACGGTGTTCGGTCCCCGGTAGGCCGAGCGTCTTGGCGCGACACCGCCAAGTCGAACGTCCGCGCGCTATCCTTGACCCGACCCAGGCCAAAGCCGGCGCGAGCCTGGCGACCGAAACCGCGATCGCCAGAAACGCCCTCGTTGCGCCCTAGGCCGGCTTGGCGCCCGGCGTCCCGCACTTGGCGAACTTACCCTTGGCGTCCTTGCATTTGGTCGGCTTGGCCGGGGCGCTGGCGGCCGGGCATTTGATGAACTTGCCCTTGGCGTCGCGGCATTGGGCGGCGAACGACGGGCTGGAAACAGCCAGGGTCAACAGGGCGGCAGCGGCCAGGGCCAGGGTGCGGCGCATCGATCAGTCTCCAGTCGGGGAATCCGACAGCCGAGCTTCTCTCGGGCCACGTGACCTTTTCAAGGCCTGCTTCGCCCAGCCGGTCTTGACCCGCGCTTCGCCGGTTGGTTGCCGAGCGCCCCGGGACAAAGTTCTCGTTTCACAGGGTGCTAGAAACGTCTCAAGGCAGCGGTTGACATCGAACCCCTGCCCGTCGGCGAGACCGGGGGTGCAAGCGGAGGGCCGGCGTCGCGGGATCAGTTCATCATCCGCTTGCGAATATGCGCTGCGGCCCGGCGCATGGACTCCGCTTCGCGGGTCTTGGCCATCAAGTCCAAGGTCACCGCGGCCGCCTCGGCGCGCGCGATGACTTCGCCCAAGGACGCGTCAGGAAAGACGCCGATCAGATGGCCGGCGGCTTCGTCCCAATCGACTTGGTCGAGCGGCTTTGGAGTCTTCATTCTGGCAAGAATGCGCTGGCCTGGGCGAAGCGACAAATCAAACCGCTCGTTCGGCTCCACCTAGTCGCCGCGCGGTTTACGTCCCCGCACGAACGCCCGGTCGGTAGCCATGAACTGGTCGAGCATCGGCACGACAAGGCGTACCGGCTCGGCGGCCTTGCCGCCGGTCTGGGCCGCGTGAGCCTGGGCGTAGGCCAGGAGGTTGCGATGGGTGGACGCCGGCACGTCGAGGGTCATCTTGACCGGCGTCTCGTCTTCCAGCGGGCGAAGCTTCAACTTGTTCATGGGCGGCCTCCTAGGCGATAGGGTTCCAGGACGAGGTCCTTGGTGAGCAGGACACGCAGCGGCGCGCCGGGACGAATGGTCAGGGTCGGGGCGCGATCGAGACTGCGACCGACGACCTGGCGACCCACATCGGTCACAGCATCGGCGCTGCCGCGTCGGATTGCGCGGACGAGATCGGAGTCCTCGCTGGACGAGCCGCTCTCGGCGCCAACCGCCAGCAAGGTGCTTAAGGCCGCCGCGGCCAGGATCCCGCGGCCATGCCGATCGACGCCGTCCTGCAGACCCGCTAGGCCTTGAGCGTCGGCGGCCGGGAGCTTGTCCAGCACGATGGAACGCCCAGTCGGCAGGATCAGGCGTGTCCAGATGACCCGCAGGCTGCTTTGCCCGGCTTGGGTTTCTGCCTCGTACTCGCCGACCAGCCGCGCGCCGGCCGGGATCAGAAGGAAGCCGCCGCCGAGGCTGTCGAACACGTCCTGGGTGACCTGAGCGATCGCTACCCCCGGCGCGTCGGAGCGCAGACCGGTGACCAGAGCGGCTGGGATCACCGCGCCAGCCTGCAAAACATAGGGCGAGACCGGCGCCTGAAGGCGCTCGATGCTCGTCGTGCGTGGATCCTCTTGCGGCGGCGGTGAACGCGATGACGAGGCCGCCGGCGCCGCGCCGCGCTCAACCCGATCGGCGACGAACAGGCCGCTTTGTCCGGCCGCGCGCCCCACCGCGGCGCGGGCCTCGCGCTCCGGGTCGGCCGGTGCGACGACGGCCGACACCGGGGATGGCGTGACAGGCTGCGCGCCCCCTTCCCCCTCCGCGTCTCGAGCCCGCTGAGCCGCCAGGATCGGACGGCCAAGATCGCCCGGCAGCGGCGGACCTAACGCCGGAACGCCGGCCGGACCCGTGTAGCCCTTGGGCAAGGCGGTCACGCGCTCGGACGGGGTCGCCACAGGCGGAGCGTCGGCCGCCGGCGCGGCGGCGCGCCGGTGCTGGAGCATCGACCAGCTGACCGCGCCGAACAGCCCGATCGAAACAATCGTCGTCGTAATGACTAGGGCCCGGCGCGAGATCTGGGCCACGGGGGCCGGCGTTGTACGCAGTCGCAGGGACTTGGCGATGGCCTCCTCGGCCTCGGTGCGCTCGCCGCTCATCGCGAGCCCTCCGACGCGCTGGTCTGACGGATGATCCTCACCCGCAAGGCCTGTCGTTTGATCCCGAGCCTCAGTTCGACGCGGTCGAACAGGCGATCCAGGATGATGCGCCGGCCATCGACGCGGTAGTTGACCAGCTCGCTGGTCTTGCCGTCGACGCCCAGGCGATAGAGCGGCGGCAAGTCGTCCAGCACCACGCCGGGTCCGAACTCGACATAGGCGCGCTGGCCATCGTCGAAGACGGAAACGGGCCGCCAAATGGGGCGATCGCCCTCGATGCGGTAGTCGCGATTGACGCGCGACAGGTCCAATGTCGGGCGGGCGGGCGGAGCCGCGATCTCCACGGGCGCCGGCGGCGGGTAGCGCCACGACACCTGGGCCTGCCAGGTCCGCGCCGAGGCGCGAAGCTCCAAATGGTAGGTGCGCCGGTCAGTGTTGATCAGCAGGTTTGTGGCCAGGTCAGAGGCGGTCGGCTTGATGAGCACATGCACCCGACGCATTGCGCCGACGCCGCTGACGGTATCACCAATCACCCACCGCGCGGTGTCGCCGGCCGCGACCGCGCCCGTCCCGACCAGGGCCTCGCCCGGCTCCAAGACGATGTCGGTGATGCGTCCTGGCGTAGCGATCACCGGATAGATGGCGGTCTCCAACCAATCGAAGTGGGCCATACCGGCCGGAACCGCCATTCGGGCATCCGCCTCGATGGGTCCGGCCCAGGCGGCGGAGGACACGAAGATGCAGGCCCAGCCTGCGGATAGGACCAGGCGGCTCATGCGCCGAACTCCTTGGACCAAGACAAGGCGGTGACGAAGACGCCGAGCGGGTTGGCCCACAGCCCTTCGGCGGTGCGCGGCGGCTTGATCGTCACGGTGAGGATGGCGGTCCAGCGCTCGGTGGCCACCAGCTGACCGTCGGCGAAGCGCTGCTCGGTCCAGGCCAGACGGAAGCTGTCGGGCGAGGCGCGGACCACGCTGGTCACCGCCACGGTCGTCTGGGTCTTGCCGACCTGACTAAACGGATCGGCGCGCCGGGCATGATCGGATAGGGCCGCCGCGCCTTCGGTCGAGGTGAAGTCGTAGGCCCGCAGCCAAGCCTGGCGCATCAGAACTGGATCGGTCGAGACGGTGCGCACGTCGGTGATGAAGCGCGCCAGCGTCCAGGCGATCATCGCATCGGTCGGTCGCGCGCCTTGAACGGCAGGCGCGGCGACACGCGGCTCACCCAGCTTGTCGACCTCGACCACCCAGGGCGTCACGCCGCCGCGCAGGGACAGCGTGACGAGCCCCGCTGACAGTCCACCGCTCAACAGGAGCAACCCCAACGCCATCAGGCGCCAGTTGAAGGCCTGGACGCGGGCGGAGCCGAGACGCAGGTCCCAGGCTTGGCCGGCCCGTTGATGGTCGGTTTCCGGCCCGGGGGTGACGCCAAAGCGCGCCGGTCCCTTGAGCGAGGTCATGGTCTATCCTCCGAAAGACTGGGCGCCGCGCCGGCGCTGTGGTCGTCGCCGCTGCCGGCGGCGTGAATGGCCATGGCCGCGCCATGGGCCAGGGTCTGGCGGTGCTCAAGGTCCCGGGCCCAGGCGGGCTGCTCGGACGCATCGTCCTGCCGGCTCGGGGAGCTCGGCTCGCCTTGGGCGCCGCCTCCGCCCTGGCCGCTGGGGCCCCTGCTCGGCGATGGCGAAGAGGCCGCGCCATTGATCGAGGCCGCGCCCGCGCCGCCGCCGCCCGATGGGGGATTGGGCGTCGGCCCGCCGGTGGGCGCGGATCCTGTCGGCGGCGGACGCCCGCCGCTGGCGGCCGCGGCCGCGGCGCCGGCTCCGGAGCTGGCGACGCCGCTGGCGGCCATCTGGGCGGCGGCGGCGCCGGCCATGGCCATGCCGCCGACGACCAGGCCCGTGCCGACCGCCGCCCCCGCGCCCAGTTGCGGCGCGCCCGACACCAAACCGGAGGCTACGCCCGGCCCGAAGATCGACAGGCCCAGCAAGGTCAGGGCGGCCAGGGCCATGGCCAGGACCTCTTCCAAGGTCGGCTGGCCGCCGGCCGAGCGGGTGAACTCGGCGAAGAGCGAGGAGCCGATGCCGACGACGATGGCCAGCACCATGACCTTCACGCCGCTGGCGATGACGTTGCCCAGCACCTTCTCGGCCAGAAAGGCGGTGCGACCGAAAAGGCCGAAGGGGACGAGGACGAAGCCGGCCAGGGTGACGAGCTTGAACTCGATCAGCACCACGAAGATCTGCACGGCGATGATGAAGAAGGCGACGATCACGAAGAGCGCCACCAGGAGTAGGATGACGATCTGGACGATGTTTTCGAAGAAGCCCGGGAAGCCGCCCAGGTCGGCGGCGGCTTCCAGGAGCGGCTTGCAGGACGACACGCCCAGGGCCGCCAACCGCCCCGGCCGCAGGAAGTCCTCGGCCGAGATCCCCGCCCCGGTAGCCTTCAGGCCAAGGCCCGAAAAGCTCTTCAGCACCACCCGCGACAAGGCCTGGAAGTTGCCGATCAGGAAGGCGAAGAACCCGACATAGAGGGTCTTCTTGACCAGCCGGGCCAGGACATCCTCGTTCGAGGCCCAGCCCCAGAACAGCGCCGCCAGGGTGACGTCGATGGCCACCAGGGTCGTGGAGAGAAACGCCACCTCCCCGCCCAGCAACCCGAAGCCGGAGTCGAGATAGCGGTTGAAGGTGTCGAAGAAGCGATCGATGACGCCGACGTCGTTCATGACGCGGCTCCGCCGAAGAAGCGCGCGCGCGCCGTCGCCCAGGCCGAACGGCAGCGCGCGTCTTGCCCGGCGGCCTCGCCCAACTGCTGGCACCGGGCCAGCTCCGGGTTGCGCGGCGTTGCGCTCGATCGCGTGGCCGATGATGGCTGGGACACCCCGCCCGCCAAGACAGCGGCGCCCAGTAGAATGATGAGTGCTGTCCCCCAGACGAGGGCTCGGGTCACGGCGTGCCTGCGCTCCCCATGAACTTGGAAAAGCGAGCCTTGGCGTCGGCGCGCGCGGCGGCGCGGTCGGCGGCTTCCAAGGCCTGGGCTCGGCCCTGGGCGGCGCTGAGGGCGATCAGGTCACTCAGTTGCCCCGCTTGCAGGGCGAGAAGCTGATTTCCGGCCTGGGCGGCTTGCAGCCCACCGACAGCGCCCTGGCTTTGGTTCACCAACGCAGCGAGTTGGTCGCGGCTGACGCCCATGCCGTCGACCACGCCGGCCTGGACCTTCAGGGCGTCCTGGAAGCTGGCCACCGCCGCGCCCCAGCGCGCATCCGCCCGCTCCGTCAGGGCCGCGTCCGTCACCGACAGGTCGACGGCTCCATACTGGGTGCGGAAGGCTTCGCGGATCTGGGCGACGTCGTAGGCCAGGCCCTGGGCTTCGGCCAAAAGACCGCGCGTGCGGTCGATCTGGGCCTGCAACGCCGCCAGCGACGAATACGGTAGGCTGGCCAGGCTCTTGGCCTGGCCGATCAGCATCTGCGCCTGGTTCTGAAGCGAGCTGATCTGGTTGTTGATCGTCTGCAGGGCGCGGGCGGCCTGCAGGACGTTCTGGGCGTAGTTCGTAGGGTCGAAGACGGTGAACTGGGCCCAAGCCACGGAAGGGACGGCCGGCGCGGCGGCGAGCAGACTCGCGGCCACGACGCCCACCAGGCGGCGGCGCGTGAAGGTCATGACGATGTCTCCGGGGAGGCAGACGCCGGTGCGGCCGATCCGCCCGACAGCATGTTGGCGGCCCAGGCCAAGCGCTTGGCGCGCAGCCAGGCGGCGGCGAAGCCGCGCTTGCCGTGGCTTGCCAGCACCTTGCCGATCAGGCCCTGGTCGGCTTTTGACGAGGCCGCGCTGAAGGCCAGGGCCACGGTGCCAAGGCCGAGGTCGAAGAGACGGTCCCCGACCCTTGATTGCAGGTAGTAGTCACGGGCCGGGGTGGCGCGGGCGAGGATCTCGATCTGCCGCTCGTTGAGTCCAAAGTGCGCGTAGGCCGCAGCGCCTTGCGGCTCCAGGGCGCGGGGATTGGGCAGGAAGATCCGGGTCGGGCAGCTTTCGATGATCGCCGCGGCGATGGCGCTGCTCGTCACGTCGGCCAAGGACTGGGTGGCGAAGACGACCGACGCGTTCTTCTTGCGCAGGGTCTTGAGCCATTCGCGCAGCTGGGCGCCGAACGCCGGGTCGTCGAGCGCCAGCCAGCCCTCGTCGATCAGGATCAGGGTCGGGCGGCCCTCGAGCCGACGGCCGATGCGATGAAAGAGATAGGCCAGCACCGCGGGCGCGGCGGCGGCTCGCGTCAGGCCCTCGGTCTCGAAGACCTGGACGTCGCCCTCCCCCAGCCGCTCGCTCGCGCCGTCCAGAAGTCGGCCGTGGGGCCCGCCCAGGATGAACGGGGCCAAGGCGGCCTTCAGGGGCGGACTGGCCAGCAGGGCGACTAGACCCGTCAAGGTGCGTTCGGAGACCGGCGCGCCGGCGAGGCTCCCCAACGCCGCCCAGAGGTGCTCACGCACGGCCGGGCTGATGGTCACGCCCTCTCGCGCCAGGATCGCCGCCAGCCACTCGGCGGCCCAGGCGCGCTCCTCGGGCTGGTCGATCATCGCCAGCGGCTGCAGGGTCGGCGCCTTGTCGCCCTCGCCCGACAGGTCGTGGAAGGCGCCGCCCATGCCGAGCACGGCCGCGCGACTTGAGGCGCCGAAATCGAACGCGAAGATCTGGGCAGCGGGATAGCGCCGGAACGACAGGGCCAGCATCGCCAGCAGGACGCTCTTGCCCGCGCCTGTCGGTCCGACCACGAGGGTGTGGCCGACGTCGTCGACATGGAGGCTGAGCCGAAATGGCGTCGATCCGGCGGTCCGGGCGATCAGCAGCGGCGGGCCATCGAGGTGATGGTTGCGCTCTGGTCCAGCCCAGACCGCCGACAGCGGCGCCAGATGCGCCAGGTTCAGGGTCGAGAGCGGCGGCTGGCGCAGGTTGGCGTAGACGTGCCCGGGCAATGTCCCGAGCCAGGCTTCGACGGCGTTGACGCTCTCGCGGATGACCGTGAGCTCGCGGCCCTGGATGACCTTTTCAGCGAGAGCGAGCTTGGCGTCGGCGCGCGCGGGGTCTTCGTCCCACACAACGAGGCTGGCGGTGACATAGGCATAGCCGACCGCATCGGCGCCAAGTTCCTGCAAGGCGAGGTCCGCTTCGCCGGCCTTGTTGGCCGCATCGTTGTCGACGAGGGCCGAGGGCTCCTGGGTCAGGGCCTCGCGCAGCAGGACCAGCACCGACTTGCGCTTGGCGAACCACTGGCGGCGGATCTTGGTCAGCAGGCCCGTGGCGAGCGTCTTGTCCAGGCAGAGCGCCCGGGTCGACCAGCGGTAGGCGAAGGCCAGCCGATTGAGGTCGTCCAGGAGGCCCGGCGTGGTCGCGGGTGGAAACCCGACCACGGTCAGGATCCGAAGATGCGCGCGGCCCAGACGAGGTTCCAGGCCACCGGTCAGGCCTTGCGTGGCCAGGAGGCTGTCGAGATAGATCGGCGTTTGGGGGACGGCCACGCGTTGACGCGTCGTGGAGACCGCGCCGTGCAGGACGCTCAGCGTCGCGGCGTCATCCAGCCAAGACAGGCTCGGCATCAAGCCGTCGAGCAAGGCCAGGAAGCGGTCGGTGCGATCGATGAAGGCGGCCAGTTCGGCGCGCCAATCGATATCGGCGCCGCTGCGTCCCTCAACGAAGAGCCGTTCGATCCGCCCGCGTTGCTCGGCGGGCGGCAGGTAGCTGAGGGTCAGGAAATAGCGGCTTTCAAAGTGGTCGCCGCTCTCGAGGAAGTCGGCGCGGCGTTCCGCCTCGACCAGGGCCGAGACGGGATCGGGAAACGCGCTCGTAGGATAGGCCGCGGAGGGATCGCGCCGGGCTTCGACGAAGATCGCCCAGCCCGAGCCCAGGCGTCGCAGGGCGCCGTTCAAGCGGGCTGCGACGGCGGCGACCTCGGCGTCGGTCGCGCTGTCGAGGTCGGGTCCTCGAAACTCGGCGGTGCGTTGGAAGCCGCCGTCCTTGTTGAGCACGACGCCCGGCGCGACCAGGGCCACCCACGGCAGGTAGTCGGCCAAGAGCGCGGGCCGACGGCGATATTCGCGAAGGTCGAGCACGGCTCAGACCTCTAGGTGGCCCGGCAGGCGCACGTGGCGGCGGCCGACATCGAAGATCTGCGGATCGCGGCGCGCGGCCCAGACGGCCAGTCCATGGCCGACCAGCCAGACGACGAGGCCCACGATCCAGAGCCGCAGGCCAAGGCCCAAGGCCGCGGCCAGGGTGCCGTTGACCAGAGCGATCGCGCGCGGGGCGCCGGCCAATAGCATCGGTTCGGTCAGGGCCCGATGGACGGGCGCGGCGAACCCCAGAGCGCGATCGCCGGCCATCAGACCAGCGCTCCGCCGCCAAACGAGAAGAAGGACAGGAAGAAGGAGCTGGCGGCGAAGGCGATCGACAGACCAAAGACGATCTGGATCAGCTTGCGCGAGCCGCCGGAGGTCTCACCGAACGCCAGGGTCAGGCCCGTGACGATGATGATGATCACCGCGATGATCTTGGCGACCGGTCCCTCGACCGACTCCAGGATCTGCTGCAGCGGCTCTTCCCAGGGCATGCCCGAGCCGGCCGCCTGGGCCTGGGCGCTGAGCAGGGTCAGGCCGCCGGCCAGGCCGGCGACGATCCAGGGCTTGAGCTTGGGAAGCCGATCACGAAACCGGCGCGCACGGGACGGCAGGCCAGGCGCCCGATGTGCAGGCATAGGGGCGCGCGGCAGGGCAAGGCTCGTGGACACGAGACTATCTCCTTCAACAAGGTCGAGGTTTGGGGGGCTTAGGGTCTCAGGCGGGGCTGAGCTGGTAGGCGCCGTCGGGCGCCTGGCCCTCCAGGCGGACAAGGTCCATCAAGCGTCGCTGTCGCCCGCGTCCGGCGAGCACGGCGATGACATCGATGGTCTCGGCGATCAGGCCCCGCGGCACGGTGACCACCGCTTCCTGGATCAGTTGTTCCAGGCGCAGAAGCGCGCCCAGGGCTGAACCGGCGTGCAGGGTCCCGACACCGCCAGGGTGGCCCGTGCCCCAGGCCTTGATCAGGTCCAGGGCCTCGGGCCCGCGCACCTCGCCGATGATGATGCGGTCTGGCCGAAGGCGCAGGGACGAGCGGACCAGATCGGTGAGGTTGGCTACGCCCTCGCGGGTGCGCAGGGCCACTTGATTGACCGCAGCGCACTGCAGCTCGCGCAGGTCCTCCAACAGGATGACGCGCTCGCCGCCCATGGCGATCTCGGCCAGGAGCGCGTTGACCAAGGTCGTCTTGCCGCTGGAGGTGGGGCCGGCCACCAGGATGTTGGCCCGATCGCGCACCGCGCCGGCCAGCACCTGCCCTTCCCGCTCCGTCATGATCCCGGCGCGGACGTAGTCGTCGAGGCGGAAGACCAGGCTGGCGGGCTTGCGGATGGAGAAGGTCGGGGCGGCCGCCAGCGGCGGCATCAGGCCCTCGAAGCGCTCACCCGTGCCGGGGAGCTCGGCCGACAGCCGCGGCTGGTCGGCATGGATCTCGGCGGCCACATGGTGGGCGACCAACCGCAGGATCCGTTCGGCGTCGTCGGCCGAAATCGACAGGCCCGCGTCGACCAGACCCGCATCTAAACGGTCGATCCACACCCGGCCATCGGGATTGAGCATGACCTCGGCGACACCGGGGTCTTCGAGCCGCGCCAGGAGCAGCGGCCCCAGCGCGGTGCGCAGCATCTGGCGGCTGCGTTCGCGTCCAGCTTGGATTTCGGAAAGGTCCACGGCGGATCCCCGTTGCTTACGGGGATGAGTAAAAGGACCTGAAATCCGCCGATCTCAACAGCCGAATCTGCCCGTCGTACTGTGGCGTACAAAGACAGGGAAACGGCGGGTCCGCCCGGCTCGCCCTAGGCCGAGAGGGCTCGCCCGGCCGCCACGTCCGCCGCTCTTGCCGGACGCGCATCGCTCCGGTGCGCAAAGGACCAGGCGTCCGCCAGAAGGTCGACCGCCACCGCCTCGTCGATCGCCGCCAGCCGCATCAGGATGATGCCCGCCTTGCGACGACGTCCCGGCTCGGGCGCCAGGCCTTGGCTGAGCGACAGCGCCCAGGCCTGGCGAGATGGCGCCACCTTCACCACCGCCCAGCCGGCCGCCGGCCAGCCAAGCGTGGCGAACGCCTTGCCGCCGATCCGAAACTGCACGGTCTCCAGGATGGCCTTGGCCTGGACGATCGGGCCAAAGCCCATCGCCAGCTCGGAAAATTCGTCAGGGGTCATCGGATCCTCATCGGCGGCGGGGATCAAAATCCGAGTCGCCTTTCCAAGGCAAAGTCGGGCCGCTCGACGTCAGAGTCGGTCGTGCGCCACTAGCGGAACTTCAAGTCGCTCCCGGAAGCTGACGTTCATCCCCTCTGAACTCGCCGGCCTTCACATGCGACCGGAGCCATGAATAATGACGGACAAAATGGAGTGGAGAGGGACACAAGTCGGCGGATGGAAATCAAGGAAGCGCTAGCGATTGACGGTGGAGCGCTGATCGCCACGTCGAACAGTTGGAAGATCCAGTTCGCCTTCGCCGGACTCGACCGGCGCTACCAGTACACGTTCTTGAACCTCAGCCCCCACGACGTGGACGCCCTGTTGAAAGACTATCCCATGGCGTTCAAGCGCTATGAACGGCTCAAGCGTGAGCTGCCTCCATCGACGAAGGCCAATGAAACCTTCAGCGCCGATCTCACGATCCGGGTCAACGACTTCGCCGAGGGCGTTTGCCTGGCGACCTACCGGACGCCGATCAACACACAGGCCGAACTGGATCTCTATCTGGACATTCTGCGAGGTGCCCAGCGCCGCGGCGATGAACTGATGCGGGCGGCCGCCGACCTGAGCCGCTGACGCTTCCCTGCCCTAGCGAGGCTTGAAGGTCCTCAGGCCGGGGGCCCTGGCGATTTCAACGCCGGGGGCCCGGCCCGCCACTTCAATCCGTTTCAAGGGCGTGGCGCCGATCGCCAGCGCCTTTTCGATCACGAGATCGCCACCGGCCCGCGCCAAATCAGCCTTCAGGGCGGTGACGTCGCCACACCACAGCGTCTCCGCATCGCGGTCGCGCGAAAGATCCGGGCCGCCATCTGGACCGGTGAAAGCCACGGCTCGCATCTGGAAACGCGGGGCGGCCGTACCACCAGAAATCTCGACGCCATAGTCGGGCCGATCGGCCTTGCGAAGGACAACCTTCCCATCGCTCACCCAGGCGGTAGTGAGACCTTCGGTTACCTCGTAGCCCAGACCCGCGAGGCTTTGCAGTACCGCCTCGCGGCGGGTCCGGGCGCCTAGCGCGGCCTTGGCGGCGGCCAACGCGGCCGCCACATCCGTAGCAAGCCTCGTCAGAGCGATGGGCTCGGCGAGCGCCGCATCCAGACGTTGATGAAAAGCCGCGTGATCCTGCGCTGCATCCAGCTGGGCCAGCTCCGCCAGATCGAGGTGAATGTCCTCGAGGCGGCTAACGGTCTCGCGCGCCGCCTTTAACATTTGGCCAAGCTCGATCTCCAAGCTGTCGGCCAGGAGGTTGCGCCGAACGCCGGGAGTTTCAGCGAGCAGGTTAGCCAGGCGATCTTGAAATTCTTGGGCACGCGCTTGCTCTCCAAGGCCCGCAAGCGCGTCGATCGCCGCTTGCAAGCGCTCGACCTTAGGATCGACGGCCTGTGGCTGAGCCTGGAGCCATGCCGCCAGACTCCGGTCCTCCTCGCCACCCTTGTAGAGCCCCGCCAGCACCTTGCGGTCGGCCGTGCCGTCGTCTGCCAAGCTCAACAGGGCGAAGCCGCGCGTCATGGCGGCCGGATCGTCACGGCCAGCAGCGGCGCCGCGTAAGGCGGTGCGAAGATCATCGCCCAGCGGCGCGCCGGCCTTGTCCAGAGCTGTCAGCAGGGCCTTGGCCGCCTCGCCTCGGCGCTGTTGGGCAAGTCTGGCCGCCGCGGCTGCAGCAGCGGCCTTGGCGAGCCTGTCGCGCTGGTCATCCTTAAGAAAGGCCAGCTCGCGAGAGACCTCCTTTTGGACATCGGCGAAGCGGTCTGCGCTCAGCATTTGGCGAAGGCTCGCAAGCCGCGCCCGACCTGCGGCCTTGTCGGTTTCGGTAAGGCCATTGACGCGGTCGCAGGCGCGCTCCCAGGCCTCCAAGGCAGCGGCGACCCTAGCCAGGAGCCCCTCGCCCTGGGCGATCAACTCCTCACGCGTGACAATGCGGACGACCTTAGGGCCGCTCATGCGGCTTGTCCTTGGTTCAACGCGGCGGCAATGGCTTCGCGCAACCTGGCTTTCTCCGCCTCGGGAGCCTGCAGCCACCCTTGCGAAGAGACGCGGTACACTCGGCCGATCGAGCGGCCCAGAACCTGAGGTCGCCACATCTCGCGGGCCCGGGCATTGGCCAACAGGGTATGACGCGGCGCGTCACACTCGATACCGATGCCGTAGAGACCCGTCGCCGGGTTCTCGATCGCCAGGTCCAGGCCAAACGCGCCGGTGTCGGCCACCGAGTGGGCTGTCCATCCCAACGAGGCGACATAGGCGGCGACGGCGGACTGAAAGCCGTCCTGCAGGACGGCGCTCCAACGCCGGTCCTCGGGCTGGTCGGCGACGAGACGCATCAGGAGGCTGCGGGCGTTGTCCAACTCCCCCGCCGACATCGCACGGGCATATTCGAAATAGGCCTGCAGGTAGTCGCGCGGAGAGGCGGCCTGGCGCCGAGTGGATAGGAAGTCGGAAATCTCGGCGATCGGCATGGAGGTCACCAACACCACGGTCTCGCGCGCCCGGGTCACCGCGACGTTGAGCCGGCGCTCGCCCCCGACTTGGCCCAAGACGCCAAACGCGCGGCGGAACGCGCCCTGTGCATTGCGGCCGAACGTCGTGGAAAAGATAATCACATCGCGCTCGTCGCCTTGGACGTTTTCGACATTCTTGACGAAGAACCCCATATCCTCGCCGTCTTCGACCCGGTCGCGCTCCTGAGTCAGGGCCGCGCGGAACGCCGGATCGCGTTCAGCGCGGCTCTCGAGAATCTCCTCGATCAGATCAGCTTGCTTGCGGTTGAAGGTCACCACCCCGATCGACTGACGTTTCTCAGCCGGCCGCTTCCAGGTCTTGGCCAGGATGTCGGCGACCTTGAGGGCTTCGGTTTCGTTGGTCTGGTTTTCGTAGAGACCGTCGGCGCGGACCATGGCGATCGGGCGCA
>Ga0136846_1228942_pt1 | contig 17211 bp, 17 predicted proteins | sample HopSoiMetagenom2_FD_96841 | JGI IMG/M metagenome (GOLD analysis project Ga0136846, IMG submission 96841) | Grasslands soil microbial communities from Hopland, California, USA - 2 Assembly 2016 (version 4) | ecosystem: Environmental > Terrestrial > Soil > Grasslands | place: USA: Hopland...
ATGCGCTGCGCCGCCGCATGAAAACTGCCCTCGTTGCACACGGCTATAAAGGCTTCAAGCTGACGCAAAGTAGGAAGCATGGCCTTGGGGATCCGTTTACCAACTCAAATTCATTCAACTCATTATGCACATTTTATTGAGTATTAACGCTTATTTATCGTTTTACATCAATTATCAATCCGCCTAGAGTGCAAATGAATCAATGAAGGAGTAGCAGTGAGAAGTCTGGTTTACAGCGGCTATACACAGGCAGAGCTTGATGCGCAGTACGACAACCCGAAGGCCTGTCCGTCGCATAACGACATCATGGGAGAGGTAAGAGCACTGAGCAAACGAGCCCGCGCGGACGTGGCGGTTCCAGATTTACGCTGGGGTGAGGACGGCCGTGAATGCCTGGACATCTACGGCGATGTTCATGCGACTTCAAGACCCGTCGTGGTTTTCGTTCACGGTGGTGCATGGGTGAGTCTTGACAAAGAAGCCAGCGCATTTGCCGCGCCTGCGTTCACTAAAGCGGGGGCACTTTTCGTCGCGCTGGGTTTCCACACCGCGGCAACCGTTAATTTTTCCCACATGGTTGCGAGGGTGCGTCATGGCATTGGGTGGCTGGTCAATCATATTCATCACTTTGGCGGTGATCCAGAGCGAATCGTTCTTGTGGGCCACTCCTCGGGAACGCACCTTGTCAGCCAGTGCCTTACGCAGGATTGGGGCAACCTTGGGGTCCGCTCAAACCCCTTTGCTGGTGCCGTGTTGATCAGCGGATTGTGCGACCTGGAACCCGTACGGTTGTCTTATCGCAACGTGCGTCTCGCGCTATCGAAGGAGCAGGTTCTCGATTTCTCACTTAAACACCAGGCGGTACGTGTTTCCTGCCCAGTCGACGTGGTCGTCGCAGAACACGACACCGTCGAATTCCGAAGACAGGGCGAAGAAATGGCTCGCTACCTCAAGGCTCACGCTCTTCTACGTGACACCTACACCGTGAAGAAGAAAAATCATTTCGACATCATGCTGGACTTGGCAAATCCAGAAACCCAGCTTTACCGTAGCGTGCTGTCGCTTGCATTTCCCGCAAGAGGTTGATGACTTCCAGTCGATCACTTTTCCAAGTTCTTTGATATCTGAGGTCTCTGTATGTCCATTTCAATGCTATTCCGCCTCGCCGCTTTCACGCTGGCGTCCATGATTTTGTTCGCCCCCGCCTCATATGCGCAGCCCTATCCTGCCCGACCGGTCAAAATCGTTGTGCCTTACCCCGCTGGAGGTGGCATAGATGTGCTCGCGAGATCGCTTGCACAGCAACTCAGCATCAAGTGGGGCAAGCCTGTCGTTATCGACAATAAATCAGGCTCTGCCACGATTGCAGGAGCCGATACAGTGGCAAAGTCGCCGCCGGACGGCTATACACTTTTGCTGACGTCGCAGACGACGGTGACCACCAACCCCTTGCTTTACGCGAAGCTGCCCTATAACGCCGTGACAGACTTCACGCCTGTGACGCAGCTGGTTCAGCTCAATCAGATTCTTCTTACACGTGCCGACGTGCCGATGTCCAACCTCAGTGAAATGATCAAGGAGGTTAAAACCAAGCCGGGCCGCTATAACTACGCGTCTTATGGCAGCGGTAGCGAGCCTCATCTGGCCATGGAAGTGCTCAAAAACAAGGCCGGCCTTTTCATTCTGCACGTGCCTTACCGCGGTGTTCCCCTGGCACTTAGTGCGTTAGTGGGCGGCGAAGTCGAGTTCACATTGAGCGGCGCAGCCTCCTCCATGCCTCACATCCAGTCAGGAAAATTAAAGCCGCTGGCCATTGGTGGAAAGACCCGGTCAGCCTTGCTTCCCCAAGTCCCCACGTTCGCGGAGTTGGGCTTCGGGGAAGTCCCGGCGCAAGCGTGGTTTGGGATGTTCGCTCCCGCAGGTACCTCGCCGGAAATTGTGCGAAAGATAGCGCAGGACATTCGTGCAATTTCCGTAAACCCCGACTTCCAGCAGCGTGACGTGCAAGCGCGTGGATTTGAGCCTATTTTTAGCTCTCCAGCGGAGTTTGCCCGCGCGATCGAACTCGAGCGTGCCCCCACAGCGAGAGCTATCAAAATCTCCGGCGCCAAGGTCGACTAACCGCGCCGATTTCGCAATCCCTGTTGACCGCTTTGCCTTGCGTTACTTTGCGCCGTTGCACTGCTCTCATTGGTTCCAAGTTAGTTATGCCCGCTACCGACTCCTAACAGTAAATCGACACCAAAAGAAAGCTGCTAATGATGAAATCAAATGCTTTGTGGTCGGTCGGCAATATCTCTATCAGCCGAGCAGTAAGAGTGGATTTCTGCCGAAGAATCTACTGCCGTTTTTCGATTCTTGCTGGCCGACATAACGATGCCTGCCGTGGTCACCGGAATTTCCTGAAGGCATCTGCAAAATCTATTATCAATGCATCAGTTGGTCTGTGCGTAGCGATCACCATGCCGTCTTTTGCCGAACAAGTCGTCGTAGGCCAAGTTGGACCTCTGTCCGGGCTCGAGGCCAGTCAAGGTCGAGCCTACTCCGCCGGCATGCAGTTGCATTTCAACGCGTTAAATAAGACGGGTGGGGTCAACGGTCACACCTTCACCCTCTTGCGCCGGGATGATGGGGGAAGGCCGGAAGATACAGTTGCATTAACCAAGCAGCTGATTGCCGAGGAAAAGCCGCTGGTGTTAGCCGGATTCTTTGGAAACAAAAATATCGCCGACCTGGTTAGCGCGGGTATCCTGGAAGCCGACAAGATCGCACTTGTAGGCTATCGTATTTCCGAAATTCGGCCAGAAGCTCCGAATCTCTATCGCGTCCGCGCAAGCCTTCGCGACGAAATTTCCAAGATGATCAATCATCTCGCGACGGTCGGCATCACACGCGTAGGCGTTTTTTTTGAGGCCGGATCGGGCTCTGACGCATTGATCGCAGCGAGCGAAGAAACAGCAAAAAGGTTCAATGTAAGAATCACAGTACGTGCGTCATACGCCGCTAACTCCGTCAATGTCACAAGCGCGGTTGCTAGCTTTGTCGCGCAACCGCCGCAAGCTGTCATGTTGATATCCAGCAGTGCCGCGGCCGCCGCTTTCATTGAAAAGTATCGCGCGGACGGCGGCACCGCGCAGCTGTTGGCGCACTCAGGAGTGGATATTGAGCAGCTGTCAAAGCGGCTGGCAGAAGAGCAAATGCAAGGCGTAGCAATTGCTCAAGTAACGCCCAGCCCTTACAAACTCTCCAGCCGACTAGTCAAGGAATTTATTGACACCGCAGCCAAAACGCCGAACTTAGAAGTTCCGGTGAGCTACGCCATGATGGAAGGCTACATCACCGCCCACGTCATTGCGGAGGCGGTACGTCGCCAAGGTCCTAAGCCAAGCCGTGAAGGAATCATTCTGGCCCTGAACAACATGAGCGCTTTTGACCTTGGCGGATACTTGATAAGCTTTAAACCAGGACAGCGAACCGGTTCGAGCTTCGTCGAGTTGTCTATCGTCACAAGCGTAGGAAAGATCCGTCAATAGTTCAAAATCGAGCGGCGATCAGAGACATGTTGGCGGCAATGCATCGATCGTGAGTGAGGTAGTGCTCAGCAGCCGGCCTCCTTCTGCACCTGCGAGTACCAGGGTTCCCGTCCCGCATAGCCCGCGGGAAGACCGAGCCGCTGCCTATATTCCCGGGACCAGCCCTTCAAGACGTTCCTGGTGGGTAACCCAACTGTCGGACGGTTGGCCGCATGTGTCTTCCCACGGGCCTGCATTCACACAACAACGGCCATTCTGCATGCTTTTCAATCAAGTCTGCGCCGTTGTATCGGTTGTATGAGGTCGTTCTCACACAAAGGATGGATTATGAGCACTGCCATCGCCACTCACTCGATTGCCAGATCCACTAGCGGCACCGTATCGTGGCGAGGTGTAGTTCTTTGTTTCCTGACTGTTCTGCTCGATGGTTTTGATACCAATTCGATCGGATTGGTCGTGCCGATTATGGCGCATGAATGGAGCCTTCCTTCATCGGCCTTTACCCCAACCTTCATGGGCACCAGCTTGGGCGCTGTGATCGGCTATGTTTGCAGTGGCTGGGTTGCGGCCCGCTACAGCCGACGCAACGTCATGATCAGCAGCGTCACGATATTCGCGCTTGGCTCATTGCTCACAGCGTTTGCAACCTCGATACATGCTCTGTCCTGGTTGCGCATCCTCACCGGCATTGGACTGGGAGCTGCCCTGCCGGCAGCCATATCGCTGGCGGTGCAGTACGGTCCGCAACATCGGAGGGAAGTCATCACTATTGGCGTTGCAACAGGCTTGGTGATGGGCGGCACCGCGGGTGGCGCAATGGCTGGGCGATTGATCGCACAGTTCGGCTGGAGTTCCATTTTCCTGGTCGGTTCACTATTGCCTTTTCTGCTTCTCCCGGCGCTATGGTGGGGCCTGCCTACCGAGGATGAGGTGAAAAAACGCATCGTTGATGCGCCACGCGGTGCTAGCGTTCGCAGCCTCATGGAGGGCGGAATGGCCGTTCGCACCGTTCTGCTTTGGTGTTTTGCGCTATTGAATTTCGCTACGTTCTACGCCCTTATTTTTTGGGTGCCTACGCTCCTGGGCAGCTTTGGCTTCAGCCCTACGGATGCGCCACTAGGCGCCGTCGCACTCGGTATTGGGGGGGTTATCGGCACACTGTTGCTGGTGCCGTTGTCGGCCTACTTTAGTACCCAACGTGTACTGGTCGCAACGGCACTGCTTACGGTGGTATTAATCACCTGCGTCAGCAAGCTTAATTTCGACAGAGTAGCGCTGTTGTTGGTCCTTGGCGGCATTGGCGCAGGCTTGAACTGTGGAAACATCGGTCAAAGCGCCTTGGCCGTTTCACTGTATCCCCCGGCCTCGCGAGTCACCGGCATCGGCTGGGCCGCCGCCTTCGGCCGCGTTGGCGCCGTTATAGGACCGGCGATAGGCGGCATGCTCATGTCTCTCGGAGCAATGCCGCGCGACATCGTGCTGAGCGCCTTCGTGCCGATGTTGCTCGCTGCGCTCGTTGTTCTGGCGATGAATTTTGTCAGCCGAGGTATCTATGTTCCCCGTCAGTGATCGAGCACGGCCGTGGACAGTGGTTCTGCTCAAGGGCAGCGGTGCACGATTTCACGTCGCCCTTGACGTCAATCCTCAAAGGAGGTTCCTCTATGCCTGACAAGATTGAACACATTCAGGAGCTGAGCGTCTTTGCTGACGACCTCCTTCTTCTTGTTGAAGTTATAGAAGCCGGAGGGTTCACAGCCGCAAGCAAGCGTAGCGGCATTCCAAAGTCGAGGCTAAGCAGACGCATTGCAGCATTGGAAGAGCTGTTAGGCGTTTGTTTGCTCACGCGCAGTTCACGCACTTTCGCCGTCACCGAAATCGGCAGTCGTCTGCTGCAGCACGGTCTGCAAATTCGGGCAGAGACCCAAACCGCAATAACAGCAGCACTAGACAGCGCCACCACGCCTTCCGGCCCCTTGCGCGTGGCTTGCCCCATTGCCTTATCGTCCGTCCTGGTGGCCGATGTAGCGGTAGCATTTGCACGTGCACATCCGCGCGTGCAAGTGCATTTGACGACTACCCACGGAACAGATGCCCCCCGCTGCGACCCCTACGATTTGGTGATACACCCAAGCAACCAGAGCTTGCCCGATTCCGACCTCATCGCTCGGCGCTTAGTTCAGCTTTCGTATGTGTTGGTCGCTGCCCCCTCGCTGATGGAAGCCGGCGACTGGCCCATGACGCCGCAGGAGCTAACGCGCAAGCCCGCCATTGGCTGGAACTCCCGCGACGCCTGGGCAAGCTGGCAACTCAATGGCCCGGACGGGGAATCTGTGAAAGTGGATTTGCCAGTGCAGTTCGGTTGTGACAGTCTGATCGCCGTGCTCAAGGCTGCACTGGCAGGTCTGGGTATTGCACGGCTACCCTGGCCCATGTGCCGGCCGCATGTGGAGGCTGAAGATTTACGCATCGTCACTGCAGGTTGGGCACCTGCGCCAATGTCGATTTATGTACTGTACTCTTCGCGCCGCCAACTCAGCCTGGCTGGGAAAGCCTTCATTACCACTTTGAGCCAGGCAATGATCGCGGAGAACTGGGGTGAGCAATGGGGCAATGTGCGCCCGCCGTGAACGGCACCGGTTTCCAGGAAAGCTCCAGCCGGCATATTTTCCTGGCGAAAGCCAAGATGACCTCCTTCAATTCCGCAGCGGCCGGGGACAACTCCCGATCACGCCGCCATACGCATATGACGGTTCGTTCAATGCGCAGGCTGGGATGGTCTATCCAGGTGAGGTGAGGCATGGACACCCTGCTTTGCAGGACCGAGGCCGGCTGCAATGTGAGAAATTGCCCGGCGCAAAGTAATTCGAGCACTGCCGTGAATGAAACCGCTTCAACGCGGGGTACAGGTGCACGCAATCCCAGCCGCTTGAACATTTCAACGATACGTGGCCGGAGCATTCCCTCATCGGGAGGCAAGACCCAGGGGTAACTGAGGAGCACAGAGGCATCGCCTTCAAGAGCGTAGCCCGCCATGGGATGGTTTTTTGCCATCGCTACCGCAAAAGGATCGTCGAACAACGGTTCAAACGCCAGTGCACTGGGCAGTTCCAGCAGTGGCGCAGTGGTGATCGCAAGATCGAGGGCACCGCTGAGCACGCCACCGACGAGATTCTCATAAAGGCCCTCAACCAACCCAATCCTGATACCAGGTCTGATGGCGGCCAGTGACAAGATGGCGCCAGGAGCCAGCGCCGTTGCCGCGCCCAAGTTCATGCCCACTTGAACGCTGCCAAGCTGAGCGTGGAGAAGGGCGTGGATGTCCCGGTGCAAAGCCCCAAACTGCTTTCCAATGGCAGTGCTGTGGCTGCTGAACGTATGCCCGAATTTTGTCGGCTCCATTCCCCAGGGATGCCGCAAAAACAAAGGGGCTCCAATCTCCTCTTCCAGCGCCCTCAGGCTTTTGCTCAGCGCGGGTTGGGAAATGCCCAGTTCCGCGCTCGCCTTTCCCAGGCTTCGGTGGGCGTAAATCGCGGCGAAATACTCCAGGGTTTTTGGCGTCATCACATAACTTAAGGTTATTGCCACCTGAATTTTACAGGCCTACGCAAGCTCAAGGCTCAGTTTTAAACTGCCTTAACTTTCCAATTGGTTAACACCATGAAACTCGACTCACCGGCATCTCGAAGCGGACCGCGCATGACGCGCACCCAGCCACGGATCGCTTTCGAGGTCCAAGGAGCCGGGCCGGCTATCGTGTTTGTGCACGGCATAGGCGGAAACCGGTCGAATTGGACGGATCAGATTGAAGCCTTCGCCTCCACCCATCAGGTCATCGCGATGGACCTGCGTGGGTATGGATCGAGTGAATGGCAGGGCGACCAGGTGGCCCTTGAAGACTTCGCGGCTGACGTTGCAGCCGTGCTGGACGAACTGGGCATCCCAAAAGCCCACCTTGTCGGGCTCTCGATGGGAGGCCTGGTGGTGCAGGCTTTCTATGCGAAGTGGCCGGGCCGGGTTCTATCGCTTGTTCTTGCGGCCTGTCGTGGCGCCCATGCACCAGTCGCCAATGGAGAGGAATTCGCGCAGCGCCGCCTTGCCCCCCTGCGCCAGGGGGGATCCACCGAAGCCCTCGCGGAAACACTGCTGCCGACGCTGGTCGGCCCGGCGATCACACCGGAAATGCTCAAAAGACTGCGGCAAAGCCTGGTCAGCCTGGTGCCGGCCAATTACATCAAGGTCATCGAAATGCGGATTGCACTCAAACCATTTCTTGACATGTCACGGATCACGGTGCCTACGCTGGTGTTGGGGGGGAGCCACGACAAACTGGCCCCTCCTGAACAGATGAGAGACATCCACTTGGCGATCCCCCAGGCGGGACTCAGCATCATCGAAAACTCGGGGCACTTTCTCAATATCGAAAAACCGCAAGAGTTCAATCGCTTGCTCGCCGGGTTTTTTCCGTAAGCCGCAGCAATTCGCTGCATCCACTTTTTCTGGGTCTTCTATGAAACCTTTTATCAAGTTCATGTTTTTGGCCTTGGCTGGAGGCGCTTCATGTGTGGCGAGTGCGACAACTCCGCCCGCTTTTCCAAATGCACCCATCCATTTCATCGTGCCCTATTCCGCCGGGGGCACTGTCGACATCGTTGGGCGCTTGGTCGCTCAAGGGATGGCCGCGAAGCTGGGCCAGCCTGCGATCGTCGAAAACAAAGCGGGAGCCGGGTCGCTCATCGGTGCGGACTACGTCGCCAAGTCGCGAGCGGACGGTTATACCGTTCTGGTCGTGCCAAATACGACCCTGACGGTTGCGCCGAATCTCTACAAAAACAGCGTTTTCCGCGCCTCCCAAATCGATCCCATCGGCCTGGTTTCCACCAATCAATTTATCCTGACCGTGAATGGCAAATCACCCATCAACAATTTGCAGGATCTCATCGCCGCAGCCAAGAAAGAACCCAACAAACTTTCTTACGGGACGTCGGGTAGCGGAACGATATTTCATTTGATGGGCGCGTCGTTCAATCAGGCTGCCGATACGGCGATTCTTCACATTCCGTACAAAGGCTCAAGCAATGCAATGGCGGACCTGCTGGGAAACAGCATCTCGATGATGTTCGACGCAATTCCCGCATCCATTCCGCATATCCGAAGCGGAAACCTGAAAGCCATCGCCGTCACCGGTCCGGCCCGAAGCCCTCTTCTTCCCAACGTGCCGACAATTTCGGAATCCGGGCTGCCCAATTTCCAGGTGGAAGGCTGGATCGCCCTGGGAGCCCCCAACGGACTGCCCGCGCCAATACGCGAAACGCTGCGGAAAGCACTGGAGTCGCTCAGGAATGATGCTGAATTCCAGAAACAATTGCGTGATCTCGGCGTCGAGCCTGCGTCGAACGCGGAGTCCGCGCAGCTTGGTGAGCGGATCAAGGCAGAGTCATCGCGGCTTCAGATGATTATTAACCAGGGAAAAATCGCGCTCGACTAACAGCAACCGCCGCCCGCTACATAGGAGCCGGGCAACGACCTAAAGCTCCTCGAACAAGGCAGCGAAGCCTGGGCGCGTTTGACCTGCGACGTACTGGTATTCGGCTGCTGTTTCAGTTTTCATGGCCCGCTTGCGCTTACCCTCAAGGGGTAAGCCTGTTGAATTCCGTCGAAATCTGACCCACGGGGATGCGGACAAAACTTGGACTACCAGAAGGTAGTTCATGTATTCATACGAAGACCGGGTTCAAGCGGTCGAGCTCTACATCAAGCACGGAAAATGCGTCAGTCTGTGCAGAAGCCAGCCCGGTCAATGTCAGAAGAATTGCAACCACCCACTTCAACTTGAAAAGCTCCGCGCACGAGTTGAATGAGTTACCTCTGATCATTTTCCACTCCGGTTTATGTGATCGACCTAGCGAAACGCCAAAAGGCCTATTTGTTGCCCCGGCGAGCGTCAACGCTCCAACCACCAGGGCCAAAGGCGCATAGAAGAAGCAGGCCGCCGACGATGGCAAAGTTCTTATAGAAGTAGAGCTTTTGCACAGTCATAGCCTCAGCCGGCACTGCCCAATACGGGTGAAATATAAAGGTTATGACCGTCGTAAAGATGGCAACCGTTAATGCGGCCCAGCGCGTCTGCCAACCTACCAGGAGAAGTGAAATGACACCTACTTCAACCAGGATGGCTATTGCGGCTGCAGCTTGAGGAAGGGGCACACCCTTTGATGCGATATATCCCGTAACCCCGGCAAAACCGAGAAGCTTCGCTACGCCGGCTGGCAGGAAAAGCATAGCGACGAGGGCTCGACCGATCAAAGACAGTGCATTTTGTGAGGTTGGGAAGGAAAAAATGGTCTGGTTCATGCTGTTACCACCTATGTAAAGATAATTGAGATAGCGCTGGGAAACGGATCTAGCTAGCGCAAAAGCCATTTCAATCGCCGTTGATCATTGCAACGGTTGCCAAGGTGAGCTCGCTGTCCTCTCGAGCAAGTTCGCAAAGCAAATTGAAGTGATTGCAGTTTTGGTCGCGGACGCGTGTCACCCGTACCCCCTGCGATTCACATACCGCTTGGTACGCCGCGGTTTGGTTTCTAAAGCCCTGCGTTTCTTTCCCACCGACCGCCAGAATCAGCTGTGTGTGTTTTTCCGGAAGCTGGAACATAGGACTAAGCCGACGAGCTTGTTCGGGATAGAGACGCAACCAGTCATTGACGTGGGTATCGCAAAGCGGTTGAATGTCATACAAGCCGCTAAGCCCCAGCCCTCCCTTAACAACGTCAGCTGGCAGTCCATACTCAGACTGCCAATTAGGGGCCATAAGCATGCCGGCAAGATGCCCCCCGGCGGAACTGCCACTGGCGTAGATGCGCTTTGCATCAATTCCAAACATTGCCGCTTTTTGATGCAGCCAGGCCAAAGCTGACCGCACGGCGCGCACTGTCTCACCGAGCGTAGCCATGGGAAGAAGCGGATACTCCAGCGTCGCGACCGCGATCCCTGCATCGGTGAAAACCTTTGCCATCAAGGCAGAGTTTTCCTTTGTCTGAGCTCTCCAATATCCGCCGTGGATAAATATCAAAAGAGGAGAAAGGCCATTTGCCTGGGGTGCCGGAAAAAGGTCGAGGCGCTCGGCGTGACCAAGCCCGTATTTCAAGTCGTACACCCCCACGCATTGCCGTCGAGCAAACTTTGATAAGTCGGCATACTCCTGCACACAGGCTTCGTAATTTTCGACTGAAGCCCGCGCGTTGTATTGCCTATCCCTCTCCGCACGATTGGAGAAGACCAGATCGATAGCATGGCATGCAGGACCGTCAGTTGTCATGATGCCACTTGCTTTTTTGTCCAGGGCATCAATAACGGCCTGAAAGCAAGGAACCGAAACCTGGAGAATGTGTCTTCAGTCCGAGGTTTTTCAGCATCATGTATGTCGTCGATACCGAAGAAGAAACAACGGGCAAACCCGTTCGGTCTTCGATCAGCTGTACCGACGCCAGCGAGGGCATCTGAACGCACGCTGAAGCGACGATAGCGTCAACTCCTTTAGTGTTAAGACGTTTTGTTATTTCGACTGGCGCCAGCGGGTCTTGCCGTCCAACTTCAAGGTTGTCGGCTATTTCAAGTGAAATGCTGTCAACAACTTCAATGCCTTCATTTTCGAGGTATGAGATCACGAGCTGCGTGAGTGGCTTCATGTAGGGAGTGAGGATTGACACCTTCTTAGCCTTGAGTGCCTTCAATCCGTCCACAAGAGCACCGGCGCTTGTTACCACTGGTGCGGGGGCTCCGTTTTCTTGAGTGCGGCGGTGTAGACGCGTTTCTGATACGCGGTGGTAACCCAAGCCCATGCTCATAATCGCGACAAGGCACGCGTATCCCAAGACATCAACTCGAGCATCGGAAAGTTCCAGCGCGCACCTGTCACTGTCGCCGTCCATGGCAGCGAGCTCCTCCTTGGTTACCTTTTTCATCCTCATCCGGCTTGAATGAAATGAAAATCGCTCCGGTTCAATCATTTCCCGAACGCGCAGTATCGCGGGAATTTCAGTCTCCATTGTTGTGTTGGACGACGGAACAATTTGTCCAATTCGAATGCTTCGCGTATTCATGCGCTTGTCCTCAGGGAAGCTTCATATCGTTCCTGCTCATCGCCCAACTTGTCGTTGTTGTATGCGTCAGAATCGATGTTTTGAATTGATTGCAGGGGTCTGCGGTTCACACGCAAGTCAAAAACGTCGAAGCGGTTGTAGTGGCCTGTGATGTCGTGCATCTGCCGCGGCTGGATGCAACGTGACAAATCGATATCCGCATAGACAATGCCCTCCTTATCTATAAGTGGTTCGCCAATCACTCGGCCGTCTGGGCCCAGAATCCCAGAGAAGGCACTGTTGCGCCGTGTAAGTTGGGCTCGAATTTCGGGATCACCGGCGCTTATGGCCTGGATAATCTCCTCGGAAACGGTCGAACAGGCGACCACTGTGAATACTTTGCCTTCGAAGGAGTGCGCTGCAGCCCTAACCTTGATCGCCTCTGCCATGTCGTAGTCCGGTGGTGCCACGGGCAACGATATGTAGCTCGCGATATGCACCAGCTCGCCTTGGGCCAAGAGCGAAAATCGAGCCAGGGTATTGGTGTTTTCACCGCAGGCGAGTGCCCCGAGTTTTCCGATCTCTGTGTCATAGACTCGAAGTGACGAGCCATCCCCATTCGCCCAGGTGAGTTTTTCTGCCCAAGTGGGTACGAGTTTTCTGTGACGTCCTAGGAGCCTTCCATTAGGGCCCAAAATAATCAAGGTGTTGTAGATGGTTCCGATGCCCGTTTGGCTTCGCTCATTGACACCCACGACGACATGAACTTGATGAGCTTTGGCGGCCGCGGCGATTCGTTGCACTTCGGGTCCAGGTATTTCAATCGCAGAGCGACATAGTTTTTCGAACCACGGACTCCCCTGTACTGGATTCATTACCCAGCTCCAGTAGGGATAGCCGGCGACAAAAACCTCTGGAAATGCGACCAACTTGGCGCCGTTCTCGGCTGCTTCCTTGATGAGGTCGCATACTTTTTGAACGGTCGCATCTGTGTCAAGAAAAACCGGCGCAGCTTGAACAGCCGCAGCCTTGAATTTTGGTAGGTTAAGCATGAGGATTCCTTAGTTAAACGCCTAGATATTTCTGTGCGATATCGGGTTGCTGAGCCAATTGGGACGGAGTACCCATCCAAACGACTCGGCCTTTTTCGACTACGTGGTGACGGTCGACCAGTGCTGACATTTCGTTAAGATTTTTGTCAATCACGAGAATGGTTTGTCCCTGGGCTTTAAGTGTTTGCAGGCATTGCCAAATCTCCTTTCGAATCAGTGGCGCCAAGCCCTCGGTAGCTTCGTCCAGCAAAAGTAGTTGGGGGTTGGTCATCAAAGCGCGACCGACAGCGAGCATTTGTTGCTCCCCACCAGATAGAGTGCGAGCCGATTGGCGACGGCGCTCTTGTAGCCTGGGGAACAACGTGAACACTTCGTCGAGATTCCATTGCCTGGCTTTGGGCGTTTCGCCGGTCACCCGCGCTGTTCGTGAGGTAGCAACCAGGTTCTCCTGGACGGAAAGTGACGCGAAAATCCGCCTCCCCTCCGGGACCAAGCCGACTCCCAACCGCGCGATAGCATAGGGAGCGAGTTTGCTTACTTCCTTTCCTGCAAGCTGGACTTGTCCGGTGCGCGGTGTCACTATTCCCATGAGCGCACGGACTGTCGTGGTCTTGCCCATACCGTTTCGGCCCACCATTGAAATCACTTCGCCGCGCCTGGCTTCCAACCCCATGTCAAAAAGAACTTGGCTATTTCCATAGCCGGCCGTCAGGCCTTCAACTCTCAACATGCTCGTCTCCTAGATATGCGGCACGGACTTCTGGGTGCTCACGTACTTGCGCTGGCGCGCCAGTGAAGATTGTTTTTCCATAGACCAGAACGGTTATGCGGTCAGCGAGCTTGAAGACTGCGTCCATGTCATGCTCTACGAGCAAGATGCCGTATTTCCCTTTCATCGAAAGGAGTTGATGCGTCATGGCGGAGGATTCCTCCGCTCCCATCCCCGCCATAGGCTCGTCAAGCAAGAGCAGTTTTGGATCCCGAGCAACGGCAACCGCCAGCTCCAGTTGCCGCTTTTCTCCATGAGCCAGATCTGCGACCCGGATGTTCGACCGAGCTAACAAACCAACTCTGGAAAGGCGCTCCTCAGCTTGCTCAATGAGCCCACGGTCACGGCGGGGGTTACGCCAAACCTGAAAGGCACGGCCCGTCTTCAACACCAGCGCGAGAATCACGTTCTCTAGAGCGGAATACTCAGGACACAGTTCGGTTATTTGAAAGGACCGGGAAAGTCCAAGGCGTGCTCTTGAGAAGGCTGAGGTCGCCGTGACTTCCTTTTCGTTAATGAAGATCCTTCCCTCGTCAGGCGCGATCTCCCCGCATATCTGTGCGATGAGGGTAGACTTGCCCGCCCCGTTTGGACCGATCAGCGCATGTATTTCTCCTGGCATGACGTCAAGGTCAACACCATTGGTAGCGCGTACGGCTCCAAAATGTTTCTTTAGTCCCTGAACTCGAAGAAGAGTGGTTGGAACCCAAGGGACCGGTTGAGTCTTATCCATTGCGCGCTCCCAACCATCCCCCGAACAAGCCGTTTTTTCCGGCTAGGACGACGATCACGAGGACTGGTCCCATCACAATCATCCAGTGCTCCGTCCATGCCGACAGAGCCTGCTCTAGGCCCAAGAAAACCGCTGCCCCTGCTATGGGGCCAAGCAGCGTGCCAACGCCTCCCAAAATAACGATTGCCATCAACTCCCCGGATTTGGTCCACGACGCCATATCAGGAGTCACCAATCCAGCAAAGTTTGCCCACAAAACACCTGCAAGGCCCGTACCCATGGCAGAGATGACGAAGGCGCTCAACCTGTAGGGCATCGGAGCGACGCCCAGGTTGACTGCGCGCCGCTCACTTTGACGAAGACCCTGAAGGACCATTCCGAAGCGACTGTTCACGATATGGACGCAAAGCAATGTCCACACCACGAGAAGTGCCAGACAAACGTAATAAAAAGTGATTGGTCTGCTGAAGTCGATACCTGGAAAATGACTGCGTTGATTCATCATCAGCCCGTCGTCACCTCCGTAGACCTGAAGCGAAACCAGTATGAAATAGACCATCTGGCCAAACGCCAAGGTGATCATGATGAATTGAACTCCACGGGTTCTCAACGCCAGATAGCCGACCGCGGCTCCCAGCAAGCCACAGCAGGCGATAGCGAGCGGCCACACTACAACTGCCGCCTGCGAACCCGCCCAGCCGAAAATTGACCCGCCATCCGTCGCATGGTGGGAAGAGATCGCCACCACGTAGCCGCCCAAGCCAAAGAACATGGCGTGCCCAAAACTTACAAGGGCTCCGTAGCCAAGTACCAAATCGAGTGACACCGCGGCGAGGCCGTAGATCACGAAGCGCGTCACCAGGTTGATCAGGTAGGGTGTTCCTGTCAGTGACGCAATGAGGGGAGTCGCAAGAAGCAGAGCAAGTCCCGCAATGCCCAGCCAGGCCGCGCGAGTAAGTTTTGCTGGAAGAGCTGTTGTCGTCACGTTAGACTTTCGGTGGGAACAGTCCCAGTGGTTTCACGATGAGGATGATGGCCATAAGGACATAAATGCTGGCCGAGGCAAATCCGGCGGCCAGAGGGTCCGAGATGGTTGGAGGAAATAGGCCCCCTAAGAGCTGCGGCATGAACGCACGACCAAGGCTGTCGACCATACCCACCAACAGTGCGCCGACTAAAGCGCCGTTCACCGAACCAACACCTCCAATGACGATGCACACGAATGTGGTGATGAGGACTCGCTCTCCCATGCCAATTTCCACAGCCAAGAGGGGGGCTGCCATCACACCGGCGAGGCCACACAGAAGAGCCCCCAGGCCGAAAACGACCGTGTACAGTTTGCGGATGTCGACGCCTAGCGCATCTACCATCTCGCGGTCGTCGGCGCCGGCTCTCACCAACATGCCCACTCGCGTGCGGTTAACGAGAATCCAAAGGCCTAGCGCGACCGCTGCGCCAACGGCAATAAAGGTCAGGCGCAAAACCGGGTATTGAAGCCCTGGCAGCAAGGTGATTGATCCCTCCAGGAGTGTTGGGGTATTCACAAGCGGAGGCTTGCGCCCAAACACCATGCTCACGGTCTCGTTTGTGAACAGGATGAGGCCAAAGGTCGCCAATACCTGATACAGATGATCTCGCCGATACAGTTTTCGGATCACGAGATACTCGACAGCCAAGCCATACAGGGAGGCACCTAGGAGCGCAGCCAATATTCCCGCAAGGAACGAACCCGTCTGAGTGATTGCAAACGCAGCGCAGTAGGCGCCAACCATGTAAAACGAACCGTGAGTAAGATTGACTACGCCCATGATTCCGAAGATGAGCGTCAGGCCGGAGGCAAGCATGAACAGCATGGCCCCGAACTGCAGCCCATTGAGCAGCTGTTCAAAGAGCAGCGTCATGACGGCATCTTGCACTGGTCGGAGTACGCGTCCTTGTCATCGCTGACGATTTTTCGAACAACTTTGGGGCCAAGCTCGCCCGTAGCCGTCTTCTCAATGCGCATCAAGTAGAGGTCCTGAATGGGATGCTGGTTCGTATTGAGGCGGAATTTTCCGCGGAGAGATGTGAACTGAGCTTGGCGCATAGCAGCGCGGAACGCGTCGGCTTTGGTCATGTCACCATTGACGGCTTTAAGACCGGAGGCAATCCATTGCGCCGTGTCATAGGCCTGCATGGCGTAGTCTGTCGGGACGCGGCCGTATGCTTTCGTGAAGTCTGCGACAAATTTTTGTGAGACAGGTGTCTGCATTGCGCTAGACCAAATGCCGACCGTATAGAACCCTTCTGACGCGTCGCCAGTCGCTGCCAGCATGCGGCCATCCATCGAAAAGCCAGGCATCACCATGGGAATGGTTTTGGCGAGCCCAGCGTTGGCGTATTGCTTGGCGAAGTTGATGCCGGCTCCACCTGGGTGAAACTGATAGATTGCGTCTGGAGATAGCGAACGTATGCGTGCCATTTCCACAGAGAAGTCGGACTGATCGAGTTTTGTGTAGATTTCGGCTACTACTTCGCCTTTGAATGTTTTCTTGAAACCGGCAAGAGCGTCACGACCAGCCTGGTAGTTTGGCGCCAGGAGTACGACACGCTTGTATCCGAGTTCATTTGCGGCAACACCACCTGCTGTGTGAAACGCGTCGTTCTGATAGGAAGCGACGAAGTAGTTGCGGTCGCATTTTTCGCCAGCGAAGTTCGATGGGCCTGGATTCAAGCTCACATAGAAGTACCCGGCCTGTAAGACGCTCGGCGCTACCGCAGCAAGAACATTTGAAAAATTGACACCGGTATAGAGACGGATCCCTGACTGAACCATACGGTCCACCGCTTGCTTTGCATTGGCGGGTTTCAGGCCGTCGTCTTCTACGACAAGCTCAACGGGAATACCTCCCAGCTTGCCGCCGCCCTGAGTAATTGCTAGCTTGAATCCGTCGCGTTCGTCTTCTCCGATATAGCCGGCAGGAGTAGAGAGGGTTGTAATGAAGCCAATCTTTAATGGTTCGGCCGCATGTGTGAATTGGGCCAGACAAATTGATGAGAGGCTCAC
>Ga0136846_1232049_pt1 | contig 17206 bp, 11 predicted proteins | sample HopSoiMetagenom2_FD_96841 | JGI IMG/M metagenome (GOLD analysis project Ga0136846, IMG submission 96841) | Grasslands soil microbial communities from Hopland, California, USA - 2 Assembly 2016 (version 4) | ecosystem: Environmental > Terrestrial > Soil > Grasslands | place: USA: Hopland...
GCGGCACATCACCGGCCTGGGCGTCCTGGACGTGGTGGTGCAGGTGGACCTCAGCGGCGCCGCCGTCGGATCGGGCGCCTCGACCGCCGCCGTGAACACCGGCGACATCCTGAACGGCAAGACCGTGCTCTACGAGGGCGCCGTGGCCGAGCTGCGCTCGGGGATCGACCCGAACGGCGCCACGCCGGACATCCAGATCAACCTGCCGCCCAGCTATCTGGCGAACTCGCTCTGGCTCGATCCGGACCCGATGACCCGTTCGGCGCCGGTGGCGGCGGGCAAGTTCGACGCCGTCACCTTCTTCCTGCACGAGCTGGGGCACGCCCTCGGCTTCAACGGGCGGGGCGACGGCAACACAGGGGTCGTCAGCGGCGGCTTCGAGTCGACCTACGACACCTTCGTCCAGACCCAGAACGGGCATCCGGTCTTCACCGGCCCCAACGCCGAGGCGGTCTACGGCGGCCCGGTGCCGCTCGCCGACGGGGTGGTCAACGACTACCACCACTACGGCCGGGTCGGCGCCGACGGGCTCGATTTCAACCTGATGGAGGGGTCCACCTTCGCGGCCTCCGGCGGCACGGCCAACGGCGGGCGCTGGTACATCGACCAGATCGACCTGGCCTTCTTCCGTGACATCGGCCTGACCACCGTCTCCAGCCCGATCGCGGACGCGGGCGGCTCGCGGTTCACCGGCCTGGCGGCCGACGACACCCTCTCGGGCGGCATCGGCGCCGACACGCTCATGGGCGGGGCCGGCAACGACACCCTGGGCGGCAAGGCCGGCGACGACCGCATCGACGGCGGCAGCGGCGTGAACTACCTGCGCGGCGACGAGGGCAACGACTCCATCGTCGGCGGAACCGGCTTCGACGATATCAACGGCAACGCCGGCAACGACACCTGCGTCTCCGGGGGCGGGGACGACTGGGTGGTCGGCGGCAAGGACAACGACAGCCTGGTGGGCTCCGACGGCCAGAACCTCGTCTACGGCAACCTCGGCAACGACACCTGCGACGGCGGGGCCGGCAACGACATCGTCCGCGGCGGCCAGGACAACGACGTGGTGACGGGCGGGGCGGGCGACGACTTCGTCTCCGGCGACAAGGGCTCGGACACCATGACGGGCGGCGCAGGCGCGGACATCTTCCACACCTTCGGGGATGCGGGGCTCGATCGGGTGACCGACTTCCACGCCGCCGAAGGGGACCGGGTGCAGCTCGATCCCGGGACGGTCTACACCGTCGCCCAGGTGGGCGCGGACACGGTCATCAACATGACCGGCGGTGGCCAGATGATCCTGGTGGGGGTCGACATGGCAAGCTTGCCCACCGGCTGGCTCTTCGGCGCCTGAGCCAGCGCCGCAGGAGATGGGCTAGAAATTGGCGCAGTCTTGAGGCTGCGCCACAGTCTACGCCAAGTAAATGGCTGTGCTTATTTTGATCTTAACCTTGTAATCGCATAACGCCGATCGCCATAAACACCTCGAAGAATGGTGGGGTTCTATGGCGACTTACAGTTTCGAGACGATCACGGCGGCGCAGGCGAGGGGTTTTTCGCCCACCGCCGACACGCTGGTCTTCGGCGCCGGTGAGACCGCGGCCGGGCAGCACGTCGTCCTGAGCGGCGCCACGGCCGCCATCACCAGTGCGGCCGGACGCACGGTCATCCTGCCCGGCGGCCTGCTGGGCGAGCACGCCACCAGCTTCACCGACGGCTCGCGCCTGCAGGTGGGCACGGCGGCGGGCGAATATGTGGTGGGCGGCGCCGGGCGCGATGCGCTCTACGGCGGCGAGGGCGCGGACACCCTGACCGGCGCCGGCGCGGCGGACCTGCTGTACGGCGGCGGCGGGGCGGACGTGTTCTACGTCTCGCCCGGCACGTCCGCGGCCACCGGCGACGGTATGGACCGGGTGATGGACTGGACCGCCGGCGACAAGCTGCTGTTCGCCGGCGCCGCCGGTACCGCCACGAACTATGTGGAGCTGTCGGCGGCGAGCTTCACCGACGCCCTGGCCCTCGCCAACGACCGCATCGCCGGCGGCGTCATCGACTATGTGGCGGTGGCGGTCGGGAGCGACGTCCTGGTGTTCGCCGACTCGCGCGGCGACAACGGCCACGCGGACGACGCCGTCACCCTGGTCGGCCGGCGCCTGGACGACATCGGGTTCGGCGACATTGCGGGCGCGACGCACACCGAACCGACACCGACCACGCCGCCCCCCACCACGCCGCCCCCCACCACGCCGCCAACCCCCACGACCTCTCCGTCCCCGATCGCCACGACGGATCCCGTCAGCCTGACGGGGACGGCAGGCGCGGACAGCCTGGAGGGCGGCCGCGGGTCCGACACCATCTCCGGGCTGGACGGCGACGATCGGCTGACCGGCGGCGACGGCAATGACGTCCTGCAAGGCGGGGCCGGCCTGGACAGCCTCCTGGGCGGCGGGGGCGACGATTCCCTGCAGGCCGGCGACGGCGCCGACTACCTGAACGGCGGCCCGGGCCACGACAGCCTGGCCGGCGGCGGCGGCGTCGACACCTTCTACCTGACCCCCGGCGACAGCCCCGCCGGCGACGACCCGGGCGGGCTCGACCACATCGTCGACTGGTCCGCCGACGACCACATCCTGTTCAGCGGCGCGGCCGTCGCCAGCGTCGCCAACTACCGCGAGATCACCGTCGACAGCTACGCGGCGGCCCGGGAACAGGCCGTGGCCGGCTACAAGGGCCAGGGGGTCGAATATACGGTCGCCCAGGTGGGCCACGACCTCTTCGTCTTCGCCCCGCGCGTGGAGCAGGCGGTGGCGCTGACCGGCCACACGCTGGACGACATCTCGGCCGCCAACATCGGCATTGTGGGGTCCGCGACCACGGCCCCGACCACGCCAGGCCTCGAGCCGACCGCGCAGAAGGGCACGGCCGGCGACGACATCCTGGGCCTGGGCGACGGCGCCCAGAACTACGACGCCGGCGGCGGCAACGACCTGATCGACGGCGGCGCCGGCAACGACACCGTGGCCGGCGGCGAGGGCGCCGACATCCTGCGCGGCGGGACCGGGGACGACGTCCTGCAGGGCGGGTCCGGCGAGGACTATCTGCGCGGCGACGACGGCGCCGACAGCCTCTCGGGCGGCGACGACTTCGACGACATCAACGGCAACGCCGGCGCCGACACCGCGTCCGGCGGCGGCGGCGACGACTGGGTCGTGGGCGGCAAGGACAACGACAGCCTGTCCGGCGACGCGGGCGACGACCTCATCTATGGCAACCTGGGCGCGGACACGCTAAGCGGCGGCGACGGCGCCGACGTGATGCGCGGCGGCCAGGACAACGACAGCCTGAGCGGGGGCGCAGGCAACGACTACCTCTCCGGCGACAAGGGTGACGACACCCTGACCGGCGGCGCGGGCGCCGACCTCTTCCACACCTTCGGGGATGCCGGGCTCGACCGGGTGACCGACTTCCACGCCGCCGAAGGGGACCGGGTGCAGCTCGATCCCGGGACGGTCTACACCCTGGCCCAGGTGGGCGCAGACACGGTGATCAACATGACCGGCGGCGGCCAGATGGTGCTGGTGGGGGTCGATATGGCCAGCCTGCCCAGCGGCTGGATCTTCGGGGCCTGATCCCTCGCTGCGGCGAGATGCGGCTGGGCGGGCCGAACCGCCAGGCGTATCAAGCGGTTGTCCATCCAAGGGACGAAGCCGGCCCGCCCGCCGCCACGTAATAGGGTAGGGGCGCCCGCGCCGCAGGGGAGGTCGAATTGCCCGAGCCCACGGCCGAGGAGCAGCAGCTCCTCGAATATATCAACGCCGCGCGCCTGGACCCGCTGGGGGACGCCGCGCGCTACATCTCCGGCTACGGGACCGTCGCGACCTCGGCGAACGCGGACATCAATTCGGCCCTGCGCTTCTTCGCCGTGTCGGGACCGGTCCTCTTCCAGGCCCTGAGCGCATTGACGCCGGTCCAGCCGCTGGCGTGGAATGACGCGCTCTCCACCGCCGCCCAGGGCCACGACGCGGCCATGATCGCCGCCGACAGCCAGACCCACCAGGCGCCGGGCGAGGCCGACCTGGGCGCGCGCTTCACCAACGCCGGCTACAACTTCAGCTTCGCCGGCGAGAACGTCTTCGCCTTCGCCACCTCCCCGCTGCAGGCCCATGCCGGCTTCATGGTCGACTGGGGCAACGGCCCGAACGGCATGCAGTCGCCGGCGGGCCACCGCGACAACATCATGGACGCCGACTTCCGCGAGATCGGCATCGCCCTCGTCCATGAAAACAACGCCGCCACCCAGGTGGGCCCCGAGGTGGTCACCGAGGACCTCGGCGTGCGCTCGCATAGCGGCGCCTTCATCCTGGGCGTCGCCTACGACGACACCAACGGCGACGACTTCTACACAGTGGGCGAGGCGCGCGCCGGCCTGCACGTCAGCGTCTCCGGTGCGTCGACCGACAATTTCTCCACCGGCGGCTATTCGCTCCAGACCGGCCTCACCGGCGCCCAGACCATCACCTTCACCGGCGCGGACCTGAGCGGCCCGATCACCGTCACCACCACCCTGGTCTCGGGCGAGAACGCCAAGTTCGATATCGTCAACGGCACGGAGCTGAAGTCGTCGGTCTCGGCCACGGTCAGCGGGGCGGTGAAGATCCTGGAGGCCATGGGCGCAACGGGCGTGGCGTTGCGGGCCGCCGGCGCCGGCGATCACACCATCCTCGGCGCCTCGGGTGCGGACACCATCTCCGCGGACGCCGGAACCAACTACCTGCGCGGCGGCAGCGGCGCGGACTCCATCGTCGGCGGGACCGGCTTCGACGACATCAACGGCAACCAGGGCAACGACACCTGCGTCTCCGGCGGCGGCGACGACTGGGTCGTCGGCGGCAAGGACAACGACAGCCTGATGGGCAGCGACGGCCAGAACCTGGTCTACGGCAACCTCGGCGCCGACACCTGCGACGGCGGCGGCGGCAACGACATCGTCCGCGGGGGCCAGGACAACGACAGCCTGACCGGCGGCGCCGGCGACGACTTCGTCTCCGGCGACAAGGGCGACGACACGGTCATGGGCGGCGCCGGCGCGGACCTCTTCCACACCTTTGGCGACGCGGGGCTCGACCGGGTGCTGGATTTCCACCTGTCCGAGGGCGACCGGGTGATGCTGGATCCGGGCACGCAATTCACGGTGGCCCAGGCGGGCGCCGACACGGTGATCTCAATGACCGGCGGCGGCCAGATGGTTCTGGTGGGCGTGCAGATGAGCACGCTCACCGGCGCCTGGATCTTCGGGGCATGACCGCGGCCGGCCGGCGCGCTCACCGGTCGCAATTCGCCGATCGAGCGAGCGGGGGTTGAGCCGAAACCGACCTTCACCGTATGTTCGGCGCGCCGGCGCAACAGTGGCGCGGCGGGGCCTGGGGGGGTCTGGTGAGCGTCTATTTCTTCGAGACCATTACATCGGCGCAGGCGTCGGCCTTCAACCCGGGGACCGACACCCTGCTCTTCTCCGGAAGCGGCGAGTCCGCTCGCTTCGAGCGCGTGCAGTTCAGCCCGGCGACCGCCACGAGCACGGCGTCGCTGACCGTCAGCTCGACGGTCACCGGACGCAGCGTGACGTTCGGGCCGAGCCTGGCCGGCGCCCAGACCATCTTCCCGGATGGCTCCAACCTGGCGATCGGCGGCTTCGGCGCGGACAACCTCTCCGGCGGTAGCGGCGACGACGTGATCTGGGGCGGCCCCGGTCGCGACATGCTGACGGGCGGGTCCGGCGCGGACACCTTTGTCATCGGGGTTCACGACAGCGGCGTCGCGGCCGCAGGCGTGGACCAGATCACCGACTGGTCCAGCGCAGACCGCCTCGTGTTCGGCGCTGCCGCCACGGCCACGGACTATACGGAGACCAGCGCGGGGTCCTACGACCAGGCTCTATTTGCGGCCAACGGCCTGATCGGCGCGGGGGCGAACTACGTCGCCGTACAGGTCGGCTCCGACGTGGTGGTGTTCGCCGATTCTGCCGGCGACAATGGCGTGGCCGACGATGCGGTCATGCTCACCGGCCGCACCCTCGCCGACATCAGCGGAGCCAACATCGTCGGGCTGCAAAGCGGCGAGCCGACGCCGACCCCCACGCCCACGCCGACGCCAACCCCCACCCCGACGCCGACACCCACGCCCGGTCAGGGCACGGCGGGGGCCGACACCCTCACCGGCGGCGCCGACGCCGACAACCTGTCCGGACTGGGCGGCGCCGACGTCCTGCACGGCGCCGGCGGGACCGACACGCTGAACGGCGGCGACGGCGCGGACACCCTGGATGGCGGCGCCGGCGCGGACATGCTGACCGGCGCTGCGGGCAACGACCTGTTCGTCTTCGGCGTGGGGGATTCCGGCGTCACCGAGGGCCATATCGACACCGTCGTCGACCTGGAGCCCGGGGACAGGCTGATGTTCGGCGGCGGCGGTCTCGAAGGCACCCTTACGGAGATCGCCGGGCCCACCAGCTTCGCGGCCGCGCTCTCGATCGCGAACCAGAAGATCGCCAGCGGCGCCTTCAACTTCGTCCTCGTGGACACCAGTTCGGCCCGCTACCTCTTCGTCGACAGCCACAACGATGACGGTCAGGCCGACGATGCCGTCATCCTCGGCGGCTCGAGCCTCTTCGCCTACAACCTCGTCACCGCGGCCCCGCCCCCGGCCGAGCCCGAGGTCCCGTTCGCCTCGGCCAGTGGCGCCCAGTTCCGCGATGCGTTCACCACCATCGCCGGCAACATGGACCAGGCGCACCTGAGCCCTGCGCTGAACGCCGTGATCACCATCGCCACCGACACAGCGGTCGAGGCGCATGACGGCGACGTGAGCCTGCGCCTCAACGGCTTCGGCTTTTCGGAGGACAATTTCGGCCACCTGAACGGCGGGACCCTGACCTCGCTGGCCTATTCCTACAGCGAGGCCCATGGCGGGCCGTTCTCCATCCTCTTCAACGGCGGGCAGACGCCGCTGCTGACGATGGCGAACTGGCTGGCCAATGACGCGACGCAGGACATGTTCTCCAGCCTGCTGGCCGGGAGCAACAGCATCACGGGCGGCGCCGGGAGCGACCTGCTGCGCGGCTACGCCGGCGACGACATGATCGAAGGCGGCGGCGGATCGGACACCCTGTGGGGCGGCCTCGGCAACGACCTGATCCTTGCCGGGCAAGGATCGGGCGCGGCAGCCGGCTCCACCTACCTGCGCGGCGAGGAAGGCAACGACTACATCGTCGGCGGCGCCGGCTTCGACGACATCAACGGCAACCAGGGCAACGACACCGCCGTCGGCGGGACCAGCGACGACTGGGTGGTGGGCGGCAAGGACAGCGACCTGCTGTTCGGCGGCGACGGCGCCGACCTCGTCTATGGCAACCTGGGCGCCGACACCTGCGAAGGCGGCGCCGGCAACGACATCGTCCGGGGAGGCCAGGACAACGACCTGGTCTTCGGCGATGCGGGCGACGACTTCGTCTCGGGCGACAAGGGCGACGACACCATGACGGGCGGCGCGGGCGCCGACATCTTCCACACCTTCGGCGACGCGGGCCTCGATCGGGTTGTCGACTTCCACGCCGGCGAGGGCGACCGGGTGATGGTGGATCCCGGCACGGTCTACACCCTGGCCCAGGTGGGCGCCGACACGGTGATCAGCATGACCGGGGGCGCCCAGATGGTGCTGGTGAACGTGACCCTGTCCGCCCTGCCAAGCACCTGGATCTTCGGGGCCTGACGCCGACCATGGATTGACGCACGGCCAAGCTCGCGCGAGCGTAAACCCTGGATCTGCGGGGTGCGTCCATGGCCACGATCACTGGCACGAGCGGTTCCGACACCTTGGCAGGTGGGGTCGACGGCGACACCATCACCGGCGGGACGGGCGGCGACCTGCTCAGCGGCGGACCGGGCTTCGACCTCTTCGTCTACGGCTCGTCCGACAGCCTGGCGGTCAATGGCCTGGGCGGGCTCGGCAACATCGACACCATCACCGACTGGTCCGGCGCGGACCGGTTCCTGTTCCTGGGCGCCAACCAGGCCGGCTTCGCCTCGCTGTACCAGGCCGAGGCCGCGGACTACACCGAGGCCTACAACGTCGCCCTCGCCCACTACGGGACGTTCGAGTACTCCGCGATCCTGGTCGACAAGGACGTGTTCGTCTTCGAGCTCCGCACGGGCCAGGCCGTTCGGCTGGCGGGCGCCAGCCTGGCCGACGTGCAGCGCACCAACTTCAGCTACGGCGCCCTCGACACCGGGCTCACGGAGTCCGGCACGGAGGGCAATGACGCGCGCACCCTGACGGCGGCGGTCGACCACTATGACGCGCGCGGTGGGGACAACACGGTCAACGGCGGCGCCGGCGACGACGTCCTGGTGGGCGGTTCCGGCGCCGACATGATCTTCGGAGGCCCCGACAACGACTCCATCGCCGGCGGGGACGGCAGCAACTACCTGCGCGGCGACGACGGCGACGACCAGATCCAGGGCGGCGCCGGGTTCGACGACATCAACGGCAACATGGGCCGCGACAACCTGTTCGGCGGCGCCGGCGACGACTGGGTGGTGGGCGGCAAGGACAACGACGTCTGCTTCGGCGAGGCCGGGTCCGACGTGGTCTACGGCAACCTGGGCGATGACACCGTGGGCGGCGGGACGGGCAACGACATCGTCCGCGGCGGCCAGGGCAACGATGTCGTCCGGGGCGACGACGGCAATGACATCGTGGCCGGCGACCGCGGCGACGACACCCTGTCAGGCGGCCTCGGGGCCGACACCTTCATCGGCTTCTCCGACGAGGGCGTGGACCGGATCACCGACTTCAACGCCGCCGAGGGCGACCGCCTGCAGCTCGACCCCGGCACGCACTACACCCTGGCCCAGGTGGGCGCCGACACCGTCGTCGACATGGGCGGCGGCAACGAGACCATCCTGGTCGGGGTGCAGCTTTCCAGCCTACCGAGCGGCTGGATCTACGTGCTCGGCGGCTAGCGGCCCGGGCCGGCGGGCCCGGGCGGGCGCTGATCGAAGACCCTTACTGGGGCGGTGGCGGAGTCGTGGTGCTGCTGTTGGTGCTGGGCGTCGTAGCCGTGGCGCCGGGCGTGGTGGTCGCCGCCGCGCCGTTCGGGCTGCCGGCGCCGCTGGTGGTGGCGCCGCTGGTGGCGCTGGAGGTCGGCGGCATGCCGCTGGTGCTCGTGCCGACGTCGGCGCCGTTGCTGTTGTTGCCATAGGCCGACCCGCTGGTCGAAGAGCCGACGGTCCCGCCCGTCCCGCCGCTCGCCGGGTCGGCGCCCGCGGTGCTGCTCGCCGTGGTGTTGGCGGCCATGCCGGTGGAGGCGCCCGACCACCAGTCACGCGTGGCGCGCTGCTTGGGCGAGGCCTTCAGATAGGCGTTCAGCTCGCTGTAGGGGATCGGCTGTTTCGGCTCGGCGGCGGCGCCGCCCATGGCGTGCTTCTTGGCGGCCAGGGTCGGCCCGGCGCTCAGGGCGAGCGCGAGGACGGACGCGGCCAGGATCGCGGTCTTCATGGAGTGCTCCCTCGATAGTCAGCCGCGGAAGCGGCGCCGCATTAACCTTTGGCCTGGGCATATCGTTGCAATGCGGCTCAGCTCTCCGGGTTTGAGGGGATTGCGCGCAGGCGCGGCAGGCCCGAGGCGAGGGCGATCAGCGGCGTCACCGCCAGGCCCGCGACCCCCACCCAGACCGCGCCGCGCACGCCCAGGACCTCGCCCAGGAGACCGCCGCCGAGGGCGCCCACGACCGCGAGCCCGCCGCCGACCGCCCGATAGGCCGCCGTCGCCCGGCCCAGCACCGCCTGCGGCAGCAGGCTCTGGCTGAGGCTGCGGCCCAGGATCAGGCTGGCCGAGCCGAAGGCGTCGCCGAAGAACTGCGAGACCATCAGGATCGGCATGCCCAGGGCCGGGGTGGCGGGCGACAGCGGGATCAGGGCGATGGCCACGGCCACCAGGGCCTGGGCGCCGACCAGCGACGGGCCGATCCCCAGCTTGCGCGAGAGCCAGCCCGCCACCAGGGCCCCCGCCAGCGCCCCGACCCCACCGGTCGCGATGGTGATCCCGAGGAGGCCCGGGGTCAGGCCGACGATCCGCACGCAGAACAGGATGTACAGGGCCCCGAACGTGCCGCCGGCGAGGCTCTGCATCCAGGCTGTAAGGAACACCGGCCGCACCAGCGGATGGCGCAGCGCCACGCCGAAGCCCAGGCGCACGTCCTGGATCCAGCTCGCATGAGGGTCCGGCTGCGGCTCGGGCTCGGGCCGGGCGATCCGCGCCAGGATCACCGCCGACACGAGGTAGGTCAGGGCGTTGGCGGCGATGGCGAACGGCGCCGCCAGGGCCTGGAACAGCACCCCCGCCAGCGCCGGGCCGCCGATCTCGGCGACCGACTCGGTGGCCGACAGGCTGGCGTTGGCCGCCATCAGCTCGTCGCGCGCCACCAGGGCCGGCAGATAGGCGTGGTCGGCGATCTCGAACAGCACGCTGGCGGCGCCGACCAGCGCCGCGGCGGCATAGAGCTGGCCCAGGTTCAGGACGTGCAGCAGCGCAGCCAGCGGGATGGCGGCCAGGACGGCGGCGCGGACCAGGTCGGCCGCGATCATCAGCCGCTTGCGACGCGTACGGTCCACCAGCCCGCCGGCGGCGAGGCCGACAATCAGCGCCGGGCCGTTGGAGAGCGCTGAGAGCAGCCCGACCTGGGTGGGCGCCGCGCCGAGGCTCAGCACGGCGGCGATCGGCAGGCCCTCGCGGGTGATGCGCGCGCCGAACGCGGAGACACCCTGCGCCAGCCAGAGGCGGACGAAGTCACGGTTGCGCCAGGGCGCGCTGGGGGAAGCCATTGGAAATCCAGGGAGAGCGGCGGCCACACGGCCGGGAGCCTGCGCGAGGCGCGGGCGCTGACGGTGAGCCGATCATCCGGCCGCCGCGGGCCCACCACGCGCCTGCTTCGCGGAACAATGTTCCGAAGTCAAGCTTGCCCGGTGGGCGTGCGGCCAGCACGGTGGCGCGGTTGTGTGTTCCAGGAGTTCACGGATGGCGACGATCCGGGCGGATGTGGATGGCGCTACGGTTCTGGGAACAGCGGGCGATGACGTCATCGCTGGCCGCGCCAATTTCGCCCTGATCGACGGGGGCGCGGGCAACGACACCCTGGGGCCGTTGGGCGGGCGCGACACCCTGCACGGCGGCCTCGGCGACGACAGCCTGACCGCCAGCACCGCGGGCCTGACCTTCGGCGACGAGGGCGCCGACACCATCGTCGGTCAGCCGGACGAGACCTTGAACCTGATCGAGGGCGGCGCCGGCGACGACGTCCTGGACGGGGATCCGGAGGGCCAGCCGTTCATCGCCTACGCCATGTACGCCACGGCCACGGGTGGCGTGCGGGTCAGCCTGGCCACCGAAGCCCCGCAGGCGGTGGGCGGCGGCGCGGGCGTGGACGTCCTGCGCCACTTCAACGGCCTGGTCGGCTCGGCCTTCGCCGACACCCTGACGGCCGGGGTCGGCGTGCAGACGCTGCTCGGCGGCGCGGGCGACGACCGGCTCGAGGCAGGCCCCAGCGGGACCACCCTGCTGGGCGGGCCCGGCGACGACCTCATGATCGGCGGCGCGGGCGGCGATACGGCTTTCTACGACCAGGATCTGGTGACGGGCGCGGCCGGGGCCTCGGGCCCGCTCACGGTCGACCTGCGCGTCACCGTGGCCCAGGACGTGGGCGGCGGGCAGGGCCGCGACACGCTGCTCTCCATCGACAACCTGGTCGGCGGCGGATTTGGCGACCGGCTGACCGGTTCCGACGATCCGAATCTCATGTTCGGCCGCGCCGGCGCAGACTCGATCTCCGGCCTGGGCGGGAACGACACCGTCTACGGCGACCAGGACGCCGACACCCTGAACGGCAACACCGGAAACGACCGTGTCGAGGGCGGCGACGGCGCGGACGTGGTGCGCGGCGGCCAGGGCGACGACGTGGTTTCGGGCGGTGACGGTAACGACTTCCTGGCCGGCGATCGCGGAGCCGATACCCTGACCGGCGGCTCCGGGGCGGACCTCTTCCACGCCTGGAGCGGCGCCGGCCTGGACCGGGTGACCGATTTCCACGCGGGGGAGGGCGATCGGGTCGTCCTGCTGCCGGGCGAAGCGCCGGTGATCGCCCAGAACGGCGCCGACACCGTCATCGACTTCGGCGGCGGCAATCAGATGGTGCTGGTCGGGGTGCAGCTGGCCAGCTTGCCCGCCGGCTGGATCTTTGGCGGCTAGGCAAGGAGACGGCGATGGCAAAGGTGCTTGGGATCGGCGGCCTGTTCGTGAAGGCGCAGGACACGGCCGCGCTCGCCGAATGGTACGGCCGCGTCCTGGGGTTCGAGGGCGGGTCGGGCCACGCCATGTGGCCGCCCCCGGCGGACGGCTTTACGCTCTGGTCTGCGTTCCCGGCCGCCACCGACTACTTCGACCCGTCCAGCCTGCCGTTCATGCTGAACCTGCGGGTGGACGACCTGGACGGCATGGTCGCGCGGGTGGAGGCGGCGGGCGAAACCATCCTGGGCCGCCAGGACGAGTCCTATGGCCGTTTCGCCTGGCTGATGGATCCGCAGGGCCTGAAGATCGAGCTCTGGGAGCACCTGGAGACCGACGCTGAGACTTGACGCCAACACATATAAAGATATCTTTATGTGTGATGAAGCTCTCGGCCCGACAGGCGGTGGACGTGTTGCGCGCGGCGGGCGAGCCGACGCGTTTGCGCATCCTCGCCTTGCTGGAGCGTGAAGAACTCGCGGTGCTGGAACTGTGCCGCGTGCTGGACCAGAGCCAGCCCCGGGTCTCGCGCCATCTGAAGCTGCTGGCCGAGGCGGGCCTGGTGGAGCGGTTCCCGGACGGGGCCTGGGTGTTCTACCGGCTCTCCGGCGCGGGCCGCGAGCATGAGCTGATCGGCGAGGTGCTGGCCCGGATCAATCCGGAGGACCCGGGGCTGGCGCGCGACCGTCGAAAGCTGGACGACGTCCAGGCCGAGCGCGCCGCGGCGGCCCAGGCCTATTTCGCCGAGAACGCGGCCCAGTGGGACCGCATCCGCTCGCTCTACGTCTCCGATGCCGATGTCGAGACCCAGATCCTGGGCGCGGCGGGCGGCGGGCGGTTCCAGCGGCTGGTCGACCTGGGCAGCGGCACCGGGCGCATGCTGACCCTGCTGGGCCCGCGCGCCGACCATGCGGTGGGCCTCGACCTGTCGCAGCAGATGCTGAACATCGCCCGGCGCAACACCGCCGAGGCGGGGCTCACCCATGTCGAGCTGCGCCACGGCGACATCTTCGACACCCGCCTGCCCGAGGCCGGGGCCGACCTGGTGGTGGTCCACCAGGTGCTGCACTACCTGGGCGATCCGGCGGCGGCGGTGAAGGAGGCGGCGCGCATCGTGGCGCCCGACGGCAAGCTGATCATCGTCGACTTCGCCCCGCACAAGCATGAGTTCCTGCGCGAGCAGCACCAGCACCGGCGCCTCGGCTTCTCCGACGAGGAGATCGACCGCTGGCTGGCCGAGGCCGGCCTCTCCGACGTGCGCCGCATCGCCCTGCCGCCGTCGAACGGCGACGGCCTGACCGTCAAGATCTGGGCCGCCCATCGCGCCCCAACCGCCCTGAGGAGCGCCGCATGAGTCCCGCCCAGACAAGCGCCCTGGGTCCCGTGGCCCGCGCCGGGGTCGGCGGCAATCCGCGTCCGCGCGTCTCGTTCGAGTTCTCACCGCCCAAGACCGCGGAGGCGGAGGAGAACCTGTGGGCCGCGATCCGCCGGCTGGAGCCGCTCGGCCCGTCGTTCGTGTCGGTCACCTACGGCGCCGGCGGCTCGACCCGCGACCGCACCCACCGCACCGTCCTGCGCATGCTGGCGGAGACGACCCTGAAGCCGGCCGCCCACCTGACCTGCGTCGAGGCGACCCGCGCCGAGGTGGACGAGGTGATCGCCGACTACTGGGCCAGCGGCATCCGCCACATCGTGGCCCTGCGCGGCGACCCGCCCGGCCAGATCGGCGGCGCCTATACGCCGCGGGCCGACGGCTACAGGAACGCCACCGAGCTCACCGCCGGCATCCGCGCCATCGGCGACTTCGAGGTCAGCGTCGGGCTCTATCCGCACGTGCATCCCGAGAGCCCCGGCATCGACCACGACATCGACGTGCTGAAGGCCAAGATCGACGCCGGCGCGACCCGGGCGATCACCCAGTTCTTCTTCGACGTGGACGGGTTCTTGCGGTTCATGGACCGGGTGCGCAAGGCGGGCGTCTCGATCCCGATCTCGCCGGGGATCATGCCGGTGACCAACTACGCCGGCCTGAAGAAGATGTCGTGCCCCATCGGCATCCAGTTGCCGGCCTGGCTGGGCAACCTCTTCGACGGCCTGGACAAGGACCCGGAGACCCGCCGGCTGATCGCCGCCTCCGTCGCCTCGGAGATGTGCGCCAAGCTGGCCGAGGAGGGCTTCGGCGACTTCCACTTCTACACCCTGAACCGCGCCGACCTGACCTATGCGATCTGCCGGGTCCTGGGCGTGCGCGAGACTCCCCCCGAACCGAAGGAAGCTGCGGCATGACCCGCCAGGAACGCATCGCGGCTCTGAAGGCCGCCGCCCGCGAGCGGGTGCTGATCCTCGACGGCGCCTGGGGCGTGATGATCCAGAAGCAGGGCCTGGCCGAGGCCGACTACCGCGGCGACCGGTTCCAGGACGCGCCGGGCCAGCTGAAGGGCGACAACGACCTCCTGTGCCTGACCCGCCCCGACATCATCGCCGACCTGCACGACCAGTACTTCGCCGCCGGCGCCGACATCTCCGAGACCAACACCTTCTCGGCCACCTCCATCGGCCAGGCCGAGTACGGCCTGGAGAAGGCGGTGCGCGACATCAACTTCGAAGGCGCGAAGATCGCCCGGGCCGCCGCCGACCGCTGGACCGCCAAGCAGCCGGACAAGCCGCGGTTCGTCGCCGGCTCCATCGGCCCGCTGCCGGTGATGCTGTCCATGAGCTCGGACGTGAACGACCCCGGCGCGCGCAAAGTCACCTTCGACCAGGTCTATGCGGCCTATCGCGAGCAGGTCCAGGCGCTGCACGAGGGCGGGGTGGACCTGTTCCTGGTGGAGACCATCACCGACACCCTGAACTGCAAGGCCGCGATCAAGGCGATCCTGGACCTCGCCGACGAGGGCTATGAGGAACTGCCGATCTGGATCTCCGGCACCATCACCGACCGCTCGGGCCGCACCCTGAGCGGCCAGACGGTGGAGGCGTTCTGGAACTCCGTGCGCCACGCCAAGCCGTTCGCCATCGGCCTGAACTGCGCCCTGGGCGCCGACCTGATGCGGCCACACATCGCCGACCTGGCGCGGGTGGCCGACACCCTGGTCTCGGCCTATCCGAACGCGGGCCTGCCCAACGCCATGGGCGAGTACGACGAGACCCCGGACCAGACCAGCCACGAGCTGCACGAGTGGGCCGAGCATGGCCTGGTCAACATCCTGGGCGGCTGCTGCGGCACCACGCCGGACCACATCCGCCACGTGGCCGAGGCGGTGAAGGGCCTGAAGCCCCGCCCCGTGCCGGAGCGCCCCAAGGCCATGCGGCTGGCGGGCCTGGAGCCGTTCGAGCTTGTGTAGAAATCGGGTGTCATCCCGGAAGTCGCGCAGCGGCTGTCCGGGACCCATTGGACGTCGATGTCGAGAAGAATGGCGCTGCGGCGCCGATCACACTAATCCCCAACCCCTGAGTTAGATGGGTCCCGGCTCGGCCTGCGCGGCTTCGCCGCTTCGTTGGCCGGGATGACAGGTTTTCACGGAAATGCGCCCTACCTTCATCAACGTCGGCGAACGGACCAACGTCACCGGTTCGGCGAAATTCCGGAAACTGGTGGCCGAGGGGAACTATCCCGAGGCGCTCAGCGTGGCGCGCCAGCAGGTGGACGCCGGCGCCCAGGTGCTCGACGTCAACATGGACGAGGGCCTGCTCGACTCCGTCGCGGCCATGAAGACCTTCCTCAACCTGCTCGCCGCCGAGCCGGACATCGCCCGCGTGCCGGTGATGATCGACAGCTCCAAATGGGAAGTGATCGAGGCGGGCCTGAAGTGCGTCCAAGGCAAGCCCATCGTCAACTCGATCTCCATGAAGGAGGGCGAGGCGAAGTTCCTGGAGCAGGCGCGCGCCTGCCTGCGCTACGGGGCCGCCGTGGTGGTGATGGCCTTCGACGAGGTGGGCCAGGCCGATACCGCCGACCGCAAGGTCGAGATTTGCCGGCGGGCCTACAAGCTGCTCATCGAACAGGTCGGCTTCCCGCCCGAGGACATCATCTTCGACCCCAACATCTTCGCCGTGGCGACGGGGATCGAGGAGCACGACAACTACGCCGTCGACTTCATCGAGGCGACGCGGCGCATCAAGGCCGAGCTGCCGCACGCGCGCATCTCGGGCGGCGTCTCCAACGTCAGCTTCTCGTTCCGCGGCAACGAGCCGGTGCGCCGGGCGATCCACTCGGTGTTCCTCTACCACGCCATCGCCGCGGGCATGGACATGGGCATCGTCAACGCCGGGGACCTGCCGGTCTATGACGACATCCCGGCCGAACTGCGCGAAGCCGTCGAGGACGTGATCCTCAACCGTCCGCAGCGGCTGGCCGAGATGACCAACACCGAGCGGCTGGTGGAGCTGGCGCCCAAGTACAAGGGCGGCAAGAGCGAGGCCAAGGGGCCGGACCTGGCCTGGCGCCAGCAGCCGGTGGAGGGCCGCCTCAGCCACGCCCTGGTGCACGGCATCACCGAGTTCATCGAGGCCGACACCGAGGAGGCCCGGCTTGGGGCCGCGCGGCCGCTGCATGTGATCGAAGGCCCGCTGATGGCCGGGATGAACGTGGTCGGCGACCTGTTCGGCGCGGGCAAGATGTTCCTGCCCCAGGTGGTCAAGTCGGCCCGGGTGATGAAGCAGGCGGTGGCCTATCTGATGCCGTTCATGGAGGCCGAGAAGGAGGGCAAGCCGCGCGAGCACGCCGGCCGCATCCTGATGGCCACCGTCAAGGGCGACGTCCACGACATCGGCAAGAACATCGTCGGCGTGGTCCTGCAATGCAACGGCTATGAGGTGATCGATTTGGGGGTGATGACGCCGCCTCAGAAGATCCTGGACGCGGCGCGCGAGCACA
>Ga0136846_1235244_pt1 | contig 17206 bp, 19 predicted proteins | sample HopSoiMetagenom2_FD_96841 | JGI IMG/M metagenome (GOLD analysis project Ga0136846, IMG submission 96841) | Grasslands soil microbial communities from Hopland, California, USA - 2 Assembly 2016 (version 4) | ecosystem: Environmental > Terrestrial > Soil > Grasslands | place: USA: Hopland...
GTCGGCGCATACCAACAAGCAGGCGGCGTCCAGGACGTGACAGCGGCAACAGGCCCCGCCCCCTGCCCGGACCCGTTCTTCGAACGGTCGTAGACGACCGCACCGGCGGTGGCGGAGAGGGTGTCGCCGGAGACGTTGCCCTTCGGCCCGGTCGTGCCAGGGTTCTGGGCGCTGCCGCCGATCGTGTCGTTGGCGTGTGCCAAGCCGGGAAACGACAGGAGAGGCACAAGCGTTGCGAGGGCCATCGTGGCCGACAGAGTCCACGACTTGCGTGTCAGGGACGGCACTTGGCACTCCCCACTTCAGAGACCATCTTCTCGATGAACCAGACGCCCTTGCTGCTCTTCCTGAGCGACGTGTGGTAGATGACGTAGCTGTCTGCGTTGACCTCAGTCTTCTCGACCTTGTTGGTCTTGAGGTACTTGACGTACGCCTTCCCCTGGTCCTCGCAGTAACTGAGGGAAGCAGTACCGTCGCTGTCGACCGTGAGGTCCGGGTCGTAGAAGCGATAGGCCCCCGTGATGCTCGCCTTGGCATCCACGTACTTCTTGACGAACGTCTCCGTGCCCGCCGCTGCTTCGCCCTCGTAGTAGTAGAGGTAGGCCTTGTCGAGGGCGTTCTGGTTGACGATCGCGAGGTCCACGGCCTTGATGGACTGCTCGCTGTCGGCCAGGACGGCGTCCTTGTCCTTGTCGCCCGTCTTGGGCCACTCGAAGGTGTAAGTCAGATCCGACGGCAGCTCGATCTTCGGCCGGTCGGCGGAGGCAGCCGGGGCTGACGCGGACGCTGTCGGCGTTGCCGAGGTCCCTCTCCCGGTGTCGGCGCCGGCGATCTTGTCGTTGTCCTTGCCCTTGGGGCTGTCGTCGCTCCCGCATGCGGACAGCGACAAAGCCGCAGCGGCGGTCAGTGCGAGCGCTGCGATCAGCGCGGGGCGGCGGTTCACTGTCGACTCCCGGTGGGGCGAGGGTTCTCTTGAGCGAACCAAGCTATCCATCGACACCCACGGACACCAGATTGGAACCTGTCAAGCATCGGGATGTAAAGCATCAAATCGTCCGACAGTTACCCCACTTGACCTGTAACCGTTACACAGCGCAGCGAGCCAGCCGCTTCACACTTGCACTGCGAACCGGCAAATTCGAACGTCGGCGGCCCACGCCCCCGCACACCGAGTCGCCTTACTCCCCCTTCTGGAACGTCACCTCCACCCGCCGGTTCTTCCGGCGGCCCTGTTCCGAGGTGTTGTCGGCGATCGGGTAGTCCTCGCTGTAGCCGCGTACCTGGAAGGTGACGTCTCCGCCCAGCCCGGCGGCCAGTTCGTCGTGGACGATCTCCGCGCGGTTCTTGGAGAGGGTCAGGCCGTGGTCGTACGAGCCGAGGTTGTCGGTGAAGCCGAAGACCCTGACGTTCGTGGCCTTCTGGGCCTTTATCTCGTCGGCGATCGCCCGGATACGGGAGCGGGCCTCCGGGTTCAGCTTCGAGCTGTTCTTCGGGAACAGGACTTCCGCCTGGAGCGCGAACGTCACGGTCTCGCTCGTGTCCACTCGGCGTTCCTCGCCGCCCATGTCCTCCACGACCGACATGATGTCCACGACTTTGGACGCGGCGAGCGTGGCGCCGTCAGCCAGTTTCAGGCCGGGACTGTTCGGGTCCACCTCCGGGGGTGGCGAGGTGGTGACCGCGCCCGGGGGCGCGCTGGGGTCGTCGTCCGCAGTGGCGGGTGTGCCCGTCAGGGAAAGGGCGGCCAGTACCGCCAGGGCCGTGAGAACAGTTGACGTGGAGCGACTGGTGACGGCCATGGTCACTCGCTCTCGGAGATTTCGATCGACGCCGGCGGCATCGTGCCGACCTGGAAGTTCACCCGCGTCGAATCCTGCGGAGGAGCGGGGAACTGGGCGAACCAGTCGGCCGTCTTTCCAGTGTCCACGCCTCCCTCCTCGAACTTCGTGCACAGGCAGCGCCCACCGGTGTCCCGAAGGACGAGGTACCTCTTCTTGGCCTTGCTGTCGACCAGCGCCGCTCCGGCGAGGGATGAGCCGTTCTTGCTCAGCTCACGTTCGTCACCGCGCCAGTCCGCCGCGACCCAGAACTCCCCGCCGTTGTTGGTGACCGTGCCGCTCACCGTCACAAAGCCACCCTGATCACGAACGGCTGAAGTGACCGTGAGTGTGATGTCGCCGTTCTTCACTTCGGCCAGCGCTGGTTTGGCGGCCGGTGCCGGGGACTCCGTCTCCTGGTCTCCGACCCCTTGGGTCCGGCTCGGTGCCGATGAAGACGCCTTCTTGTCGGGAACGTCGCGGTCTCCTCCCCCGCAGCCGGCCACCGTGAGGAGCAACCCGGTCGCGATCGCCACCGCGGTCACTGCCCTACGGCTCTTCATGGTGTGCCGAAACTTCATCAGTACGACTTCCTCTCACTCGACCAGATGCACAGAGAACAGCACAGACGCGTCGGGAAAGTCGCCTGGATTGAAATGATCGGGGTCGATGGTCACGGTTTTGCCGTCACAGTCCAACTCGAAGGGATCCAGGGGATCCACAGGGGGGACGTTCTCACAGCGCGGCTGGATGACAGCGGTCGCGTGGGCCTTGCCCGTCATGGTCTCCGTGCCTGGAATGATCGAGTTGCCGACGGTGTAGTTGGTCTGGACGTTGACCCGGAAGCCGGGATATCCGTCCTGCTCGACCTGCACGGCCTCGCCCTGGAGGGCCGAGTCGTTGTCGGCTGCCAGAGCCTGCGCGGCGGTCTGGGCGCCTTCGCCCACCGACTCGTCACCGTCCAGCCAGTCGAGCCAGTCGTCGTCGTGCGCCTCGATGGCGTCCACCAGGCCGTCCACCAGTTCGTCCCGGGCGTCCTGTGCGGCCGCCAACGCCGCAGCGTCCGCCGCGGACTGGGCTCCATTGCGGACGGACGCTGCTTGCGCGAACACGAAGAAGGCGATGGCGGCAAAGAGCAGGATCCCCGTCAGCCAGATGTAGATCGGCAGGGTCTGCCCACGGTCGCTCAGAACTCGTGCGGCGGTCAGCCGCCGGTGACGTTGGTGACCGCGGTCCGAATCGCCCTCGAGATTATGCCGTCCAACCCGAGACCATCGATCAGTGTGAAGATCCCGGCGATGATGATCATCAGGCCCGCGTACTCCACGAACCCGGCTCCCCTGTCCCGCTGCCTCCCCTGCATCCGAGCGACGACAGTCCACGTCCATCTGTTGAACCTGTCCACTGCGCCTGCCCCTCCGCCGAACGTCAATACGGACCCGACCACCGTACGTGAAAGGCGATCTACTCCGCGTGGGTCCAGGGACCCAACTTCCCTCCCCGACACGCCCCATCACTCCCACCACCCCTCCCGAGCCGTACCCAGCCAGCGGGCGATCGCTTCGCTCCGTGTCGTACTGTGCAGCTTTGCGAAGATGCGGTTGATGTGGTTCTTGACCGTCTTCTCGCTGATGAAACAGGTGGCGGCGATTTGCTGGTTGTTCACCCCGGCCGCGATGAGATCCATGACCTCCACCTCCCTTGAACTCAGGCCGAAGTCCGGTCGGTTGCGGACGTGGACGGCAAGTGGTGGCGCATGGTCGAGCCGGGTCGGCGTCTGGCGCAAGAGTGCCATAACTGGTTGCAGGTGCGAAGCGCTTTCCTTCGGTTCGTAGGAAACGCCGAGCGAATCCGGGACAGGGTCGTGGGCGGGGGCGGGGACGGGGGCGGGGGCGGGAGTAATCCCCGCCCCCCTTCCCACCGCCCGTACCGCCTCCGTCAACTCCTCCGCCGTGAAGCCTCCGTGGACCAGGTAGGCCGAGGCGCCCCCGCGCAGCGCCTGTTTCACGATCTCCGGCTCGCTGCTGTACGTCAGCATCATCACCGGCGCCAGCAGCGCGAGTTGGGGAAGGGCGGTGAGGCCGTCCGTGCCGGGCATGCGTACGTCGAGCAGCACCACGTCAGGATGTACGCGTTCCGCGGCCGACACCGCATCGGTGCCGTTCGACGCCTCCGCCACCACGTCGATGTCCGGGTGGCCGCCCAGCAGTGCCGTCAGGCCTGCCCGTACCACCGGGTTGTCGTCCGCCACCAACACCCGCAGCGGCTCCGGCCGTTCATCTCCGGGCATGCGGCGCGACCTCCTTCCGGGGCCGGGGGACATAGCCGAGTCCGGGGAGCCTCACGTCGACGCGGATCTCCGTGCCCCCTTCATCCTGTCGGCCCAGGTGAATCACCGCACCCAGCGACCTCGCCCGTTCCACCATGCCCAGGACGCCGAAGTGGCCTGATCTGGTGGTCTCTTCGAGGTTCAGTGGGTCGGGGATGCCCACTCCGTCGTCCCTGATGCGGAGCGTCACGCCGTCTCCCGTTGACTCCGCCTCCAGGGTCACCCGCGTGGCGTTCGCGTGCCTGCGCGTGTTCTCCAGGGCCTCGGAGACGATCGCCAGGAGGTGGTGTGCCGTCCGGTGCGGGAGCGCGTCGATCCTTCCCGGTCCTGTCTTCAGACGCGTACGGATTGCCGTGCTCTGCTCGAACTCCGCCGCCGTTTGCGCCAGTTCGGCGATCAGATCCACGTCCGGTGTCGTCAGGTCCGTGTGGTGGCGCAGGTCGGTGAGGAGGTCGCGGGACTCCGCCGCCGCTCGGCGCGCCGCCGAGGCCACCAGCGCCGCGTGGCGCCGTACCGAGTCCGGGTCCGGGTTCCTACCGCCGGCCGCCAATGAGGCGAGGGCGTCCGCCGCCAGCGCCAGGCCGTGCAGGGTCTTGGTGACCGAGTCGTGCATCTCCCTTGCCAGGCGCGCCCGTTCGGACTCCACCGCCTCCGCCACCGCCAGCCGGGAGTTCGCCTCCGCCAGTGCCTCGCTCGCCGTACCGAAGCGGAACATCAGGTTGCGCAGTGTGACGCCGATGATGCCGGCGCCGATGCAGAAGCCCGCTATGAGGAGGGTGCTGGTGCCTGTGCCGGGGTGCTGTGCCCAGGCTCGGTAGACCGTGAGGAGGACCACCAGCTGCAGTCCCGTGAAGACGCCCGAGCCCTGCCAGCCGTAGAGGAGGCCGGCGAGGAGAGGGGTGCACGCCGTGGCGTAGGCGAGGGGGGAGGCGGGTGACGCGGTCAGGAGGAGTATCGCCGCGAACGTCAGGTCCGCCGCCATGAGGGTGGGGTGGGCCAGGAGGCGCGGGGCCAGCCGGTCCCAGTCGCGGTACATGGCGTACGAGGCGGTGATGGCCAGGACCGCCGCCGCGAGGACCGCGTAACGCGGGGCGCCTTGCGCGGTGTTGGTCATGGCGAAGGGGGTGCCGAGGGCGATCATCGTCATGCGTACCGCGAACGCCTGGCGGCACAGCGCCTGCAGGGCGTTCAGTTGGAGGCGGACGGTGGCGGGGGCCGGGGCGTCGTCGGCCAGGTAGCCGGCCGTCGGGTCGTAGCCCCGCACCCGGCCCCGGCGCCAGTCCCGGTTCCGTACCTCACGGCGCCATGTCCGCATGGTTCCCACCGCCCTCAACGTCCCAGAATCGAGCCGAAGTTCGTACCCGAGCCGAGGAACATTCCCGTCGCGATGAGGATCATCGTCGCCGGGAGCATGAACACCAGGGTGACGAGGGTTGCCTTGGGGATCGTCTTCGCGGCGCGGCGGCGGGATTCCTGGGCGTCCGTACGGCGCATGTCCGCAGCGATCTGGATCAGGGTCTCGGCGATCGGCGAACCGAGCTCCTCGCCCTGTTGGAGCGCCGACACGAACTGGGCGACCTGCTCACTGGAGTTGCGCCTGCGGAGCTGGTCGAAGGCCTGGCGGCGGCTGACGCCCATGTCCATCTGGCGGAGTGTGATGCGGAGTTCGTCCGCCCACGGGCCCTCGTACTTCTCCGCCACCCGGCCCAGGGCCTGGCGAAAGCCCAGGCCCGCCGAGACCACGACCGCGAGCACGTCCAGGAAGTCGGGGAGGGTGCGGTCGATGACGTCCTTGCGTTCCCGTACCGCCTGCCAGATCGCCACGTCCGCGGCCGTCACTCCGAACGCGAACGTGGGGACAGCGAGGAGCAGTTGGCCGTTCTGGAGGAAGATCAGGCCCAGGAGGACCCCGAAGGTGACATACACCGCGCGGCGGGCCGCGTAGCGGGTGATGGTCAGGCCGCCGGGGTTGCCCGCCATGTCGATGCGCAGGCGTTTCGCGTCGACCCTGGCGGGGCCCATCAGACGCAGGACGAGGGGTGCGAAGCGCAGGCCCATACGGTCCACCGCCGAGCCGGCCTTCGAGACGCGGCTGCCGCCCACCTCCAGGGCGAGCAGCAGGTCGGCGGGGAGTTTGGCGTCGGCCCGGATCATGCGGATGCCCAGCAGGGCGCCCGCGACGGCGACCGCCATCAACAAGGCCAGCAGCAGTGGCAGCATCCGGTCACTCACTCCCCTCAGACTTCGATCTTGCCGAGGCGGCGGATGACGAAGAAGCCGACCGTGTACAGGCCCAGGGAGAGGAGGATCAGGGCCTGCCCGAGGCCGGAGCCGGTCACCTTCTCCAACGCGCCCTCGTTCGAGGAGTTGATGAGGAGGAGGGAGCCGAGACCCAGGCAAGGGACTGTGAAGGCCGTCGCGTTGACCTCCGACAGCATCGTGCGGACCTCGCGGCGCGTCTCCTTGCGGTCCTCGAGGGTCTGGGTGAGGTTGCGCAGCGAGCTGACCACCGAGCCGCCCGCCTTGTTGGCCAGCACCAACGTGGTGACGAGTACGACCAGTTCGCGGGACGGAAGGCGTTCGGCCAGTTCGCCCAAGGTGTCGTCGACCGTCCGGCCCAGGCTCAACTGGTCGGCCACGCGGGCTAGTTCCTCGCCCGCCGGGGCCTCCAGCTCCTCCGCCGCCATCGCCAGTGACGTACGCAGGGCGAGGCCGGCCGCCGTGGCGTTGGCCAGCAGGCGTGCTACGTCCGGGAGTTGGCTGATGAACGCCTCGATGCGTTTCTGGCGCTGCCAGTTGAGGAAGATCGCCGCGCCCCAGATCGTCACCAGCGCGGCGATCGGGCCGAAGAAGGGGGCCAGTACGGCGGCTGCCAGCAGCCACAGCGCGACGCCGACACCGGTGACGTACGTCAAGAACTCGCCCGCCGTCAGGTCCAGTCCGGTCGCCGAGAGGCGGAGGTGGATCGTGCGGCCGAAACGGGTGCGGCGCAGTCGGCGGTCGACGGCGGCGAACCGGCGTACGCGGCCGGACGCCATGCGCAGCGCACCGCCGCCGGAGAGGCGGTCCTCGAGCGCCCGGCTCTGGGCGCGGCCGGTGGCGTACGTGTGCACGCCCGCGACGGCGAGGGTGCAGCACAGCATGGTGGCACCCAACGCCAGCGGGACCGAGTTGTTCATGGCTTCTCGCTCCGCACAGTCGGCCTTGTACTGGTAGTCGCACTCGTCAGGGTTCTTGCAGTCATGGTTCTTGCAGTCGTTCGCGTGTTCATCTGATCGCCTGCCTCGCGTCCAGTACGTCGAGCACCTCGGCCACGCCGAACGCCGGGGGCAGCGATTCGTTCGCCATGTACAGCTTCTCGGCGACCGGGCGGGGCAGCGGCAGGTGTTCGAAGTAGCCCTGGGGCACGCGGTCGGGGCCGGTCGGGCGGGAGACGTAGCGGGAGACGGTCACGATGCGGAACTGTTCGCGGCCGTGGGAGATGAGCAGGGCGATCTCCGCGATGCGGCGGGAGCCGTCCGCGTGGCGGGCCAACTGGACCACCACGTCCACCGCCGAGTTGATCTGGTCCTTCAACGCCTCGAAGGGGATCATGACTTCGGACATCGATCCGAGTGTCTGCAGGCGCATCAGCGCGTCCTCCGCCGAGTTGGCGTGGACGGTAGCCAGGGAACCGTCGTGGCCCATGGACATCGCCTGGAGCATGTCGAGGGTCTCGCCCCCTCGGACCTCACCCACGATGATGCGGTCGGGGCGCATACGCAGGCTGTTGCGGACCAGGTCGCGGATGGTGATCTGGCCCTTGCCCTCCACGTTCGGCGGGCGGGATTCGAGGCGGATCACATGCTCCTGCTGGAGCTGGAGTTCGGCCGAGTCCTCGATGGTGATGATGCGTTCGTGGGAGGGGACGAGGCCGGACAGGGCGTTGAGAAGCGTGGTCTTGCCGGTGCCCGTACCGCCGCTGACGATGACGTTGAAGCGGGCCCGGACGAAGGCCGCGAGGAGCATCAGCATCTGCTCGTCGAGGGAGCCGAGGCCGATCAGCTCGGGGAGCGTGTAGGCGCGGGGGAAGCGGCGGATCGTGAGCGTCGGGCCGGTGAGGGAGAGCGGCGGGATGATGACGTTGACACGTTCGCCGGTGGGCAGGCGGGCGTCGACCATCGGATTCGACTCGTCCACACGCCTGTTGACCGTCGAGACGATCCGTTCGATGGTCTGCATCAGCTGCTCGCTCGACGCGAAACGCATGGGGAGCTGTTCGACGCGGCCCGCTCGTTCCACGAAGATCGAGTCCGGGCCGTTGACCATGATCTCGGTGATCGACGCGTCGGCGAGGAGCGGTTCGAGGACGCCCAGTCCGAGAGCTTCGTCGACCACCCGCCTGATGAGCTGGGAGCGTTCGGCGGAGGAGAGGACAGGGCCCTCGCGGCTGATGATGTGGCCGAGGACGCGTTCCAGACGGACGCGGCGTTCGGCCGCCGCGAGGCTGGACATCTCCGCGAGGTCGATCTCTTCGAGGAGCTTGGCACGGTAGACGGCGACGAGGTGGCCGTCCTCGCGCGCGGTTCCGTTGCCGTTGTCGTCGGCGGAGGCTATGCGGGAGCGCAGGCTCATGGTCTCGGTCTCAACTCCTCTCCAGTCAGATCAGGTTGTGGCTTCTGTGGGTCAGCCGGCTTCGGTGTGCGGTCAAAGCCGTCTTCGTTGTCCGGTCAGCCGTCGTCGTCGTTGGGCATGGTGGCGGTCGCGTCCAGGTCGAAGTCGCCGAAGAGCGGGATGATCGCGGGAACACGGACGACCACGCGGGCGGTCGTCGTGTCGCCCGCGCCCAGCGGTGCGTCCACCTGTGGGTCGAGCCAGTCGCTGACGGAGGCGACGCCTGCCGCTTCCCCGGCTCCCCCGTCGCCGGTGAGGGAGGTGGCCCGGGCTGCCGCCCGCGCCCCCGACCCGGCCTGGCTGAGGCCGTAGCCGACCAGCCCGAGCTGGATGCAGCCCAGGCCGATGAGGAGGAGGATCGGGAGGAAACCCGTGAACTCCAGGATGGAGGAACCACGGTCGCGCCGGTCGCCGAACATGCCCAGGTGCGGGCGGCGGCTCGCAAGACGGTCCCGAAGACTCCTCATCAGTGTTCGTCCCCCTCCAGCGCCGCCCCCGCCTCGCCGTTCACCGTCCAGTTGACGTCGAACCCCGGGAAGAACAGCGGGACTTGGGCCCTGACGGTGGCCTTCATGACTTGCCCCTCGGTACCGCAGTTGATCTCGGCGCCGTTCCAGGCTCCGGGGAGGTGCTCGCCGCCCGCGCTCTCGCAGGCCCCCTCGTAGCCGCCGTCATCGAGGGCGTACGCCGCTGTGGCCGCGCGAGCCGCCTCGTCCGCCGCGTTGCCGGCCAACGAGTACGTGTAGCCGTACAGCACGCACTGCCACAGGATGCTCATCACGACGAGCAACAGCGGGAACATGCCCGCGAATTCGAGGGTCACGGCCCCTCGGTCGCCGCCTTTCTCCGCTCGCCGGCGCAGTGTCAGTGAGCCCCGGTCGGAGGACGACGACTTACGTCGCTTGCCGCCGCCGCCCTCGTGGGCGACGACCAGCCCCAACTCCCCTGCCAGCGCCCACAACGCCTGCTTGACCGTCGACCGGGCGTCCAGGTCCTGGAGCCGTCCCGCGTCCACAACGCCCTGAAGTTCCTTGAAGGCGGCGGGAATCGACGAGCGGGCGACCTTGGTTCCGGTGACCTTCTCGACAAGGGCGGGCTGGATCTCCGTACCCTTGGACTGCCGGTTGACGACCGTCAGGGTCTCCTCGGCCTTGCGGATCTGGAGGCGGTCCCAGAGGCGGACCATGCGCTTGGCGGCGCGCACGGCGACGACGTCCGGGGTGACGAGGAGCAGGGCGTGGTCGGCCATCTCGACGGCGGCCGCCGTGGCCGAGTCCATCCGCGCGCCGCAGTCGACGACCACGATGTCGTGACGGGAGCGCAGGGCCGCGACGACCTGGCGGGTCACCCTGTCGGTGACCTCCTCGCCGCGTTCGCCCTCGGCGGGGGCGAGGAGCAGGCCGATGCCGGTGTCGTGGGTGAAGACGGCGTCCTGGAGGACGCGCGGGTTGATGTCCGTGATGGCGGCCAGGTCGGCGATCGACCTGCGGAACTGGACGTCCAGGTAGGAGGCCACGTCCCCCGACTGGAGGTCCAGGTCGAGGAGGGCGACGGTATGGCCCGACGCCCGTGCGGCGAGGGCGAGTTGGACGGCCGTGACGGTGGCGCCCACTCCACCCTTCGCACCGGTCACGGTGACGACCGTACCGCCCGGTCCTGAGTACAACTCCGGTGCGTTGCTGCCCAGATGGCGCCGCATACCCGACGACCAGGCCGCCGCCGCCTGCACCCGCTCGGCCAAGGCCTCGTAGGTGAGGGGCAGTTGGACGATGCCACGGGCGCCGGAGTCCATGGCGGCGGTGAGGACGCCGGTGCTGGGGTCGGCGGTGATGAGGACGACCCCAACCGCGGGGAAGCGCATCACCAGGTCGCGTACGAGGTCGAGGGCCGGGACGGGCCCTATCCGCTCGTGCACGAGGACGACTTCGGGCAGCTCGTCGAGGGAGTCCGCGGCGAGCCGGGCCAGGGTGTCGAGCAGTGCGGTCGAGTCGGCGACGGGCGGGGCGGGTTCGGCGTCGGGGAGGCGGCTGAGGAGGGTGCTCAGGGCGCGGGCGGACTCGATGTCGGCGGTGGCGGGGAGGATGCGGATGGTCATCGGTGGCACGCCCTCGCCGGGCACGGCCTCGACAGGCACGCCTGCGGCTGCGGCTTCGTACGTACGGACGTCATGGCCGGTCTCCTACTTGTCCTTGCCGAGGGTGTACGTACGGTCGGCGGCGCCGGGGACGGCCGTCAGTTCGCCGCCGACGACCAGGGACAGCCGGACGTGTTCGGCGAACGACTCGGCGTACGCGACGCGTTGGGCGTCCGGCGTCTTGAGCGCGAAGGTGATCGGGACGGCCTCCGTCGCCGTACGCCGGCGGTCGTTGCTCGACTGTCCCGGTTCGAGGGCGGTGAGTTTGCCGACGTCGATGACGCGCGCGTTCGTGACGAGGAGTTTGGCCTCGTCGACGCCCTTCTCGCTGTCCTTGGACTCGAAGGTGGCGTAGATGTTGACGAGCGACCCCGGGTTGATCTTTCCGGCCACACCGGTCGACGCGTCGATCATGATGGCGATCTCCTGCTCACCGGCGGCCAGTTCGGGCCGGTTGACGATCATGTCGGTCTGCAGCAGGGAGCCTTTCTCCAGCCGGGTCACCGCGACCTTGCCGCGGATCTGGGCGACGCGTGTGACCGCGGTCTGGGACAGCCACCGCTTCGGCATGGAGATCTTCTCGAACTGGTCGGCCGTGAGCTCCTTGTAGGGCGCGATGTCGCTCTTGAGGCGGTACGCAGTCACCTCCGGGCCGACCTTGGAGTTCACGTCGCGGATCACCGAGAGCACTCCGACGAAGGCACCAATGGCGCACAGGGTCGAGAGGACCAGCAGGATCACGCCGCGGCGCTGGCGGGAGTTCATGACTCGGACAACCTCGATGGGGGATGGGGACGGATACGTCTCTTACGTCTCGTACATCTCTTACGTCTCGTACATCTCTCAGGTCGTACCTCGGGGCAGTGCTCGGACTGATGTTCCTGATGCTCCTGCCGGGGTTCCTGCCCGCCCGAGGGCCACGGGAAGCTCCGAACGCGAGGCGAGTGAGGCGGAGCAGAAACCGCAGCGGTCACCGATGAGTTCGAGGCCGCACCAGTGGCACTCCTCCCGGCGTACGGAGGAGACCAGTTGGTAGAGCACGGAGACGTCGTGCAGCCCCGCCGCGAACTCGACGATCTTCCCGGTCCCCCACCAGCGCGCGGACTCCGCGGGCAGCGGAACGGGGGCAACTCCCTGCACACGCCAGGCGGGTGCGAGGGTCGCGGTGACCCAGTCGGAGGGCGCCTGCCCCTGCGCGACAAGCAGCCGCGTCCCGAACTCGGGCCCGGCCAGCTCCTCCTGGCCCACCCGTACGAGCTGGGCTCGCGGATTGGCCAGTACGGCGAACTGGGCGCCCGGCACCCAGGACTTGGCGTGCGACTTGAGGGAGACGGGCACCCGGTCGAGCTTGGCGACGGAGCCGAGGTGGGCGCCGGCGTAGATGTAGTGGGCGAGCAGCCGGGCGGAGGAGGCGAGCACGCCGGGGCTGAAGTCGCACATGGAGAGCTGCCTCAACTGCTGGGCGAGCAGGGCGAGTCCGAGGGGCGGCAGGTCGACGGCGAGCAGCGCGATACGGTCGCTCTCCAGGACGGAACGCGCCGAGTGCAAGCGCCGGGTGACGGCCGTGTCGGTGGACGCCGGGTAGAGGGCGATGACGTACCCGTGCTGCTCGACGAGGGTGTGCATCCCCATGAGCGCGCCGTCGAGACTGTCGAGTGATGGGACGGCGGCGGGCGGGGTCTGCCGGTCATGCGCTGGGAGCACCAGGTCGGAACTGGTGACGGCTATCGCGGTCGGCACGCTGCACACCACCCCGTTCACTGCGGCGGGGTGGTCGGCCACCGCCTCAGATCGCCTCTGTGACGTCCTCTTGCATCAGCACCTTATCCACGGCATGGCCCGCTCAACACCGAATCTTCTAGATCAACTAACGGAAGGTGGAGCTTGATCGACACAGAGTGAGGCGAATATGCCACAAGTCGGGTGGCGGGGAGGGTAGTTGACGGGGAGCGGTCGACGAAGGCGATGCATCTTTCGAGGGCAGGTCCGCCCGGATTCTTCACACCTCCGACAGGTTCCCGCGCAATCTCCATCTCCGGAATCACGGCCTCCGCCATGGTGTGAGCGGGGCATGAGCGGGCGTGAGCGGTTCATGCCCGGTCGGTCCTCTGCCCGGATGCCAATGCCTTTCGACTCGCTCAGTCGTCGGAACGCCTCCTGGCGTCCGCCGCCAGCACCTGCTCGACGGTGTTGACGATCGGGTTGGCGTGGCTGAGATCGCTGATCCGGCGGCGGAGTGGACGGTTGTCCCAGCCCGGATACAGGCGCCGGCTCAGTGTGACCCCGACCAGGGCCGTGAGGTACAGATCGCTGGTCGTCGGCGGGCCGTAGGCCTCCGGCCGCACGGCGTGGTCGACGCGCGCGGTCAGGTGGACGAACCAAGCGGGATCCACGGCGGTCCACGTGGTGGACGGGAAGACACCCAGGAGGCGCCGGGGCCGGGCGTACAGCAAGCCGCGGGCGGTGAGCCTGTCCAGATACGCCCGGTCGACCTTCCTGGAGGCTTTGTCCACCCAACGTGACAGCCGAAGCGACGAGCGGCTCGGCCGCGCGCGGCTGATATCGGCCAGTATGGCTTCCGCGAACGGATCACCCAGCGGCAACGGCCAAACGCCGGTGATCCGTTTCGCGTCCACGGTGATGGCGCTGCGCTGCACCAGTTCGAGGAGTACCGCACCGGCGAGGACCCGCGAATTGAGCTGCGTGCGCTTCACGACAGCACTCTGCGGATCGGTGCAGATCAGCACCATGTCCTCGGGCAAGGAGGTAGCCGGCCAGTCATACATCGCTGAACCTCCACCCATCTACTGGGTGCGCCTGTTATGCCCGTGTGGGGCCGTCATGCGGGGAGGGGTGCGAGGCCATGCGGGCCCCAGCGGGTAGCCCACCGGCTGCGGCGACCATCACGGAAGCTCAAAGGTTTCCGCCCCTCCAGTGTCACTCCGGAACGAGTCGGGCGCGACCGGGTAAAAGACGCCCGTCCAGGCATGAACCGACAACCCGAACGAAAGCCGTGCAGAATCGCGCCAGTTGATCCCGTCTTTCGTATTCTCTACGGATGCGGGCGGTGCCGGTCTCAGGCATTCAGCCTCGCGATGGCGAACTCGACGAGTTCATCGAGCCCCGTCTCCCTCGGTGTGCCGCTCTGGGTGTTCCACTCGGCTACGAACCAGGCACCGTGCCATTCGGCACGCCACACGTCACCGTGCCGGTTCTCGAACTCGACGAAGCTCCCGGTTCCGCCGTCCATCAGCCGAAGCTCCTCCACGAGCCGCGTCGGATCGGTGAGGCCCCGCCCCGGATTCGTGCTCCCGCCCCGGGTCCGCGTGTTGGCGTACCGCATCTTCAGGAAGGGGAGGGGTTCGCGGCCGAGATGGTTCAGGCGCAGCATGCGGTACCTGGTGATGGCCTCGTCCAGCGTCTCGTCGCCGGAGAACTCGCAGGCGTACGCCGGAAAGGCCAGCCGGACGTGCGGGGTCAGGTCCGGGTTCTCCACGCGGTAGAAGCGGTGGACTTCGGGCGCGATGCCCACGACCGCGTCGAAGCGATGGCCGTCGGGCGGCTCGAAGCCGTCGAGTGAGCCCAGAAACGGATTACGGGCGAAGATCGCGTCCTCGTGTTCCCGGGCAAAACGGAGGGTGCTGACGGCGAGATCCTGGTCGTGGGAATCACGGCCGCTCAGTTGGAGCAGACGTTTTCCGTCGGCGGACAGCGCCCCCGCGAAGTCGATTCCGGGAGCCGACGACCAGTGCCAACTGTCGGGCAGGCCGGGAAGCGGCTCCGCGCCACGGAAGCCCGTCACTACGGCGCGAATGTCCATGAGTTTTCCGTGATCACGTGCTCGGCCAAGCGAGATAAGCGCGCGTCTTGGCCAGCCGGACCGCGGACGCGCGGAAAGTGACACCGGATTCCGCAGAACCCAGGGATACGTCGAGGAGGCCTCCGTCAAGGACGGTCAAGTCGATCGCCGTGGCTTCAGGTGCTCCCCAGCCCGTGACCCGGAGATCATCCACATCAGCGAAGACAAGGTAGAACTCGAAGGCGTTGAAGTCCTTTCCCTCCCATTCGGTGGGTGGATTCACCGGGAAGCTCCTGGTGTCGAATCCCAGAGTCACCGAGTCTTCCCGTTCATCGATGTGCACGTAGAAGAGGTCGCATGCGCCAGGCAGCGGCGGGACGCCGGCATACAGCTCCCCCAAATATTCTGCGGATGCGAGAAGTTGAACCAACTCAGCGCTCATAGAACGTCTTCTCATCGGTCGCGGGAAGGAAAGTGTGCCGTCAGGCATCGAGACGGCTCACGAAGAGGTGCGGCCCGTTGTCCGATCCCCCGGGCCCGATCTTGAACGCACTCACATGACTGACGCCAACGGACTCACTGCACTCGAATCGCAGTGCGATCCCGAGACCATGGACGGCCACCCACATACGGCGCTCGGTGCCCACCGGAGTCATCTCCACGTCGCCGACAGCCGGAGGATCCCATGCGGTGAGGGAGATGTTCTCCACTGCCAGAAACTCGAATTGGCACTGCATCGTGTCCATCCCCGCGTCGATCCATTCCGGTGGCGCCGAAACGGGAAAGGAAGGCAAGTCGATGCGGAGCCTTACCGTGGGCCCGCGCCAATTCAGATTGACGGACCTGATCCTGACCCCCCTCAGGTTCGATGTAGTGCCGTAAAGCGCGCGAAGCACTCCGGATCCTCGCGGCACGAGAGCCTGCGCCCGCTCCAGCGTCGGCCAGTAATCCACGAGCGCGTCGCCGCACAGGTCGTACGACTTCTTCAGCTTCTTCAGGTTCTTCGGTACGTCCGAGAACTCGTCCTGGAACACCTCGGCGGTCTTCCCCGCCCACTCCAGCGTCTCGTTCTCCTGCGCCATCCCCTTGATCAGACGCAACGCGTCCGACACGTCATCGGCGAAGTCGTGGAGCGTACGGGCCAGTTGACGAACCCTGTCCGGGTCACCCGGGGTCGGGTCCTTGTCCAGGTCCAGCACATGCCAGTCCGCCGGCCGGTACCCAGCCATCCCGTAACCCCCGCCACCCGAGCATCACGACAACAGCCGTACACACACGCGAACTTACTGGGCACAGACATTCGACGGGAAGTTGGGAACGGGCTCGGAACGGATCAGAAGCGGTGTGGGTCATGTGGTGAGACGGCAGGGGATGTGAAGATCATCTCCATGGGTGGAACTGCCAGGTGTCAGCCCTGAGCGTCGAGCCGAAGGGGCACGTACGGCGATCGCCCTTTGCCGTTGCCACAGTGCAACCTTGGTTGCCTGGCGGAACCAGCGGCCCCACCGATACCGTCTTGATTTTGCTAGCACATCTGTCTCACGGGGAGTTCACTGTGAAGCGCCGCTCTTTGCCTGTTGCCGCCGCGCTCGTCGCGTCCGCGGCCCTGCTGCTGACCGCCTGTGGCGGCGACAACAGCGGACCGAGGGACAACGACAAGATCGCCGGTGCCGACACCGGAAGCAAGACCCCGGCATCGCCGACAGCGTCCGCGTCGGCCCCGGCTGCCTCCGCCGACCGGCCGAAGATCGAGCTGCCGTCGGATCTGACTTACACGTTCGAGTGGCCCAAGACGGGTGACGCGAAGAAGGACGCGGTCCTTGCCGACAGCGAGCAGTTCATCAAGGCCGTGGACATGGCGATTGCCGAGCAGGACCCGTTGCACAAGGCGTACCTCTACTACTCCGAAGCCGACGCAGCGGCCGGAAGCCAGAAGTTCATCCAGGAGTTCGTGGACTACAAGGACCGCATCACCGGCGCCAAGCGTTACTTCGACGCCAAGGTCAATGTCAACAGTGATGGAACGGCCGGCCTCGTCTACTGCGAGGACCAGAACAAGGCCTACAACAAGAACCTCAAGACCGGCAAGACGAATGTGACCCCGGCATCGAAGGACAACTACGTCCTCTACAGCAGCCGACTGCGGGTCAACAAGAGCGGCATCTGGATCACGGAGACGCTGACGTCGCAGCGGGGGAGTTCCGCATGCCAGTCCTGACGCATCGCGGCCCCGCAGTAGCCGCTTTGACAGCGGGTGCCCTGCTGCTGTGCCCCGCGCAGGCATTCGCGGGGTACGGGCACGGTGGCAGCAGCAACGGCTCCGAGACCGTGGCAGGCGGTCAAGACGGCCAGAATCTCTCCGCCACCGCCGGCGCGGTCGTCTACGACCGTTCGAAGAACGGGTCCGGGCAGGGGGCGGGGCCTGTTGCCGCTGTCACGTCCTGGACGCCGCCTGCTTGTTGGTATGCGCCGAC
>Ga0136846_1222804_pt1 | contig 17205 bp, 14 predicted proteins | sample HopSoiMetagenom2_FD_96841 | JGI IMG/M metagenome (GOLD analysis project Ga0136846, IMG submission 96841) | Grasslands soil microbial communities from Hopland, California, USA - 2 Assembly 2016 (version 4) | ecosystem: Environmental > Terrestrial > Soil > Grasslands | place: USA: Hopland...
ACAGTACTTCCCCTGCTGCCCAGCCTCCTGTCCGCGGTGCTCGTCAGTCCCCGGTCCGCCCCTCCCGCAGCCACGAAGCCGTGAGCTCGACCCGTTCACGCCCGGGATCGAATCCCCAGGATCTGGTCGGACGGTTGTAGGGTTCAGTCGCCGACGCGTGGGAGAACCACAGGATCTGCCCGCACACGCCGGCCGCGTCGAGGATGACACTGTCTTGGCAGGTGCCCAGGATGGTCACCCCCTGCTGTTCGGCGACACGGTGCAGGGCCGAGAGAACGTCTTTCCGGTTGGCGTCGCCGAGGCTGTTGCCCAGTTCGTCGAGGACGAGCAGCCTGCCGGGCACGCTCTCGTCCGCCAGTAGCGCGGCCAGAACCAGTTGGATGGCGAAGACCTTCACCTGGGCCCCGTTGGCAACCTCCTTGTAGGAGACGAGGCCTCCTGACGGGGACCGCCGCCACTTCGGCGTCACCCGCCACTCCCACGCGGCTTCCGGACCCACGGGACGAACGATCTCGATGTCGAGCTCGGCTCCGTAACCACCTTCCCGATCTTGGTCCAGCCGGTCGAGCCGACGACTGATGGCGCGTAATGCAGTCTCGACGGAGTTCTCCACCATGTCCTGCACCGAATTCAGCTCGCCCGCCAACTTCTCGAGTTCGCCGCGTGCCTCGGTGATGTCTCGCTCGCGAACCTTTTGGCTGGTGATGATGCGGTCGTGGAGGACCGCGTCGTGCTCTGCCGTCGCGTCGAGCCGATCACGCACCGGCCGGATCAGAGTCGTGAACAAAGCGCGATCCGGCGGGCTCGACGCAAGGCTGCCCTCGACTCCGTCGATGTCGGCGACGAGCTCTCTGATACCCGGCGCCAGTTGGTCGACGTCCTCCGCGATGCGCCTCAGCGCGTCGCGGAAAGCACTCGCGGTACGGTTGAGCCACCAAGTCGCCGACTTCACGGACCCACCGGCGGCTGCCGCGTGAACGAGCTGCGCGGCAAGCGTCGGCGTATCCGCCCAGGCAACTCTCCAACCGACCACGTTGATCCGCTCAAGCGCCTCGGTCGCCTTCTTGTGATCCCGCTTGCGCGCACCGTGCTGCGTCTCCTTCTGGCCCAGATCGGCCGCCAGACCGGTGACGACTATCGCATGGTTGTCGCGGGCACTCGCGGCCCGGCGGTGTACTTCGTCAGCCTCGATCCACTGCTGCTGGAGTCCGTCGCGGCGCTTCTTCTCCAAGCCGATCTTCTTCTCGAGCTCCCCTATCCGGCCGCGCACCTCCTTCAGCTCCTCGGCGGCCGTGGCAGCAGAAAGCAGTGCCTGACGTCGCTGCCGATCAAGGTTCGCGATGTGCAGAACATCGACGAGCTGGGTGACCTTCGCCCACGCCGCGACCTTTTCGGCCAGGGCGAGGGCGATCCTCGCGGAACGTCCGGTGAAGGGTTCCTTGAAGCCTCCGAGGATCGCCTCGCCCAGGTTTCGGTCCTGAACACGATCGGGTACTTCCTCGAAGCCCTGGCGTTCCGCCAATGCCCCCAGAAAACCGCTGAGCGGAACCGCGCTGGTGACCCCGGCTGGGTGTGGGGACGCCGGTGACGTCTCGAGCGCACCGTCTGCGAGCACGACGACCGCGCCGGGCATCAAACTCAGGGCCTGGAGAGCGACGTCCTCGTCATCGGGCGCCACGACCACCGCGTCCTGGTAGCGCGACAGGCGTGGCTCCCACGATGCGCGCACGGTCTCGTCCAGAGTGACGACGTCGACCAGGCTGACGGCGGGGACGACTTCGTCCAACAGCGCGAGGGCCTCGCCGACACGTCCACCACGCCCCGCCTCGGCGGCTTTGTGGCAGGCCTCCGCCCGATCGTGTTCTTCGGTGGCACGCTCAAGTGCGTTCTTCGCTCTACTGGCCGCCTCTGCGGCGCTCTCGGTTTCCTCCCGATGGATCTCCACGGAACGACCGTCGTCGCCTTCGGCTTCGACGACCAACTCCGACCTGCGCTTAAGTGCGGTCTCAAGGTCTGCGCCGAGCTTGCCCGACTGTATCTGCGACGCCGAGATCAAGTCGGTGACTGCCTGCCGGCCTTCGCCAGCTCGCTCGACGGCTTCCTGAAGATCGGTACGGCCTCGTGCCCCTTCGAGGATGGTCTTGGCGGATGCGACGGCTACTTCGGCTTCGTCCAACAGGCCCTTGATCTCGGCGACGACAGACTCCTGGGTGGCGTGCTCGGCCTCCTTCTCCAGTAGCCCTTGAGCCAGGTACAGCTCCCAGAGGCGCTGCGCGTCCGCAAGTTCACCACGTGCGAGTTCCCGGCGTTTGAGCTCCGCCAGCCGGACCGTCTCGGTCAGCCGCTCCCGCTCGTCGTTCAGTTCACGTTCGACGAGCTCGCCCAGTTGGTCGGCGTGTCTACGGCGTTCCCGCGATTCGTTGGCGAGCAGGTGCTCTCGGCCAGTGAGCGCGATGAGCGCCTCGCCGATCCGCGTCGGCGGCATCGCGGTCATCTGCTGCGACAGCAGTGACGGGACCGACGGCCTGATCGACGTGTCCAGGTAGGCAAGGCAACGCGGAGCAGCCCCATACAAGGCCCGCGTCATCTGCCGCGAACCGCATTCGGACTTCGGAGGCAGGCTTTCCCAGACCGCGTCCGCCGCGTCAGCTTGTTCCTGCTCGGTCGCCCTGTGCACGACTACCAAGCCAGGGCTCCACCGCATCTGCACGAACGGCGGCGTGCGCGAGATCCGCATCCAGACCGTCACGAAGTCCGGCTCGTCGGTCAGGTCAGCGGCGGCGAACACTCCGACGACGTACCCGCGCGGTGCGCGGCCCGAGGCGGCGTCGAGGCCTGCGGCATCCGGCTGGAAAAGCAGCCCGTTGGCATGCCGGCCGTCGATGTCGAGCCGCCACTGCGGATCACAAAGCAGCAGGGACACGGCACTGAGGAACGTCGTCTTCCCCGAACCGTTCGAATCGCCCTTCGGCCCTTCTCCGGTGACCGCCACGAAGCAGCCCGGAACGATGGGAACCGGATGGGTCGTCAACCGGGCGATCTCGAAGGTCTGGACCGCGACCAGCCTCCGCCCGCCGATCACCCCGTCGCCGCCCACGGAACCCTGGGACGATCCGATGGCGTACGTGTCGATCACTCGTGACTCCCGGTTTGTTCGAAATCCTCGCGCTGACGGCGACGTCTGATCACATCGGCCATGACACCGTCCGGCTCGGCCAGCAGCACCAGGTCCTCCCACAGCCCCGCCGCGGCGTCCGATGTGAGCCGGGCGAGCTGCGGACCCGGACCGACCAGGCGGCGCTGACCGTGGAGGGCGACGAGCCCGCGATCCACCAGTCGGCGCAGCGCGTCGTGCACCACTCCGTCCGGCACCTTGCTGTTGACGATCTCGGATCGGTGGACCGGTTCACCTGGCCACCATCCCTTCGCCACGACCCGGCCCTTCGCCTTCGGAATCGCGACACAGTGAAGCAGGACCAGAACCAAGACCGCACGATCCTCGTCGTCGAGCAGACCGACACCCTCGTCGGCCAGAATCGCGGCGACGTCGTCGGCGTAGCCCGACGTGAAACCCACGTCGGTCTTCAGCAGCACCCGGCCGGCCTCGTGGAGACAGCGCTGAACGACGGCCCGGAGCTCGGGCTCGCTCAGCCCGGGAAACTCAGCCTCGCGAACGGGGACCTCGGTGGTCTCCACCGCGACAACGGCTTCCATGACCTGGGCTTGCTGCACCGGACTCAGATCGGACAAGTGTGTCATCGGCTGTCCTCGCTCCTTCGGGGGTCCCGCGGAAGGCGGCGGTAGACCTCGCGGATCACGTCCACCTGGGAAGCGGACCATGCCGCCACGCGCGGGCCCAGCCTGATCGCCCTCGACTCCGGATCGAGCCACAGCGACTCGCGCAGGGTTGTCAAGGCACTGCGAATCCTGCCGAGCGCAGCGGCGTCGCTGTTCACACCGCGTGCGGCATCGAGCGCCGCCACGATCTCATCCTCACCGGCATCACACCCCGGCCAGGGGTGGACAGCCCTGTCATGCCAGCACGCACCGAGGCAGGCAGCGAGAACCTGCACGGTGAACGGTGTGGCCCGCGAGGCTGATTCCGTCTGGGCCACGGGTTCGAAGCCCGGCAGCCAGCCCAGGGTCTGGGCCTCGGTGCCGCCGACGCTCGCAGACACCACGAGCCGGCCGGCGCGGGCCGCGGCCGCATCGATTCCGGTGACCGGTACGGCGAAGCCCTGCGCGCGCAGACGTGCCAGAGCGACCCGAGCGGCCTGTAACGGGTCATTCACCGGGCGCTCCCCACTCTGGCGTCCGCCGGCGCAAGAGTACGGGGGTCAAGTAGGTCACCGCCGCATCGGGTTCGACGCGAAGCTCGTCTCGAAAGTCCACGTCGAAGTCGCCCTCCGAGCCCGACGCGCGCAGCGCCGACAGGAGCAGCCTTGCGGCATCCGGCCAGCCGGCCGCAGCCAGTTCATCGGTGAGGTCGGCCTCGTCCGCGCCGGCCAGCAGCACCTCGGCTCGGGCCCGCGCCAACTCCGACCGCTTGCGCTAGCGGTCGATCAGCGACTGGAACGGATCAGTGTCCGGGGGTGGGTCATGAGGCCGCGGCGGTCGCGGGGTCTCGGATTCCCTGGGGCGAAGCTGCTCGATCTGGGCGACGATCGCCGCAGGATTCGGCATCGGATCCGGCGGATCCACCACGACGCGCGCCAGCGGCTCACTCAGCTGCGCGACGGTGGACTCACGGGCGGCGGTGAGATATTTCTCATGGTGAAGTACGCCGAAGTTCTCCGCTCTCGCGCCCTCTTCCAACAGCCGCTCGACGAAATCGGCCCTGGCGGCAAGGTACCGCTGCACCTCGACGACCACCGAGTAGGCAGACCGGTCCAGCTCCGGAAAACGCTGACTGACCTGGCCGGTCACCGCACGTACGTCGTTGAGCAGCGACGGATGTTCGTGTTGGTGCCGCTCGGCGATCATGATGTCGAGCGACCGGGTCCGTACCAGGGTCAGCAGATAGTCGGCCGCGACGACCAGCATGCCCCGTGCCCGCGTGAGGGCACCACGCACCTGTTCAACCGTGGCGGTGCCGCGGAGGATCGCGGCGCGGGTCCGGTCGAGAAGAGCCATCATCTCGTCGACACCGCCCTCGGTGGCGACCCTGTCGAAGACGAGGATGCCAGCCGCGCCGTAGGGGTTGAACAGGTACCTGTCCTCGTGCTTCTTCGAAATGGCGGGGATGAGCAGATTCAGGGATTTGAAGACCTCGAACCTCTGACCGAACTGCTGCTCATCGCAGATCGCGCTGCACGCGTCGAAAAGGTCACGCTTGGTCAGCCCGCCGGTGGAGGACTTGTTCGCGAACGCGTCGAACACGGCCTCTGCGACTCCGAACAGTTCCGGGTCCTGGACCACGGCCTCGCCGCCTTTGGCGATCGGAGCGACGAAGGCTTCCCAGCCTTGGCGCCTGAGCCGCTGCCACGGGACACGGTCCGACTCGAAGATGTCTGACTGCGTCAATGTTTACTCCCCCCCGACGACGAACCACGGCGCGACAAGCGGCCTGGCTGATTGCCCGCCGACGCCGCGGGGCAATGTGTATCAGTTCAGAAGAATAGAGCGATACGTCCGCCCATCGCAGCCCACTGACATTATCCCTCCCCGGCGCGCCTCTTCAAGAATGCCCCGGACGGCGAGCTGTGGGCGCGGTTCCCGCCCCCGCCCACAGCGCCGGGAACTACGGTGGTGAACTCTAGGTGCACTGGGCAGCGGAGAAGCAGTCCGGCCTGGAAGTCACGCGAACCCTGGTGAAGACGTATCGCATCGCCTCATCCACACGGCTCAAGCTGGGAGTGGATCAGACGGCGTGGCTTGCCGCCAACCGCGGGATCCCGTCCGCGCAACATTCAGGGGATGATCGCACCGTAGAGGCACGCCGCCAGGCACACGGACGAACCCGCATATGGTCACGGCCCGGCGTGGCCCACTTGGAACGCTATGCCGTCGCTGACAAGCGCCATTGATCGCCAGGCTTGTTAATGTCACCAGTTCCTGAGACACCGAATGTAGGGGCGAAATGGTAGCTGACCAGTGAAAACAGGCGGTGCTCCATGACGAGAAGGCAAGCTTCGCTGCCACCGCTGTTCCCTTTGTCCGTGTTGCAGCCAGCCTTGTCGTGGCGAGCGGACGTTGCGCCAGCCGTGACGTCACCATCACCTGGCAGTTCAAAGGATCTGGTGGCCTGGGCTGCCGCCCACCAGGCGCCGCCAGCTCGCGTGGTCGCTGGCGGGCTGCGGTTCGCGTTCTACTGGCGGTGCTCGACCGAGGACAACCAGGACCCTGTCACGTCACGATCGACCCAGCGGGGTCGGGCACTGGCGACAATCGCTGGCGAGGGCTGCGTCGTCGTGGAGTTCTCGGACATCGGGTACTCCCGGTCTGTGTCGCCGTTCCTCCGTCCTGGCATGGCGGCGCTGCTGGCCGCGCTCGCCGACCCGGACCGCGGCTTCGACGCGGTGGTGATCGGCTCGCACGAGCGTGCGTTCTCCGGCAACCAGTACTCGCTGGTCTCCCCGCTGCTGGCGATGAACGGCGTAGAGCTGTGGATGCCTGAGTTCGGTGGCCGGGTCGACCCGGCCATCGACAACGTCGAGGACCTGATGGCCATGCTGGGGATCCTTGCCCGCCGCGAGGTCGTCCGGTCCAGGCACCGCGTTATCAACGCCATGGCAGCCCAGGTGAGCGAGCAGGGCCGGTACGAGGGCGGCCGGGTGCCGTACGGCCTGCGTCTGGTGGACGGCCGGCCGCACCCCAACCGGCGCTGGGCCCGGCGTGGCATCTGCCTGCAGTACTTCGCTGTCGACTCGGCCACCGGGCCGATCGTGGAATGGATGTTCTCGATGCGGCAGGAGGGATTGAGCCTGGCCAGGATCACACGCGCTTTGAATGACGCCGCGATCCCGTGCCCGTCCGCCGAGGACCCGGAGGCAAATCCGCACCGCACTGGCAAGCAATGGACTCTGGGCACGGTACGGGAGATCCTGCTCAACCCGGTCTACACCGGCCGTATGGTTTGGGGCCGCAGTCGCACCGACCGCGAGCTGGCCGACCCGGACAACCCCGGCCTCGGCCACATCGAAGTCCGACGGCGCAACACCCCGGACAAGTGGGCGATCTCCCGCCGGGCACCCATCAGCCCCTAGTCAGCGATTCCGGCTTCATCGCAGTGCAGAACCTGCGCGCCGAGCGTTCCGACGCCAAGCACGACTACCGGCTGCGCGGACTGCTTCGATGCGCGCTGTGTGAGCGCGCCTTCGAAGGGCACTGGGTCAACCAGACGCCCGGATACCGCTGCCGGCATGGCCACCGCAGCGCGATCGACCCCAGCACGCCCCGGCCGAAGAGCGTCTACCTACGCGAGGACCGTGTCTTGGCCAAGCTGCCGCTGCTGCTGCACAGACTCACCGCCGCCGAACCGGCCGCGGTCATCACCGGCGCACCTGCCAGCGCCGCCCGCCCCACTCCTACCAGCCCTGAGGAGGTGATCGACCACCTGCGCGCGAACGCACTCACTCGTGCTTCGCTACGACCCCAGAACTCGGACGCTGGAGACCGGACGCGAACGCCAAGTGCGCATCACCCTCTGAACGGAACGCACACTTCGGAGAGCCAAGCAGCAACGACGGGGAAGGAACCCGTCGTCAAACGACGGCTGTCGTCAAGGGACGCATTCGCTGGGAGGTGATAGGGGGCACGACCAGCGCCCGGGATAAGGCGAGAAGAAGCCTGGGTGCCAAAAGGGGCTGCCCGAAAGCAGCCCAATATGGGGTAATTGTGTGTCCGAGTCATGTACTTTACACACACGCAATCGGAGCCCTATTTGGGCGATAATTCCGATCGATCTGCCGGTTCAGTACCTGGTCGACTTCATCGAGTGATCGATTCGATGGCTGACCAGGCACCCTAAGAAGGGGCTACTGCCGTCTGACTTGAACCGCAATCCATTCCTATAATGCAGTGAAGATCAAGCCTGTCATGCGCCAGCGTTTATGACCGGCTTCGGTCTTGCTATTTGTCTCATCCAGCGCGGTTTATCTTTCATGCCGTCCCCGACTCGGAAGGGGTCCTCACCGCCTTCGCGAACTTCAGGTTGTGCCGAGGCTCTTGCCGCTCCGTTTTAAGCCCTGCTGCGACCGCAATCGTCTGGACTCAGTCCATATCGCGCCAGGTCGGCTTTGCCGCCCTACCGCGCTGGACGGCGAAGGCCTGGGAGTGATTTTGGTGGTCACGTGCTGGTGTTCCAATTTTCGGTCGAGGGTCACACAGTCCCTACGGATGCCCATCCATCATCACAGGGTTCCAAGCGAGCCACGCCAGGTTCTCGGCGCCAAGCTCCCACGGCTTGTGCAGGAGGCATTCGCGCACCCGGTGAAGGTCCGTTCGGTACACCTCAGGCGCCCCGGCCAGGAAGCCGCTGTAGTCCGGCAGATAACTGGTGGCATCAACCTGAGCAATGAAGTCCTTGTCCTCGGCGGCGAGCCGCACCAGCGCCAACGCGGCCAGTCCGGACGTCCACCGCCGCCGTACGGTCCTGAACCCGTACAACACTTCGTGCCCCCTCCGGCAGACCCCCCCGGCGCCCGGAGACATTCCAGTCGACGGGGCCGGGACCGGGAAGAGGAGAAACCCGCCGAGTGAATCAGAGCACGAATACGCTACCCTCGCGCCAGGACCGCGTGCCCGGTCTGGCCGGCGGGGGCCTCACGGCTCGCCACGCCCGGAAGGCCGGTGCTGGGAGGCCTCACGCGCCGCGAGTTCATAGAGGTGCGCGGCGCGGCGGTAGTCGTTGTTGCGTTCGTGGATCTCGGCGGCGCGCACCAGATCCCCGCTGCGTTCGGCGCGCCAAGCTTGGGCGCGCCAGTCGATCCGGGCCTGAGCGGCCCGGTCCGCGGAGTCGCGCAGGCCGGTCGGCGTGATGGTCGGGTAGCGCGGGCTCGTCGGGCGCTGCGCTCGATCGTCTGTCGGGCTCGGGGTGCCTGCGCGGCCGGTCGGGGACTGTGTGCCGTTCGGTGCCGCGTGGTCCCGGGCCTCGGTCTCGTCGAGCAGCGCCACGACCTCGGGTGGCAGCTGACGGTCGATCGGCGGCCGCTGGCCGACCCACAGGGTCCAGATCGGCTGGCAGGCGGTCAGGTCGAAGGCCAGAGCCCGGTCGCTGTCCACCAGGACGACCGCGTTGCGCTCATCCGCGGCGAAGAGGTGCTGCCGGGCCTGGGGCGGGAGGGCCGGCCGCAGGCGGCGGCCGAGCGGCAGGTAGAGCGGCCCGGGGCCGATCCGGTAGAGGGGTTCGCCGACGGCCAGCCGGTCGAGCAGGCCGCCGGGCACGAGGACGAGGTGGTGGTCCCGGCCCCGGGCGAGCAGGGCCGACTCCGCGAGGGGCCGGCCCGCCAGTAGTTCGGGGAGGCAGGCCAGGTCGGCGTCGTCGAGCAGCACCGCGTCGACCGCCGCGCCCGGAGTCGTCGCGGGCACCAGGCTGAGCTCGGGCTGCTCCGGGACAGTGCCGCCGGCCGTCCACCCGGGTGCGGGACCGGAGAGCTCGTAGCCGTCGGCCAGCCGCATGAGGCCGACGCCGTCGTGGTACTCGCCGTCCTCCGCCCGCAGCACGTGGCAGCCGAAGGTGGCCTCGGCCAGCACCCAGGCGCCGGGGGTGTCGCGCTCGGCGAGTCCGGCGAGATGGCGGTCGGGAAGCGGGGAAGCCAGGTGGTCCTGCACCAGCAGATGGTCGCCGACGCGCCGGCACGCCAGCACGAACGGGTCGCGCCGCAGCGCGGCGACGAACGCCGGAGGCAGCGCTCCCGACGGGCTCCGCAACACCACCTCGAAGCGCGTGTCCGGCTGGTCGGAGGGCTCGAACAGCGGGCTCAACGCCACGACCCGGTAGGCCACGTCCAGATCGAGGTCGAGCGCCCGCCGCACGAGCGTGGCCAGCTGGAAACCCGGCAGCAGCACGGTGACTTCGGACTGCTCCCGGCCCGGGGCCCGGTGCAGCCCCGCGATCCGCACCAGCGCCCGCAACTCGACCTCACTCAGGTCCGTCGGGGTGTCCGCGACGGCGGTGGCGCCGTTCAGCGGCGGCCCCCAGGCTCGGTCGGCGACGAGGCGGCCCCCGGTCTCCCTGACTGGCGTGCCCCTGGTGGCGGAAGCGAGCTCGCGGCCGACGCCGAGCGGGATTTCGGCCACCGCCCACCACACACCGGCCGACGGCGAGTGCGCGATCCGCAACGACTCGGCCCGCCCGAGATCGCCGACCTGCCCCGCGAACACGAGCGCGGCCGCCGCGGTGTGGAACCGGCCGCCGACCCGGTCCGGGCCGGGGAGCCTGGGAAGCGGGCGCGCTGCCGGGGCGGCCGGCTGGCGTCTCGATCCCGGCTCACCGCCGATCCGATCCAGGCCGGAGAGCCCAGGAAGCGGGTGCTCTGTCGGGGCGCCAGGCAGGGGTGTCGCCCCGCCGATCTCATCCCGGCCAGGCAGTCCAGAGGCCGAGGCCATGGGTGTTGATCCGTGTTCCCCGCCGATCCGACCCAGGCCGGTGAGCCGGGGATCCGGACGTTCTGCCGAGGCGCCGGGCATGGGCGTTGATCCGCGCTCCCCGCCGATCCGATCCCGCCGGGGGAGCCCAGGAAGCGGACGTTCTGCCGAGGCGCCTAGCATGGGCGTTGATCCGCGCCGATCCCGCACGGGGAGCCCGGGATCCGGGCGCTCTACCGAGGCGCCCGACCTGTGTGTCGATCCCGGCTCGTCCCGGACCTCCGCGAGGTCGCCCGTCGGCGGACGCCGGAACGGCCCGGTCCACCGGCGCCGGGGACGGTTCGCAGGCTGCTGGTTTGGTGGCTCGTGGCCGGGTTCGGATGTCATGTCAGCGCCTGGGTGGGTCGGTGGGGGGCTGTTTGGCCGGGAGGATGAGTTCGCAGTGCAGGACCTCGCGGGACCAGGCGGCCCAGCGGTCGGCGGCGTCGGCGCGGCCAGCGCGTACGCCGGCCGCGTACAGGAGCGCCACCTGGTCCTCGCGGCGCATGCTCGTCGCTACGGCGACCGCCCACTGCTCGATGTACTGATCGGGGAATCCCGCCGGTCGTTCCAGGTAGGTGCGGGCGTCGGCGAGGACGGTGAGCGGGCCGGAATCAGAGTGCTGATCCGCGACGTCGCAGCGGGCGAGGGCGAGCCGCCATCGCAGCTGAGCGACCGTGGTCCGTGGTCGGCCGTACGGCTCCAAGGCCCGTGCGCCCGCGATGTCGCCGGCCTCGTGGGCGAGGAGCCAGACGGCGAAGTCGGTCATGCCGGCGGCGGCGTAGGCGTCGGCGGCCTCGTGGTGCAGGCCCAGCTGCGAATACAGGCTGGCGGCCCGGCGGTAGGAGCCCGAGGCGTGGTAGCAGCGCGCGGCCTCGGCCTGTTCGCCGGCGCGCAGGTAGCAGCCGGCGGCGCGGTCGAGGAGGTCGGCGGTCTGGGTCTGCGTCTCGGTCTCGGTCACGCCGACGGCCGTTCCCGGGCCCGGACCGGGGCCTCGTCTCGCGGTTCCGGATCCGGGGCGGCCTGGGCGCGCTCCGGCAGCGGAACGGCACCAGCCGGGAGCTGCTCCACGACCGCGTGCTGCTCGATCACCCGGCCGACCTCGGCGGCCGCCCGGTCGTGCCGGGCGTCGTGGCCGGCGGTGGGGGCGCGGTGGTCGACGTCCTCGACGAGGAACGTCTGGACCTCGCCGGTCTCGGGATCGAAGCGGAACCTGACCCGGACCCGCATCAGTTCACGTCCAGCTCGAACTCGATGTCGATGACGCCGCCGTCCTCGGTGCAGCGCAGGCCGTCGGCGCCGCGGCTCCGCGCGTAGGCCGTGATCGCGTCGCGGTAGGCGGTGCCCAGCGCCTGGTGGAACAGGTTCCGGCCCTCGATGCCGAGCACGGTCAGCCGCGCGGCAGCCTGGTCCCGGAGCTCGGCGGACTGCTCGGCGACCGCCGCCGCCAGGTCCGCCTCGGCCTTCCGCTCGGCCTCGGCCAGCACCTTCGCGCCCTGCGTGACGTCGATCTGATGCCGGACCTCGTCCACACGCCGCCGGGTAGCGGCATCGAGCCCGTCGGTCGCGTTCAGCTGCGCGCTGCGCCGGGCGTCCTGCTCGGTGACTCCTCCCCACTCGTCGTCGTAGAAGGTGCCCACGCCCTCGGCGCGGACCTGGTCGTGCAGCTCTCCGACGGCGGTGGCCGTCGCCTCGGCGGTCACGGCGACCTCGGCGGTGGTGGCGGCGACGATCTCGAGTTCACAGGTGCCCGGGTCGTACCGGACGTACCCGCCGTCCAGGTCATGCTGGTAGGCCTCGCCGTCCCGCCGCCAGCCCGGCCTGTTCGCCAGCACGGTCGCCAGCGCCGCCAGCGTGGGCAGGCCGATCATCGCCCCGAGGGGTTCGCGGATCCGCACCTCGGCCGCCGCGCGGCCGGTGCGGTGTATCTGCCTGTGGATCTGCTGCTGCCACACCTCGGCAATCTCGCGGGTGGCGGTGACGCGCACACGACGGGGGTTACACATCGTCCAATTCCTCCCGGTACCGTTCACGGAAACTGGTGATGGTGTTGCGGACCTCCTGCTGGATCTCCGCGAGCACCCCACCCTCGGCGGGGTGGCCGTTGCGCACCTCGATGGCCAGGCGCCGGAGCTGGCGCATCACCTCGTGGTACTCCTCCTGCGCGGCCAGCGCGTCCCGGCGGTTCCGCAGGTCGCGCAGGTCGATGCGGATGTCGGCCACATCGCGCACCCGGTGCCCGGGCTCCGCGACGGCGATGCCGTAGCCGGTGACCACCCGGAGGAAGACGGGCTCGTCACGGGCGTCGGCCCACACGTGGACGAGCCCCGCGAGGTCCGCCGCCTCGGCCTTGGCACGGCCCGCGAGCAGCGCGCCGGCCGCGATCACCTTCTGGGCCTTCACGGCCCGGCGGTCGGAGAAGACAGCGCCCTGCTCGCGCAGGTCCCTGATGATCCGCGCATACGTGCCCCGCACCGGCCCCAGGTCGACGGCGGCCACGGCCTCCTGCAGCATGCGGAGATCGGCCAGGCTGAAGACGGCCCGGGTCCGCTCGGTCTCGCCCGCGGCCAGGCCGGCGCGCGCGACGGTGTCGCGCTCGCCGGCCCAGCCGATTTCGAGCAGGTCCTCGAGTTCGTCGTCGGAGACGTAGTCAAGCCGGCAGCGCAACAGGAACCGGTCGCCGAAGGCCGCGAGCACCGGATCGTCCGGTACCTCGTTGGTGGCGCCCAGCAGGGTGACCAGATCGCACTGCTCGACGGTGGCGCCGTTGTGGAAGCGGCGGTCGTTGATCAGCGTCAGGAGCGTGTTGAGGATCGCCGAGCTGCCCTGGAAGACCTCGTCCAGGAACGCCAGCCGGGCCTGGGGCAGCATGCCGTCGGTGTTGACCCGGTACTCCCCGTCGTGTTGGAAGCGGCGGACATCGAGCGGGCCGAACAGCTCGGCGGGCTCGGTGAACCGGCTGAGGAGATAGGTGAACGGCCGGCTGTCGAGCAGCTCGCCGAACCGGTTCAGCAGCGCCGTCTTCGCCGTGCCGGGCGGCCCGATGAGCAGCACGTGTTCCCGGCAGAGCATGGCCAGGCCGATGAGGTCGACGGTCGCGGCGCGCCCGACGAAGTCGTTCTTCAGCTGGTCCAGACGGCTGGCGAAAGTGCGGGCAACGATCTTGAGCTGATCGGGCCTGGGTTCGGTCATCAAGGCTGCTCCTGCGTCGGCGGGGTCGAGGGGTCCTGCGTGTCGTCCCCGGCGGCCGCCACCAGGGTCACGCGGGTGTTCGTCTCCTGACGCTGGCGCGGCCCGGGCCGCCGCGTGGCCGCGGTGCTGCGGTCGGCGTCCCGCTGTTGCCGGCTGCGGCGCAGGGCGCCGAGGAGTTCCCCCAGCCGACGGGCGTCCATCGGGCGGCGGCTGCCGACCAGTTCGTCGGCCCGGCCGTCGCGGAAGATCGACCGGATGTCGTCCCCGTTGAGGCCGTCGGTGGCGTGCGCGATCGCCTCCAGCAGCGCCGGACTCGCGGACACTCCGAAGTGGTCGGCGTGCCGGCGGGCGATCTCCACGCGGGCCGCGGCGTTCGGCAGGTCGATGCGGATCGGCCGGAAGCGGCTGGGCCGCAGCAGCGCCTCGTCGATCAGGTCCAGGCGGTTCGTCGTCCCGATGATGAGCACCGGCACCTCGGGGCGGAAGCCGTCGAGTTCGGTGAGCAGCTGCGCGACGATCGCGTTGCCGGCCCGGCTGCCCCCGTCGTCCCGCCCGCTGCGCTGGGCGGCGATCGAGTCGAACTCGTCGAAGACCACCACCGCCGGCGCGTTCCGGCGGGCCTCCGCGAACAGCTCGCGGACCTTGCGCTCGCTCTCCCCGACGTACATGTCGGTGACCTCGGGCCCGGACACGACGAGCAGGGTGCCGCCCAGGGTGCTGGCGACCGCCTTCGCAAACAGCGTCTTGCCGGTGCCCGGGGGCCCGTGGAAGATGAACCCGCGCGGCACCAGGTCGTGGCGGAGCGTCTCGGGCAGTTCGGCCGCACCGCCGATGATGGCCAGGGCCTGCGACAGTTCGCGTTTGACGTCGTCGTAGCCGCCGATCGCGTCGAACGTGACGTTCGGAACCTCGAACGAGCCGGACGTGCGGGCCTTGAACGTCCGGACCTCACTGAGCAGGTCGGCGAACGTCAGCCCGGCCGCTGGCGCGTCCTCCTGCGCGTGCTGGTGGAAGGCGAAGCGGATGGCGTGCCGCAGCCGCACCGCGTTCATGCCGGCGATGTGCTTGTACAGGCCGGCGGCGTCGAAGCCCTGGAACAGGCCGGCCTCCTCGGCGGTCACCAGCGCCTGCCCGACCGGGACGCGGCCGCCCTGCGCCATGGCGACCTCGCGCGGCAGGATGTCCACCGCCAGCCTGACCGCGAACCGGTTCGCCAGCACTTCGGGGACGCTCAGTGACGGATCGATGAAGCCCAGCAGCACACACTCGGCCTGTTCGTAGAGCGCCTCGGTGAGCTCGCGGGCCTCGCTGGACAGCCCGCTGTCGGTGCCGCCGGCGAGCAGGTCGAGATACGGCACCACCAGCACGTCTCCCGGTGCGGCCCGGGCGACCGCGTCCTGGAGTGCGCTGAGCATCTCCTGACGCCGGCTGGAGCCGAGGCCGGGCAGGACCGGGGCGTTGGTGCCGGCCGCCCTGATCTGCTGGCTCGGGCGCAGGGACCGGGTCGCGATCTCGCCGGCCAGATGCTCGACGAGGAGCTTGTCGCAGCGGATGAGCACCGACAGGCCGCGCTTCAGATAGGCGGCGGCGCGGTTGATCTCCGGATCGTGCGCGATCAGCACCGCCTCGCGCTCGCTCAGCGTCTCCGGGTGGCCGGGCCCGGCGCTGACGATCGGCCTCGGTCCCTCCTCCGGCGCCGACCTGTCCACGCGAACCGCCACCGCGCTGGTCTGTCCACCGAACTCAACCCCGGGCGGCAGATACAGAGCCGTGTCATGACCGGCCGTCTCGATCACATGGGTGACGTTGCGCACCTTCAGTTCCAGATGGTCCGGCGTCAACGGCGTCAATGACAGCGCCGGCAGCTCGCGAAGCAGGCCGCCGACCGTGAGCTCCGGTTCATCGATCCCGGCCATCAACCATCGGTTGTTGAACCGCTCCGGTTCGAAAGGGAGGAACCCGATGGTGCGCCTGCCTGGACTCACCTTGCGTCTCTCCTCACATCGCCACTGTCTGATGAAGGCGGTGCCGCCGGGCCGCCTCGATCGCGGCCTGCGCGCCGACCAGGGCGCGCCGCTCGTGGACGAGCCGCGGATTGTCACCCTCCAGGACCGCCAGCGGCCCCCAGTACGCCACGGTCCTGATCGCGAGGTCGCTGAGGCTTCCCCGGTCCCCCAACGCCCGGCTCGCCTGCTGCACCCGGCGGTCCCACTCCTCGCCGTGCCACAGGCGGGCCGTGACGTAGACGTCCGCGACGATCCTCTGCTGGGCCGGGCCTTGGTGCATCAGGCGCCGGAGGAAGTCGGTCCGCCAAGCCAGCACGGCCGGGTCGGCCGACCAGCCGGCCATCGCGGCCCGCAGGACCTCGGCGCCGCGCGGACGGGAGAGCATCGCGACCGCGACGGCGACCTGCCGGGCCGTACCCGTCCTGATCCTGACGGCGGCCGGACGGTGCAACACCTCGGTGAGCGGAGAGGCGAGCAGCAGCGCCTCGGTGGGAGCGTCCGGCACCCCGAGCCAGGGGCGGGCGACGGCGTGCCGCGCGAGGGCGTCGAGCCAGGCCCCTGCGACAGGCGCCGGGCCGGTGAGCGACGGCGGGCCGATCAGCTCGATCAGCCCTGTCGCCGCGCGCAGCTCCTTGCGCCCGCCGGCCCCCGCCGCCAGGAAGAGCGCGCCCAGCCCGGCGGCGCCCCGGTCCCCGAACGGCGGACGGCCGGCGCCCAGGCGCGCGCCGGTGTCGCGGATGAGGTCGCTCAAGTCCGTGAGAGTGCCCCGGCTGGGTCGGGTGAGGGTACCGGTGTCGCGCAAGGGCCCATGGGGCGGCGGCCCGGCCGCGGAAGCCGGCCCAGCACCATTCGGACCGGCCGCCGCGGCCCAGGCCAGCGCCCGTCGGGCGGTCGCCTCGGCGTCCAGGGCGCTACCCGGCGTCATTCCCGGCCACCCGGTAGGGCGTGAGCACCATGTCGTCGCCGCTGGCCCGGTAGAAACGCAGCACCCTGCCCTTGTCGGAGATGTTGACGAGGGCTGCGATCTGCCAGGGCTGCCGGAACGTGCCGTGGTGCAGGGAGACGTCGATGGAGGAGAGTCCGAAGTTCTGCGTCGCGGGGAACAGGTGCGTGTGGTACCAGCCGACGAGCCGCTCGCCGAGCAGCCTGCGGGTGATCTGCTCGCCGACGCGCAGGAAGCTCTCCCCGGTGAAGGTGAACCGCAGCAGCGAGGCTCCGGTGCGCTCCGCCGGTGCCGCCGCCGTGATCTCGACGAGGTGCCGTCCCGGATGCGCGCCGTCGAGATACAGGTTGCCGAGCAGGAAGCCGCCTTCCTCGACCTCGCCTGAGAACGGCGCGGTCTTCGTCAGCGCGTCGAACACCTCGGCGGCGACCACGACCTCGACCGGGGCGTCGAGCCTGGCCTGGCCGGGGACGCCGAGCTCGGCCAGGGTCGAGACCG
>Ga0136846_1226964_pt1 | contig 17205 bp, 11 predicted proteins | sample HopSoiMetagenom2_FD_96841 | JGI IMG/M metagenome (GOLD analysis project Ga0136846, IMG submission 96841) | Grasslands soil microbial communities from Hopland, California, USA - 2 Assembly 2016 (version 4) | ecosystem: Environmental > Terrestrial > Soil > Grasslands | place: USA: Hopland...
AAGGACATGCACTGGGTGAGTTCTATGGATTTGTATTTGACGGATTGTATAAAGACCAGGCCGATCTTGACAATTCTCCCAAATCGGCCCTCTCTGGCGCCCGCTCAGATATCGGAACTATAAAGATGAAAGATGTGGTGCCGGATAAAGTGATCATTGAAAGCGACCGCACTTTTATCGGCAATCCCAATCCTGATTTCCTGTTTGGCTTCAGTAATCAGTTAAGCTATAAGAATTTCGATCTGTCAATAACAATAGCTGGTTCATATGGTGGTAAGATCCTGAATCCTTCCAAATGGGCTTATCTCACCAACCTCGACGGTGCGCGTGGATTACTGGCAGCCGTAAAAGACCGCTGGCGTTCACCTGATAACCCCGGTTCAGGCATCTATCCCAGAACAGAAGCAGGGACTACTTCCATTGGACGTATGGTGAATACTCAATGGGTGGAAGATGGTTCTTATCTCTCGGTAAAAAATATCACGCTGGGCTATACGCTTCCCTTGAAATCAAATGTAGCGCTGAAGAATTTTCGGGTGTTTGGCAGCATTCAACATGCGTTGATCTGGACGAAGTATACCGGTATCAATCCTGAGGTGAGCCTGGATGGATTGAACGGCACCAGTATCGGGATAGATGAGAACAGCTATCCGGTACCCAGAGTATTTGCCATTGGTTTATCAGCAAGCTTTAAATAATTTATCCTGGTCACTATAAAACAATGTTATGAACAAGATATTTATCATAGCGGTACTGGCGATGACCGTTATATCCTGTAAAAAAGATTTTATTGATCTGTCGCCCGAAGATGAGATCCCTGTGGCTGATTTCTATAAAACGGAAGCGCAATTCAGAATGGCGCTCACTGCAGCTTACCAACCACTGCGTGATCTGGAGGATAATGATTTCTACACCGGTGAAATGCGGTCAGACAATACCCATTACCAGTATTATGCCGTTAACCGCGGCACGGCGTATGTGATGCGCGAGAATATTGCCGACTTTGTTGACGATCCCACCAATAACTATAGCAATAATATATATTTCCATTGCTTCAAAGGCATTTCACGCTGCAACATCATCCTCGATCGCATAGATGCCGGTACGGTTTCTGATGCAGCAAAGGCTGATATTGTTGGACAGACAAAGTTCCTGCGAGCCTTCAATTTCTTTAAACTGGTTCGGTATTTTGGCGGTGTGCCCCTCTTTATTCATGAAGTAACAAATGCAGAACAGGCGTTTCTTCCCCGTGCATCTGTAACTGAAGTGTATGCGCAAATCGTAGACGACGCCAAAGACGCCATTGCCAAACTGGCCAATCCGGTATTTGTAAGTGGTAAACAAAGCGGTGTGGCTACCAGGGGAGCGGCCACCATGTTGCTGGCAGAAGTATATATGGAGCAAAAGAAGTATGCCGATGCAGAAGCACTGCTCAATACGCTGTCTGGAATGGGCTATGATCTGCTGGCCAATTATGCCGATGTGTTTTCAACCACCAACAAGAACAGCAAAGAATCGATCTTTGAAGTACAATATCTCGAAGGGTTGCTGGGCGGACAACAAAGCCAGTTTATTTATTACTTTTTACCCCGCACAGGCAATACAACACCAATCACCGGCCAAAAATATGACAACAGTACAATAGGTGGCTGGAACACCCCTACGCAGGATATGATAGATGCCTATGAAACAGACGACAAACGCAAAGATGCTTCCATTGCAGTTGCAGAAGGCACTTACAATGCCAGCAACATCTTCACCATCACAGCCAATAAAAGTATTATTAATTATACACCGGCTGCCGGCAAAACAGGCGTACCCTATATTAAAAAATACCTGAACCCGCATACCAACCCCGACAACACTAATGACGATTGGCCAATCTACCGCTATGCCGATGCCTTGCTGCTGCTGGCGGAAGCAAAGAACTTACAAGGCAAATCAGCCGAAGCCCTGTTGCCGCTGAACAAAGTGCGTACACGCGCTTTCGGGAACGCCACCCATAACATCACCACCACTGACCCCGCTGCATTGACCGACATCATTGCGCATGAAAGAAGGGTAGAGCTGGCTTTCGAAAATCATCGCTGGCACGACCTGGTTCGCACCGGCAAAGCCATTGATGTGATGAATGCGTTTGGCGTAAAGCAGAAACAGTTGTACAATTACCTGCCGGCTAACGCTTACCAGGTTGATAAGAACAGGTTGTTGTTTCCGATACCTCAGGCGGAGCGGGAATTGAACGTGGATTTGTCGCAGAATGATGGGTATACGTTTTGATCAGTTGACCAGTTAACCAGTTGACCAGTTGACAAATTGAAGGAAGGCAAGTTGATAGGGTTAACAAATGATTGACGATAGAGGCCAGCAATAGGAGAACGCTCTTCTATTGCCGGCCTCTGATTTTTTGCCTAATTCTTTCATGCGCTGCATTCTTCCTGGTTAACTGGTCAACTGGTTAACTGGTCAACTTTCTCTGCCCTCTGCCTTCTGCCCTGCATTTCCCTGGTTAACTCGTCAACTGGTTAACTGATCAACTTTCTCTGCCCCACTTCATTTTTGGAAAGCCGAAGTGAATTCCCTAGGTTTGTATCGTTATATATTGACGGGAATAACGAGCTAACTACTTATATATGGGTTATCTTAAAAAGATGCTATGTGTTATAGCATGTACTTTATCTGCTATTATTATGGTTGCGCAGGAACAAAAGCCGGAGCCAGATACCAGCCATAAAGTACATGTGTTACAGGAGATCGTGATCTCAGCATCCCGCTTACAGGAAAAGCAACTCACCGCCCCCGTGAGCATTTCGAAACTGAGCAACTCCCAAATACAACAAACCGCATCACCCGGCTTCTTTGATGCCATCGGCAGTATGAAGGGCGTACATATGATTGTACCGAGTATGGGTTTCAAGATCATCAATACGCGTGGTTTTTCAAATACTACCAATGTGCGCTTTGTACAAATGATCGATAATGTCGATAACCAGACGCCCCATATTGGCGCTCCCATTGCCAATGCATTATCACCCGGCGACCTCGACATCGACCATGTGGAAGTGATCCAGGGCGTAGCATCAGCATTATATGGGATGAACGCCACCAACGGACTGGCGAACTTTACAACGAAGGACCCATTCACCACACAAGGTTTTAGTATACAACAACAGGTGGCGGTGAACCATGTGAACGATCCCAATAATGTATCGGCCAGATTATATAATGAAACCAACTTTCGCTGGGCAAAAGCCATTGGTAAAAAATGGGCCTTTAAAATAAATGCAGGTTACAACCGCGGGTACGACTGGGTAGCCGATAACCGGAGCGATCTGTTCCCCAACGGCAATGCTACCACCAATTTATATGGCGCCGATAATCCGGCGTACGATGCCGTAAATGGCTATGGCAATGAATCATCCAACCGCAAAACGCTTACCCTGGCCGGAAAGAATTACGTAGTGGCGCGCACTGGTTATTACGAGCGCGAGGTGGCTGATTACAACCTGCAAAATGTAAAGGGAGATGTTTCTCTTTATTTCAGGCCTACAGAAAATGCACAGCTCTCTTATACCTACCGTACTGCTTTTCTGAACAATACCTATCAACGGTCGAACCGCTTTCGCCTGCAGGATTATTTATTGCAACAGCACATTGTTCAGTTTAAGAATGCCCTGTTTCAGGCACGTGCTTATATTACTTCAGAAAATACCGGCCACTCTTATAACCTGCGCTCGATGGCAGAAACCATGGACCTGAGTTTTAAAGACAATAACAAATGGTTTGCAGATTATACCAATGCGTTTAATACTGCTTATGCAGCAAAAGCAGATGTGTCTGCGGCCCTTCATGCAGCGCGTGATGCGGCAGATAACGGCCGGTTACAACCAGGCACAGCTGCTTTTAAAGACAAACTGAAACAATTACAGGAAATAAATAACTGGGATATTGGCGCTGCATTAAAAGTAAAAGCCCACCTGGTGCATACAGAAGGTTCATTTGACCTGGGGAAATTCCTGCATACAGGTTTTAACCTGCAGGTTGGCGCTGATTTCAGAGATTATATCATTGTGCCTGATGGGAATTATTTTATCAATCCAACCGACTCCGGACATAATTTAAATTATACCAGCTACGGCTTTTTTGTGCAGGCATCAAAAAGATTGCTGCACGATAAATTACAGATAAGTGCCGTATTGCGTGGAACCGGTTATGAGTATTTCAACCTGAAATGGAATCCCCGCCTTACTGCTGTATACGAGTTAACACGCAACGATTTTGTGCGGTTCTCCTATCAGAACGGCTATCGCTTCCCCAGTATTTTCGAAGGCTTCTCTAACATCAACAGCGGAGGGGTAAAAAGGGTAGGTGGGTTGAAGGTGATGTCGACTGGCGTATTTGAAAACACCTGGTTAAAAAGTTCCATCGACGCATTTACCGCTGCGGTTAATAAAGATGTAAATACTGCGGGCCTATCCCAGGCCGCTGCCATTGAAAAGAACAAGGGAATTTTACAGCATAACACCTATACCTATTTGCAACCGGAACAAATGCATTCCTTTGAAGTGGGGTACAGATCAATTCTGTTCAATAACCGGTTTTCTGTGGATATAGATCTTTACTACAATTTCTATTCGAACTTTATTGCCCAGATAGAAGGCAGTGTGCCCAATACTACCGATAGCACGCAGATGCCTGCCTACCTGTATGATAAAAACAAACAGGCCCGCTACCGCCTGTGGACCAACTCAAAAACCATTGTTCATAATTATGGTACCGAGATCGATCTGCTGTACCTGGTCGATAATCATTACTCTCTGTTCGGAAATGCGAGTTATCAGACCCTGAAAAGAACAAGCGCCAACGATGGACTGGAAGACGGGTTCAATACTCCGAAATGGATGGTAAATGGCGGCATAAGAGGCGTGAATGTATACAAGAACCTGGGCTTTTCTTTATCGGCCAGGTATCAAAGCAGTTTTTATTACCAGTCGTTCCTCGTGAATGGAAATGTGCCGGCTGTTTTCAATGCCGATGCCATGGTGCAATACTCGTTTAACAAACCGTCGCTTACGGTAAAACTGGGCGCTGCCAATTTCCTGAACCATTATTACTACTCCATCCTGGGCGGGCCACAGATAGGTGGTTTTTATTATACTACTCTTACTTATTCTTTAAAATAATGCTGACGATCCCGGTACATCTTTTGCCTACCTTTAGTAAAAAAATATGGTTTTCCCCATTGGAGATGACAACCGCGACAGGAAAACTTTTCCTTATGTCAACTACCTACTTATAGCGCTTAATATTTTTGTCTTTATATACTGGCAGCAATGGGGACATAACTCCGAGGTTACTTTGGGTTATTCTACAGTGCCGGCCGAGATCTTAACCGGTCGGGATATTGTCACCCAATCATTGACAGAAAAGGACCCGCTTACCGGTAATATTATTGAAATGCCGGGGTTAGGGCCTACCAACATTCCCGTTTTTCTCACCTTATTTACTTCCATGTTTATGCATGGCGGACTGGCGCACCTGTTGGGCAATATGTTATACTTATGGATCTTTGGTGATAATGTAGAAGATGCTCTGGGGCATATAAAATACCTGTTCTTTTATTTGTTATGCGGTATGCTGGCCGGTTTGAGCCATGTATTCAGTACATTGATTTTGGGGCCAAGCCTGCTGATCCCCAGTCTGGGCGCCTCGGGCGCTATCTCCGGCGTGTTAGGGGCTTACTTACGATTATTCCCCGGCAAAAGTGTTCATCTTCTTACCTTCTTTATTATCGTTTCGGTGCCTGCATTTGTTGCCGTAGGCATTTGGTTTGTCTTCCAGGTCGTGAATGGCTTAGGCGCCCTTGGCGGTGAGGAAGCTGGTGGCGGCGTTGCTTATGCAGCGCATATAGGGGGATTTATATTTGGGTTGTTGCTGGTAGGTTGGTTTGGGAAAGAGTTTCTTGCCCGAAGGAGAGTAGCGAGGGCTACCAGAAAGAGGTTTATTTAGTTCTAATTTTAAGTTATTGAGTTCGTTAGTTATTGAGTTTGTTAGTTCTTTAGTTTTTTAGTTTGAGGTTTGATGTATAAAGTTTTGCATTCGTGGTTCGTAGGTGCAGGTTCATAAGTTATTAAGTTATTGGGTTCTTATATGAAACGAGCCCGGGCGGTTTAAAACTTCCTGGGCTTGTTTTTTTTATTCCTTGTTAACCTGTCAACTTTTCAACCCGTTAACTTTTTATTTCTTACTTCGTTCCCTTTATCAACTTGCCTTCTCTCACTGGTCAACTGGTCAACTGGTCAACTGGTTAACTGGTCAACTCAAAACCTACTTCTCAAACACCACCGCGTCCGGCTTCGCCCCCAGCTTCTCCAAAGTAGCATTAATATCACTAATCATCTTATCGGGCCCACACACATAAAAATGCTTACTGAAATCAGTTACGTGTGAACGCAGATACGCCTCATTGATCTGGCCATTTTCATAGCCTCTCTTCTGTTCCCGGCTCAGGATATTGATTAGATTTTTTCCCAGTATGCTGTTCAATTCTTCTTCATAAATAACATCAGCTGCTGTTTTGTTTGAAAAGAATAAGGTGTTTTCGGCAATTTGATTATCGCAATGCAATTGCCTGAGGATGGCAATAAATGGCGTGATGCCGGCGCCACCAGCAATAAAATAACCAGGTCCTTTATATTCAATAGCGCCCCACACATCGTGCAGGATCAGTTCATCGCCGGGCTCCAGTTCGTGGATCTGATTGGTAACGCCTTTGTGATCGGCATATCGTTTTATGGTGAACTCAAGCGTTGGTTCGTTGTTCAGGGAGGTAAATGTAAACGGTCTTCGCTCTTCTTTCCAACCCTCTTTATTTATAGCTACTTCAGTTGCCTGTCCGGGTTTAAAAACATACCCTTCAGGTTTCTCGATGCGAAAACTTTTTACATCGTGCGTTACCTGTTTAATGGTTTTTATTTTAACAATATGCGATTCCATAATGGCTTGCTTTAAAATATTATAAGCAATCTACAGATTTAACCGCATATTGCCCAAATCATTCCCCAGTGCGAAGTTTATATTTTTCAATTGGTTAGGTAAAGTGTAAAGCTGAATTCAGGCGGTGGTATTTCATTTGCAATAGCTATTGCATATTGTTAATTAAAACAGCATTATGAAGAGAATTATTATTTCAGCAGCTCTGTTATTGCTGATCAAAGTTGCGAGTGCGCAACACGTTGAGTATGGTCTTAAAGGCGGCGTTAACTTTGCGAATATTAAAGATGATGCTGCCGATAGTAAAGCAGATTCTAAAACCGGGTTTCATCTCGGCGGTCTTGCCCATATCCATCTCACCCGCTCATTTGCCGTTCAGCCGGAAATAGTATACAGTACCCAGGGTGCTGAATATAACGGCGGCAAATTAAGATTGAATTATATTAACGTTCCTGTATTGGCGCAGTACATGTTTGCCGATGGCTTTAGAATACAAACCGGACCCCAGTTAGGCATTTTAACTACCTCTAATTTCAAGAGTGGTCATTCAGAAACGGATGTCGACAACTTCAGTAATGCCGACTTTTCCTGGGCTTTTGGCGCCAGCTATCTTAGTCATAGCGGTTTAGGTGTTGATGCCCGTTATAACCTGGGACTTACTGATGTTACAAAGAGCAATACGAATGATTTCAAGAACCGGGTATGGCAAGTGGGACTGTTTTACCAGTTCCATCACTAGGACATATCGTGAATGGTGAATGGTCAATGGTGAATAGCTCGCTCATTTTAAACTTCCCTATTATTGGGGAATTCCAAATTTCGGACGCCATTGACCATTGACCATTCACCATTCACGATTAGAAGCCGTAGCGGATACCTATTTGTATTTGCCAGGGGTTACCACCTTTTGTAATAACACCTGTATTGGTTTGAACCTTGTAGTCATAGTTTTGGGAAACATTGTCAAAGCCCTGGGTTTGATAGATGCTTTGTTTACCCAGGTTTCTGGAAGCGCCCCAATTTTTGTTGAGCAGGTTTTCTACGTTGAAGATGTCGCCGGATAATTCAACGTATTGTTTTTTCCATAGGTTGAATTTCTTGGCAACGCGTACATCCCATACGCCGTTAAACCGGTTGATACCGCCATTGCGTTCGGCAACCTGGCCCATACTTTTTCTAATGTATTTTTTATAGCTTTCGCTTGCATCAGGATTATCCAGGATGGCAGAAATACCTGTGCGGTATTTTTCTGCTACTTTGGGGTCGTTGATATCGTAGATATAAGCCAGATCGTTGGTGGCAACGAAATCGCCATTCATGTTTCCACTTGCTAATGAATAGCGGGTGCCGCCGATACCCGAATAGCGAACGCCAACGCTCACGCCATAGAAGGTGGGTAATGTTCCATAGAATACCACTTTATGCCGGAACTGACCATCGGAATAAGTCAGTTTGCTCAGATCACGTGGATCATCTTTTACCATCAGGGCCAGGGTGGCGCTGTTGGCCACATCGCCATTATAGCTGGTGTTGTCTTTAGTATCGTTCCAGGTATAGCTGAAGGAAATTTCTCCGTCTTTAAAATAGCGCCAGGTACCATCTACTACCACCGCAAACTGGTTTACTTTGCCTTCACTGTTCAACTCCAGTACACGGCCCACGTTCATGCTTTTGCGGCCCTGCATCCAGTCGGTAACCCCGGCAGGGCTGATGCTCGCAGCGGGCACATACACACCGCGGTTGCCTTCATTGCTCAAACGGAAGAAAGGTTGATCCACCATGTTCCGGTCAACATACATATAGTTGTTGCGGGCGATGGTGGCGTAGAACGTTACTCCCATTTTAAAATTATTGGTGATAAAGCGGCTGTACGACATATTGGCTTTATACACGACAGGAATGCGCGCATCTTTCCCATTCATGTTGATAGTGGCCAGGCGCGGAACACCCTGATCGAACAATTCCTTGCCGGGTGCTGATGCAGGATTGCTGCGGTAGCCTGGGAAGTTGGGTTTGGGAATGTTCTTCTGAATATCTACAGACAATACTTTGGTTCCATCAAACACCATGTTGTTGATCATGGCGTAGTTATTAATATCTGAACCAAAGATACCGTCGCCCAAACGCAGGTAGTCGCGGTGTTTTTCATTAATGTCCCAATTGAACTGAATACGAGGTTGTAACTGGAGCGTATTCAGCGAACGGTTGGTGACAAGACCCAGTTCGTCATACGCCAGCTGGTAGAAATTGGGTTTATTAAAGTAATTGGTATAATCGGCGCGGATCCCGGCGGTCACATCAAGACCGGCCATCAGCTGCGTTTTCAACTGGGCGTATAAACCAGCATTCAGGAGGTTCTGTTTAACGCTTGGGTCATCGCTCAGGGCCACTTCACGGGCATACCGGTAGGGATTGAGGTTATCGAAATTGTTCAGTCCGTTGAAGTAGAAACGACCATTCATTTCACTGCCGTACAAAGAGTTCATGTGGGTGTACTGGATGTCGGCGCCAAATGTATAGTTGAATTTGTTAGTGTTGTAGTACATGTTGTTCACCAATTGAAACACGTTGTTGAAAAAGTGTTCGGGTGAATAACGCTGGCCACCAAACTGGATGGTAGTACTTCCCTCGGGACTGGCGATGCGTTCTACAATACCTCTTGGAATATTTTGCCGGGGTAACTGGCTGCCCGGCGAGCTTTCTTCAAAAGTATACAGGTGCTGGAACTTCAACTCATTGGTAATTTTGGAGTTTACCACAGTACGCAGGGTGGCCAGCAAGCTGTTGTTCCAGGCATGCGCATCGGCATACACTTCATAAATGTTGTTGGTAGAATTATCATCCCGGGCCAGTGGCGCCCGGTCGTTTACATAGTTGTCTCTTATGGTAAGCAGGTTTTTTGCATTCAGCTGCCAGTCAATACGCAGAAAGGCGGCATCGGTATGGCGTTGCTTGTCAAAAGAACCAACCTGGGGCGAACTGGCTACGCCGTATTTATCCCTGGCAATTTGAAGATAGCGATTCAGTGTGTCGGGATTGGTTTGCAGGCGTTTTGCATCCGCTGATGATTGAATATCGAGTAATTGTAAAGGCCGGGCGTCATCCTGACGGTCCCAGGCAATAAAGAACTGAGCTTTGTTCTTAATAATGGGGCCGCCTATTGAAAAACCATATTGGTTGGTATGAAAATCATTTACCCGGCGTGCGCCCTTCATATCATATTTACTCGATAACCAGTCGGCGCGGGAAAACAAAAAGGCGCTGCCCGACAAGGTATTGGTTCCTGCCTTGGTAACCGTGCTGATGGTGCCACCACCACTACGACCATATGTAACGTCGTATTGGTTGGTCACTACCTTGAATTCGCGGATAGCTTCCATAGACAATGCATAGGGGCCGCCGATGCGGCTATTGGTGCCACTGCTTGAGGTGGGATTTTTCGCGGAGGTACCATCGATAGTGATATTAGTAGAAGAACCCAACTGACCGGCCAGGTTGCTGCCGCTGCTGAGTGGCGACAGGTCGATCAATGAAGTAAAGTTGCGGCCGTTAACCGGTAACCGGGAAATGTCACGGGCGGATACAGAAGTAGCGGCGCCAAAGTTTTCTGATTTTTTCCGCTGGCCGGTAGCTGTTACGGTAACTTCATTCATGCTGGCTGCAGAAACCTGCATGGTGATGTTTACCCGCAACAGGTCGCCCTGGTTCAATGAATAGTCGGTACGTTTTTGTTCACCATACCCAACATAGGTAGCCTTGATGGTATAAGGGCCGCCCAATGGCAATTCCTTAAAAATGTACTGGCCTTTTTCATTGGTCAGTGTTGCCGTAGTAAAGCCGGTTGATTCATTGGTTAACACAATGCTGGCTCCATCAACCGGTTTTTTGTTCTCATCGGTAATTACGCCGATGATGGAAGCCTGGGTAGTTTGTGCAGCTAGTCGGTGACCTGCAAGACCTGCCAATAGCAAGGCCAGCAGCAGAATGATCGGTTTCTTCATCTGATGGGTTACTTTTAAATATATAAGAATTATAAATTACCAGGTCGGGTACATGCAGAAGGCAGGAATGCCTTATTGGGCATTGACGGTCAAAGCAATCGATTGGTACTACGGGTTAGGAGAAAAATTATACAGTAACAGTAACCGTATTTCTCACGCGGCGAAAATAGCAAGTGGTTGTATGATTGAACGCAGTGATAAATTTGATAACATTATCTTCATTTTTAGTTTACATAGCGCCGGAGATTAATTACCACACTAAAGGCTGCGGTTCATTCTTCCAGAATATTACCCTGAACTCTTCATAGTGATTGCCATTACCAATGGTGTGATTATCGCGCTGTCCTTCATTGAGCTTCAATTTATGGATCATCCCTGAGCAGGAAGCAACCCATAAAGTTTTTTCATCTTCAGAGAGCGTCATGCTGGTAATGGTAGAACCTACAAAATAATGCCAGCACTTTTTCCCTTCTTTATCGAATGCCTGTACATGACCGGCCGCATCGCCAAAGATGTAATGCTCCGATGTAGCTACTGCTGCATATACGCGGCAGTTTTTATCGATAATGGTATTCCTGGCAACGCCGGTATTTATATTGGGAAATCCGGCAGTGGGCACACTGATGGTAGCGCCAGTGTATAAATGGCAGGAGTTCAATAGTACCTGTTGTCCGTCTTTGGAGAACAACGCATAATGGGGATAAGATGATTGCGGGTCGATGGTGGCTATATGGTTGCCGGCGCGGTTTAAGATCCGGTGAGCGGATGTTTGGTCACCTACAGCAATGAAGTTATTATCATACGATAAAGCAGCGTGCTCCATATCTATGTAAGAGCTCCAGTCCTTATCTTCCCGATCAGGAATGGGATGGATCATAGCGTGCCCGCTGGTGGTGAGCAGGTAAATGCCTTCGGAAGAAATGAGCAGCACGGATAATCCGTCGTTAAAAGGAATGAGTTGTGAGATGGGCAATGGGACAACAGGCGGCAATTTGAATTCAGCTATTTTTTTCCCTGCCCAGTTCTTATGGGTTGTTACAGAATTGGTTTTTGCAATTGCGTAAATATTGTTCTGGTGCGAACGGCCAATTGCCTGGATGGAATCAGATAGCTTTTCAATGATCCTGTTCGTAAGTACATAGGCGCTTCTTTTTTCATAAGCAGAACCTATAACAAACGCTATCGTATTTTCATTTATATAACACAGGTTTTCTATGTTTTGTCCCTGTTCCTGGATGATATTTATAAATGGGGCATGGGCGGGTGGGTAAGAGGCTCTGAAGGTATCAATAGTGCCTTCCCTGTTGGCTTTCTTTAAAAGGGATAATACTTCCAGAGCCAGTTCGTTTCGGTTATCTGCAGGTGCAGAACCTTTCCAGTTATGCAAACCATTTTCCTCAACAAATGCCAGTTGTGCATTTATCTCCTTTGCATATGAATGCCCCTGTATATTCCATTGAGTTTGCAATAAATGAATATTGTCCGCCGAATTCATGCAGCCGATTCCTTTTTTATTTTCCCAAAATGTGACTTAGAATATAAGACGATCGTGGTTGATTAAAGTTGCAAACGGTAAAGCTATAACAAGATTTTAAGATCCATAATAATAACTTAATAAGTGTGTTGTTTTGGTCGATAAGTGTGTAATTTTCGCCAATAAGCGTGCAACGTGAATGGCACTGATTGAACACTTTTTTGTATTTTTCCATTGATCTTTCATGATAACTCAAATCAACTTTTCATGGCTTACGATATAAAACTGGCAGACAGAATACGGGAATACCTGGTGCAGTTCCCTAAATTAAAGATTGAAGAAAAGCAGATGTTCAGTGGACTTACGTTTATGGTGAATGGCAAAATGTGTGTGTGTGTAAGTGGCGAAAACCTGATGTGCCGGTTTGATCCTGTTTTGCAGGATGAGGTGGCCGAGAAAAATGGTTTTCAACCCATGATCATGAAAGGAAGGGAATACAAAGGGTTTTGCTATATCCACCCCGAAGGGTTTAAGTCAAAGAAGGATTTTGAATACTGGGTGGGGTTGTGTGTTGCTTTTAATGAAAAGGCGAAGTCGTCGAAGAAGAAGAAGTAACTTCCATCCCATATTTATTAACCCCATCCCTTTTTTGCCGTTTTCATCACATTTACCGCCATCATGTTGAAGTATGGGTTAATCTTGTTGAAAATTAACCGGCATGAAAATCAGGTGGCGGGAACATGAAATAATCTTTATTGCCCTGTTGGTTGCCATTCAGGTGATCGTTTATCTGAAACAATTGTATGATGTCTCCCAGGGAATCAGCGTGACCAATTATGCAAAGGAGCTCGGGGAAGCAGTTGCACAATTTGTAAACTGGAAACAGGTGTTTATATCGCAGGTAATGGAGGTGTTATTGTTGTTTGCCGCCTACCTGTCGATAAACCTCGTGATACTGCCATTGATAAAGAAGATCTCGTTTGGCGATATAGAACGAATTTTTTCAAAGAACATACTTTGGGCTGTCGCAGCCATTATTGGAACCAGTTTTCTGCTGGCAAAAGGATTTAATATCATTTCATTTTTTTCCAGGCAACACCTGTTTACCTATTGGGGGCGCCGGTACCTGGCTTGGGTAGAGCATAATAACGGGTGGTTGAACATATTCCAGGGGTTTGGTTTAGCCACTGGTATGGTGCTCCAGGTTACCGTGTTGGCAGGGTTGCGTGAATTCATCTGCTGGATGATAGCAAGGCCGGGTGGTCGAAGGGAATTCAGAATACTGATTACAAATAATATCACCTCCCTGTGCTTTATTTTCCTGCTGGTGCTGATCGTACTCAATCCCCCGCACGAGGATTTCCTGCTGTATTTTGGCTGCATTACACCTGTGTTCCTCGTATATTTATTTACCACTTTCTGGATCTTTCCGTTCAAAGGAGATGCTTCTTTTCTGCATGTACCAGTACTTAAAAGAGTATTTTTCATTACTTTTCTATGCTCTATACTTTCCAAGTTTTACTTTAAACATGAAAATGCAATGCTTTTCTACTCCATGTATTGGGCTTTCCTTTTATTTGCTGTGGTGCCACTCAGTTGGCTTTTATATCAGCAGCGGAAAAACCAGATACTGCAATTGCGGGGAATGGAAACTGCGCTGGCCAGGTCAGATGCGAATCTTCAAATGCTGCGTTCACAAATAAATCCTCATTTCCTGTTCAATGCATTGAATACCTTATATGCCACCGCCCTGCAACATGATTCGGAGCGAACCGCCGAAGGCATTCAACAGTTGGGCGATATGATGCGTTTTATGCTGGATGATAATACGAAGGAGTTCATTCCGATGGAGAAAGAAATGGAATACCTTAAAAATTATATCAGTCTGCAAAGGCTTCGGGTATTGTCTTCACCCGATATTGTGATAGAAGAAAACCTGGATGAGGTGCGCTGTCACCACCTGGTAGCTCCTATGATCTTTATTCCTTTTGTGGAAAATGCTTTCAAACATGGTATCAGCGGGAAGGAAAGATCATGGATATTTATAAAAATGGAATGCAGTGATAAAGATATATTGTTTGAAGTAAGGAACAGCATTCACCGCCGGGTTGATATGGAAGCAGGTAGAACAGGAATTGGATTACAGAATGTAAAAGGCCGGCTGAACCTGTTGTACCCACATCAACATGAACTATTGATCCAGGAAAAGGACGGAGGGTTCATTGTTCGCTTACATATAACAATAACAAACAAAAGCCATGTTGCAAGCGATCGTAATTGATGATGAGCCAAAAGCCCTGGAGGTAATAAGGGAATTGACGCGTAAAGTAACCTTCATTGAGGTTACAGGTTACTTCACCGACTCTTTTGAAGCGTTGGGATGTATGCAACAAAACCCGGTGCAACTGGTCTTTCTCGATATTAATATGCCCGAAATTTCCGGTATCCAGTTTGTGAAAACCATGCCCGATCCGCCGATGATCGTTTTTACCACTGCCTATAGTGAATATGCCGTGGAAGGGTTTGAATTGAAAGCGATCGATTACCTGTTGAAGCCATTTTCATTAGCGCGTTTCCTGATGGCCTGCAATAAAGCCTATGAGCAATATCAATTAAGACAAAAGAACCAGGCCTCGCTCCCGGCAGTATTCATTAAAAGCGGTTATGAACAGGTGCGGGTGGATCTGGAAGCAGTGCTGTATGCAGAAAGTAGTGGTAATTATGTTCAGTTTGTAACGCAGCACCAAAAGATAGTATCGCGCCTTACGATGGGCGAGGCGGAAGCACTGTTGCCGGCCAGTCATTTTATTCGAATACACCGCTCTTATATTGTTTCATTGAAACACATCACCAGAATTGACAGGAAGACAGCCTGGATCGGTAACGCTGAACTGCCAATTGGGCCGGCTTACCTGGCTGATATTGACAAGAAAATAAAATAACATGAAAAAAATGATTCTTTTTTTGTTGACCCTCGGGTCAATAAGAGATACTATTGCGCAGGCAATACAGCTCGATGAACTGGTTAACGCTTATGCGGAAGTGAACCGGTTTAACGGGGCTGTACTTGTAGCGCGTGGCAACAGCATTATATATGAAAATGGATTTGGGGTAAAAGATGCTGCGCAGCAAACGAACAATGATACTAATACCCTATTCAGGATCTATTCGGTTACTAAAACATTTACGGCTACGGTTATTTTTAAGCTGATAGAGGAAAAAAAGTTGTCGCTCGATGACCGCTTAAGTAAATTTTATCCATCCTTTCCCAAAGGCGACAGCATTACCATCCAACACCTGCTTAACCATACATCCGGTATTTATAATTATACGAAGGGCAATGATATGAAGGACCAATCGGAAGCCACCTTTATCCATTTTCTTTCGACTAAGCCATTAGAGTTTTCACCAGGCAAAGGCTGGGACTATAGTAACTCCGGCTATTGGTTGTTGGGATATATTATTCAAAAAGTGACTGGTATTACTTATGAAGAAGCAGTTAATCGCTATATCTTCCTGCCCTGTAAAATGAACCATAGCGGTTTTGATTTCAAAACACTAAAGCATATAAATAAAGCGACGGGTTATGAGATATTTACAGCGGATACAAAAAAGGAAGCGCAGGATATTGATCCACCGGGACCTTACGCGGCAGGAGCGATCTATTCTACGATAGGTGATCTTTATCGCTATTATAAAGCTCAACAGGCGTTTCAATTGATCAGCCGGCAGTCGTTATACAAAGCCTGGACACCAGGCACCATCAATAAACATTACGGTTTTGGCTGGCAGATAGACAATATCGAGGGTAAAAAGGCTATTTCTCATAGTGGGGGCGGGCCGGGATTCCAAAGTAATTTTTTCTTTATTCCGCAAGACAGTATCTGCGTGGTGCTGCTAAACAATACGGAGAATGTCAACCTGGATATATTAACCCATGCTATTTGCAACCTGCTTTATGGAAAGCCATATAAGATACCAATTGATGTACCAGTAGATAGTCTCACCCTAAAAAGATATGTGGGCCATTATGTTTTTGCGCCAACTTTTTCGATAGATATTACTGTAGAAGGAGGAAAACTGGTAGCCCAGCCTGTCGGGCAGCCAAAGACCATGATGCTGGCGGAAAAGGAAAATTATTTCTATGCACTGGAAAAGGATGCTTCCCTGGAGTTTCTTGTAAACGAAACCGGCATATGTAACGAAGCGGTGCTGCATCAGGGTGGCAATGAACATCATGGAAAGCGGCAGTGATCGGCCGCTTTCCATGTGTAATTAGTTTTTAATAACCATTAGGTGCTATGAATTTTAATTGGTTTGGTGGATTTTTAAATCTTGTCCAGATCTTATATCCTAACCAGGCGGCTATCGCAGCGCCTACTGCAAGAACGCCTTTGTCGCCCAGTAAGCCTACCAATGCATTAAATGCTCTTGTTTTTCTGTTGCCCGAGTCTTCCAGGGTTCCATTGGCAATACCTATGGCCTGGTAATAGGCAAAAATAGTAATCCCTATTGTTAACAGCAGACCCAGGATATAACTTCTTATCGCTTTGAATGGCGTCAGGGTTTCACTGGTCCTTTTATAATAACGTTCCTTTTCCAGGTAGTTGAAGAAGACCTCATAATCAGCTTCATTATTAAAGGAAAATTCGCAGCTGCTGGTAATGCCGGCAATGCCTTTGTACTTTATTGCTACGGTTTTGTCGTTGTCTTCTTTTTGAACCGATTTAATGGAGT
>Ga0136846_1210702_pt1 | contig 17204 bp, 15 predicted proteins | sample HopSoiMetagenom2_FD_96841 | JGI IMG/M metagenome (GOLD analysis project Ga0136846, IMG submission 96841) | Grasslands soil microbial communities from Hopland, California, USA - 2 Assembly 2016 (version 4) | ecosystem: Environmental > Terrestrial > Soil > Grasslands | place: USA: Hopland...
GCGTCGTCGCTTGGGGCGGCGCGCAAGAGCAAACCTGGGCCCAGACCATCGTCGAGCAATCGAACGGCGCTGCCCTTCTCGCTCCGCCCACATCGCTGATCGAGCTCGCCGCACTACTGCAGGGCACGCGGCTTTTCGTCGGCTCCGATACCGGGCCATTGCATATTGCTGCCGCCCTCGGCACGCCCTGCATTGCCCTGTTTGGCGCCTCTTCGGCCGTGACCTGTAGTCCGTATGGCTCAGATCACGTCACGCTCCAAAAAGCGCTCGACGAATCACCCGGCCGCCGGCGGCCCGGCTCCGATAATTGGGCCATGCGGCAGATCACCGTGGAAGCTGTGGCTTCCGCCTGCGATTGCCTTCTGGAAGGCCAAAAATCCAGAAATGCAGCCTAAACCACGCACAAATCTTCCTAGATTGCCCATTTAGGCCAGTTTCTTGCCTTTGGCCGCTGCAGGAATTACTATCAGTGGAATGGCGAAATCGCGTTTCTTGGTGAGAGCCATCACGCTCCGTGTGATGGTTCCCCGCAGCTTCGCGGACGCCACTGACTTTCACTAACCAGCGTTCCCGCCGGCTGCCGTCCTCACCAGGACCACGCCTTGGCGGGAACGTTTCGGATAATTATCCGCATCGTCCCCAAAAGGACCTGCGGTAGTCCATAGAATAAGGGCCAGCAGCGGCCAATCGCCGCCGCCATCACCAGCTCGAGGATTTGAAACATGCGCGGACCACGACTCTTCAGACTGGCAAGCCTCACCGCAGCAATGCTGGCGATGTTGGCGGCTTCGGCATCCGCACAGACCAACTCGACGAACAGCACCAACTCGACCAATAACACCAGCAACAATAATAGCAGCAGCGGCGGCCTGTCGAATGCACCCGCCGGCGTGATCATCAGCACCGAAGGACTTCTGAAGATTCGGCAGGTGAAGGATGCGATGGGCGATCTCAACCGTGCGCGGATCGCCGAAGCGAAGGTTCGCATTGGCGGGGCGATGGCCAAGGGCAGCCCGCTGCGAAAAATCTCGCTGCAGCGCTTGGAGGCCGCCATCGCCGAGTGCGTTGCCGCCAACAAGCCGGCGACCGACGAGATGAGAGCGCTCGCCGGTCTGACGCGGTTGCAATACGTCTTTTATTATCCTGAGACCAAAGACATCGTCATCGCCGGCCCCGCCGAAGGCTTTTTCGCCGATTTTCAAGGCCGCTTGCTCGGCATGAACACGGGCCGCGCCGTCCTCGAGCTGCAAGATCTGGTTGTCGCGCTCCGCTCCTTCCCGCCGGGCGGGAAGCCGGCTCATATGATCTCCGTGTCGATCGACCCGACGCAGGAAGGTCTCGCCAAGATGAACCAATGGATTCGCAGCAATCCGCCCAATCCGGCCAATCCGGCCACGGTTGCTCCGTTCGTTGAAGGTATGAAAGACGCGCAGGGTCTGCACACCGTGACGGTAAACGGTGTTTCGCCGAAGACGCACTTCGCGCTCACGATGGTCGAAGCGGACTACCGGATGAAGCTCATTGGCATCGGCCTGGAGCCGCCGCCGGTGAAGATGGCAACTTATATCGATCGCGCCTCGACGAACGAGACGCTGCAGCGCTGGTATTTTGTACCCAACTACGATTGCGTGCGGGTCGCCGACGACGACATGGCGATGGAGCTAGTCGGCCAAGGCGCCAAGCTCGTCGGCGCGGGCGAAGTGGTCGCTGCAACTGGCGTTCGCGTGGCCGGCGGCGGCCAAAGCAAAGCCAGCTCGCTCTACTGCCAGGCGTTCACTGCCAACTATCCCCAGATTGCCCTTCGCAGCCCCGTTTATGGCCAGCTCAAGAATCTGATCGACCTGGCGGTCGCCGCGGCCTTCATCCAAAAACAGGACTACTACGGCTCGGCAGGCTGGCGCATGGAAACGCTGGGCGACGAGCGACAGTTGCCGGTCGAGATTTTTGAAGCGCCGAAGAAAGTCGAGCCGGCCGCCAACGCCGTGTTCAAAGGCAATCGGCTGATGACTCCGATCGGCGGCGGCGTCGAGATGGAGCCGCTGCGTGCCGTGCAGACAGAAAACCGCCTGAAGGACGACAAGGGCGCGGTCAAGCAAGCCCACGAAAGCGTCAAGCTCGACCACCTTGCTAAAGGGCAATGGTGGTGGGATTAGTGCAGGAGTCAGGAATCGGGGGTCAGGAGTCAGCGGATACTCACCACTCACCCGCTCACCACTCAGTCCCAAGCAAATTCTTGAGTTTTGCCTCCCGCCATGCCAAACTCTTAGCAGCCTCATCCCCCCTCCTCGGCTGCTTAAGTCTTATTGCCATGGCCAAGCGTAAACGGTCGGCCGGAGCGTCCGCGTCGCGCGGCGGCTCCGTTGCCTTGAAAACGGCTCCGCGTAAACGATCGCATGTCAAGCGTCCGTCAATTGATTCCCCAAGTCCTTCTATCTACTCGGTCCACCCGGGCATCGCGATGGTCCAGAAGTGGGTCGCCGAGCTGAACGAAAAAACGGGTCGCACACTCGATCAATGGATCAAGCACATTCAGCACGCCGGTCCGCCCGACGCCAAGGATTGCCGCGATTGGCTGAAGAAGGCGTATAGCCTGGGCACCAACACCGCCGGTTGGCTTGCCGAAAAAGCGTTGGCTGGCCCGCAAAAGCTGGCGGAAGAGACGCCCGAAGGTTATCTGGCTATTGCGCCGAAGTATGTCGAGCAGATGTACGCCGGCCCCAAAGCGAGCCTGAAGGCCATTCACGACGAAATCATCAGGATTGCGCTAGCGCTGGGCGATGACGTGCGGATTTGCCCCTGCAAGACGATCGTGCCCCTTTATCGGCGGCATGTGTTCGCTCAGATCAAGCCCGCAACGCAAAAGCGGATCGACCTCGGCTTTGCGCTGGGCGAGGAACCGTTCACCTCGCGCCTGCACGATACCGGCGGTCTGACAAAAAAGGATCGCATCACGCACAGCGTCGCGCTCAGCTCGTTGACCGATCTCGACCTGCAAGTCAAGCGCTGGCTCAAGCAAGCCTACGAGCGCGACGCCTGAAGTGGGGCAGACATTCTTGTCTGCCGAGTTTCTATATCCGGAGTCTTTCGATGTCGCGGTTTCAATTCGCATCTCTCACGCTCATCGTGATCACCCTCTTGGCCTGGAACCGCGCCACCAGCCAAGCGCCTGCCGCTCAGCCGAAACTTCCCGGCGCGCGGCCCGCGATCGACGCGGCGAACTATGCCACTCTGCAAGCGGCTATCGACGCCCTGCCGCCGACCGGCGGCGTGGTGCGTGTGCCAGCCGGAACGTTCGAGATTACCGAGCCGCTGCGAATTTCGCAGGAAGACGTGCTCGTCGAAGGCAGCGGAACGGCGACGCATATCAAGAATGTCGCTACGGGCGGCCAGCCGGCGATTGAAATCGATAATCCCAAGCGAAAAACCGAGCCGCGGGCGACGCTGTGGCGCATTGAGCTACAAAACCTGCGGATCACAGGAAACGAGAAGAGCGGCCACGGAATTCTGGCTCATCACGTCGATGAAATCTTCCTCCACGGAGTGACGATCAGCTACCACGGCGGCGACGGGATTCATCTCGACCATTGCTACGAAGACCCGCGAATTTGCGATTGCCTGCTGACCTACAACAAAGGCGCCGGCCTGATGCTCGATGTCTGCCACGACATCGTCGTCGTCGGCAATCATTTCGAGGAGAATCTCGACGCCCTCATCTGCAAGGACAGCTTCAATCTCTGCATGACCGGCAACAACCTCGACGATCACATCCGCCATGGCGTCGTGATTGAAAACACGTACGGCTGCGTTGTCAGCGGCAATATGATCGAGGAGTGCAATGGAATCGCCATCATTCTCGATCGCGACTGCTACGGCATCACGCTCTCGTCAAACGTGATCGCCCACGAAGTTGCCGGCGGCATCGACCTTCGCGACGCTCATGGCTGCACAATCAGCGCCAACACCTTCACGATCGTGAAAAAGGACGCCCTGCGAATCGGCCCGGCCAGCAGCCGCATCACCGTGACCGGCAACAATTTCTCGAATAGTTACATCGGCGAGAGCAAGCAGAAGCGGCAGAAAGTTGATAGCGACGCTGCGGGCATTGTGCTCAATGGAACGAGCGACATCGCCATCAGCGGCAACTCGTTTGCCGGGCTGACCACGCCGGCAATGGTTTGGGAAGGCGAATCACAGCGCGTGCTGTTCTTAGGCAACCTGCTGACCGACGTGCCCCCTATGGCCGAGCAGCCCGCGAAGCAGCTTGATGCGGGGCCGCGGAATCTCGCGACTCCTTAGGGTTGGCTCTGCTCACGGTTGTTTGAGGTGGGCACAGCCCACCCTACAGCTATAACTTGAAATCCTCGGTCGCCGCTTGCTTGCCGTAGATCGGCATGTGGCGGTAATAGACTTCCAGGATCATTGTGGCCATCGAGGTGCAATAGACGCGGCCGCCGCGATCGGAGCCGTGATCGCCCTTCATGACCCAGCTTCCTCGCTGATGGCCGGCTTTGTCCTGACTGGCGACCAGCGAGTCGCGCAGGCTGGTATTCCACTTTTCCCACATCTCGTGCCCTTCTGTGCCGGGATCGCCGCAATACTGCCGCATGACCTGCGTCGCGTAATAGTTGTAGTACATGTTGGTCTTCGACGGCCCTGACTTGCTGATGTCCTCGACGCCTTTTTTGAGTGCCGGATTGTCGCGCTTCCAGCCGAGATACATCCGGCACAACAGCCCCACCGCCGTGGTCGCCGCGCCACCGCCAGGTCCGGTATATCCATACTTGGAGCCGCCATCAGCCTGGGCACTATCGAGAAACTTGATCGCGCCCTGGATGGTCTTGGGGTCAACCGCCAAATACGCCATATGGCCGCTTTTGAGCGCCATCAGCTGCCAGCCGACGACCGAGGTATCGCCGGGCTGCCGCGGGACGTATCGCCATCCGCCGCCCACTGGGTCCTGCGCGTACATGATGTGATTGAGCGAGAGTTGAGCTGGATGCATCAGCTTGCGATCGTGCGTCATCGCGTACGCTTCGCACAGCGTAATGGCAGCGAGGCCGTGCGAATACATGCTGCCGCCGGCCTGAGCCAAATCGCCGGCTTGCATGCCGCCTTCGTTGCGGACCCGCATTTGGTTGGTCAGAAAGTACAGGCCTCGCTCTACGACTTGCTTGTACTGTCCCTGCTGGTGCGTTTGTCCCGCGCCGAGGAACGGCAATAGGGCCATGGCGGTCGCGCCAGTGCGGCACTCACTCAATGTGCCTGGGTCAGAGCATCGACCCTGGCACGGCCCCGTCCGGTGATCGAAGTTCCAGCTTCCATCCTGATTCTGATGCTCGACAAACCACTTCAGGGCCATGGCAACCGCGGCTTCGCTCTCGGAGTTGCCGCCTACAGCCGCCACCATTTGCCCGCGCTCGGCGGTACCGCGACCGGAAAGTCCCGAGCCGACCATCGCACCGACCGTTGCCATGAGGTCGCTCTTGGGAGCCGTCTTTTCGCCGAAGTCGCTCAGGTTGATTTGAATCGGCGCGGCATCGACGTCGATCGAGACGCTGGGCATATCGCTGGCGATCACGACATTCTGCAAAACCTGCTGTGCTGCCTCCGTCTGCTCATTGGCAGCCGTTTGATCGAGCGGCACATCGATCGACTCATTCGCCAGCTCGTCTGCCTTATCCGTCTTTTGGACCGACGCGGCGCTGATCTCCAGCGTTTTCTTTTCTGGCGGTGGCGACATGCTCGTCAAAGCGAGCACCAGGAACAGCACAAAATGCACGACGCCGCTGATCAGCGAGCTGGGAACTGCATTGAAGAGCACAAACCGCCCAAACAGATGAGCCTGCTCATCCACCTCCTCTTGCTCCTCCGTCTGCGACTCGGCAGTCGCATCGGCGGGCGTCGCGGCAGCGAGCGCATCGGCCGGTTTCGCGGCTACTGAGTTATTTGGCACTGCGTCCTTAGGCACTGCGTCACCAGGCGCTGGGGCAGAGGCGTCGGTCGTAGCAGCCGGCGCAGAGGCGCTTGCCGAAGGGGTCGTACTCATTCAGCCTCGAACTCCGGTCAACTGTGTTTGCCCCAGCCTTGCTTCCGTCATCCCTCAGAGTAAACCATCCAGTGAGGTTTGCAAGGAAACGGCGCCGGATCGAGCGCGCAGCAATCCGATCATGGCAAGGCTCAGACCGTATGCTCATAACGCGCCTTTTTAAGTTGTGGACTCACGGAAATCCGGCTCAGGCGGCATTTCGCCTTTTGTCCTGTGGGCGGTTGCACGCGGCGTGGCCTCGGCTCCCCAATTGACCGCGTATTTTCGCAGCGATACGATCAACGGCCAGGAAACTCGGCCACGTGGCCGGGTTTTCTTTTGGGCTCACTTTGTGATAATATTCACAAAGTGGGTGTGCAGCTATAAATTCCGCGGTAGCAAGCACTTATGGAAAGCGGCCTGTTGCCGATTCTGCTTTTTGCCGCCGCCTCTTCGGCACTGGCGATTGGCATGCTCGTGGCCGGATCGTTAATCGGCCCCAAGCGCCAGACGGCCGTCAAGCAGATGCCCTATGAAAGCGGCATGGACCCGATCCACGATGCGCACCGCCGCTTCGATGTGCGGTTCAACCTGGTGGCTGTCGCCTTCCTCGTGTTCGATGTCGAATTGCTTTTCCTTTATCCCTGGGCCGTGGCCAGCCGCAATGCCAGCGGCATCGATGCGGCGGTTGCCGCGGCATCGAACGCTGGCATCGGGCTTAGTCGCGGACTGATTTTTGGCGAGGCGATGGTTTTTATCGCGCTCTTAGCGGCCGGGTTTGTCTATGCGTGGCGGCGGGGAGTATTTCAGTGGCGCTAATGCATTCGAATAATCCGGCCCCCCCCGAAAACGTCGTGGTGACGCAACTCGACGCGCTAGCGAACTGGTGTCGCAAGAACAGCCTCTGGCCGCTGCCGTTCGCGACCGCTTGTTGCGGCATCGAGTTCATGGCCACCGGCGCGAGCAAATACGATATTGCCCGTTTCGGCGCTGAGGCGATGCGCTTTAGCCCGCGCCAGGCCGACTTGCTGATTGTCGCCGGCCGCGTCGCCATGAAAATGCTGCCGGTGCTGCAGCGGATCTGGCAGCAGATGCACGAGCCCAAATGGTGCATCTCGATGGGCGCTTGTGCTTCCACCGGCGGCGTGTTCGACAACTACGCCGTCGTGCAAGGCATCGATCGATTCATTCCGGTCGATATCTACATTCCCGGCTGCCCGCCGCGGCCGGAGCAGGTGATCCAAGCGGTGATCGACCTGCAAGACAAGATTCAGCGCGAGGGAACGATTGAAGGGTCGGAATTCGAGGTTGCGTCGCGACAGCAAAAGAAACGGGCCTTGCAAGAGCTGCCGTTGTACGGCCGCAAGACATTTGTTCCTTCCTTAGCCCCATCAGTGCCGACACCTTGAGCCAATGTCAGCCGACAACATGACCGCGATTGACGCCTTGAAAGCTCGCTGTGGCGACATGCCGGTAAGCGAATTCCGCGGCGATAGGCGCGTCGTGGTGGCCAAGGACAAATTGTTGGACGTAATGAGCCTGCTGAAGGGCGAGCGCGGCTTCGATTTGCTCGTCGATGTGACGTGCGTCGATTACTTGAACTATCGCGATGCAACCAGTCGCTTCGGCCTTGTGTATTTGCTTGCGAATACGGCGACCAACGAGCGACTTACGGTGCGCGTCTATCTGGATGAGCCCGATTTAACCGTCGCCTCGATGGTTCCGCTGTGGGCCGGCGCAAATTGGCTGGAGCGCGAGGTATTCGATATGTTCGGGATTCAATTTGACGGACATCCGGATCTGCGCCGAATTCTGATGCCTGAGGAATTCGTCGCCTTTCCTCTCCGCAAGGATTATCCGCTGCAAGGCCGCGGCGAGCGGCACAACTTTCAGCGACTTACGAGGTCCGAAGCGTAATGAAGATTTTGGATTTTGGATTTTGATTTGTTTGGTCATTGGTGCTTGGTCATTGGTCATTTGATTCATGTCGATCGCCGAACCAATTGCCGAATCGTCTGTAGCCCGCGAAAGCGATTACGTCTGGACACTCAACTTCGGCCCGCAGCATCCGGCGACGCACACCACGCTGCGGATCGTCCTCAAGCTCGATGGCGAGCGCGTGATCGATGCCGTGCCGGACATCGGCTACCTGCACAGCGGCTTCGAGAAAACGGGCGAGCACCTTAATTACAACCAGTACGTCACAATCACCGACCGGATGAACTATATCTCGCCGGTCGCCAATGGCGTTGCCTGGCACGCCGCGGTCGAGAAGCTGCTGGACATTGAAATCACGCCGCGCTGCAAGTACCTCCGCACGATCGTCGCCGAGCTGGCCCGCATCAGCGATCATCTGCTCTGCACGGGGGCAATGGGTCTGGATACGGGCGCGTTCACCTTCTTCCTCTACGCGTTTTACCAGCGGGAGGTGATCTACGACATCTTCGAAACGATCTCCGGCCAGCGATTCCATCCCAGCATGACCCGCGTCGGCGGCCTGGCCTACGACTTCACGCCGCTGGTGATCGAGAAAATCCGCACGTTCGTGAAAAACTTTCCGCAGACACTCGACGACATGGAGCGGCTGCTCAATCGCAACCGCATCTTTGTCGATCGCACCAAGGGCGTCGGCCTGCTCAGCAAAGAGCGGGCAACGAACATGAGCGCCACCGGGCCAATCGCCCGCGCCAGCGGCGTGACGCGCGACCTGCGCAAGGACGAGCCCTATCTGGCGTACGCTGATTTCGATTTTCAGGTTTGCTGCTCCAAAGTCGGCGACTGCTTCGCCCGCTACTACGTCCGCATGGCCGAAATGCGCGAGAGCCTCAAAATCGTTGCACAAGCAATCGAAAACATTCCCGCCGGTCCGATCAATGTCGGCATTGATGAGCGGATGACGCTGCCGACCAAGAGCCAGGTCTATCAAACCATCGAAGGCACGATCACGCACTTCGAGCTCGTCATGTGGAACCGCGGCTTCGTCGTCCCCAGCGAAGAAACGTATGCGGCCATCGAGGCTCCCAACGGCGAGCTCGGTTTTTACGTTGTCGGCGACGGCAGCGATGTCGCCTACCGTGCCCGGACTCGCCCGCCGTCGTTCATTCACTTCTCCTTGTTCCCGGAGCTCATTCGAGGACACACGCTGAGTGACGTAGTGGCTGTGCTTGGGAGCCTGAACATCATTGCAGCCGAGCTTGATCGCTAAACTATGCCCGCCGCGAAAGTGTTAACGCCCGAAATGATCGACGCCATTAAGGCGTATTTTCCGCGCTATCCCTCGCGTCAGGCAGTGACGCTCCCGGCTCTGCACATCGTCAACGACAAGCTCCGCTACGTGCCGCGACAGGCCGTCATTGAAATCGCTGAGTTATTAGGACTCGCTCCGGCTCAAGTCCAAGACACGCTCACGTTTTACGGCTACTTCAAGCAAGATCAGCCTCACGGCCGCTGTCGGCTCTGGGTCTGCCGCTCGATTAGCTGTGCCCTGCGCGGCGCGGATGAATTGCTCGATCATTTGAGCCACACGCTGGGAGTTTCGCCGGGCGCCACAACGCCCGACGGCCGGGTGACGCTCGAATACGCCGAATGCCTCGGCGCGTGCGAGCACGCCCCCTGCATGCTGGCCGACAATCTGCTCGTGAAAAGCGTCAGCCCGCAGCAAGCGGATCAGTTTGTTAAAGCGTTGCCATGACCCTGTAGGGTGCGTGAAGTTCGCCAAAGGCGAACGCAACGCACCATGAAAAACCGGTGCGTTCCGCTCCGCTGCACGCACCCTACGAAGATGCCCGAATACCAACCAGTTCTGCTCGCCCAGGTCGGCAAAGCCGAAAGCCATACGCTGCGCGCGTACGAGCAGGCTGGGGGCTATCAAGCGCTAAAAAAATCGCTGAAGGAGAAGACGCCCAAAGAAGTTACCGAGATCGTCAAAGCCAGCGGGCTCCGCGGCCGCGGCGGCGCGGGCTTTCCGACCGGTTTGAAATGGACTTTTCTGCCGCAGAACCATCCCGGACCGATCTACTTTTGCCTCAACGCAGATGAAAGTGAGCCGGGCACGTTCAATAACCGCGTGCTCATGGAAGAAGACCCGCACCAGGTCATCGAAGGCCTGATTCTGAGCTGCTACGCGACGAATGCCACGACGGCCTATTTCTACATGCGGGCCGAATATCCGCTCGCCTGGCAACGGATGCAGCGCGCGGTGGATGAATGCTACGCCGCCGGCTATCTGGGCAAAAACATCCTCGGCAGCCCGTACTCTCTCGATATTTTCTTGCACCGCGGCGCCGGGGCATATATCTGCGGCGAAGAAACGGGCCTCATCGAAAGCCTGGAAGGCAAGCGAGCCTGGCCGCGAATCAAGCCGCCATTTCCGGCCGTCGAAGGCGCGTTTCGCAAGCCGACCGTCGTAAACAATGTCGAGACCGTCGCCTGCGTCCGGCACATCATGGACCGCGGCGCCGATTGGTTCAAATCGATCGGTGTTCCGCCCGATCCGGCCAACCCCCGCGATGCCGGCAGCTACGGGCCGAAGCTCTATTGCATCTCCGGGCACATCAACAAGCCCGGCTGCTACGAGGCGCCGCTCGGCCTGACCGTTACGGAGCTCATCGATCGCTTCGGCGGTGGAGTTTGGAAGAATCGTAAGGCCAAAGCTGCTATTCCCGGCGGCATCAGCATGGGCCTGTTAACCGCCGACGAGTTCCACTGCCCGCTCGATTTCAATGGCCCCGGCAAGTTCGGCTGCCTGGGCCTGGGCACTGCGGCTGTCGTCGTCATGGACGAGCAGACGAGCATGGTCGATTTTCTGCTTAACAGTTGCCGCTTCTTTTCACACGAAAGCTGCGGCCAGTGCACGCCCTGCCGCGAAGGCACCAGCTGGGCCACAAAAATGATGCTCCGCATCAAGGCGGGCCGCGGCCGCCTCAAAGACCTCGACCTGCTGGCCGAAATCGGCGACACGATCGGCATCATGCCCGGCACCACCATCTGCGGTCTGGCCGACGGCGCTGCCTGGCCAATCAAAAACTGCATCAAAAAGTTCCGGCCGGAGCTTGAGGCCCATATCAAACGAACGAATCCCAGCGGCTGGGGCGAAACCAAAGCCGTGCCCGCGATGGAGCTGGTAGGAATTCACTAATGCCAACCGTAATCGTCAACGGAATTGAAGTCGCCATCGGCGAGAAGGAGCGCCTCAACGGCATCCAGGCTGCCGAGCGGGCCGGCGTTGAGATTCCGTCTTACTGCTGGCATCCGGGCCTCTCGGTCGTCGCGAGCTGCCGCATGTGCCTGGTCGAAGCTGGCAAGAAAGATGAGAAGACTGGCAAGATCGCCATGCAGCCGCGGTTAGTGCCTGCCTGTCAAACGCCGGCCACCGACGGCACGATCTTCGTCACCAACAGCGAGAAGGTGAAAAACTCGCGAGCAATGGTCGAGGAGGATTTGCTGCTGCGGCATCCGGTTGATTGCCCCATTTGCGATAAAGCGGGCGAATGCAACCTGCAAGATTTTCACTTTGAATATGGCCAGAAGGAGCGGCGAGCCGACATCAAGCCGTTCACCAGCCGCCGCCGCAGCCTGGGCGACACGGTGACCCTGTTCGTCGATCGCTGCGTGATGTGCAGTCGCTGCGTCCGCTTTACGCGCGAGATCAGCGGTACCAGCGAGCTGATGGTCATCAATCGCGGGGCCCAGGAAGAGATCGACGTCTTCCGCAACGACGCCGGCGAGATTCAGTTTCCACTGGACAACAAGCTCTCAGGCAATGTCGTCGATCTGTGCCCCGTCGGTGCGCTGGGCGACAAAGATTTTCTGTACAAGCAGCGCGTCTGGTTCATGCGCAGTCACGACGGCGTTTGCGCCAACTGCTCCACGGGCTGCTCAATCAAAGTTGAAGAGAATCAGGACCGGATTTATCGCCTCAAGCCGCGCGAAAACCCGCACGTCAACCAATGGTGGATGTGCGACGAAGGCCGCTACGGCTGGAAGCACGTTCACGATTCGCGCCGCGTCACGCAGCTTCGCCGCCGCGAGAAAACCGGCTATGCGCCGCTCGATTGGTCACGTTTTGCGGGCGAGCTGGACCAGAAGCTTCGCCAGACCGGCCGTCTGGCCGCAGTTGTCTCGCCGAACCTGACGGTCGAAGAAGCCTATTTGCTCAGCACGTACATCCGGGAGATCGATTCGGACGCACTGCTCGCGGTTGGCCCGGTTCCCGTCGAGGGGACGGACGAAAAGTTTCCCAATGGCTTCACGATCCACGCAGAGAAATGCCCCAATCGTAAAGGCGTCGAGGCGATCGTCTCGCGGCTCAGCGGCGGACTGTTGAACTGGGACGATTTTCTCGCCCGCGTCGAAAGCGAGCCCGTCGGCGCCGTCTGGCTCACGGGTGGCTACCACCAGCCCTGGAACGACACGGCAATCGCTGAAAAGTTCAGCGGCGTCAAAACGCTGATCGTTCAGGACTGCTTCGCATCGCCGCTGTGGGATCGGGCCGACTATCAAATCCCCGCCGCGACCTTCGCCGAGCGCGAAGGCTCGTACGTCAACGCCAAAGATCGGCTGCAATCGTTCCGCTGGGCCATTCGGCCGCCCGCCGGCGTCCTTACAGAGGGGCAGCTCTACTGGCAACTCCTGAAAAGGCCCGGTCTGTACCGCGCCGCCGAAGTGCTCCAAGCTGTAGCTCGCGAGATTACCTATTTCACCGCCGCCATGGAAGGCGTGCCGGAGCATGGAATCGATTTGAAAGTCAACCAACTCGCCGAACCCACAAAAACTCCAGCCATAGTCGCCTGACCCTTGGCTCCTGAGTCCTGACCCTGTGCTCGAAGCAATAATCAAAATCGGCCTTCTGATCGGCGGCTTAATGACCGCGGCGGCTTACTTCGTGCTGCTGGAGCGGCGGATGGCCGCCTGGACGCAAGACCGCATCGGACCAAACCGCGTCGGCATTCCGCTGACGAACATTCGGCTCTGGGGCCTGGGGCAACCGCTGGCCGACGGGCTCAAGTTCATCTTCAAAGAGGAATACACGCCGGCGCACGTCGATCGACGACTCTACATCCTCGCGCCCTTGGCCATCGTCGCCACGGCGCTCGCGATTTACGCCGTCATTCCCTTCGGCAGCCTCATTCCGCCGTTTCATATCGGCCCGCTGAGGAGCGACCAGCCCATCGAGCTGACCGTCGCGCCGGGTGTCGATGTCGGCCTGATCTTTGTCTTCGCGCTCGCCAGCATTGCCGTTTACGGCGTGATCCTTGGCGGCTGGGCGAGCAACAGCAAATACAGCTTTCTCGGGGGCCTGCGCTCCAGCGCGCAGCTCATCGCCTACGAGCTGCCGATGGGTCTTGGGCTGCTCGGCGTGGTGCTCGCCTCCGGCACGATGAATCTCACGGAAATCATCAAATCGCAAGCCCAGCAAGGCTGGTTTGCTCTCCTGCAGCCGCTCGGCTTCGTGGTCTTCGTCGTCGCCTCATTCGCGGAAGCCGCCCGTCTGCCCTTCGACCTGCCGGAAGCTGAACAAGAGCTGATCGGTGGCTATCACACCGAATACTCGGGCATGAAGCTGATCCTGTACTTAATCGCCGAATTCTTGCACATGATCACCGCCTCGTTCTTGATCGTGATTTTGTTTCTCGGCGGCTGGCACCTGCCGCTGATCACCGGAGATCCCAATGCGGAAACGATTGGCTGGTTCACTGCGATCGCTCGCATCCTGGTGCTGCAAGCGAAAGTTGTCCTCGTGATTCTCTTCTTCATGTGGGTCCGCTGGAGTTGGCCCCGCTTCCGCTACGATCAGCTCATGAACCTCGCCTGGAAGATCATGCTGCCGCTGGGCCTGGTAAACCTCGTTGCGCTGGCGATTTTGTTCGAAGCCCGACAAGTCAACGACCCCGACCGGCTGAGCACCAATTGGGCACTGCTGGTTTTCGCCGGCTCCTGGCTTACGTTTTTCGTCGCCTGGCTCCTCACAGGAATTATCAATCCGCTTGTAGCTGATAACCGGCCGCAAGCCGTGGGCCAGGCTTCCAGCTTGCCATAACAAAAAAATCGGAAGGCCAAGAGCCTGCCCCGCCTATGCACGCCGACGACCCCAACATCACCTGGATCGAAGAGCCAAAACTCGGACTCACCGGGCGGATGTATCTGCCGCTGCTGGCTCAGGGGCTGACCACGACGTTCAAGCACATTTCGCGTTCGCTCCGCGGCGACGTGGTGACCGTTTCATATCCCGACGAAGAGCCAGTAATCGGCAACCCGCTGATTTACCGCGGCGTGCATCGCCTGAACAAAGACGCGGGCGGTCGAGTGAAGTGTGTTGCCTGCTTTCTTTGCGCCACGGCCTGCCCGGCGCACTGCATTGACATCATTGCCGAGGAGAGCCCGTGGCCCGACCGAGAAAAATATCCCCAAAGCTTTACGATTGACGAGCTGCGCTGCATCTACTGCGGCATGTGCGAGGAAGCCTGCCCCGTCGATGCTATCGAGCTGACGAGCCTCTATAACCTCACGGGCCGCAGTCGCGAAGAGATGATCTTCGACAAGGAAAAACTGCTGTCTGTTTTCGACATGACGAAAGACAAAGAGCCGATGCAGTCGCCCGCGATGGGAGGCACGGCCACATGAGCTACCATCGGGTGGCTGTGGGTCGCGAAGCGAACCACGGCTCGTTCCATACGGCGGGAGGCGCCCGCACATGAACGGCTTAGCCAAACTCTATTCCGATCTTCCCGAGCCCTTGCGCAAGGCGCTGGTTTGCCCGACGTTTTGGGCTCTCATGGCCGGCGCGATCGGCCTGTGGCTATTGCTTCCCGCGCGGCACCGCTTCGGAAAGCGTTTTGGCGGCGTGCTTGTCGCACTAGCGGGCGCTTTGTTCGCTTACGACCTGCCGCTTCTGGGCAATTGGCTCGATCAGAGCGTCTATTGGATCTTGGCCCTGATTACGCTCGGAGCGGCCGTAGCGACGATCTCGTCGCAAAGCCCCGTCTATTCCGCGATTTGGTTTGCGACATCGCTCCTCGGCACAGCGGGACTGTTCTTTTACAACGGCGCTCAATTCCTGGGCGTGGCGACGATCGTGGTCTATGCCGGAGCGATCGTCGTGACGTTCTTGTTTGTGATCATGCTCGCTCAGCCGGAGGGCCATTCGCCCTACGATCGGCTCACCTGGGGCGGTCTGCCCAAGATATTAGCCATCGTCACCGCCGGCATGTTTGTAGGTATCTTCATTCACCTGCTGGAACCGCTGAAGCACCAAACTGCCGTCCCCCTCGCGCCCGAAGCAATCGCTCAGGCCCACAACAACCTCACTGCCGACGGTGGCGTCCTGAATCAAAAACACATGGCCACGCTCGGCCGCCATTTGTGGAGCGAACACCTGGTCAGCATCGAGCTGGCCGGCACGCTGCTGCTCGTCGCGCTGGTCGGGGCGGTCGCCATGGCCAGCTTTGGCCGCCCGCGCCTGGGCGACCGAATCGAGGAGGCACTGCGATGAGCGAAATCGCCCTCCTCTACAACAACCTCGCCATCGGCGGCGCGCTCTTCGCGCTGGGACTCATCGGCTTTCTCGTTCGCCGCAACATGATCGTCATGTTCCTCTCCGCCGAAATGATGCTGCAGGGAATCTCGATCAACCTCATCGGCTGGGGCCGCTACCACGGCAGCTCGGGATTGCCCGGGGCGTGGGGTGGCCAGATGCTCGTCATCTTCATCATTACGATCGCCGCCTGCGAAGCCGGAATTGCCATGGTGCTGGTCCTGATGTTGGCTCGCAAGAGCGGCAAGCTCGATTCCGCCGCCTGGCAGGATCTGCGTGAAGAAGGCGTGCCTGCTTTTGTCGATCATCAGGTTCCCGAAGAGCGCACCGAAGATCATGTCTGGCCCCACCTCACGCCCGCCGGCATCGAGCCGCCGCGCGACCCCGAAACCGTCATCCACCGCCCGCGAGTGTAAGTAGTAGGCACACTCCGTGTGCCGTCAAGAATCACAGCCAAATGGACGACACGATCCGCAACTGCCTGATCCTCATCCCGGCCCTGCCACTGGCGGCGGCGGTCCTGGTCGCAGTGCTCGGCCCGCGCGTCCTGCGCAGCTTCAGCCACTGGCCCGTCGTCCTGGCGCTCGCCGGCTCCTTCCTCGCCAGTCTTGTTCTGCTCCGCGAAGTGAGTCAGGAGCAAGCCCGAGTGCGCACGGACGGCTTTGAGCAGATTGTCACCTTCTGGACCTGGGCCAACGTAGGCAACGCCTACGACCTGAAAACCGATCCGCCGATGGCTGAGCCCGGCGACGCCGGCTGGCGCGGCTTCCGGGTCGATGTCACGCTGCGTGCCGACGCCCTCACCGCGATGATGCTGGCGATGGTCACGTTCGTCTCGTCCCTGGTCGCGCTTTACGCCTCAGGCTACATGCACGGCGATCGCGGCTACTGGCGCTTTTTCGCCTACATCGGCCTGTTCGTCTTCTCGATGACGATGCTCGTCTCGGTGAGCAACTTCGTCCTGCTGTTCGTGTTCTGGGAAGCCGTCGGCGTCTGCAGTTACTTGCTCATCGGCTTTTGGTATCAAAAGCCCGAAGCCGCCGCCGCCGGCAAAAAGGCTTTTCTCGTCAACCGGGTCGGCGACTTCGCCTTCACCGTCGCCATGTTCCTCATCTGGTGTACGTACGGCACTCTGAACTATCACGACACGCCAAGAGATGACGCGGCAGCGGCCACTGCTGGTTCGTCCAGCAGTGCTGCCGTTGTGGATGGGCCGATTCTCCGCGGCGTCCTCAGCCCCTCCCGCATCACAGCCAACGACTACGCCACCGGAAAAATGGCCACCGCCATCTGCCTGCTGCTTTTGCTCGGCGCGTGCGGCAAAAGCGCTCAGTTCCCGCTGCACGTCTGGCTCCCCGATGCGATGGAAGGCCCGACGCCCGTCAGCGCTTTGATCCATGCCGCGACGATGGTGACGGCCGGGGTGTATATGGTCGCCCGCTACACGCCTCTCTTCGCCGCCTCGCCCACGGCGCAGCTTGCCGTGGCGTCAATCGGCGGCTTCACCGCAGTATTCGCGGCGATCATCGCCCTGACGCAGTTCGACCTCAAACGCGTCCTCGCCTATTCCACGATCAGCCAGCTTGGTTACATGTTCCTGGCTCTGGGCGCCGGCACGTTCGCCGGCGTGACCAGCGGCATGTACCA
>Ga0136846_1227444_pt1 | contig 17202 bp, 14 predicted proteins | sample HopSoiMetagenom2_FD_96841 | JGI IMG/M metagenome (GOLD analysis project Ga0136846, IMG submission 96841) | Grasslands soil microbial communities from Hopland, California, USA - 2 Assembly 2016 (version 4) | ecosystem: Environmental > Terrestrial > Soil > Grasslands | place: USA: Hopland...
AGCAGCACCGGGACGATCGCGATCATCACGATCGCCATCTTGATCGCCAGGCCGGGCGCCGGAGTCAGGCCGAGCCCGACCCCACTCGCCACACCGCCGGCACCGGTCGGCAGTGGCTGCTGCTGGACGATGTAGGTCCGCAGCACCATCTGCAGCGGCCACTTGTTGTTGTCGTTGATGTAGAGCAGTGCGTTGAAGAACGCGTTCCAGTACCCGACCGCGTAGAACAGCCCGACGACCGCGACCACGGCCTTCGACAGTGGCAGCACGATCCGGCGCAGGATCGCGAACTCGCCCGCGCCGTCGATCCGGGCGCTGTCGATCAGCTCGCTCGGGATCCCCATGAAGAACGAGCGCATCACGATCAGGTTGAACGCCGAGATCGCCGCCGGCAGGATCAGCGACGCGTAGTGGTCGATCAGCCCGAGCGAGTTGACCACCAGATAGCTCGGGATGATGCCCGGCCCGAACAGGAACGTCAGCAGTACGACGAACAGCAGCGGCCGGTGGAACACCGAGCCCGGCCGCGACAGACCGTACGCCGCGAGAACCGTGACCCCGAGGCTGAACGCCGTACCGATCGCGGTGATGACCAGGCTGATGAACAAGGCCCGGGTCACCACACCGCCGGACAGCAGTTGCACGTACGCCGCCACGGTCAGCTCCCGCGGTACGACGACCAGCCCACCGGCCCGGGTCACCGCTTCCGTCGAGGACAGACTCGTCACAACCACGACGTACAGCGGGAACGCGATCGCCAGCGCGATCAGCATCAGCACGACCGGCTTGCCGATCCGGCCGACGACGGTCGGTTCTTCTTCCCAGACAGCCCTTGTCGTCATGATTTCGAATACACCCCCTGCTCGCCCACCAGGTGTGCGAATCGGTTGGCTGCCAGGACGAGGACCAGGCCGACGACTCCCTTGAACAGCCCGGCAGCCGCGCCGTAGCCGAAGTCGCCGACGAGCAGGCCCTGGTAGTAGACGTAGGTGTCGAGCACCTCCGAGGCACCGCCGCCGACGGCGCTGCGTTGCAGGATGAACTGCTCGAATCCGACGGTCAGCGCGTCGCCCAGCCGCAGGATCAGCAGCAGGACGATCACCGGCCGCAGGCCCGGCAGCGTGATGTGCCAGAGCCGGCGCCACCGGTTCGCTCCGTCGGCCGCGGCGGCCTCGTAGAGCCCCGGATTGATGGTCGAGAGTGCGGCGAGGAAGACGATCATCCCCCAGCCGGCGTCCTTCCACACCGATTGCGCGGTCACCAGCAGGATGAACGTGTCCGGCTTCGTCATCAGGTCGACCGCTTGGTGACCGTGCTCGCGCAGGGTCTGCGAGAGAAGGCCGGCCCCGCCGATCATCTGCTGGAACAGCGACACCACCAGCACCCAGGAGAAGAAGTGCGGGAGGTACACCACGCCCTGGATGACATTGCGCAGCTTCGCCGAGAGGACGCTGTTCAGCAGCAGGGCCAGCGCGATCGGGATCGGGAAGAAGAACACCAACTGGACGGCGGTGATCGACAGGGTGTTCGCGACCGCCCGCCAGAATGCCGGCTCGGAGAACATCCGGCTGAAGTTGGCGAACCCGATGAAGTCGCTCCCGCGGATCCCGGCGTACGGCGAGTAGTCCTGGAAGGCGATCACATTTCCCAGCGTCGGGAAGTAGTGGAACACGCCGAGCAGCACCACCACCGGCAGCACCATCACCAGCAACGGCCAGTCCCGCCGCAACCGGTGCCGGAAGCTCATCCCACCCGCGCGACCTCGCTGCCGACCCGGCCGAGCTGCTTCGGGTGGGCGCTGCTGTCTGACCGGAGGCTTAACGACCGTTGTCACTGAGCACCTTCGCGTAGAAGTCGCGGCCCTCGTTGCCGCCGTTGGCCTGCCACTGCTTGACGGCGGTCTTCAGCTCGCTGACCGGTTTGCGGCCGCGGTAGATGTCCTGCAGGGCGTCGTCGAACGGCTGGTTCAGCGCCGCCATCTTCGCCGGCTGCTCCACCCGGATGCCCTCGAACAGGTTCTTCTCCCGCACCTTCGCGGCCGCGTTCTGCCAGGCGCTCATCGACTGGACGTAGCCCGGGTACTCGCTCTCGGTGATCGCCGTCGGACGGCCGCCCAGGAAGATGTACGTCTGCGAGACCTCCTTCTGTCCCAAAGCGGTCAGCTTCGGAGCACCGGACGGCTGCTTCACGTAGTGCTTGCCCTCGACCCCGTAGTTGTAGAGCACGTACTCCTCCGTCCCGAACGGCGCCGACGTGTAGTTCAGAACGCCGAGCAACTCCTTGACGCGCTCCTCGCCGACCCCCTTCTTCACGAAGGTGAAGATTCCGGCCGGGTCACCGCCCCACGTGATCGGCGTACCGCCGTCGTGAGCGAACGGCATCACCGGCTGCGGGTTGAACTTCGGGTTGACCGTCTGTTGCCGCTGCAACGACTCGTGCCAGCCACCCAGCCCGTTCTGCCGGATCAGGAACTTGCCGCCCTCGAACAGCGCGTTCTCGTCCGCGCCGGCGTTCGCGACCACCTCCGGATGCACGTACCCCGACTGGAACAGCCTCCGGACGAACGCCACCGACTCCTCGAACTGCGGCGTCTCGATCTTGTTGACCAGCTTGCCGCTGGAGTCCTTGATCCAGCCGCCCGGGACCCTGAAGGCCCGGTGGATCTCGTCGGCGACCGAGCCGAACGCCCATCGGCCCGCCTTCGCGTCGGTCAGTTGCTTGCCCAGAGCCAGCAGGTCGTCGGCGTTCTTCGGCGGCTCCGCACCGACCTGGTCGAAGATGTCCTTGCGGTACATCATCATCCAGGGGAAGCCTTCGGAGGGGAACGGCACCGCCTTCAGCTGGTTGTTCCAGACGCCGTACGCCCAGGCCCGGGTCGGCAGGTTCGCCAGCATCGGGTACGCCGACACCTTGTCGCCGGCCAGGTACGGCGTGAGGTCCTCGAACAGCTTGTCCGCGGCCTGGCCGAACCGGGTCAGGCTGGAGATGTTCCAGCCCGGGATGCAGAGCAGCTCGGGAACGTTGCCAGCGGCAAGGATCGGCCCCAGCTTGTCACCGTAGTCGTTGCCGTTCAGGATGTTGAAGCGGACCGGCGCCCCGATGCGCTCGTTGTTCGCGTCGTAGTAGGAGTTGTTACCGAGCCCTGGCGGCATCGGGCTCCACAGCGGCGTCATCGCGGACACCTCCTTGCCGCTCGGCACCGCCTTGTCCGGCACCGCCCGCTTCAGCTCGCTCGGGTAGTGCGAGAAGCCGGGCGAGGCGCCGTTCTCGCCAGGCAGGTCCGGCTGTACGGGCTCGTACGCGATGTGCTTCGGCAGGAGTCCGGCCAGCTTGTCCTCGGTCGCGGCCCGGCCGGCCGTCGTACCGGAACTGCCTTTCGAACAACCTGTCAGCGTGACGCCGCCGGCAACCGCGGCGGAGCCGGCACCGAGCAGAGTGATGAACGTCCGGCGGCTGGTCGCGCCGCCCACTGGTCCGGTCACGGTGGATCCCCTAGACTTAGTTGGGCTAGTAGCCAAACAAATTAACGCAGTCGGATCGGCTCGACAAGGTGTAGAACTGAGCCGGGCAACAATGCTCTTCGATGCCGCCGGCTTTTGGCGGACGAGTCGACAGGACGGATCGTTGATCACACAGACCGCGGGCCAGACCGACATCCGGGCCGTCAACCTGGCCGTCGTGCTGGGCCACCTGCGCCGCGAGGCGCCGTGCTCGCGCGCCGCGATCGCCGCCGCCACCGGGCTCAACAAGGCGACCGTCACCAGCATCGTCGGCGATCTGATCGACCGCCGCCTGGTCCGAGAGACCCAGCAGACCCGGAACCAGGTCGGGCGGCCGGCGACCCTGCTCGTGCTCGACGGCTCGGCGTACGCGGCGATCGGACTGGAGCTCAGCGCCCACGGGCTGGCCGCGCTCGCCTACGACACCGCGGGCGACCAGGTGCTTCGCTGGCACCGCACCGGCCCCGGCGCTGACGCCCGTCCAGGTAAGGCGATCGCCGCGCTGGCGGCGCTGGCCCGCCGTGCGATCAGCACGGTGGAGTCGTCCGGCCGGCAGGTGCTGGGCATTACGGTGGGCGTGCCAGGCCTGGTCGACCATGCGGGCGTCGTCGTTCTCGCGGCCGGACTGGACTGGCACGACGTACCTCTCGAGGCCGAGCTCCGGACGGCGCTTCGACGACCGGACATCCCGCTGCACGTCGGCAACGACGCCACGCTCGGGGCGCTCGCCGAGCACACCTACGGCCGGCGGGCGGGATCGGCCGACCTCGTGCACGTGACCGGTGACACCGGCATCGGCGCCGGCATCATCGTCGGCGGACGCCTGGTGCAGGGCAATCTCGGGTACGCCGGTGAGATCGGGCATCTCCGGATGGTCCCGGACGGCCCGGAGTGCGGTTGCGGCCGGAGTGGCTGCCTGGAGGCGTTGGCGAGCTTGCCCGCGATCCTGCGCCGGACCGACACCGATCCGGATCTCGACCCGCACCTCCAGCTCGACACCCTGATCCGTCGCGCCGACAGCGGAGAGCCATCGGTGACCAAGGTGTTGACCGAGGCCGGCAGCCAACTGGGGTACGGCCTGGGCACTCTCGTCAACCTCCTGGATCCGGCCGCGATCATTCTTGGCGGCGGCTACGCCCGGCTTGCTCCGTACCTGCTTCCGGCGCTGACCAGATCGCTCGCCGAGGCGTCTGTGGCTCCCACAGCGGACGGCCGCGTCGTCGAGGCCTCCACCCTCGCCGGCGATGCGGTCTCGCTGGGTGGCGTTGCCCAAGCCTTCGCCACCCTCTCCGCAGGCAAGCTCCCGGCGCCCGCCTGATCGGTGGGCCGACCCAGCGCCGGTCTGGCCCAGCCGACCGCCATGAGCGGCCGCCACACAGACCACCGGCGAACGTTTGCCAGACCGACCGGTGCGAAACCTTGACCTCACTGGGCCGGGATGCGAACCTCAGTGTCACTCCGTCGTGACAGGGCGGATTCATTTGTCCGTAGCGTCGAAGCGCTTCGATTCGCGCTGGTCCGCGACTCAGTCGAAGCGCTTCGACATCCGACCTCATGGAGTCGCCCACGATGAGTACTCCAGCTCCGCCCCCGCCGTTCCGCGACCCGGGCCGTCCGCTGACAGCTCGGCTCGACGATCTGCTCGGCAGGCTCACGCCGAGCGAGAAGCTGGCCCTGCTCCATCAGCATCAAGCGCCCGTGCTCCGCCTGGGACTCGATTCCTTCCGCACTGGCACCGAGGCGCTGCACGGCGTCGCCTGGCTCGGGCCCGCGACCGTCTTCCCGCAGGCGATCGGCCTCGCCGCGACCTGGAACACCGACCTCGTCCGCGCGGTCGGCGCTGCGGTGGGCGCCGAGGTCCGCGCCTTCCATCGAAAGGATCCGGCCGCGGTCGGCCTGAACGTGTGGGCCCCGGTCGTCAATCCGCTGCGCGACCCGCGCTGGGGGCGCAACGAGGAGGGGTACGCCGAGGACTCCTGGCTGACCGGCGTCGTCGCCACTGCGTACGGACGCGGTCTGGCCGGCGAGGATCCGGCGTACCTGACGACCGCTCCGACGCTGAAGCACTTCCTTGCCTACAACAACGAGACCGATCGCTGCACGACGTCGAGCAACCTGCCACCGCGGGTGCTGAGGGAGTACGAGCTCCCGGCGTTCCGGGCTCCGATCGAGGCCGGCGCCGCGGTTGCCGTGATGCCGTCGTACAACCTGGTGAACGGACGGCCCGCCCACCTCAGCCCACTGATCAACGACGAGCTCCGGAGCTGGACGGCGGACGAACTGCTCGTGGTGAGCGACGCCTACGCCCCGGGCAATCTCTACGGCCTCCAGAGCACCCACCCGGACGGACCTACTGCGTACGCCGCGGCGCTGAAGGCCGGTGTCGACAGCTTCACCCAGGACGGCTCGGACTCCGCTCCCACGCTCGATCGGCTCAGTGAAGCCTTGGACCGTGGCTTGATCGCCCAGGCCGACGTCGACGCGGCGGTCCGCCGGGTGCTGGCGATCCGCTTCCGGCTCGGAGAGTTCGATCCGCCGGAGACCGATGCTCGCGACGCATCCGAACTCGACGTGGTGAATTGTCCCGAACACCGTCAGCTGGCCCGTGACGCGGCCCGGCAATCGATCGTCCTGCTCAAGCACGAACTGCAGGTGCTTCCGCTCGCGGCCGAGGCACTTCGCCGCGTCGCTGTCATCGGTCCCTTGGCCGACTCGCTCGCCGAGGACTGGTACGCCGGAACGCTCCCCTACCAGGTCACCGCCCGGGACGGTCTGGTCGAGCGGCTGGGTGCGGACCGGGTCGAGTACTGCGAGGGCATCGACCGGGTCACCTTCCGCGTCGCCGGTACGGACGTCGCGCTCGGCGTCGGCGCGGACGGCACGCTCCACGCCGGCACCATCGGGAACCACAGTTTGTTCGACATCTTCGACTGGGGAGCGAACGCCTGTGCCCTTCGATCGGCAGACACCGGTCGCTACCTGAGTGCCGACGACGCCGGATCACTGGTCGTCGACCAGCCGGGACCCAACGGCTGGGAGGTACGGCAGACGTTCCGGCTCATCAAGGCCGGCGAGAGCAGGTCGATGATCCGCCACTTGCACAGTGGCCAGAACCTCCGCGTCGATCCCAGCGGTGCGGTCGCGCTCGCCGACGAGGGCACGCTCTTCGACGTGGACGTCGAAGTCGACGGAGCCGCACAGGCCGCGGCGGCCGCGGCGCGGGCGGATGTCGCGATCGTTGTCGTAGGCAATCATCCGCTGGTCAACGGCCGGGAGACCGAGGACCGTACCAGTCTGGACCTGCCCGCGGCCCAGGATCGGCTGGTCAAGCAGGTGTACGCGGCGAACGCGCGCACTGTGCTGGTGATGACGAGCAGCTACCCGCTGGCCGTGGGCTGGACGCAGCAGCACGTGCCCGCCATCCTCTGGTCGGCACATGGCGGACAGGAGTACGGCCGTGCGCTGACCGACGTTCTCTTCGGCGATCACGACCCGAACGGTCGACTGACCCAGACCTGGTACCACTCGGCCGCCGACCTGCCGGATCTGCTCGACTACGACATCATCGGAACGGACGCGACGTACCTGTACTACCGCGGCACTCCGCTCTACCCGTTCGGTCATGGACTCAGCTACACGAGTTTCAGCTACTCCGATCTCCGCCTCAGTGCCGCCTCGATGCCGGCCGACGGTGTGGTACGCGTGACGTTCACGCTCACCAACACCGGCAGCCGCCCCGGTTGTGAGGTCGTGCAGCTCTACACCCATCAGCATCGGTCCCGGGTCAAACAGCCGCTGCGACAGTTGCGCGGCTTCGAGCGAGTCACCCTGCGCCCTGGTGCAAGCAGGGAGATCACGCTGACTATCGCGGCCGCGGAACTCGCCTTCTGGGATGTGACGCGGGACCGCAGCTGCGTGGAGGCGGCCCGGCACAGCATCATGGTGGGCCGTTCCTGCACGGACATCCAGCTGGCTGCCACGGTCGACGTGCGGGGTGAGCACATCCCGCCGCGAACTGTGCGGCCACTCGTCGCGACCAGCTTCGACGAGTACTGCGGCATCACTCTGACGACTGCTTCAGCGGAGCGCGGCGACGCGGTCATCGCGGTGGAACCGCAAGCCTGGTTGGCGTTTCACGACGTACTGCTCGACTCTGGCACCGGCTGTCACCTCACGGCTGCCAACCGAGGAGCCGAACTGGCGACGATCGAACTGCGCCTGGACGACCCGCTGCACGGCGAACTGCTCGGTACCGTGCCGGTCCCCCCGACGGCGCAGCTCAGCTCGCTCACGGGTGAGCTCGCGCCGGCGACCGGCGTACACACGCTCTATGCCATTTTCTCCGCGGAGGACGTCATACTCGAGAGCTTGACGGTGTAGCGCTCGCAGGCTCCCTCGAGCACCCGCGACTCCACCTGGCCGGCGCGGTAGGCGAGCTCGATCACCGCTCGCACTCCCGCGTCGGCATCCGGCAGAGTCACAGTCGTCGTCTGCCCCTCGACAGGTTCGAACCAGCGCAGTTCGACACCTTCCGCCCAGTCGTACTCCGCCCGGTCGTCCACCTCGCCCACCGGGATCACGGCACCTTGCCGGACCAGCACCGGCAGGCTGTCGAAGCCGTGAGTCTCCCGCACCCAACGCGGGCCCACCAGCACTTCCCCCGTCAGCAACTGGGTCCACCGGCCCTCGGGCAGGTAGAACGAGACCTCGCCGTCGAAGCTCATCACCGGCGCGACGAGCAGGTCAGGGCCGAGCATGTACTGGCGGTCCAGGTAAGCGGAGCCGGGATCCTCGGGGAACTCCAGGATCATCGGCCGCATCATCGGAATGCCCTCCCGATGCGCCTGGCGGGCAGCCGTCATGAGGTACGGCATCAACGACAGCTTCAGCTTGGTGAACTTCCGCAGGACGTCGACCGCCTCGTCGTCGAACGCCCACGGGACCCGGTACGACGACGAGCCGTGCAACCGGGAGTGCGACGAGAGCAGGCCGAACGGCACCCACCGCTTGAAGATCGCCGGATCCGGGGTGCCCTCGAAGCCACCGATGTCATGGCTCCAGTAACCGAATCCGGACGCGGCCAGCGACAGCCCGCCCCGCAACGACTCGGCCATCGCCTCGAACGTCGACTCGCAGTCGCCACCCCAGTGCACCGGGAACTGCTGACCGCCCACCGTCGCGGAGCGAGCGAACAGCACTGCGTCGCCCTCGCCACGGTTCTCCTGCAGCAAGCCGAAGACGGCCGCGTTGTAGAGCTGGGCGTAGTAGTTGTGCATCCGCTCCGGGTCCGAACCGTCGTACCAGGCGACGTCGGTCGGGATCCGTTCGCCGAAGTCGGTTTTGAAGCAGTCGATGCCGAGGTCCAGGAGCTCCTGCAGCTTCGAGCGGAACCACGCGGTCGCGGCGGGGTTGGTGAAGTCGACGATCGCCATGCCGGCCTGCCACATGTCCCACTGCCAGACGGAACCGTCCGGACGCTTGAGCAGGTACCCGAGGCGGCGTCCCTCCTCGAACAGCACCGAGCGCTGCGCGATGTAGGGGTTGATCCACAAGCTGACCCGGAGCCCGCGGTCCTTGAGTCGCTGGACCATCCCGGCCGGGTCCGGGAACGCAACCGGGTCCCAGACAAAGTCGCACCAGTGGAACTGCCGCATCCAGAAGCAGTCGAAGTGGAAAACGCTCAGCGGCAGATCACGCTCGGCCATGCCGTCGACGAACGCACTCGTCGATTCCTCGGTGTAGTCGGTCGTGAACGACGTCGACAGCCACAAACCCATGGACCACGCCGGGACCAGGGCGGGCCGCCCGATCAGGCCGGTGTAGCGGCGCAGCACATCCTTCGGCGTCGGACCCGCGAACACGTAGTACGTGAGTTCCTGCCCCTCGACGCTGAACTGATTGCGCGAGGTGATCTCCGACGCGACCTCGAACGACACTCTGGCCGGGCTGTCGACAAGTACGCCGTACCCCTTGCTGCTCAGATAGAACGGGACATTCTTGTAGGCCTGCTCGCTCGACGTACCCCCGTCGGCGTTCCAGCTGTCGACGACCTGACCGTTCTTCACCAGCGGTCCGAAGCGCTCCCCCAGGCCGTAGATCGTCTCGCCGACCCCGACCGCCAGCTGCTCGTGCAGGTAGTGCTTGCCGTCCTGGTCCGTGATCAGTCCGATGCTGTCCTTCCCGGAACTGGTCACCGCCCGGCCGTTCTCCTCGAATCGCACGTTCCAGGGGCCGTCGAGGCTGATCACCACACTCAGGTCACCCGAGGTCAGCCGTGCCTCGTCGCTCCCGACTTCGACCTTGACCGGATGATCGTCCTCGGTGTTCAGCTGGAACGACGGGTGCGCGGGCAGGCCACCGAGATGGTGCGCGATCCGGACTCCGATCACGCCGGGCGCCGGCGACGAGAAGGTGACAGTGAACAGGGGCTGGTTGAGGGTGTCACCGCGCCGCTCGATCCGCTTCGCCGGGGCGAACACGGTCAGCTCCCGCTCCCCCGCCGCCACACTCTCCACCTCGGCCGGCCGCAACCGCGTCAGCCCCGGCCGCAGCTGCCAGTACCCGTCGCTGAACTTCATCGGGGCGGCCCTCTTTCTCGAGTTGTCGAAGCGCTTCGACAACGCTAGATCCACCCTTGACGACCGTCAAGCGGACCTCCAGTGCGTCGTTGCCGGTACGGGGCATTGCGCCGTTGACCGTCTGTCGTGCGCAGTGTGGATCGCAGCTGCGACGGTGCCCGGGTCGCCGCCCTGAGCGCCATCGCCCTGAGCACCATCGCCCCGCCTACTCCCCCATGCCGAGCGAACGCCCAGCACTGACCAACCACGCCCGCTCCCAGCAGCTCACGCTCAGGCGACAGCTGGCACGTCACTCGAGCGGAGGTTGATCAGTGACACGGGTCCGCTGAACGGTTTGCACATTGCCGCAATGCAGGCCGACGGCGGGTAGGACTCCTACAGTTGAAAGTTGTGAGCGCATTGTCACCACGAACGTTGCTCGGCCTTCTCGCGACGGTCGTCGGCACGATTGCCTTCGCCCTGCAGGCCGACGCCGCCGACGAGGGTGACGGACTCGCGGCGTTCGATCCGCAACTGACCGCGGATGTCGTGGCACACCGCACGGCCGGAATGAGCAAGCTCGCCCACGCGCTGACCTTCATCGGCAACGTTTCTGTGCTGACGATCCTCACCGTCGTGGTCGCCGTCCTCCTGCGTATCCTGACGCACCGCTGGCGGCCGGCCGTGATTCTGGTGATCGGGATGGCCGGTGCCGCGACGCTCACGTACACGCTCAAGGTGCTGATCAGTCGGCATCGACCGGATGCCAGTATCGTGCTCGGCGCTGTGAACCACGGGTTCTCGTTCCCGTCCGGCCACAGCTTGAGCTCTGCGGTCTTCTTCCTGCTGCTGGCCGGTTTGCTCTGGTACACGGACGTCTCACGAGCCGTGAAGCTCGCCGGTACAGCCGCAGCCATCGTCCTCACCATCGGGATCGGCCTCAGTCGGGTCTACCTCGGCTACCACTGGGCAACCGACGTACTGGCCGGCTGGACGATCGCGCTGACCTGGTTGTGCCTGATCGCGACGACCGTCCATCTGCTCAGGACCCGGCGAGACCGCCGATCCGTCAGCACACCATCCGGCCGGCCCTGAACAGCCGCCGTCTTCGGCGTTACAGCCGCGGTGATTGCGCTTCTGGTCTAGTCCCGCTAGGTTGCTCTCGCACCCGACTCAATTTGGGGTTGTCGGGGCATCTAGGAGGGGCTGGCAAGTGAAGTTGCTCGACAAGACCTGGAAGAAGCTCGCAGCGGCCGGCGTCGTGGCCGCGCTCGGTGTCGGGGGAATCGCGGTCGCCGCGGACGCGGCCGGGGGCACCGGGTGCCGCACGCTGACCTACCCGCTGTGTGCGCGTTCCGTGGCGAAGACGCAGGTCGTGGATCACTCGCTCGACGAGCAGGAGTTCACGCCGGGTGTGGTCGCCAAGCTGAACACCGACAAGGGCGCCGTCAAGGCGTACAGCTTCAAGGCGAAGACCCTGGCCAAGATCGGCGGGTCCTTCAAGACGAACAAGACCAAGCTCGGTGAGTTCACGCTTCCGGCCGGTTCGTTCAAGCTCGACCTGTCCTACTTCGCGGCGCGGACCGTGGCCGGTGCCGCCGGGACGCGTCCGGAGCTCGCGCTTCGCGTGGGCGCGACCGAGACGGCGTTCGGCGAGGACTACGGGACGATTCTCGGCAACGAGATCTCCCCGGCGAAGGACCGCGAGCAGACCGGCTACAACTTCGCGTACGTGACGACCACGAAGGCCACGACGGTCGAGGTCTTCGGGTTCGGCTACAACGACGACGCGTCGTCGGCCGGTTCGGGCGAGATCGACATGGCTGCGGCCGTGGCGGTCACGACCAACTGACAACACCCCGGGCCGATGCCCGGAGCAACCAAAGAACCCCTCCCGGACCACTTCCGGGAGGGGTTCTTCGTGTCTCCGGTGACCACGCTCGTCAGCCGCCAGGTGAAGTCGTCATGGTCACGACGGCAGGGCGACCCGTAGATGGCGTCGTTCTGCCAACTCCTCGTCGCTGACCACGGTCAGAACGGGCGTACCGGGCGGCGCGAACATGGTCACCACCAGTTGCGACTGCGCGTTCGGAAGATTGTTGGCGCCCTGGAGGTGGATCACGTCGCCGCCAGGCTCGAACACGGCGTCACCGACCTTGAGCACCCGGGGCGGCTGTCCCTCCAGCTCGAAGAGGATCTCGCCCTCGGTCACGTAGCCGAAGACCGGCCCGGGATGCCGGTGTGGCGGCGCGCCAGGGTCACCCGGCGGCAGGGTGATCCTGATCGTCCTGGCCTCGGCACCGGCCGCGATCCGCGCCGCGGCCTCCGGAAGTGTCGCGATCACCTCAACGCCAGGGGGTAGTTGTGTCTGCTCAGCGCTCATTTCGCTCCTCCAGAACCTGGGATTCTCAACAGATAAGGACAGGGCGGACTCGACGTCTGTGACAGTTGTGTACGACCAACCTGACCCGGGGCGTGCATCGTTGCTGATGGCAAGCGGTTGTGCATGGCTCGGGGACGTCGGTTGCGTCGGCGTACTGGATGGGAGAGGGTAGGGCCCGGAGCGCCGGGAAGTCTGGTCGGCAGCGCCCGTCCCTGAGTGGGGTGCGGGCTGATCAGCGACCCCGGGAGGCGGTATGGCATCGCGCGCAGCGCTGTCGGCGACGGCGAGCCGTCCCGCGGCGGGCCGGCGGCTTCCATCCGGCGTATCGTGCAGAGGTGCACGCAGAGCAGATGGCCGAGGACTTTCCGGTGGTCAGCCTGGACACGGACGCGCGCGAGGCCGTGGAGTTGCTTGCCGGCCGCCGGTTGCCGGGGCTCATCGTGGTCGACGACCGAGGCCGGCCGCATTCGGTGCTGCCCGCCTCCCAGGTGGTGCGGTTCCTGGTGCCGTCCTACGTCCAGGACGACCCGTCCCTGGCGAGGGTGATCGACGAACCACTGGCCGACCAGGTTGCCAGCAGGCTCGCCGGCGTCGCCGTCCGGAAGCTGCTGCCCAAGGAACCGGTCGAGCTACCGGTCGTCAATCACGACGACACCGTCATCGAGGTCGCCGCGATCATGGCCAGGCTGCGTTGCCCGCTGGTCGCGGTCATGAAGGACCACGAAATCATTGGTGCCGTCACCGCCTCCCGGCTGCTGGAGCTGGTCACCTCAGCGCGGTGATCCCTGCGCGGACGGCGGTCGCATGACCGCCATCGCCCTCGTGGTCTTCTTCGTCGCCTACGTACTGATCGCGACCGAGTGGACCCACAAGTTGCTCGCCGCGCTCGGCGGCGCGGCCGTACTGTTCGCGCTCGGTGTGACGGATCCCGACCACGCGTTCTACTCCCACGAGACCGGAGTCGACTGGAACGTCATCTTCCTGCTGCTCGGCATGATGATCATCGTCGGCGTCTTGCGCCGTACCGGGGTCTTCGAGTACGTCGCCATCTGGGCAGTCAAACGGGCCAAAGGCTCGCCGCTGCGCGTGCTGATCCTGCTCACGCTCATCACCGCGGTCGCGTCGGCATTCCTCGACAACGTGACCACGGTGATCCTGATCGCGCCTGTCACCCTGCTGGTCTGCGACCGGCTCGGCGTCGATCCGGTCCCGTTCCTGATCGCCGAGGTGATGGCCTCCAACATCGGCGGTACGGCGACCCTGATCGGCGATCCACCGAACATCATCATCGCCAGCCGGTCCGGACTGACCTTCAACGACTTCCTGATCCACCTGGCGCCACTGGTCGTGATCGTGCTGGTGGTCTTCATGCTGGTCGTGCCCCGTTTGTTCAAGGGCTCGTTCGACGCCGACCCGGATCGGGTGCAGGACGTCCTCCGGCTGAACGAGCGGGAGGCGATCCAGGACACCCGGCTGCTGATCAAGAGCGGCGTCGTACTGCTCGCGGTGCTCATCGGGTTCGTCGGTCACGCGCTGTTCAATCTCGAGCCGGCGGTCGTGGCGCTGCTCGGGGCCGGGCTGCTGGTGCTGATCTCGAAACTACCGACCAGGGACTACATGGGCAGTGTCGAGTGGCAGACGCTGCTGTTCTTCGCGGGTCTCTTCATCATGGTCGGTGCCCTCGTCAAGACCGGTGTGATCGACACCCTCGCCCGCGCGGTCGGTGACGTGACCAATGGCAGGCCGCTGCTTGCAACCATGCTGATCCTGGTTGTGTCGGCTGTCCTGTCCGGCATCGTGGACAACATCCCGTATGTCGCGACCATGAGTCCGGTCGTACAGGAGCTCACCAAGAACCTGACCGACCCGAGCCACGCGCACGCGCTGTGGTGGGCATTGGCTGCAGGCGCCGACTTCGGCGGCAACGCGACCGCCGTCGGTGCCAGCGCGAACGTCGTCGTGATCGGCATCGCTCTGCGTGCCGGCAGCCCGATCAGCTTCTGGGAGTTCACCCGCAAGGGCGTGATCATCACCGCCATCACCATTCTCATCGCCGCGCCGTACCTGTGGCTGCGGTACTTCGTTCTGTAGTCACGCCGGTCGCCCACTTTTGGATGGCTTGTTGCGGCCCGGCTGGGTACCGGGGCTTGGTCGTCATCTACCTCTGACAGTTCAGCGACCTGCACGACAACGCTGATGAAAGGACACGGAATGGCTGACCAACCAGGCAACCAGACGCCCAACACACCAGACGTCAGCGAAACCGAGCTTCGTGCGGAGACCGTCGGGAACCTCCGGCAAGAGGCCAAGGCTGCCGGGGTCACGGGGACCTCGGGTATGCGCAAGGAGGATCTCGTCCGGGAAGTGGCTCGCCTCCGGAGCGGACGCGGCGCCGACGACGATTCCGCGGCGGACGGCGATTCCCGGGCGGACGGCGATTCCGCTGCGGACGGCGGGGACGCAGGTCCGGACGACGGCAGGCTCCGGACCGGCGACAACACTTCGCGGTCGCTGGAGTACTCACAGGAGGTGACCTCCCCCGACGACGAACCCGAGCGACCGGGACGCAGTCTCGCCACCACCCATCACGAGGTCATCAAACGCTGGGCCGAGGAACGCGGCGGCACACCGGCGACCGTCGACGGCACCGAGCACGGCGACGAGCTCGGCGTTCTGAGGTTCGACTTCGGCGGCGACAACGGCAATCTGCGCACCGTCTCCTGGGAGGAGTGGTTCAGCACCTTCGATTCCCGGCGTCTCAACTTCATCTACCAGGAGCAGACCAGCGACGGAACCCAGAGCAACTTCTTCCGCCTGGAGAATCCCGAACGGGAAGACGCCTGACCGACGGCCATCGGACGACTCGGACAACCCGGTTCGGACGACCGGCGGATTACGCGCCGCGAACGTCTATTCACGCTGCAGGGTCCTGCTGTAACGCCTGACCCTCCTCCGGCACTGACCATCAACAGTCCCGGTTGAGGAGATGCCATGCCCGAGTACGACGACCTCCGCGCTCTGTTCGTCAATTGCACCCTGAAACGGTCACCCGCGGTCAGCAACACCGAGGGCCTGATCGACCTCAGCCGGAAGATCCTGGAGAAGCAGGGCGTCCAGGTCGACGTGATCCGTGCGGTTGACCACGACATCGCGACCGGTGTCTGGCCGGACATGACCGAGCACGGCTGGGCCACGGACGCCTGGCCTGCGATCCAGGAGCAGGTGATGGCGGCCGACATCCTGGTGATCGCCGGACCGATCTGGCTGGGCGACAACAGTTCGGTCACCAAGCAGGTGATCGAACGCCTGTACGGCAACTCGTCGATCCTCAACGCCCACGGGCAGTACGCGTACTACGGGCGGGTCGGCGGCTGCCTCATCACCGGCAACGAGGACGGCGTGGAACATTGCGCGATGAACATCCTCTACTCGTTGCAGCACCTCGGGTACACGATCCCGCCACAGGCCGATGCCGGGTGGATCGGCGATGCCGGACCGGGACCGTCGTACCTGGACGAGGGCTCCGGCGGCCCGGACAACGACTTCACCAACCGGAACACAACATTCCTGACCTGGAACTTGCTGCATCTGGCCAGGATGCTGAAGGACGCCGGCGGAATCCCGGCGTTCGGCAACCAGCGCTCGGAATGGGACGCCGGCTGCCGATTCGACTTCGAGAACCCGGAGTACCGCTGAGGACCCTGCTGTACGGTCGGCACATGGGGGTTCTCCTGCCGACGGACGACGTCCTTGATCGCCGGCCTGCGGGACGGCGACGAGGAGACGTTCGCGTGGCCGTTGACCGGCTGGTCCGGCTCGATGCTGCGGCTGGCCCGGACGTTCGTGTCGACCACGGCGAGCGCCGAAGAGGTTGTCCAGGACACGTGGCTGGCCATTCTGCAGGGCCTCGAGCGGTTCGAGGGCCGGTCGTCACTGCGGACCTGGGTCTACCGGATCCTGGTCAACATCGCCCGCAAGCGAGGTTCCGTGGAGCGACGGGCAGTGCCGTGGGCCAGCCTGGAACAGGACGACGGTCCGAGCGTCGACTGAGGTGACCCCGGGTGGGCACTCCGGTCCGCGGCTTCTCAGCTTCGGGTCTCGAGGATCGTGCGCAGGTTGTCGAGGTCCTTGCGGTTGGCACGGCGCATCGCTGCGGCCATCGCCTTCGCACCCACCTTCGCGAAACCCACCGGCTCGCCGCGATTCCGCAGCGTCATCCGGGTCGCGCCGTCCACCTCGGCCCAGGTGTACGTCGTCTCCATCGGGAACGGTCCTTCGGACATCCGCATCACGAGCCGCTCCCCCGGCACCAGCTCGATGACCTCGTACTCGTACTCCAGGCGCCGGCCGAGGAACCGGGCGACGAAGCTCATCCGGCTGCCGACCTGGATCGGCGGCTCGGTCCGCCACTCAACAGTGTCGATGTTCCGGTACCACTCCGGCGCGTTCGACGGATCAGCGGCGTACGCCGCCACCTCGCCGACCGGCCGCCCGATCGTTGCCTCAGTCAACACATCTACCGGCATTGGCAGCCTCCTCTCGGCTCCGTCAGTATTCCACGAACAATTCTTACCGACACCCGCTGGGATAACGGACCGCTTACCGCGACCAGGAATTCCGTTCACGCCCTGCACAGACGCCTATGGTCAAAGGGTATTGAGCACCTATCGCCTGCGAAAGGAACGTCCATGTCCAGCAAGTTCGCCCGTACCCTGACTCCTGCGCTCGCCGCGGTGGCCGTCGCGTCGCTGCTCGGTCTCAC
>Ga0136846_1228241_pt1 | contig 17201 bp, 19 predicted proteins | sample HopSoiMetagenom2_FD_96841 | JGI IMG/M metagenome (GOLD analysis project Ga0136846, IMG submission 96841) | Grasslands soil microbial communities from Hopland, California, USA - 2 Assembly 2016 (version 4) | ecosystem: Environmental > Terrestrial > Soil > Grasslands | place: USA: Hopland...
CGGCTCTGCTCGCCAGCTCCTGCCAGGTCGGGGCGCCCGGATTTGAACCGGGGACCTCCTGCTCCCAAAGCAGGCGCGATACCAGGCTACGCTACGCCCCGTACGAGACCCCAACATTAGCGGGTGCCCGACCGACGGTCAACTCCCGCACGCAGGCCGCGTTAGCCGATTCTCGCGCTCATGGCAGCACGCGCCGGACGCGCAACGCAGCGAGTAGCGCGTCGAATGCGCGCCCACGGTGGCTCACGAGACGCTTCTGCTCGGTCGTGGCGTCGGCGAGCGTCATGGCGAGCTCGGACGAGCGGAAGTAGGGATCGTACCCGAACCCGTGCGTGCCCGAAGGCGCATCGAGGATCGTCCCCTCCACCGAACCGGTAGTCACGAGCTCACCGCCCTCGCCGTGCCAGGCGGCCGCACACACGAACCGCGCCCGCCGATCCGCCAATCCGACGAGGCTCGACAGGAGCTTCGCATTGTTCGCGGCATCGACCTCCTGCGTTGTGCCCTCCTGTCCGCTCCAGCGCTTGCTCCGGACTCCCGGCGCGCCGCTGAGCGCGTCCACGCACAAGCCGGAATCGTCAGCAACGACGGTGCGCCCGCCGCAGAGGGCGTAGAAATACCGCGCCTTCGCGAGCGCGTTCTCCTCGAACGTCGGATGCGATTCGATCGAGTCCTCGAGGGGTGATTCCGCGATGCCGGCCTCGACGAGGTCGATGACGTGGATTCCGGCGTCGCGAAAGAGAGGACGCAGCTCGCGCAGCTTGCCGGCGCTACGCGTCGCGATGACCCACGGCTGCCCGCTGCTCAGAGGCCGAGCGCGCTCCGCTGGCGCGCATCCAGCTCCACGAGTCCGGCGGTCGCGAGAGCGAGGAGGCTGTCGAGCTGGGCACGATCGAAGGTTCCATTCTCACCCGTTCCCTGCACTTCGACGAACCGCCCCTCGCTGCTCATCACGACGTTCATGTCGACCTCGGCGGAGACGTCTTCGACGTACTCCAGATCCAGGCGAGGCTCACCACGGATGATGCCGACGCTCACACCCGCGACGCGACGCCGCACGGGAGAACGCGTCAACTTCCCCTGCTTCACCATCCAGTCAAAGGCATCGCACACTGCCACGGCGGCCCCGGTGATCGCGGCGGTTCGCGTGCCTCCATCTGCCTGGAGCACGTCGCAGTCGATCTTCAGAGTGAACTCGCCCCACGCGAAGTCGTCGAGCATCGCTCGAACGCTCCGGCCGATGAGACGCTGGATCTCCTGGGTGCGCCCACCAATCTGTCCGCGTTCCCGGGTGGTGCGCGTGCTGGTCGCGCGCGGCAGCATGGCGTACTCGGCGGTCAGCCATCCTTCTCCGCGGCCCCTTCGCCAACCGGGCACGCCGTCCTCCACCGATACGGTGCAGAGGACGCGCGTACGACCGAACGACACCAGGCACGAGCCTTCGGCGTTGGGGGCTGCGTGACGCTCGAGTGAGATGGCGCGAAGTGCGTCGGGCGCGCGCCCGACACGGGTGGGATCAGCCTTCGGAGTTGCCACGGAGACGGGAGATGATGCTGGTGGTGGACTGACCAGGCGTGAGCGGAACGACATGAACGCTACCGCCCCACGAACGTACCTGCGAGGCCCCCACGATGGTTTCCTCACTGTAGTCGCCACCCTTCACCAGCACATCGGGACGCAACTGTATGATTAGCTCGAGGGGTGTGTCCTGCTCGAACACGACCACGCAATCGACCGACTCGAACGCGGCGACGACATAGGCGCGCTCGGCCTCACCGCGCACGGGACGCGTCGGACCCTTGAGGCGACGCACCGAAGCATCGCTGTGGATCGCCACGATGAGGTGATCGCCGGCGCGGCGGGCGCCGGTAATGATGTCCACGTGGCCCGGATGAATCAGGTCGAAGACGCCGTTGGTGAAGACGACACGGCCCGACTGCGCCGCACGCCAGCTCTCCGCATCGGACCAACTCCGAATCTTGCTCGCCGGGTCGCGCGGCAGTGCCGCACCGATCAAAAGATGCCTTCGGCGTGCGGATTGAAGTGCACTTCACGCACGTACAGCGGGAGCTCGATGTGCTCGTAGTACTCGGACTCCATCTCGATGTGGCGTCCGTCGCGCTGCAGCGTGACCTCGCCGGCCGCTTCGGGAAGTCCGAGCGAATCCACCTGCGCCTGCAGGTGGCGGAGGATGACGTCATCGGAGTTGTGTGCCGCGAAGCGCACCTCCTGCCGCATCGCATCCTGATACTTGAAGAAGCGCAGATACGCCTCGCCGATGTTCACGGCGAAGTAGCCGGCTGCGGACATCAACAGCAGGGCGAACAGACAGCCGAGCGACGAGCTTCCCTGTCGGGACCTCACCATTGAGACTGGGCTCCTTCGACGATCTCGTTCACGATGCGTTTGAGAGCCAAGCTGCGGCCGCCGACTTCGTCGCGCTCGGCGTACTCGCCCTCTGCGCTCAGCCCACGCTTCTCCCAAATCATCTTGTTGGTCGTCTGATCGACGATTTGAATGTCCAAAATGATACGGAGGAGCCGGCGGGCGGTCAGCGACTGGGAGGAGTTGGAGCTGTAGGCCACAGGGACATCGGCATCATAGGAACGGATGATCCCTTTGACGACTGCGTCGGCCCGCGACTCGGGAGCGTCCCTGACCCCCAATCGACGCTGAAGCTCCTTGTGCATGATGTCCAGGAGCTCGTGCTGGACCTCTGGGTTCGGTGTCTCGTTATCGAACGGCTGGATGGCCATCGTCCGGACGTGGGACGGGAGGCCACCTCCGGCGAAGCCGTACTTCCAGCAGCCGGCCGCAGCGAGCGCGAGGGCGAGCGCCGCGAGGCTAGAGACGCCAGATCGCAGGATTGAACGCTTGAACAGCATCGGAGCGCTGGATGACGAGGGAGAGGGAGCGGCGAGACTCCTCGCTGCGGTACTGCACCCGGCGATCCGCCGAGCGGTCGACCCATTCCAGGAGCCGCCCGTCGCCAACGCGCTCGAGGCGGGCGAGGGTGTCGCCGCGGAAGGTGACACGCCAGCGGGTGGGGGAGCCAATGTCCGCCCGCAAGATAGTGCCCTCGGCACGCATGGTCGTGTCGCGGTCCGCCGGGAGCTGCAGTCGGCCGAGGGCAGCCCACAGCAATGGACGCGGGGGGATCAGCTTCCGAATCATGTCCGGACCGGGCACCTGGAGCGAATCGCCGATCAGGACGGCCGCGCCGCTGCCGAGCCCACCGCCGAGGAAGAAATCCAGGCGAACGCTATCGGGCGGGGCAACGCGCGCCACTCCCTCACCGCGCGCCGTCATCTCGCCGTCCTTGAGCTCCCACTCGAAGACGATCTTCCGGTTGCCGGAAGGCAGCTCGCCGACGGGCAGCTGGCGTACGGGAGCGATCTCGCCGGGCAATGCCGCCACCTTTGGCGGTCGGCAGCCGGTTCCGGCCAATGCGAGCAGAAGGGCGACGCTAGTGAATCGTGATACTGACAATGCGGTCTCCTTGGACGATGCGATCCAGGACGGCTCCGCCACTCGTGAGCTGCCCGAAGACGGTGTAGCCGCCATCGAGGTGCGGTTGTGGGGAGTGAGTCACGAAGAACTGACTCCCGCCCGTGTTCGGCCCCGACAGTGCCATGCCCAGCGTGCCGCGGTCGTACCGGTGCGGGTTCAGCTCGTCCCGAATGGCATACCCCGGTCCGCCATTTCCGTCCCCGCGCGGATCGCCCGCCTGGGCGACGAAGTTGGGCACGACGCGATGGAAGGTCTGGCCGTCGAAGTATCCGCGGCGCGCGAGCGAGACGAAGTTGTCGACGGTGATCGGCGCCTCGGCCGGGAACAACGCGAGCTCCAGCGTGCCGCGATCCGTGACAATGCGCGCCAATGGAGCGCGATCGTCGAGTGATTCGCGGGCGCGGGCCTCGTACCAGCTCCTCGTCCGCGCCGTCCCGGTGCTGTCCCTCCAGGAAGCGAAGCGGGAGATACTCGCCGCCCTGCTCCGCTCGAGTGGATCGGAGGGACGTTCGATCTGTGCCAGCGCGCGCGTGAGGCTGTCGGGGAGCGGCGTCGAGGGTCGCGCGAGCGCGGAATCGACGACGGTCCAGAACGCGAGCCGCGCATCGAGGTCCCGATCATGGGACGCGACGGCATACGAGGCGAGCGCCGCGGCGAGATCCTCCGCCGTGGCGTTTCGCGCGAGCGCACCGAGTGCGTTTGCGCGCACGACGAAGTCGGGGTCACGCGCGAGCGCGCGCAATTCGGTGCGCGCAGCGCTCGCCACGCTGGCACTCTCGGCGAGCGTGGCGAGGGCGCCCGCTGCGGCGGCGCGCACGCGACCATCCTGGTCTTTCAGCGGGCGCCCGAGGCGCACAATCGCCTCGGCGGCGGGGCCAAGCCCGTCGAGCTCCGCCGCAGCCGCGCGGCGCTGCCAGACCGCATCGTCATGCCATGAGCTCCACAATCCTCTCATCGCGCCGCGATGCAGCGCCGCCTCGGCGAGCGCGCGGCGAAAGGCGAAGGACGTGTCGCCGCGCCACGCCTCGAGAAAGGAGCCATTCACGCTGTCGAGTGCCAGATGCGCGAACGATGCAGCCGTGATGCGGACGTTCGGATCGGGATCCCGAAGTGCGGGCGCGAGCGCGAACCCGTTCCCGGCGCCGTAGCCGGCGAGGACACGCAGCGCAGTGATTCTCACACGCGCACTGGAATCGCGAACGAGCGCACGCAGGCGCTGCTGAGCGTCCTGCCCGAGGGAATCTCCCGTGACTGATCGGGCGAGTCCGCGCGCCGCGTAGTCACGCACGTCGACCGAGGTGGACTGCGTGGCCGCCATCATCGCGCGCGCCGCCGGCGCACTTCGCAGGCGCGCAAGTGTGTAGGCTGCGCGCCAGGCAATTGCGCTGTCCCCGTCGGAGAGCAACGGCACGAGCGGCGCGGCCGACACACCCTTGACTCGCGCAAGCGCGAGAAGCGCGGGACCGCGACGCGCGCCAAGGGAAGCGTCCGTCGCCGCTGCGATGAGCGCGGCGCGACCCGGCGCCCCTACCTCGCCGAGCATCCACGCGGCCGCGCGCGCAATGGCGGGCACGCCGCGAAGCGCTGCCGCAGCCAGCGAAACCGACGCGGTGTCTTTCAGGAGACCGAGCGCGTACAGTGCCGCGGCGGCGACGGAGGCGTTGCCGTCCGCGGCGAGCGCCCGGAGCGCGGTGACGCGCTGACGCGCACCAACGCGACCCACCGTCAGCGCCGCGGCGCGCCGGAGCACCGGATCGGGTGAGGCGAGCGCGGAGTCGAGCGGCGCCAGCTCGAGGCGGCGCGTGTCCTCGATACGAATCAGGTCTGCACGACGTGCAACGCGCGCGTCGGAGGGCGCACTGCCAAGTGATCGGCAGGCCGTCGCGGCGAGCAGCAGTGCACCTATCAGGAGAGTGCTAGAGCGCAGACTCCAGGAGGGTGCGGAAGTCGGCCGGGAGCGCGGTGAGTCGCCCGTTCGGATCGATGGAGATGAGCGCGGTGTGGGCCGTCGCGAGACGGACGCCAGTTTCTGCATGCGAGATCACGTAGTCGAAGGTGACGGCGCGCGACCGGACGCCGGTCAGCGAAGTCTCGATGCGAACGAGATCGTCGAACCGGGCAGGCGCGAGATAGCGCACGCGCGCCTCGGAAACGGCCAGCCCGTAGCCTTCCGCTTCCAGCGCCGCATAGCTCCCGCCCAGCGCGCGCATGTACTCGACGCGGCCGACCTCACACCACACGAGGAAGTTTGCGTAGTACACGACGCCCATACGGTCCGTTTCGGCGTAGCGAACACGCAGCTCCGTCGCGTGTGTCACGGGCATCCGTTCGCGAGCTCTCGAGTGTGCGTCACGTGGCGAAGTGTGCCCGGCCCCGACACGTTTGTAAAGCCGATCGCGGAGATGTAAACTGACTGTGTGCTTTCCCCGCCGGCGTACGTCATCTCCGACATCCATCTCGGCCACGCTTCGGACGCCACCGAGCGGCTGCTGCTGTCGTTTCTTCGCGCGCTGCCGGGCCGTGCCGCGTCGCTCCTGATCAACGGGGACCTGTTCGAGTTCTGGTTCGAGTGGAAGACCGTCGTCCCTCGCGCCGGAGTGCGAGTCCTCGCGGCGCTGATGGACCTGCGCGACGCAGGGGTGCCCGTGACGATGCTGGCCGGCAACCACGATTGCTGGGGAGGCGACGTACTGCGCGAAGCGGGCGTCGACTTCCAATTCGGCCCGTGGACGGGGAGCGTCGGCGGGTGGCATGCGCGGGTCGAGCATGGCGATGGACTTCGCGCGAAGGAGGATCGTGGTTATCGCGCGCTGCGACACGTGCTGCGAAACCGGCTCGCGATCCGCGCGTTTCGCGCGCTGCACCCGGATCTCGCGTCGCGGCTGGCGATGGGAAGCTCCCACGCCAGTCGCACCTACCAGCCGAAGGACCACGGGCGCGGGCTGCGTGCCGTCGCGGAGGCAACGCTCACGGCCGACCCGTCGCTCGACCTCCTCGTGTATGGCCACTCCCACGTCGCTGCACTGGAGCGCATGCCCAGAGGCAACGTGTACGCGAACGCGGGAAGCTGGCTCGACGCACCGACGTTTCTGGTGATCACACCGGAGCGCATCGCGCTGCGGCAGTGGGAAGGATCAGCCGAAGGTGCGGACCTCGACGCGCTCGATCGCCCCACCAAAGAAGCGACGACCTAGCGTCAGGAACTGCTGGGGATCGTCGGATGAGATGAAGCGATACGACGGCTCGCCCTCGGTCGCGGCGAGACCGCTCTCATCGAGCATGCGGCGTGTGTCGGCCGCCGTCTCCTCGGCGCTGTCGATGAGCCGCACGGATCGTCCGATGGTCTCGCCGATCAACTGCTTCAGCAGCGGATAGTGCGTGCAGCCGAGCACCAGTGTGTCGATCCTGTCTTCGACGAGCGGGCGCAGGTACTCCTCGGCGATGAGGTACGCCGCTTCGTGGTTGGTCCACCCTTCCTCGACCAGGGGAACGAAGAGCGGGCACGCGAGGGCGGTGACCTGCGCGTCGGGTGCCTCGGCGCGGATCGCCCGGACGTATGCCTGCGAGCGAATCGTTCCGGCGGTTCCGATGACACCGATGTGGCCGGACTTCGTCGCACGCACGGCGGCGCGTGCACCCGGTTCGACGACGCCGATCACCGGCACATCGAGCTCCTCGCGCAGCGTCGGCAGCGCATGCGCCGTGGCCGTATTGCACGCGACCACGATGGCCTTCACGCCCTGCTCGAGCAGGAACCCGCTGATCTCGCGGCTGTAGCGCCGCACTGTCTCGGGAGACTTCGGCCCATAGGGCACGCGGGCCGTGTCGCCGAAATACACCAGGCTCTCCGACGGCAGCTGACGCATGATCGCGTGCGCGACGGTGAGGCCGCCGAGTCCCGAGTCGAAGACGCCGATGGGGGCGGCGCTCCTCGCCGTGGACACCGGTGCGTCAGCGACCGGAGCCGCGAGCGTCGCGTCGCTCACCATCGGAACTTCGCGGCGACGACCGTCCCCGCGGGACGGCGCTCGACCGAAACCTGGGTGGGCAGGTCCCACAGATGCGCCGCGACATACCCATCCGCCGCGGCGAAGAGGTGATTCGCGATGATGAATGCGATCCAGTCCTCGACGTGGCTGCGACGCACGTCGACGAGACGCTGCGTGTAGCCGGAGACCGCCGTAAGGGGGGTGCCGGTCGGACTGACTCCAATCGTGATGACCGAGTCGGTCTGGAAGCGCCGCGCTTCGCGCAGGTCGGCCGCAGACTCGCGCAGCATGGCGATCGCGATCGATTCGGTGAGGACAAACAGCGCACCCGCGGTCGGGCGGTTCAGCACGGCCTGCGAGTAGCCCGGCACGACGAGCGAGTAGAGGAAGGCGCGCCGCGGCGAGAGAGGCGGCTGCGGCAGCGGCTTTCGCGCCGAGTCGGGCGCCTGTGAGCGGGGCCGGCGTGCGGTATCCGGCGGCGTGCGACTCACGCCGACCTTCGCACTGTCGACCTGCTGGGCGGAGGCAGCGCGGCCAGGCACGAGCGCGCACGCGAGCGCGGCGAGCGCGCCGAGGCGGCGCAATCCGACAACGCGAGGAAGACTGAACGAAGAAAGTCGCACGAGACTGGGCTGCAGGTGGCGGGAGTGCATGGGAATCGAACCCACCAGACCCGACATGGTCAGGTCACAGTCGTTTTGAAGACGACGGAAGCCACCAGGCCCCATCCACTCCCAGTGATCACCGCAGAACGATGCGATAGCGGCCGGGCGCCTCGACGGCACCGATCTCGACGCTGCCGGGGACGGCGGAAAGATACTCCGCGAGCGCGGCGGGCGGCACGGCCACCAGCAGCCCTCCCGAAGTCTGTGGATCGAGGGCGAGGGCGCGGTCGGCGGGGGCGGCGTCACTCCAATCGACGAGGTCGACCAGATACGCCTCGTTGCGATCCGCACCACCCGTGCGCGTGCCCGAGGACCAGAGCGCACGGGCCGAGGGAAGCTCGGGCAACGTCGCGCCGTCGATCCAGAGCATGACGTCGCTGGCGCGCGCGATGTGCGATGCGTGACCGAGGAGGCCGAAACCGGTCACGTCGGTAGCGCACTTCACGCCAAGGCGTACGGCTGCCCGGCTGGCGAGGGCGTTGAGCGACGACATGCTCTCGTGGAGCACCGCGAGCGCGTCGTCCCCCAGCTGCTCGTTCTTCGCGGCGGTCGACAGCAGTCCGGTGCCGAGCGGTTTCGTGAGCACGAGGCGGTCTCCGGGCTGCGCGGCGGCATTGGTGAGCAGCCGGTCGGGACGCGCCTCTCCGGTGACGCTGAGCCCGAACTTGAGTTCCTCGTCGATGATCGAGTGCCCGCCGATCAGCACCGCCCCCGCCTCGCGCACCTTGTCCTGGCCGCCACGCAGGATCTCGGTCAGTACGGAATTCGGCAGCTTGCCGGCGGGAAATCCGACGATCGCGAGCGCCGTGAGCGGCTCGCCGCCCATGGCGAAGACATCCGACAGTGCATTCGCGGCGGCGACCTGGCCGAAGATGTAGGGATCGTCGACGATCGGCGCGAAGAAGTCGACCGTCTGGATCAGCGCGAGATCGTCGCGCACGACGAAGACCCCCGCGTCGTCGAAGGTCTCTCGCCCCACGACGACTCGGCGGTCGGCGTGCACCGGCACGCCGCTCAACGCCTCGGCCAGGTCACCCGGACCCAGTTTGGCGGCTCAACCAGCGCAGCGTGCGAAGCTCGTGAGGCGAAAGAGCTCGGCGCGCGTCCTGTTGGTCGACATCGTCCGAAAGGGTGAGAGATAACCCGCGCTACTGCGCGGAATGGATCGCGGCGATCAGGTCGATCTCGACCAGAACACCGCGGGGAAGGGCGGAAACCTGCACGGTCGAGCGCGCGGGCCGCGCGTCGCCCATCACACGCGCGTAGACCTCGTTCATCCGGGGAAAGTCGCGCATATCGGTGAGGAACACCGTCGTCTTCACGACATCGGTCCAGGCGGCGCCGGCGGCATCGACCACTGCGGCAAGGTTGCGGAACACCTGCTCCGTCTGCACGACGATGTCCCCCTCGACGATCTGTCCCGACACAGGATCGAGCGGGATCTGACCGGCGGTGAAGAGGAGCCCGTTGGCGATCACCGCCTGCGAGTACGGCCCGATGGCCGCGGGTGCCCTGTCCGTGTGCAGCGACTTGATCGGCACGTCACCTCTCCATGGTGGTGGATGCACTGAACCCTGCGCTCCGTCGGGCGGAGTCTATCGCGCGAACGGCGCTACGCCAACCGGAAGAGGCGCCGCGCATTGGCCGCCGTGAGCGCGCCGAGCGCGGCACCGTCGACGCCGCGTGCGGCGGCCACGCGTGCCGCGGTGAAGGGCACCCACGCCGGCTCGTTGCGCTTGCCACGGTGCGGGACGGGCGCGAGATACGGTGCATCCGACTCCACGAGCAGCCGATCGTCCGGCACGAGCCGCAGCAGTGCATCGTCCGTCCACTTCTTGAAGGTGACGATCCCGCTGAACGAGACGTACCAGCCGGCTGACAACGCATCCTCGGCAAGCCCTGCACTCCCGGTATAGCAGTGGAGCACGCCGACGACGCCGGCACGCCCCGCGTCCACCACCATGTCGCGCGTGTCGGCTTCCGCTTCACGCGTGTGAACGACGACCGGTCGCCGCAGCTCGCCGGCGAGCGACAGCTGCGCGGCGAAGGCGGCGCGCTGCTGATCCGGCGGCGAGTGATCATAGTGAAAGTCGAGGCCGCACTCGCCGATCGCGACGGCGCCGAGCGCGATCTCTTCCCTGATGCCTGCCAGCGCGCGCGCTGGGTCGAAGCCGGCGGCGTCGTGCGGATGCACGCCGGCCGTGTGATAGCAGAAGCCGGGATGCGCCTCGGCGAGGGCCCGGGCCCGCCGCGCGGCCTCGAGCGATTCACCGATGCACACGAGTGCCGACGCACCCGTTTGTCGGGCCCGCTCGACGATCGACTCGCGATCGGCGTCGAACGCCTGATCGGCGAGATGGACGTGGCTATCGATGAATTCCATCACGGAAGCACGAACCGCCGCGAAGCGCGGCGGTTCGAGATGACAGTGGGTGTGCTGCGCGGGTCAGCGCGCACCGACCGGGGTGCGCGGCGACGTCGGACGCGGTGGTGCCGACTTGGCGCTGCTCGGACTGGAGCCCGCCTTCCCTCCCGCATTGCGCGGCCAGCGACGCTCGATCCAGAGCAGCACCGGGCCGGCGATATAGATCGAGCTGAAGGTACCGGTCACGATACCGAACAGCATGATCCACGAGAAGGGACGAATCACCTCGCCCGCGAAGAGGAGCAGCGAGAGCGTCGCCGCCGCCACGGTCACGTGGGTGAGGATGGAGCGCGGAAGCGTCTCGTTGATCGAGCGGTTCAGCACATCGTAGAGCGGCTCCGGTCTCGCCTTCTTCAGGTTCTCACGCACGCGATCGAAGATGATGATCGTGTCGTTGAGCGAGTAGCCGATGACGGTCAACAGCGCGGCGACGACGGTGAGGGAGACCTCGAGACGCATGATGGCGAGGAATGCCAGCGTGCTGAGAAGGTCGTGCGCCGTGGCGATGACCGCCGCCACGCCGAAGCGCCACTCGAAGCGGAAGGCCAGGTAGAGCAGCGTGATGCCGAGCGAGATGACGATGGCGATCATCGCATTTCGACTGAGCTCGTCACCGACACGCGGGCCGACGATCTCCGTGCGCGCGATGTGCACGCTGCTCTTGCCGTACTTCTGCTCGAGCGCCGTCTGGATTTCCGTGGCGGTGTTCTCGACCTTGCCACCGGTGGTCTGGTGACCCGCCGCGCGGATCGTATACGACGTGTCGCTGCCGAACTGCTGGATCTCGGCGCCTCGGAAGCCGGCCGCGTCGATGGTGTTGCGCAGCTCACCGACGTCGGGCTTTTTCGCGAACTCGGCCTGCACGAGCGTACCACCGGTGAACTCGATGCTGCGGTTCAGGCCGTGGTGCACGCCGAGAAAGATGAGCCCCGTGGCGATGAAAGCGACGGTGACGCCGATGGCGATGCGCCACGGCTTGATGAAATCGTACCTGGTGTCGTGAAGGATGCGCAGCATGGCGGCCCCTAGATGCTCAGCGTCTGGGCGCCGCGCGTGCGGTTGAGCCACAGAAGGAAGAAGGTGCGAACGACGAAGATCGAGGTGACCATCGAGGCGACGATACCCGCGATGAGCGTCACGGCGAAGCCCTTCACGGGACCCGTCCCGAACTGGTACAACACCATGGCGGTGAGGATCGTCGAGACGTTCGAGTCAATGATGGCGCTCATGGCGTGACGGAAGCCCTCGTCGATGGCGGTACGCACGGTCTTGCCACGATCGAGCTCTTCACGAATACGCTCGAAGATCAGCACGTTGGCGTCGACCGCGATGCCGATCGAGAGCACGAATCCCGCCAGCCCTGGCAACGTGAGCACGGCATCGAACCCGGCGAGCACGGCCAGCGTATAGAGCACGTACAGCGCCAGACCGCCCACCGCGAGCATGCCCGAGAAGCGGTAGTAGCCCAACATGATCACGACGACGAGCACGATGGCGATCGCGCCGGCCGTGAGCGCCTTGTTGATCGAATCCTGGCCGAGGCTCGGACCGATGTTGCGCACTTCGGCGACGCGCAGCTGCACCGGCAACGCGCCCGCCTGCAGCACGAGCGCGAGATCCTGCGCCGCCTGCAGATCCTTGCCGCCCATCGTGATCTGACCGCGCGTACCGATCGCGCTGTTGATGACCGGCGGGGCGCCCATCACGACCTGGTCGAGCACGATCGCCATGTAGTCGTGCACATGCTTCGCCGTCTCGCGCTGGAAGCGGCGTCCGCCTTCCTGGTTCAACGTGAACTCGACGATCGTTCCCTCGAGCGGGCTCTGGTTCGGCTTGGCAGCGGTGAGATACTCACCGGTGATGATGGGCCGCTCATCGACGAGATAGAGCGACCGATACACCTTGTTGCCGATGACCGTCGAGTCGCTGCCGAAGCGGACGACCTTGCCCGGCGGCAACGCGGCGACTGCAGCCGGTGATTCGAAGAACAACTTCAGCGCGTCGTAGTTGCCGCGCTCGAAGAGGAACTGGCCAGGCATCTGCCCGCCGAGGATCAGCTTGGAGATGGGACCGCCGGCGCCGAGCGTGGCGCTGTCGGCCTTCGCGCTGTCCTTCTTCGCGCTGTCCGACTTTGCCGGCGTTGCGCCCTTCTTGGCGGTGTCGGTGCCCGTCGTGAGCAGGCCACCCAGCGGTGCGGTCGCACTCGGCGACGTTTGCGTCGCGCCGGCGGCGGAGGCTACCGCGCCGCCGAAACCCTTGTCCCGCGCGACCTGATCGAGGCGCGGCAGAGCCTTCTCGAACGCGCCCGTCTTGTCGGTGATCTGGAACTCGAGGAAGGCCTGGTCCTGCGCGATCTTGATCGCGCGCTCGCGGTTGTCGATACCGGGAATGTCGACGAGGATGCGGTCATTGCCGGACTTCTGGATGACCGTCTCCGAGACACCGAGGCCCTCGATGCGCGTGCGCACGACCTTCAGTGCGCGATCGATCGCTTCGGACTTGTTCGCGACGACGCCCTTGGAGTCATCCACCTCGAGCGCGAGGTGCATCCCACCCTGCAGATCCAGGCCCTTCCGCAGCGGCACACGGTAGGTGGTGGTGTCGAAGAAGGTGCCGTCGGCGCGGCGCTGGCGGACCTTGACGTTCCGTGGATACAGCGCCCACACGGAACCGAGGACGAGCGCGCCGATGAGGGCGAGACGCCACTTCAGGTTGGACATGCGACTACGAGGTGGAAGGAGGTACGTGCGTGGAGCCATTGAAGTTACCCGACTCGGCCGATGCCGTCAACGCGCGTCGAGCGGCGTCGGCGTCGAGTCGGAGCTGTGCGACGAGCGCGTCGGGTCCGGGAAAGCGCATGGTGTCGCGAAGACGTGCGACGAACGCAACGTCCACGCGATCACCATAGAAATCTCCGCCGACATCGAAGAGATGCACCTCGATGTGACGGCGCTCGTCACCGAACGTCGGACGCCCGCCGAGGTTCATCATACCATCGAATCGCCCGCGCGATCCCTCGACCCGAACGGCGTACACGCCATCGGGCGGAAGCAGCTTCCGCGAATCGGGGACGGCGACGTTGAGCGTCGGAAATCCGAGCAGCCGACCACGTGCGTCGCCGGCGACGACCGTTCCACCGACCGAGTACGGGCGTCCCAGCAGGGCACGCGCTCGCTCGAGCTCGCCCGCGGCGAGGGCACGCCGCACGAGCGTGCTGCTCACCGGCTCTCCTCCCGACGTGAGCACGGGGGCCACGGCGTCCACCTCGAAGCCGCGCGACGCACCGAGCGTGCGGAGCAGCGTGATGTCACCTTCTCGCCCGCGCCCGAAGCCATGATCGTGTCCAATGAGGAGCTCGGCCATCCGAAAGCGGCCCAGCAGAATGGCATCCACGAATTCGGCGGCGGGTAGCTGCGCCAGAGCGGGGGTGAACGGAACGATCGCCACCCAGTCGAGCGCCGTCCTGGTGAGAAGAGCCAGCTTCTCGTCGCGCGTCGTCAGCAGGCCGGGTGCGGCGGCCGGGTTGATGATCTCCAGCGGATGCGGCTCGAAGGTCACCAGCAGGGTGGCGCGACGGGAGGCGCGTGCGTGCGCAACGAGCCGGGAGACGACGTCGCGGTGGCCGCAGTGCACCCCATCGAAGGTGCCGACGGTGACCACGGTGGCCTGGACATCGGCGGGAAGCTCCGTCTCTCCACCCGACCCAACGATGCGCACGCTCACCCGACCTTGTGCATGACGACACGCGGCTGCCAGCTCGCGCCGACGCCCTCGGCGAATGCGAGCAGTGCACCACTGCGCTCGTCGACGAGCGCCGCATGCGCCCCGACGTCCGTCCGCGGGACAGCGATGCCGCGCAACAGACGCTCGGCGTCCTCGGCGCCGACGCGGACGTGCGGGATCGACGGCAGCGCCTCGAGCGCGGGGCGCAGGCTCGCACGTCCGGCGCGCAGTGTCTCAACGTCGACCGCGTCCTGGACATGGAACGGCCCGCTGCGGATCCGTCGGAGCGCCGTGAGATGCGCGGCGCTGCCCGTGAGGCGGCCGAGGTCACGCGCGAGCGCGCGGATGTAGGTACCGCTCCCGCAGGAGATCACGGCGCGCAACGAATCGCCGTCGCGCACGACGTCCCGCCAGCCGAAGACCTCCACGCGCACCGGCGCAAGCTCGAGCGCCACGCCCGCGCGCGCCGCCTGGTACGCGCGGCGGCCGGCCACGCGCTTGGCGGAGTACGCGGGAGGCACCTGCTCGAGTGCGCCGGTAAGCTGGACGATCGCGTCGGCAATCGCGGTATCGCTCGGCGGAGACGCTTCGGCGACCACGGCGCCCAGCAGGTCGTCCGTGTCGGTCTCGCGGCCGAGCGCGATGGTCGCTTCGTACTCCTTGGGCACGCCGTCGAGGTGCGGGAGCAGCCGCGTCGCGCGGCCGAGGAGCAGCACGAGCAGGCCCGTGGCGAACGGGTCGAGCGTGCCCGCGTGGCCGATGCGCGACTCGCCGAACGCGCGACGCGCGGCGAGCACGACGTCGTGCGACGTCATCCCTGCCGGCTTGTCGACCAGCAACAACCCGTCAGTCGTCTCGCCCCTCATCCTGTGCCGGCGCGGGTGCATCGGCCGCCTGGTCGGGAAGATCGCGGCGCACCTGCGCGAGCAGCTGCTCGATGTGTGCGGCGTGCGCGATGCTCTCGTCGTTGCGGAACTCGATCTCGGGAGCGGCACGGAGCCGCAGGGCACGACCGATACGACCGCGCAGATGCGCCGCGACGCCGTTGAGCCCCTCGAACGTCGAAGCACGCTGCGACTCGGAGCCGAGGACGCTCACGAAGACCTTCGCATGTCGCAGGTCGCGCGTCACCTCGACGCCCGTCACGGTGACGAGGCCAAGGATGCGGGGATCCTTGATGTCGTTGGCGAGAAAGGTGGCGATCTCCTCTCGCATCGCAGCGGCGACGCGATCGGAGCGATGATGGTCAGGAGACACGGGTCACCAGGATCGGAGGAGGCGACGCGCCGGGCACCCGAGGTGCCCGGCCGAACACGAGCCGCTCTCAGCTCTGCGGCGCCGACTCGAGCGTCCGCGCGACTTCTTCCGTGCGGTAGCACTCGATGCGATCGCCCACCTTGATGTCGTTGAAGTTCTCGATGCCGATACCGCACTCGAATCCTTCGCGGACCTCGCGAACGTCGTCCTTGAAGCGGCGCAGCGAGGCGATCGTACCTTCGAACACCTCGACCGCGTCGCGGATGACGCGAACGCGGCCATCGCGGCGGATGATCCCCGAGCGAACGGCACAGCCTGCGATGAGGCCGATCTTCGGCACCTTGAAGGTCTCGAGGACCTCCGCCTCGCCGAGGATGACCTCGCGCTCTTCCGGACGCAGCATCCCTTCGAGGGCCGCGCGGACATCGGCGACGGCTTCGTAGATGATGCGGTACAGCTTGATGTCGACGTTCTCCCGCTCGGCGGCGGCGCGTGCGTTGTTGTCGGGCCGGACGTGGAAGCCGATGATGATCGCGCCCGACGCGCGCGCGAGGAGGATGTCGCTCTCCGTGATCGCGCCGACGCCGCGGTGGACCACCTCGACCTTGACCTCGCTCGTCCCGAGCTGACTGAGCGCATCGGCGAGTGCTTCCGCCGGGCCGCCCTGATCCGCCTTGATGAGGATCCGCAGCGCACGGACATCGCCGGACGCCGACTGCGCCATGAAATCCTCGAGCGTGACGCCACGCGTCGAGCGACGGCTCTTCGCCTCGCGGTCGAGCCGCTCACGGCGCTGGGCCACCTCGCGCGCCGCGGTCGCGTCCTCGACGACCAGCATCTGATCGCCTGCCATCGGCACGCCGGCCATGCCGAGCACCTGCACCGGGATCGCCGGTCCGGCGGACTTCACCGTCTTGCCACGCTCGTCGAGCATGGCGCGGACGCGGCCCGAGAACATGCCGACGATGAAATCGTCGCCGACCTTCAACGTGCCGCTCTGGACGAGCACTGTCGCGACGGGACCCTTCCCCGGATCGAGCTGCGCTTCGATCACCGTACCGGTCGCGCGCTTGTCCGGGTTCGACTTGAGGTCAAGCAGCTCCGCCTGGAGCAGCACCTGATCGAGCAGCTCGCCGATGTTGGTGCCCTTCTTGGCGGAGATCTCCGTGCTGAGCACCGTGCCGCCGAACTCCTCGAGCACGACACCGTGCTGGAGGAGGTCCTGCTTCACGCGCATCGCATTGGCCTGCGGCAGATCGATCTTGTTGATCGCGACGATCATCGGCACGCCGGCGTTCTTGGCGTGCGAGATCGCCTCGATCGTCTGCGGCATGACGGCGTCGTCGGCCGCCACGACGAGGATGACCTCGTCGGTGACCTGCGCACCGCGCGCGCGCATGGCGGTGAACGCCTCGTGGCCCGGCGTGTCGAGGAAGGTGATCATCTTCCCGCTCGGCAGCTCGACGTGATACGCGCCGATGTGCTGGGTGATACCGCCGGCGTCGCCCGCGACCACGTTCGCCTTGCGGATGTAGTCGAGCAGCGACGTCTTGCCGTGGTCGACGTGACCCATGATGGTGACGACCGGTGGACGCGGCTGCAGGTCCTCCGGCTCGTCGGCGACCGCGCTGC
>Ga0136846_1223518_pt1 | contig 17200 bp, 13 predicted proteins | sample HopSoiMetagenom2_FD_96841 | JGI IMG/M metagenome (GOLD analysis project Ga0136846, IMG submission 96841) | Grasslands soil microbial communities from Hopland, California, USA - 2 Assembly 2016 (version 4) | ecosystem: Environmental > Terrestrial > Soil > Grasslands | place: USA: Hopland...
CTCGACGATCTACCAGGATCGCAACCAGTACCGCGTGGTGATGGAGGCGGCGCCGCAGTGGTGGCAGAGCCCGCAGACGCTGGAGCAGATCTTCGTGCTCTCGCCCTCGCGGGGCCAGGTGCCCCTGTCGCAGATCGCGCGCTACGAGCCGACGCTGGCGCCGCTGTCGGTGAACCACCAGGGCCAGTTCGCCGCCGCCACCATCTCCTTCAACCTGTCCGAGGGCGTGTCGCTGTCGCAGGCTTCGGAGATCATTCGCGACACCATGGCGCGGATCGGCATGCCGACGACGGTGTACGCATCGTTCGAGGGCACGGCCAAGCTCTTCCAGCAGGGCCTGGACAACCAGCCGTGGCTCATCCTCGCCGCGCTCCTCACCGTGTACATCGTGCTGGGGATCCTCTACGAGAGCGTCGTGCACCCGATCACGATCCTCTCGACGTTGCCTTCCGCAGGACTGGGAGCGCTGCTCGCGCTTCGGCTCTTCAACACCGAGTTCACGCTCATCGCGCTGATCGGGGTGATCCTGCTCATCGGCATCGTGAAGAAGAACGCGATCATGATGATCGACTTCGCCCTCGAGCGGGAGCGCGAGGGGCACCGCGACACCCGCACGGCGATCCGCGACGCGGCGCTGCTGCGCTTCCGGCCGATCATGATGACCACGTTGGCGGCGATGCTCGGCGCCATCCCGCTCGCGCTCGGCAGCGGCGACGGCGCGGAGCTGCGGCGCCCGCTCGGCATCGCGATCGTGGGCGGCCTGCTCGTGAGCCAGCTGCTCACCCTCTACACCACGCCCGTGATCTACCTCTACCTCGACCGCTTCCGCCTCTGGTCCCGCCGGCAGTTCGGCAAGGGCGAGGAGTCCGCGGTGGCCGCGTTGAGTTAAGGCGTTGGAACACGGATGAACACGGATAACCGCGGATGAACACGGATAAAAGCTTCATGGGATCTGGTCGCCTGCGGAGCCATGGCACGAATCTCACACGAGGGTTATCCGCGTTCATCCGAGTTGATCCGTGTTCATCCGTGTTCCAAAGGTTTACCCTCGCGCTGGGCACAGTCGCGGCACTCGCAGGCTGCGCGGTAGGCCCGAACTACGAGAAGCCGGAGATCGCGCAGCCCCAGAAATACAAGGAATTCGGCGACTGGCTGGTCGCGAACCCGAACGACGCCGCGCCGAAGGGCGAGTGGTGGAAGGTGTTCCGCGACCCCGTGCTGGACGAGCTCATGCGGTTGGTCGAGGTGGACAACCAGAACCTGAGCGCGGCCGAAGCGAGGTACGGCGCGGCGCGCGCCCAGGTGGCCGCCGCCCGCGCGGGATTGTTCCCCACCATCGGCCTCACCGGCGGGGCGAACCGCGCCAAGTCCTCCGGCGACGTGAACGCGAGCGCCACGCGCTACACCGTGGCGCTCGAAGCGCAATGGGAGATCGACCTGTGGGGCCGCGTGCGGCGGCAGGTCGAGGCGGGCAGCGCGGGCGCGGAGGCGAGCGCAGCGGACCTGGAGAACCTGCGGCTCTCGATCCAGGCCGAGCTCGCCACGAGCTACTTCCAGCTCCGCGTGACCGACACGGCCATGGACGTCCTGCAGCAGCTCATCGTCGCGTTCCGCCGCTCGCTCGACATCGCCCACAACCGTTACAACGCCGGCGTGGCCGCGAAAGTCGACGTGGTGCAGGCCGAGGCGCAGGTGCGCAGCATGGAGGCGCAGCTCATCGACACGCGGGCTTCGCGGGCGCAGCTCGAGAACGCCATCGGCCTCCTCGCGGGCAGGCCTGCTTCGTCCTTCTCGCTCGGCAAGCTGCCGCAATACGATCCCCACATGCCGGATGTGCCGCCCGGCTTGCCTTCGACGCTCACCCAGCGCCGACCCGACATCGCCGCCGCCGAGCGCCGCGTGGCGCAGGCCAACGCCGAGGTCGGTGTCGCGCAGGCCGCCTACTTTCCGTCGCTGAGCCTCACGGGAAGCACCGGGTTCGCGAGCTCGTCGCTGTCGAACCTCTTCTCCGTCTCCAACCGCGTCTGGTCGCTGGGCCTGGGCCTCGCCGAGACGCTCCTCGACTTCGGTGCGCGCGGGGCCCAGGTCGACATCACGCGCGCGCAGTACGACGAATCGGTCGCCAACTATCGCCAGGCGGTGCTCACGGCGCTGCAGGAGGTGGAGACCAACCTCGCCGCGGTGCACTGGCTCACCGAGGAAGTGAAGGTGCAGGAGGACGCCACGCGGCTCGCGCGCGAGAGCGTGCAGCTCACGCTCAACCAGTACAAGGCGGGGATCGTGAGCTACGTCAACGTGGTGCAGGTCCAGTCCACGCAGCTCTCGGAAGAGCGCTCGCGGCTGCAGCTGCTCGGCCGCCGGCTCGCCGCCGAGGTTGCGCTCATCAAGGCACTGGGAGGCGATTGGTCGCCCGCGACCTAGAGCAAGTGGCGCTGGGGCTGGCTGAAATGGACCATCTTCGCCGGACCCACCAGGGCCATGAATTGCTTCGCGGTCATGTGGACGAGGTGCTCGTGGTCCCCGGCCTCGAAGAACACGTCCGGCTGCGCTTCGAGGCTGTCGTCGAGAAGTGTGCGCACGCCATACGCGGGGCCCAGTGGTGGAATGGCACCGGGCTTGCAGTCGGGGAACACTCCCTGGAGCTCGCCTTCGTCGGCGAGCCGCAGCCGGCGATGCATTTCGGTGCTGAGGTGGCCCAGGTGCACGCTGCGGGTGGAGGGCAGCACCGCGAGCACCATGCCGTCGTCGTCTTCGAGCAGCACGGCTTTCACCAGGCGCTCGCCGGGCACGTCGGCCGCATCGGCGGTCTCGATGCTGAAGCGCGAACGGGGATGGGCGACGAGGTCGTACCGCGCATCGTGCCGCGACAGGTAATCTTCGACCAGGGGCGCCATTGCCATATACCGTTGGATTCATGAAACCACCGGCAAGTTCATGACCGTCGACACGTCACTGGACCGTTACCGCGAATGGATCGGTCGCATCGAGGAGCGCGAAGATCGGGTCGCGCCGGCGCCCCTGGTTTCGCTCGCCGCGTTGCTCGACCGCGACGACGCAGCGCCGCGCGAAGGCGATGCCGCGCCGCCGCTCGCCCATTGGCTGTATTTCCTTCCGGCGTATCGCCAGTCGCAGGCGGGGCCCGACGGGCATGCCGCTCGCGGAGAATTCCTCCCGCCCGTTCCCCTGCCGCGCCGCATGTGGGCGGGCAGCCGCCTCGAGTTCGTGAAGCCGCTGCGCGTGGGCAGCCGCGTGCGGCGCGTCTCGCGCATCGAGGACGTGGTTCCCAAGCAGGGCCGCAGCGGCGCGCTGGTGTTCGTCACCGTGAGGCACGAGGTGAGCGACGAGGCGGGCGTGGTCCTCTCCGACGAGCACGACATCGTCTACCGGGGCGAGGCGGCGGGACCCCCGCCGGCGACGCCCGCACCGGCGGGCGCCGCATGGCAGCGCGAAATTCACCCGGATCCGCTGCTTCTCTTCCGCTACTCCGCGATCACTTTCAACGGACACCGCATCCATTACGACCAACCGTACGCCACGCGCGTCGAGGGTTATCCCGGGCTCGTCGTGCACGGACCGCTCATCGCGACGCTCCTCGTGGACCTGCTGCGCCGCAACCGGCCGGACGCGGAGCTGCGCACCTTCACCTTCCGCGCGCTGCGGCCGCTCTTCGACACGGCGAACTTTCTTACCTGCGGCTTGCCCGACGGGGCGAAGCGCTCGTCGCGCCTGTGGACCCGGGATGGCGAAGGGGCCATGACGATGGACGCGACGGCGACATGGTGAATGGATCCCGGCCTTCGCCGGGTTGACGACAATGCTCATCAACTGCGCGGCATACCAGCACGGCAAACGGATCGGCGATATCACGCCGGACCAGATCAGCGATTACGTGAAGCGCCCGGAGTGCTTCGTGTGGGTCGCGATCCGCGATCCCCAGCCCGACGAGATCCACGCGATGCAGGCGGAGTTCGGCCTGCACCCGCTCGCGGTCGAGGACGCCCTGAGCGGCCACCAGCGCCCCAAGATCGAGGAATACGACGATTCGATCTTCGCCGTGCTGCACGTGCCGCTGGTGAAGGGCGACCAGATCGAGGTGGGCGAGCTGGACCTCTTCGTCGGCCCGAACTACGTGCTATCCGTGCGCCACCGCTTCGAGCCCGGCTTCCAGGCGGTGCGCGACCGCGCCGAGCACGAGCCGCACCTGCTGGAGCGCGGATCGGGCTACGTCCTCTACGCGCTGATGGACAACGTCGTGGATCGCTACTTCCCGGTGGTGGACGCCCTGGAGGTCGAGCTCGAGCAGATCGAGGAGCGCATCTTCAGCGAGGACTCCCCGAAGCGCAACATCCAGCACCTCTACGACCTCAAGCACAAGCTCATGACGATGCGGCACATCGTCGAGCCGCTCCTCGAGATGACCCACAAGCTCCATGGCGGCCGCGTGCCGCAGATCTGCGTGGGCGTGCAGGAATATTTCCGCGACATCTACGACCACCTCACGCGCGTGAGCCTGCAGCTCGACGGCCTGCGCGACATGGTGATCACCGCGATGTCGGTGAACCTCTCGATGATCACGCTGCACGAGGGCGAGGTCACCAAGAAGCTCGCGGCCTACGCGGCGCTGGTGGCGGTGCCGACGATGATCGCGGGAATCTACGGCATGAACTTCGAGCACATGCCGGAGCTGCACTGGGCCTACGGCTACCCGTTGGCGGTCGCGCTGATGGTGGCGATCGACGTGGTGGTGTGGCGCAGGCTGCGCCGCATCGGCTGGCTGTAGGCCGCTACGCCGCGCGCTCGGTCGCCGATTCCTCGAGCAGCCACTTGCGGAATCCCGCTACGGTGCCCACGTCTTCGCTGCCCTCGGGCGTGACGAGGTAGTAGGAATAGCTCGCGGGCGCGGTGATGTCGAACGGCACCACCAGGCGGCCCGCCTCGATCTCGGGGCGCACCAGCGGCTTCATGGCGAGCGCGACACCCATACCCTCCAGCGCCGCCTCGAACGACAGCGACGCATCGCTGAAATGCGGCCCTCGCGTCGCGTCCACGTCGGCCCCCGCGACACCCACCGCGCGCAGCCAGTCGCCCCAGCTCGGCCGCGCGCCTTCCTCGGTCACCGTGTCGTCATGCAGCAGCGTGTGGAAGCGCAGGTCCTCGGGCTTTCGAAGCGGGTGCGCGCCCGTGAGCAGCGCCGGGCTGCACACGGGCACATAGACCGCCGAGAACACCTCGTCCACGTGGGCGCCGGGGTAGCGCCCGTCGCCGAAGCGCACCATCGCCATCGGCGTATCGTCGCGCGCATCGGCGATGGGAACGACCGCGCTGTCGCCGCGTCCGTCGATCATCGCGGGCCGGCTCGCCACGTGCAGCTCTACCGACGGATTGGCCTGCGTGAAGCGCGCAAGGCGCGGCACCAGCCAGCGCGCCGCGAAGTTGGGCGGCGCGATCACCGTGAGCGCCGGGGCGTCCTCGCGGGCACGCACGCGGTCGATCGCCTCGGCAAGGGCGGCGAGGCCTTCCTGCACCTTGGGCAACAAAGAGCGCGCTTCCGCGGTGAGCTCGAGCGCGCGCGTGAGGCGCCGGAAGAGCGCCACGCCGAGGTAGTCCTCGAGCTGCTTGACCTGGTGGCTCACCGCCCCCGCCGTGACGTGCAGTTCCCGGGCTGCCAACTTGAAGCTCAGGTGCCGCGCGGCGGCCTCGAAAGCGCGCAGGGCGTTCAGGGGTGCGGCGCGATGAGTTCCCTTGTTCATGACCCAATTTTCCTGCGGTGTCGCCGCAGAACATATCTGTTGTTGCAGTGCAACATGATACCTATATTTGGTCCATGGCACCGGTTACACAGGGTCCATGAATCCACAAAGGAGACAGCCGACATGAACTTCAAGACCGAATATCCCGATTTCGCTTCGATCGAGGAACACGTCCGCGCAGCCCGCGTCGAGCGCAGCGTGGCCATCGCCACGTGGCTCTCCAATCTCGTGGTCGCCAGCGGCCGGGGATTGAAGCGCCTCCTCGCCGCGGCCAACTCCGGGCTCGCCCAGGAACGCGATCGCCGCGCCATCGAGGCGGACGCGTTCCTGAAGAGGTCGGTCCCGAAATATTGACTCGAACCGCGCGCCCCAAGGCGGGCCCGGCCCCGCCACGGCACTTTCCGCGGGCTGGGTTTCTCGGGTTTCCACGAACTGCACTACCTCGAGTGGGGCCGCCGCAATGCGCGGCGCACCATCGTCTGTTGCCACGGCTATAGCGGCAACGCGCGCGATTTCGACTACCTCGCCCGTGAGCTCGCCGCGGAGGCCCGGGTCATCTGCATCGACGTGGCAGGCCGGGGCGAGAGCCAGTGGCTTGCGAACCCGCTCGGCTACCACTTCGGCCAGTTCCTCGCCGACATCCATTCCCTCATCGCGCACCTGGGCCTGAAGGAGGTCGAATGGGTGGGCACGTCCATGGGGGGCTTGCTCGGCATGATGCTCGCGTCCGAGCCGGCCTCGCCGGTGAAGCGCCTCGTCATGAACGACGTGGGAGCCTTCCTGCCGATGGAAGCGCTCCAGGCGATCGCGCGCAACCTGGAGGCGCCGGACAGGTTCGAATCGCTGGACGCGGTCGAGGCGCACGTGCGGCGCACCCACCGCGAATGGGGCGAGCTCACCACCGAGCAGTGGCGGCATTTCGCGGTACACGGCTCGCGCCGCACGGAAGACGGCCGGTACCGGCTGCACTACGACCCCGAGATCGCCCGCGTGGCGCGCCCGATGCCGCTCACGCCGGGCCTCTTCTTCTGGGACGCGTGGTATCGCGTGAGCTGCCCGGTGCTGCTGCTTCGCGGCGAGGACTCGCGCGTTTTCCCCGAAGCGGTCGCCGAAACGATGCTCGACGTGAAGCCCGCCGCGACGCTGGTAGAGTTCGCCGGTTGCGGCCACGTGCCGGCGCTGATGTCGCCGGGGCAGATCGGCGTGGTGCAGAACTTTCTTCGCGGGTTGCCATCGCAGAACCATGTCCAAAGCGTCGGTCCTTATCCTGCCCGGGCTGCTTGAGGACGCCGACGCCTTCCAGCCGTGGGCGATCGGCCTCGCAGACGTGGCGACCCTCGTCGTCGCGGACCTGACCCGCGCGGACACCATCGCGGGCTTGGCGAAGGAGGCGCTGCGCCAGGCGCCGTCTGAGAAATTCCTGCTGGCCGGCCACTCGATGGGCGGCTACGTCGCCCTCGAGGTCATGCGCCAGGCGCCCCAGCGAGTGACGGCGCTCGCGCTCCTCAACACGCACGCGCGACCGGATTCGCCCGAATCCACCGAGAACCGCCGCCGCCTGATGGCGCTCGCCGACCGCGACTTCCCGGCGGTGGCCACGGCGCTGTTGCCCAAGCTCATGACGGCGCGGCACCTGGAGGATCCGGTGCTCACGGGCATGATCGGCTCCATGGCGCTCGGGGTCGGCAAGGAAGCGTTCAAGCGCCAGCAAGAAGCCATCATCGGGCGCATCGACAGCCGGCCTCACCTGAAGGACATCGGCTGCCGCACCATGGTCGTCGCCGCGCGGCACGACCAGCTCATGCCGGTGGAGATCCTGCAGGAGCTGGCCGACGGCATACCCGGCGCGCGGCTGGAGATCGTCGAGGACTCCGGGCACATGGCCTCCATCGAGCAACCGGAACGCGTGCTCGCCCTCATGCGCGCCTGGGTGTCGGGTGAAAACGCTTTGGCCCAGCCCTTGTCGAACGTGGGTCTCATACCCGGAGCCCCCTCATGAACCTGCACCTGTCCATCGGGCCGATCATCGCCCTCATCGCCGGCATCCTCATCCTCGTGATGCCGCGGCTGCTGAACTACATCGTCGCCTTCTACCTCATCGCCATCGGCGTGATCGGCCTGCTGGGCACCGTGAAGTTCTGAACCGGGGTCGGGTAGCATGTCGCGATGACACTGCCCGTCCTCTCCCTCCTCGAAACGCGAGTGCTCGGCGTCCTGGTCGAGAAGCAACACACCGTCCCCGACAGCTATCCGCTCACCCTCAACGCCCTGGTTTCCGGCGCGAACCAGAAGACCGCGCGCGACCCCGTGATCGAGGCGAGCGAGGCCGAGGTGCAGGCCGCGCTCGACCACCTGAAGTCCCTGTCGCTCGTCGTGGAATCGAGCGGCGGGCGCGTGATGCGCTACGCGCAGAACGCGGGCAAGGCGCTGGGGCTCCCGCCGCAATCGATCGCGCTCCTCGCGGTGCTCTTCCTGCGCGGGCCGCAGACCGCGGGCGAGCTGCGCATCAACAGCGAGCGCCTGCACAAGTTCGGCGACATCCTCGCGGTGGAGGCTTTCCTCAACGAGCTCGCCGAGAAGCCCTGGGTGCGGGAGCTGCCGAGGCAGCCCGGCGCACGCGAAACGCGCTGGACGCACCTGCTGTCGGGCGAACCCGCGCCGGGCCTGGATTCCGGTTCCGCGCCGCAAGGAATGTCGCAGGCCGCCGGTGGGGAAGCGCTCGGCGCGAGCGAGCTCGCGACGATGCGCGCGAACCTCGACCAGCTGCAGCGGGAAGTTGCCGAGCTCAAGGCGACGGTCGTGCGCCTGTGCAAGGAGCTGGGGACCTCTGCCTAGGGCTTGATGCGCACCGGCAGGGGCACATTGCAAACACCGATGTGGCCGACCGGCTCCTTGAACCACGGTTCCTTGCGATTCGCACGCGACGCGATCCACGCCTTGAAGGTGGCGCTGTCGGTGCGCAGCGCCTCGAGCGCCGGGCGTTCCGATGCGGGCACGTCGGCTGCGAGCCGCATCGAGCGGACCGGGATGTAGTCGCCGGCCCTTTCATAGAAGCCCATCGCGCCCTGCCCCCGGGGCATCACCGACATGAGCTCGATGCCGCGCACGACGCGCCCCACGAGGGTGATGTTCCGGTCGAGGTTGCGCGGCGACTGGCCGATCACCGCGTAGAGCTCCGTGCCGTTGCCGGAGTCCGCGTCGTTGTCGCGCCCCACGCCCACCGAGCCGTAGCAGTGCACGAGCCATGTCTCGCCGCGCTTCGGATCGTGCGCCGCCGCGAAGCCGCCGGAGAAACCGACCTCCGGCGCATATGAGTCGGGATCGGCAAGCTTCGTGAAGACCACGTTGGGATCGACCTTGCGGAAGAACTCGGGCTTCACCTTGACCGACGCCATCGCCTTCGCACGCTCGTCGGTCTCCGGCCGCGCCCACTGCACCACGTAGTTGTCCTGCACGCGGATCACGAAGCTGCCGTCGAAATACTTGTCGCGCACGAGCTTGCGCACCTGCGCCACGTTCTCCGGCGCGAAGGCCGGCGCGAGCTCGATCACCACGCGGCCGCCCGGCAGCTCGACGTAAACGGTGTTCTCGGGATCGAGGGCGCGCCAGTCCGCGCCAGGCGAATCCTTGAGCAGGTCCTGCGCGTGGGTGGCGAGCGCGACGCACGTCGCCAGCAAACCGAGCCACCTCAGGGCCATTCGCGCCATCCTTTCAGCAACGGAAAATAAAGTCCACGCCGGCTGCCGGGCTTGTCGAGGGCCTGCGCGTAGCGCTCGAGCTGGTCGTGATAGCGCTTGCGTTCCTCGTCGAGGAATCCCTCGACGTCCGCGCCCTCGTGCCCGCTCGTCTTGTAGTCGACGATCCAGGTACGGCCGTCGGCGTCCTCGAAGCAACGGTCGATCACGAGGCGCCGGCGCACGCCGTCGGACCACGTGGAGAGGCGATATTCGTTTCGCGCCGACTGCTGCGGTCCCAGGAGCCAGCGCCCGCGCGGGTCCTCCAGCGCCTGCGCGAGCGCGAGCGCCGCGCGCTCCACGGCGCGGTCGAGCTCGGAGTCGGCCACGCCACGCGCGGCGAGCTCGCGGCGCAGCAGCGCACGCTCCTTGTCGATGCGCCCCCGCGTCCAGCCGCGCGCCTCGTCCTCGGCGATGCGCTGCAGCCGGCGATGGACCACGCTGCCGATGCGCCGTGCGGTGTCTCCCACCCAGGAGAACTCCAGCCCGTCCACGACGCGCGCTTCCTGCACCGGTCGCGAGGCAACCCCCGGCGGCACTTCGAAATGCAGGCTCGCGACGTCGAGGCGCCGCAACGCGCCTTGCGAAGCCGCGGGCACCCCCGGCAGTCCATTCGCCACGGGCGCTCCGGCCAGGGTGGCGAATTCCTCGCACACCACGGGCCAGAGCTTCTGCAGCAGAGAGCCCTTCGGCGGATCCTGCGGCGTGCCGTGGTCGTCCAGCTTCGCGCAGCCGAGAAGGTGCAGCTCGCGCCGTGCGCGGGTGGCCGCCACGTACAGCAGCCGCGCGTTCTCGTGGTCGGCCTTCTGGCGCTCGACCTCGCGCATGTAGCCGTACACGGCGTCGTCTTCCGCGCCGGTGGCATTGATGGGCGCGAGCAGCAGCGCGCCGCCCGGCGTCTCCATCCACATGAACAGGCGCCGGTCGTCGCGCCCGGTGCCGGCGTCGAGCCCGGGAACGATGACCACGTCGAACTCGAGCCCCTTGGCTTTGTGGATCGTCATCACCTGCAGGCGCTCCGGAGCCTCGAGGTCGGGCAGCGCGAAGAGCTTCTCGATCGACGCCTCGAACCCTGCCATGTCATCGAGCGCGCCGCCGCGCTCGGACTCCTCGAGGTGATCGAGGTAGATGTCCGCGTCGTCCAGCTCCACGTCGCGCTCGACGCAGGCCGGCCCTCCCAGCGCGAGCCACGCGCTTTCGACGCTCGCGCGCAGGCTCGAGCGACGGCGATTCGCCAGCGCCGGCTCGAGCACGCCGCGCAGCCGCGCCACGCGCGCGCGGCCATCGGCCGAGAGCGCGCCAATGCGTGCAGCATCGCCCGTGGCCGCCCAGACCGTCATGTCGTCGCCGGTGCCGCAAAGCGCAGTCAGGTCGGCGAGCGTGAGGCCGCACCACGGCGCACGCAGCGTAGCGAGCCACGCCGTGCGGTCCGCGAGATGGGACAGCGCGCGTGTCAGCGCGAGCAGGTCCTGGACCACCGGACGATCGCCGAGCGGCTCGATCTCGATCGCGCGGAACGCGAGATGCGCCGCACGAAGGCGCGGAATGACCTCCCGCAAATGGCTGCGGTTGCGCACCAGGATGGCGACGTGCGCCTCGCCCGCGGCCGCGACGATGCTCGCGACTTGCTGACCCAGCGCGGCGCCGTCCCCATCGCGGAACGGATGCACGTGCACCGCCTTGCCTTGGTGCCCATGCACCGGCTGCGAGGGCGAGTACGCGACCGCGCCACTCGCCACGTCGCCGTCGGCCGGCATGATGCGCGTGAAGCTCGTGTTGACCCAATCGACGATGCCCGCCTGGGAGCGGAAGTTCGCCGACAGCGTGAGGGGCTCGAGCGCGAGGTCGCCGATGCCCTCGTTCCACGCGCGGATGAAGAGCGCGACCTCGGCTTCCCGGAAGCGATAGATGGACTGCATCGGGTCGCCCACGAGGAAGAGCGTGCGGCCGTCGTCCGGCTGCCAGCCCGAGGTGAGCCGCTCGAGCAGCTCGAATTGCGAGTGCGACGTATCCTGGAATTCGTCCACGAGGACATGGCGGATGCGGTAGTCGAGCGCGAGCAGCAGGTCGGTGGGCTCGCCCTCGGGGCCGAGGGCGCGCAGCGCCCCCTGCGAGATCTCGATGAAGTCGGCCTGGCCCCGACGCGCGAAGACCAACTTCAGCTCCGCGAGCGCGCGCGGCGCGAGCCGCACGATGGTCTCCAGCGCTTCCCACTGGGCATCGTCGAACATCGCCGGCGGCAGGCTCTTCAGCGCCTTGATCCGCTGGTGCAGGCCCGGGGTGTCCTGGAGCACTTTCGGAGACGACTTGAGCCATTTGCGCCCATCGGCCGTGAGGAACGCGGGCGCGAACGAGATCCAGCCGGCAACGTCGTCCACGGCCGGCCCTGGCTGCGCGCCGGGCCACACGGCGTGCAGCCGCGCCACCGCCTCGCTGCGAACCTCGCGAAGCCCTTCTTCGAGCACGTCCCGGTCCACGCGTCCCTTGAGCAACGTGCGGATCCAGTGATCCCGCGACGCGAGCATGTCGGCGAGCAGCCTCTCGGCCTTGCCGGCGTCGTTGTCCACGTGGCCGAGGAGCCGGCCCACGTCCGCGGCCGCCTCGGCGTCCTCCTCCTCCAGCAGGGCGAGCAGCCCGCGCGCGGCCTCGAGGTACATCGCCGACGCGTCCTCGACGCTCTCGGGCTGTCCGCCGAAGCGCGACAGCACCGGCATCTGCCGGGTGAGCGAGGCGCACAGCGCGTCGATGGTCTGCACGCGCAGCCGCTCGGCGCTCTCCTCGAGCTTCCAGCCGAGCGCGTCGTTGCGCGCGAGGGCGGCGGCGGCCAGCTCCCAGGTCCGCGCCTCATGCGCTGCCTCGGGTCGCGGCGCGTGCCGGGCCGCGGCGAGCGCCTCGAAGACGCGGCGGCGCATCTCCGCGGCGGCCTTGATGGTGAAGGTGATCGCGGCGACTTCCTCGGGCCGTTCGACGGTGGCGAGGAGCGCCAGCACGCGCTGGATGAGCAGCTCGGTCTTTCCCGACCCGGCCGGCGCCTGCACGATGAACGAGCGCCGCGGGTCGAGCGCGCGCGCGCGTTCGGCGAGATCGGGAATCCTCAGCGCGTCATTCATCGGCTTCGTCGCCCTTGCGCACGCCGAACGAGCCCTTCTCGGCGATGCGGCAGAACGTGTGCTGGTCGCAGAGCTCGCAGGTGAACGGGCCGCGCTTCGGATCGACCCGCGCATCCCCGTCGGCGAAACCCTTGCCGATCGCGTCGAGCTCTTCCCGCCAGCGCGCCAGCAGGTGGTCCCAGTCGCGATACTGGCGCGCCGCGTGGCTCTGGTCCTTCCCGACGAGCTTCACGCCCGGCACCAGGCCCTCCTCGCGCGCAAGGCCCTTGAAGCCCAGCTTGCCGGCCTTCACCTGCGCGAACGCGACCACCGACACATCCATGCCCGAGAGCGCGTACATCGGCAGCTGCGGCTCGTCGGGACGTTCACCGAGCCACGAGGAGGTGGCGCACTCGCCGGTCTTGTAGTCGATGACCGCGCGCCCCTTCGCCACCGCGTCCATGCGGTCGAGGCGCGCCTCGATGGTGACGCCGCCGAAGGTGACCGCGTGCTTGGTCTCCGTGGCGAGCACCTGGAAGTCCGGGCGCCGCGACTCCACGTCGAGCCACTCGTCCACGAGCCGGACGAGGCGCGCGCGCTCGAGCGCCTCGAACCGGCCGGCCAGCGCGTCGCCGCGCTTCTTCTTCATCCTCGCGATGGCCGCATCGGCGCTTTTTTCCAGCAGCTCGCCGCGCCGTTCCGGCGCCAGCGCCACGAGCGCTGCGCGGCTGTCGATCGCCTTCCACACCTCGGCGAGCATCTCGTGCAGGAGGTTGCCGCGATCGCGGGCATCGAGCCCGATGCGCGGCGATTCGAGCGGCTTCGCGCCCAGGCGCCGATGCGCGAAGCCCCGGAACGGGCATGCGCTCTGGTCCCTGAAGAGGCCCGTGCCGCCACGCTGCAGCCCTGGCGGCACGACCGGCGCACGGGCGTCGTCGATGGTTTCCACGCGCGCGCCGCGACGGATCGCAGCCCGCAGCGAGGGCGCGGCCGCCAGCGCCAGCGATTCCAGCCGCGCCTCGGGCATCGCGGCGATGAGGGGGCTCGCGGCGAGCTCGCTGTCGCCCGCGGCGCGCGCATGGCTGAAGACGACTTCCCCCGCGGCGCGTTTCCAGCCTTCGGTGATGCGGCGATCGAGCTCGAGGGATGCCGCCGGATCCGCCTGCGGGATGCCGGCGGCGCGCTGCAGGCGAATGGGCAGGAAGGGATTGGGTCGCGCCGGCAGCGGCCATGCGTCGTCGGTGAGCCCCATGACCCAGAGGTGATCGAACTCGAGCCCGGCCGACTCGAGCACGCCCAGGACCTGGACGGGCACTTCGGCCGACTCGGGTTGGAAGATCGCCTGCGCCGCCATGCGCGCGAGGCGCGCGTGCGCGTCCGCGAACTTGAGCTTGCCGCATACGCGCTCGATGCTGCCGAAATCGGCGAGCAGTGCGTGCCAGCGCTCGAGCGCCTGGTGCTCCGTGGAATCGAGCGGGCGCTCGCCCGGGAATCCGGCCGCCCGCAATGCGTCGGAGAACGCCTTCGCCCATTGCGACGGCGCCTTGCTGCCGAAGAGGCCCGCCTTGCGCGCCTCGGAGAGCGCGGCGAGGCGATCGAGCAGCCGTTGGGCGCGTGCGCCCTGGGGCGCGGCGCAGAGCTTCATCAACTGCTCGAGCGACACCTGCGGGCCGGAGCGCTCGCGCAGCCTCGCGTCCAGCCGCGCGCGCACATCCGCTTCGGTCTGCGCCTCGCCCACGAAAGGGGAGCGCACGATGCGGCTCGCGACCGCGAAGTCGATTGCCGGTCCCGCGAGCGCGAGGATGGCGAGCGCGTCCGCAACGAGCGGGACGTCATCGAGCGGCGCGCCGAGCGAGAGGTCGAAGGGCAGCGCGCCCGGCTCGCCCAGCGCGTGGCCCGGCACCATCACCTCGGCGAAGATGCGCCGGACCCGCGCCCGCTCGCGCACGAGGTCCGGCACGACGACGCCGATGCGCGCCTGGGGATCGGCCTCGAGGCGGGCCCGCGCCCAGCGTGCGGCGGCCGTGATCTCGTCCTTGTGCTGGGTGAGCTGGACGCGCACCGGGCCGGGGTCGCCCTGCGGCGCCGCCACCTGCACCACCTGCGAGCCGGCAGAGGCCAGGGCGCGCAGGAAGTCCTCGAGCTGGGGCGTGACGATGTCGAATCCCGCGAGCGCCACCCGCGCGGGCTTGGGCGATCCCAGGTCCAGGCCGCGGGCCACGACGTCGGGCAGGCGCGCGGCATCCGTGTGTCCCTTCGTCGCGCGCTCGTAACGGGCGGACCACTCGAGCCAGGCGGCCACGTCCTCGTTCGGAGAGGCGGAACGCCGGGCTTCGATGCGCCACGCGTGGGCGATTTGCCAGGCATCGCGGCACTGGGCCGCCGCGGCGGGCACCGAGAACACCGGATCGGCCAGGTTCGAGGCGCGCACCGCCTCGTCCCAAGCGGCCAGCTCCTGCGCCGGCGTGAGCAGCAGCGGCACGCTGGAACCGCGCGCCGAATACAGGGAATCCTCCCAGAGGCGTGCCACGAACGCCCCGAGCGGCAGCACGTCCGCGGTTTCCCACGCCCGCAACCCGCCAGCCGCCTGCGCCCGGTCGAAGTCGCGGGCGATCGACTGCGCGAGGCGCGTGTTCGGGGTGACGACGGTGGGGCGCTGCTCCCCGGCTGTCGCGAGGGCCTGCAGCAGCTCGCGGCGGGAAAGCGTGGGCAGCGGAAGCATGATCGACATCTTACGGTTGTAATCGACTTACAGCTGTAATCGGCTGTTGTGCGATTTATCACACGTCCCGGAAAAGGCCCGGACTATGCTCGGGCCGAAGTGTGCTGTGGCTCACAGCGCACGGGAGCAGAACCATGCAACACCACACCAAAAAAACACTTCAGATCCTCGGGCGCGCCGCCGCGGCTTTCCTGTTTATCCTCGTCGCCACCGGCGCTGCCGCGTCGGCGCTGTCGGCGAAGATCGCCCCCGACCTGGCCGCTGCCCTCACCGCGCCGAGCGTGAACGGCGTCACGTGGGCCCGGGACACTGCTTCCGGCCGCATGGTGAAGGTGCTGGTGATCGCGGAGGCCGCCACCGATCCCGACCTCGTGAACCTGCGCCGCGCGATCCTGAACGCCGGTGGCAGCGTCTACTACCGCTACATTTCCGTGAGCGGCGTCTCGGCAGTCCTGCCGGCCGCGCGCGTGAACGAGATCGCCGCTCGCGGCGACGTGGACAGCATCTCGCCCAATCGCATGACCGCGCGCACCCGCAGCCTGGTGGAATCGGCGAGCGGCGCCTCGATGCTGCGCGGCGCGGGCACCGACCCCGGCTACGACGGCACCGGCGTGGGCATCGCCTTCGTGGACTCGGGGATCATGTCCACGCATCGCGCGTTCTCGAACGGCCTCGCCGGCTCGCGGGTGAAGAGGAGCGTGGACCTTGGCCGGGCGAGCCCGGGCAAGCTCCTCGGCTCCAACGAGTGGCGCGGCGGCTCCGACTGGAGCAAGGCCATCTACCCGGGCAGCTCGACGCTGCAGGGCCTCGAATCGACGATCGCCACGGCGACCAGCGTCTTCCAGGATCCGAACGGCCACGGCACCATCGTGGCGACGCTCGCCGCCGGCCGCGCGATCTCGTCGACCAACGATTCGGCGGGTGTCGCGCCCAACGCGAACCTCTACGACGTGCGCGTGCTCGACAACAACGGCATGGGCGACGTCGCGACGACGCTCGCCGGCATGGACTGGATCATCTACCACGCCCGCGAGTACAACATCCGCGTGGTGAACGTGAGCCTCGCCGCCGACTCGACCGAGAGCTACCTCACCGATCCCCTGTGCCGCGCCGTCCGCAACGCCGTTTCCGCCGGCCTCACCGTGGTGGTCGCCGCGGGCAACTTCGGCGTGGGGCCCGATGGCCGCGAGCTCTACGGCACGATCTCCTCGCCGGGCAACGAGCCTTCGGCGATCACGGTCGGCAGCGCCAACCCGCACGACAGCGCCACGCGCGGCGACGACACGGTCAACCGCTTCAGCTCGCGCGGCCCGACCCGCGGCGGGCTCGTCGATGAAGCTGGTCGCATGCATCCGGACAACATCCTGAAGCCCGACCTCGTGGCGCCGGGCAACCACGTCCTGGGCGCGCTTTCCACGGACAAGCTCGGCCTCGTGCAGAGCGCGCTGGGGCTCGCGTTCCCGCAGCTCGTCGCGCAGGCCGGCCTCAACACGGGCCTCATCTCCGCGAGCGGCACGTCGTACGCCGCCCCTGTCGTCTCGGGCACGGCCGCGCTGATGCTGCAGGCCAACCCCGGCCTCACGCCGCCGCTCGTGAAGGCGATCCTCCAATACACCGCCGAAGCGCTTCCCACGCACAACCTGTTGCAGCAGGGCACGGGCCTCGTGAACGCGCCGGGCGCGGTCGCCGTGGCCTCATCGCTCACGCGCGACATCGCTGCGCGCGGCGCCGCCGGCACGCTGAATGCCGGCGACTCGATCCTCGCCGCCGGCCGCACGCTGCCTGCGCCCTACTCGGTGATCGAAGGACGCATCGCCAACTGGAGCCAGATGGCTTTCCTGGGCGGCCGCCACGTGTTCGGCGGCTCCGCGCTGCTGTCGCGCTTCCAGGCGCCATACGATCCCA
>Ga0136846_1232037_pt1 | contig 17198 bp, 17 predicted proteins | sample HopSoiMetagenom2_FD_96841 | JGI IMG/M metagenome (GOLD analysis project Ga0136846, IMG submission 96841) | Grasslands soil microbial communities from Hopland, California, USA - 2 Assembly 2016 (version 4) | ecosystem: Environmental > Terrestrial > Soil > Grasslands | place: USA: Hopland...
AGCGGGGCGCAACCGCGTGGATGCCCTTTGCGCTGTGCGGTCAGAAACCGGTCTTCGAACAATGTCCGCATCTGCCAGGCCGTCTGCGCCAGCCCTCGGTTGCCGATGCAGATGTCGATCGCGCCGGATTCGAGCCGCTCGGCCAGCAGCTCCGCAGCGGGCGGCGAGACGAACACAAGCCTTGCAGACGGCGCCCCCATCGCCACCCGCGGAACGAGGTCGGGCGCAAGCATCACGGCCGGGATCTCATGCAGCGCCACCGTGAAGGTCCGGCGGGTGGTCGCCGGCTCGAAATCCACCGCGGGCCCGAGCATCTCGTCGATCAGCCCGAGCACCTTGGCGAGGACGGGCTGAAGCGCCAGCGCCCGTGGCGTGGCGACGACGCCCCGCCCATCCGGCGAAGGCACGAACAGCCGGTCCTCGAACACCTCGCGCAGGCGGGCGAGCCGCGCGGACATGGCGGACTGGCGTACGCCGAGGCGCTGTGCGGCGCGCGTGACGTTCGACTCAGTCAGCAGCGCGTAGAGCGCGAGCAGCAGGTCGGCGTCGAGCCGTCGTAGCTGGTCGAGGTGCATGGGGTCCCTTAGCCCGAAGTCTCGAAAGCCTACATCAGGGCCAGCGATCCGGACGGTGACTGCAGGCATATTTTCCGCACAGGGCAAGCATACGACGCCGGTCCGGTTTGTTTTGGCCCGCGCGTGGACCGCCCCAGGGCGGATAAGATCGGCCGACCCTGCTCGAGCGCTTCCGAATGCCTTGTTCCTGGAGTGTCCCAAGGTCGGCTCATGGCGCCACGCGAACGCGAGGCTTAGCCGATCAGACGCCGGACGGATCTGTCGGAGGCTATGCCTCCTTCGCCTTCCGTGCATAGTCGGCAAGCGCTATGCCCGGGGGGAGCAGATGCCGCAGTATTTCGCGTCGACGACGCTGAACATCGCCGCGCGTACGGGGTTTGAGGACGCCTACGCATACAGGGTGACGACCGGTGATTTCACCGGGGACGGCAAGCTGGACTTCATCGTCACCTATTCGCTGAGCCCGCTTCAGGACCTCGCCGTGCCGTTCCGCGTGATGGCGGGCGACGGCGCAGGCGGCTTCGCCGACCAGACCGCAGCGCTCTTCGGGAGCAGCCCGCCCCAGACGGTGCATCCGCGCGACCTGACCGTCGGCGACTTCAACCGCGACGGCCGCCCAGACCTGTTCGTCGCCGACCAGGGCCTGGACGCGCCGCCGTTCCCGGGCGGGCACAACGCGCTCGTGTTGTCGAGCGGAGCCGCCGGCTTGACCAACGCCTCGACCCAGCTGCCCGTCGCCCAGGTCTTCACCCATTCGGCCGAGGCGGCAGACATCGACGGGGACGGAGACCTCGACATCTATGTCGGCGTCGAGGCGAACCCAGCGCCCTATTTCCTGATCAACGACGGAACCGGCCACTTCACGATGGCTGCGGACCGGCTTCCCGCATCGGTGGGCGGCTCGGGGAACCTGATCTTCACCACTGAGGCCTTCTTCGACGCCGACGGGGATGGGGACAAGGACCTTTTCCTGGGCCCGTCGCGGCAAAGCGGCGTCTCCAAGCTGCTGCTGAACGACGGGACAGGGCATTTCGCCGAGACGACGGCGACCCTGCCGTTGCCCGCCGGTTGGGTGGCCGGGTCGGACGCCATTGACGCCCAGTCGATCGACCTCAACGGCGATGGCCGCCAGGACCTGGTGGTCGTCTACACGCTGGGGGCCAATGGGGCGAAGGACTACGTCCAGACGCTGATCAACCAGGGCGGCGGGGTGTTCGTCGACGAGACGGCCCAGAGGGTCCCGGCCAGCTTCGAAAGCGTCTCGACGAGCCGCGGCGGCGTGGTGCTGGTCGACGTCAATGGCGATGGGTTCAAGGACCTCTTGTACCCGGACGGCACGGCCACACCCTTGGCCTTGAACGACGGGACAGGGCGCTTCGTGCGGATGCCGGCGGGGTTCCTGCCGGGCGGCGTGGGCGACTCCTATGGCGTCGGCGACGTCAACGGTGATGGGCGCATGGACCTGGTCTCGTGGTACGGCCACGGCAGCGGCCAGGAGTTCATGCGCGTCGATCTGGCGCGCGACCCGGGGACCACCCAGGTGGGGACGTCGGCTGACGACGGGCTGATCGGCGACAGCCGCAACGACACGATCAACGGCGGGGCCGGCAACGACGCGATCTTCGGCGGGGCTGGGACCAACTATCTGCGGGGCGACGACGGCGACGACATCATCGTCGGCGGGACGGGCTTCGACGACATCAACGGCAATATGGGCAACGACACCTGCCTGTCGGGGGGCGGCGACGACTGGGTGGTGGGCGGCAAGGACAACGACAGCCTGGTGGGCTCGGACGGCCAGAATCTGGTCTACGGCAACATCGGCAACGACACCTGCGACGGCGGGGCCGGCAACGACATCGTCCGCGGCGGCCAGAACAACGACCTGGTCATGGGCGGCGCCGGGGACGACTTCGTTTCGGGCGACAAGGGCGACGACACTATGGTCGGCGGGGCCGGCGCCGACATCTTCCACACGTTCGGCGATGCGGGCCTCGACCGGGTGACCGACTTCCACGTCTCGGAGGGCGATCGAGTGCAACTGGATCCCGGTTCCCAGTACACCGTCGCTCAGGTGGGATCGGACACGGTCATCAGCATTACAGGGGGCGCCCAGATGATCCTGGTTGGCGTGCTGATGAGCTCGCTGCCGGGCGGCTGGATCTTCGGGGCCTGACCCCGTCCACAAATGAGGCGCGAAGATCGCCCAACGCAGCTGGGCGGGAAGCCAGCCTTGTGGCGGTGGAGTGTCGGCAGGGTCCGAGGATCCGGACGCCCGGGTCCCTAGGTCCGCTTCCCTCGCGTGGCGGTCAGTCCTTGCGGCGCCAGCGGCTCACGCCGAGCCGATCATGCGGCGCGGAGCCTCCGGGAACCGGCGACGCCCAGCTCAAGCCGTCGCCGGCTCCAGCGGCCGCCCCACCGCCGCTCGCCCCGCCCCGGCGAACGGGCTGGGGCGGAGCCAGGCGCTGACGTGGCGGGTGAGGGCGGGGGCGCCTTCGATGGTGAGGTCGCCGGACTGGACGGCTTCGCGGTAGGTGCGGTCGCCGATCCACACCTGGGTCATGGTGCGGACCGTGGTGATGAAGAACACGTCCACGTCGCGGCCAGGCGGGGTGATGCAGATCTCGACGCGGCCGTCGCGGACCACCAGCCACCAGTCGTGCTGGTCCGGCACGTCGTGGAACTTGAACTGGATCACCGCCTCGTTTCCCGGCAGCTGGGCCGGGTCCACGCTGCGCTCGAGGTAGAGCATCAGGAACTCGACATCGAGGTCGTCGGAGGAGATCGTCTGGCGCGCCCAGCACATGCCCCATTCGCCCAGGGCGATGATCACCGGCCTCAGTGCCTCGCAGGCGGGGGTGGGCAAGTATTCAAAGCCCCGCTGCCCGCTCAGGCGCCGCCGGACGACCAGGCCGCCGGCCTCGAAGGCCTTCAGGCGGGCGGCCAGCAGGGCGGGGGAGATGGCGCCCAGGCCCCGCTCCAGCTCGCTGAAGCGGCGCGCGCCCACCAGCAGTTCGCGCAGGATCAGGAAGGTCCAGCGCTCGCCGAGGATCTCGGTGGCCTTGGCGATCGGGCAGAACTGGCCGTACTTCATCGGGCCTCCTGGTGGGTCCCTGGTTGGTTGCAGCGGGACCATAGGTTTAGCCCGCCGGCCGATCTACTTCAGAAGTTGTAGTCCAATCCTACAGTCCGTGAAGTGGAGGGCTGGGGGCGCCATGCCTTAGAGCCGCGGGTCCCGCCGGAACGGTCCGGCGCCTTAGCAATGGAGCACTCCCCATGCCTCTCGTGACGATCGATGTGATCAAGGACGTTTTCACGCCCGACCAGAAGAAGACGATGATCGAAAAGGTCACCAACGCCATGCTCGCCGTCGAGGGCGAAGCGATGCGGCAGGTGACCTGGGTGAAGATCAACGAGATCGCCCAGAACGACTGGGCGGTCGGCGGGCAGCTGGTCGACGCGGCCGCGATCCACGCCTTGCAGCGGGCGCGCAAGGCGGCGTGATGGTGGGGGAGGCCGGTTCGGCGGGCCGCTTTTGGGGCCCTGTCCGGCCTTGGCTTCCCCACCCGTCTCGCTTCGCTCGCCACCCTCCCCATGAAGGGGAGGGATGAAAAAAGGGCGGCTCCTTGCGGGGCCGCCCTTTGACGTTTCGGGTGGCGCGAGGCCGCCTTACTTCTGCGTGGTCTGCGGGGGCTTCACCTCGGCGACCTTGGCCTTGGAGACGATCTCGGCCAGGCGGGCGGTGGGCTTTGGCAGCTTGGGCGTGGCGGCGACGGAGCCGAAGTGCAGCACGTCCTCGGCGCGGGCGACCTGGAAGTCCTTCTTCTCGTCGAAGGTTTCCGGCGGCGCCTCGGCGGGCTCGTGGGCGCCCTTGCGCACCTTGCCCCCGTCGGCGTTCAGCGCGTTGCGGAAGCTGGCTTCGGAGAACTGGTAGGCGCGGTTGGCGATGGACTGGGCCTCGTCGCGGGTGGAGGCGACCTCCAGGTCCGGGGTGATGCCGGTCTTCTGGATCGAGCGGCCGGACGGGGTGAAGTAGCGCGCCGTCGTGAGCTTCAGGGCGCCGTCGATGCCGCCGCGCAGCGGGATCACCGTCTGCACCGAGCCCTTGCCGAAGCTGGTGGTGCCGACGATCTCGGCGCGCTTGCGGTCCTGCAGGGCGCCGGAGACGATCTCGGCGGCCGAGGCGGTGCCGGAGTTGATCAGCACCACGATCGGCAGGCCGCCCGTGATGTCGCCGGGCCGGGCGTTGTAGCGCTCGACGTCGCGCGGGTCGCGGCCGCGCTGGCTGACGATCTCGCCGCCTTCCAGGAAGAGGTCGGAGACGCCGACCGCCTGGTCCAGCAGGCCGCCGGGGTTGTTGCGCAGGTCGAGCACCAGGCCCTTCAGCTTGGGGTTCTTGGCCTTCAGCTCGGCGAAGGCCTGCTCGGTCTCGTCGGTGGTCTTCTCGTTGAAGCTGGCGATCCGCAGGACGCCGTAGTCGCCGTCGAGGCGGGCGGTGGCGGACTTGGGCTTGATCACCTCGCGCACCAGCTTGACGTCGAACGGGTCGGACTTCTCGCGGGCGATGGTGAGGGCCACGGTCTCGCCGGGCTTGCCCCGCATCTGCTTGACCGCCTCGGTCACGGAGAGGCCCAGGACGCTCTCGCCATTCACGGCGGTGATGTAGTCGCCGGCCTTGATCCCGGCCTTGGCGGCGGGCGTGCCGTCCATGGGCGAGATCACCTTGACCACGCCGTCCTCGCTGGTGACCTCGATGCCCAGGCCGCCGTACTCGCCGCGGGTCTGGTCGCGCATGTCGTCGAAGGACTCGGGGTCCAGGTAGCCGGAGTGCGGATCCAGCGAGGTCAGCATGCCGTCGATGGCCGCCTGGATCAGCTTGGTGTCGTCCACCTCCGTCACGTACTGGTTCTCGACGGTGTTCAGCACGTCGCCGAACAGGCCGAGCATCCGGTAGGTCTTGGCCTTGGCGGGCGGCTGCGAGGCGATCGCCTGCTGGCTGACATAGGCCATGGAGCCTGCGCCCAGCACGAAGGCCGAGACGCCGATCAGAAGGTACTTCTTCATAGCCTGTGTCAGACTCCCTAGGGCGGTCACCCGCTTGGACCAGGCCTTGACGACGGTTTTGAGGCCGCGGTCAGCCCGCTTTCTTGTTCAGCCATCGCATCGGATCGACGGGTGAACCCTGCTCGCGGACCTCCAGATAGAGCTCCGAGGTCGATTGTCGACCATCGGGGGCCCATCCGACAGGCTGACTCTCCGCGACGGATTGTCCGACCTGAACCGACGTTCTCTCGAGACCAGCAAGCACGAGATGATATCCGCCCGCTAGTCTTAATATCACGATGACGCCCCAGCCTTTTACCGGGCCCACATATTGGACAAGTCCGGCGGCGGGGCTGACAGCGCGGGCGCCGCGGGTGGTGGCGAGGCTGACGCCGTTGGAGCGGCCGCCGCCGATCAGGGGGTCGCCGAACCGGTGGACGATGGTCCCCGCGGCGGGCCAGGCCAGGCGCTGGGGCGGGATCAGCGGGGTCTCTGTCCCGTTCACGGCACCGCGGATCTTGAGGTCCGGGGCCAGGTTCGGTTCGGGCTGGGCGTCGGCCGCCTGGCTGTCGCGCTCGAAGAGGGCCTCGCTCTGCACGGCGGCCAGGCGGCGCTGGCGCATCACCTCGGTGGCGCCCTGGGCGTAGGCCTGGGCGCGGTCCTGCAGTTGCGGGGTCATGGCCTTCACCAGGATGGCGGCGCGCACGGCGTCCTTGGCGTCCTGGGGCGAGACCAGCAGCGCCGGCGGCGGGTCGCGCTTCAGCTGCTCCAGCACCGAAAGCAGGCGCGAGAGGCGGTGCAGGTTGAGGCCCTGGTCGACCGACAGCTCGGTCTCTGCGGCGTTCAGCCGCTGGAGCTGGCCCGTGGTTTCGGCCAGCGCTGCGGCGCCGATCAGCGCCGCGCCCAGCCCGCCAAGAAGAAGAATCCGCCGCATCAGTCGCGATGATAGGGCGAACCGGCCAGAATGGAGACCGCCCGATAGACCTGCTCGGCCAGCATGGCGCGGGCCAGGGCGTGCGGCCAGGTCTGCGGCCCGAACGCCAGGGTCCCCTGGGCGGCGGCCACCAGCGCCGGATCGAGGCCGTCGGCGCCGCCGATCAGGAACACCAGCCGCCGCACCCCGCGGTCGCGCAGGGTGGCGATCTCCTCGGCGAAGGCGCGCGAGGCCCGGGCCTTGCCCCGCTCGTCGCAGGCGATCACGTGGCTGTCGGCCAGGTGGGCCTTCAGCGCTTCGGCTTCCGCCGCCTTGCCCGGCTTGCGCGCCTCCACCTCGACCACCTCTACCGGGCCCAGGCTCAGCGCCCGGCCCGCGGCCGTGGCGCGGTCGGCATAGAGCTTCACGAGCTCGGTCTCGGGCGAACGGGCGAGCCGCCCCACGGCGACGATGGCGATCTTCACGCCCCCTCATGCCGCGAAGCGGCGCCCCCCAGCAATGGCGGCCTCCATTGAAGAGGACCGCCAAGGCGCCAAGGACGCCAAGATGCGCGCGGACACCCTTGGCGATCTTGGCGTCTTGGCGGTGACCTTAAGCCGCCTGCGGCGTGCTCAGCCCAGCAGCACCCGCTCGGCGATCTGGACGGCGTTGAGGGCGGCGCCCTTGAGGAGCTGGTCGCCGGCGAGGAGCAGGGCGACGGAGCGGCCGGAGGGGTCGCCCAGGTCGCGGCGGATGCGGCCGACCAGGACGTCGCCCTGGCCCTGCGCCTCGCACGGCATGGGGAAGTGGTTGGCGGCTCGGTCGTCGACGACGCGCACGCCCGGCGCCTCGGCCAGGGCCTCGCGCACGGCGGCCGGCGGCACCGGGGCGTCCAGCTCGGCGGTCACCGCCATGGTGTGGGCGCGCAACACCGGCACGCGCAGGCAGGTCACGCCGATCGGCAGTGCGCCGGCGCCCAGGATGCGGCGCGTCTCGGCCATCACCTTGTTCTCCTCGCCGTTGTAGCCGCTCGCCGGATCGACCGCCTCGTTGTGGCTGAAGACGTTGAACGCGTAGGGGTGCGGCAGCACCTTGGGCGCGAAGGGTTGGCCTGCGAGGAACGCCTCGGTGGAGGCCAGCAGCTCGTCCATGGCCGGCTGTCCGGCGCCGGAGGCGGCCTGGTAGGTGGCCACCTGCAGCCGGCGCAGGCCGAACTGGCGCTGCAGCGGCGCCACCGCGACGGTCAGCAGGATGGCCACGCAGTTGGGATTGGCGACGATGCCGCGGTGGTGGGCCAGGCTGTCGAGGTTCACCTCGGGCACCACCAGCGGGCAGTCCAGGTCCATGCGGAAGGCCGAGGAGTTGTCCACCACCAGCGCGCCGGCGGCGCGGGCGCGGGGGGCATAGGCGCGGGCGGTGTCGGAGTCGGCGGCGAACAGCGCCAGGTCCACGCCCTCGAAGCTGTCGTCGCCAAGGGCCTCGACCGCCACCGGCTCACCGCGGAACGCGAGGGTGCGGCCGGCCGAGCGGGCCGAGGCCAGCAGGCGCAGGGAGGCGACCGGAAAGTCCCGGGCTTCCAGGACGCGGATCAGTTCTCCGCCGACCGCGCCGGTGGCGCCGACGATGGCGACGGAGAGACTCCGCGACCCGGATCGGGCGGTGGGCCGGGGGCCGGATCGTGGGGCGGATCGGGGCGCTTCGAGAACGGGCATGAGGGACCTCTTGGGATGAGGCCCGGCGCGGTGAGGATCGTCTCTGGTGGAAGAGCCCCGCCGCACTCGGGCGGGGCTTTCGACGGGATGGCGGGCTTAAGACCCGCGCGCAGCCGCCGACGCCCCGCCGAAGCGGGTCGTTTTGCGGGTAATCATGCGCATGGTCCTGGCCATCGCGGCGGCGTGTAGCGGGCCCGGGCGCGACTGTAAAGGCCGCGGCGGCTCGCCGCGCACGCGCCCGCCGGCTTTCCGCGAGCGCGCGGGGCGCCCATCTGAGGGCCCGTGAGCGCCGCCCAAGCCCCCCTGTTCGACCTGCCGCCCACCGGGCCGCCCGGGTTCGCCTACCGGCCGGACATCATCACGCCGGCGGAGGAGGCAGAGCTGGCCGAGCGGCTGGCCGCGCTGCCGTTCGAGCCGTTCCAGTTCCACGGCTACGAGGGGCGGCGGCGCGTGTTTTCGTTCGGCTGGCGCTACGACTTCACCGGCGCGGGGCTGGTGCAGGCCGAGCCGATCCCGGACTGGCTGTTCCCGTTGAGCGCCAAGGCGGCGAACCTGGCGGGGCTCGCGCCCGAGGCCCTGGCCCATGTGCTGATCAACGAATACCGCGAGGGCGCGCCGATCGGCTGGCACCGCGACCGCCCGGCGTTCGAGAAGGTGGTGGGCGTCTCGCTGCTGGCGCCTATCGTGATGCGTTTCCGCCGGCGGGTGGGTGACCGGTTCGAACGCCTCAACGCGCCGCTGGCGCCGCGCTCGGCCTATCTGCTGGACGGCCTGGCGCGCACGGAGTGGGAGCACAGCCTGCCGGAGGCCAAGGCCCACCGCTACTCGATCACCTTCCGGAACCTGCGGTCCGGCCAGGCCCGGGAAAGCGCTCGTCCTGCAGTTGCTTGAGGCCCCCCGACCACCGGTATAGCGTCCTGGTTGCGACAGAGATCGTCGCAACTGCGGCGGAGCGCCAGAAGCGGCGGAGACCTCGAGGACGCGGACGCCGCATCCGAAGCGCAACGGGCGCCCCGTCCCGGCGGCCCCGACCCGCGCTTCGGGCGCGGGGCGTTGGCGTGGCTGAATCTCGATCGGGATGGCAAGGGCTGGGAAGCCTGGGCGTGGCGACCGGCCATCCCTTTGCCTTGGCCGCCAGTTTCGGCCTGCGTGTGGCGATCGTCCTGGTCCTGGTGCTGCTGGCGGTCGGGGCCGGGGCCTGGCTGCGCCGGCGGATGCGCGATGCGCGCAGGGTTCTGGAGGACCTGGAAGCCCGCGAGGCCCACCTGCAGTCGATCCTGGACGCCGTGCCCAGCGCCATGGTGGTGATCGACGAGCAGGGCGTGGTGCGCACCTTCAGTCCATCGGCCGAGCGGCTGTTCGGCTGGACCTCGGACGAGGTGGTGGGCCGCAACGTGGCCATGCTGATGCCCAGCCCCTATCGCGATGCGCACGACGGCTACCTCGGCCGCTACCGCGCCACTGGCGAGCGGCGGATCATCGGCATCGGGCGGGTGGTGGTGGGCGAGCGCAAGGACGGCTCGACCTTCCCGATGGAGCTGTCGGTGGGCGAGATGCGTTCGGGCGAGCGGCGGCACTTCACCGGATTCGTCCATGACATCAGCGAGCGGCGCGACGCCGAGCGGCGCGTGCACGTGCTGCAGGAGGAGCTGATCCACGTCTCGCGCCTCTCGGCCCTGGGCGAGATGGCCTCGGCGCTGGCGCACGAGTTGAACCAGCCGCTGTCGGCGGCGGCGAACTATGTGAACGGCTCCATCCGCCTGATCGACCGCGGCGCCCCGGATCTGCGCCGGGTCCGTGGCGCCCTGCGCCAGGCGGCCGACCAGACGCTCCGCGCGGGGGAGATCATCCGCCGGCTGCGCGGCTTCGTGTCCAAGGGCGAGGTCGATCGCCGGATCGAGCGGCTGTCGAGCCTGCTCGAGGAGGCCGGCGCCCTGGCCATGGTGGGGGCCAGCGACCGCGGCGTGCGCCTGCTCTTCCAGTTCGAGAGCGCCATCGACCTGGTTCTGGTGGACAGGGTGCAGGTGCAGCAGGTGGCGCTCAACCTGATGCGCAACGCCATGGAGGCGATGGAGGGCATGCCGCGGCACGAGCTCACCGTCGCCACCCGCCTGGCCGCCGACCGAATGGTGGAGGTGGCGGTGACCGACACCGGCGCCGGAATCGACGCCGACGTGGCCGCCCACCTGTTCCAGCCCTTCATCACCACGAAGGAGGCCGGCATGGGCGTCGGGCTGTCGATCTCGCGCACGATCGTCGAGGCGCACGGCGGTCGCATCTGGGCCGAGCCCAATCCGCGCGGCGGCGCCATCTTCCGCTTCACCCTGCGGGGCGTCACCGAGGAGGAGCTGGCCGATGCCGACTGACGGGTGCGTGCACCTGATCGACGACGACGGGGCGGTGCGCGAGTCGCTGGGGTTCGTGCTGGAGTCCGCCGGCATGGCCTGCGTCACCTATGACTCGGCGGTCGCCTTCCTGGCGCGGGGGGCGATGGCGCCGCCGGCCTGCGTGGTCACCGACGTGCGCATGCCGCGCATCAACGGCCTGGAGCTGGTCCGCCGCCTGCGCGCCGAGGGCCTGACCGCCCCGGTGATCGTCATGACCGGGCACGGCGACGTGCCGCTGGCGGTGGAGGCGATGAAGGCCGGGGCCTGCGAGTTCCTGGAGAAGCCCTTCGACGATGCGGTGTTCCTGCAGGCCGTCGCCCAGGCGCTCGGCGAGTGGCGCCGGCCGACACAGGACGACGCCGACCGCCAGCGGTTCCAGGCGGTGCTGGCCGGGCTGTCCCCGCGCGAGGCCGAGGTGCTGCGCGGCGTCGCGGACGGCAAGGCCAACAAGGTGATCGCCCGCGACCTCGGCATCAGCCCGCGCACGGTGGAGGTCTACCGCGCCCATGTGATGGCCAAGACCCAGGCGGCGAGCCTCTCGGAGCTGGTGCGCATGGCCTTGCTGGCCGCGTTCTGACTTGCGCCAGATCAAGGCGGCGTCTTTCCAGGCCGCTAGGCTTCGGCCATGCCGCCGTCGCGCCCGCCGCCCCTGGTCGTCATCGTGGTCGGCGACGCCGCCCTGCGCGCCTCGCTCGAATTCAATCTCGAGGTCGAGGGCTTCCGCATCGACGCCTGCGCCAGCGGCGAGGCCCTGCTGGCCATGGACCTGCCGCCAAGCGACGCCTGCCTGGTGGTCGACGAGCGCCTGCCCGGGGTATCCGGCCTCGGCGCGATCGCCCGGCTGCGGGCCGCGGGGGTGAGGCTGCCGGCGATCCTCTTGACCAGCCGGCCCTCGGCGCGGCTGCGCACCGAGGCCCTGGCCGCCCAGGCCCATCTGCTGGACAAGCCGCTGGTCGGCGATCTGCTGCCGCTCCAGGTGCGGGCGGCTTTGACCGCCGCCCGCGGTGAACCGGGCGCGGGCTAGTTGCTGGTCTTGCCCTCACCCATCTTGCCCTCACCCGTCTCGCGCCGGGCCTCTTCCAGTTCCTCGCCCTCGGGGCCGTCCAGCGCCTCTTCCGCCTCGCGGGCCTTCTGCTCGACGGGGCCGTCCTTGGCGAACTTGTGCTGCATATCCTGGTACTTCTTGCCGGAGATGTAGTCGCCTTCGCCCTGGATCTTGTTGTCGGCCATCACGCGCCTCCTTGCTGTCGGGCAAGGAACCCGCAGGGGCGCGGCGAAGCTCCATAGAGCCCTTCGATGCTGGCCATAGAGATTACCATGTTGATCGATCGGGCCCGCGGTCCATAGTCCCGCCCGCGTGGCGCGCGGCCCCCCTGGAGCCATCTGCGAGCCGCCGCCCAAAGGGAGATCACCAATGTCGCTGGCCAGCAGCAAGACCCTCGAAAACCTCAAGGCCGCCTTCGCCGGCGAGAGCCAGGCCAACCGCCGCTACCTCTACTTCGCCCAGAAGGCTGACGTGGAAGGCTACAACGACGTGGCCGCCGTGTTCCGCTCGACGGCGGAAGGCGAGACCGGCCACGCCCACGGCCACCTGGAATTCATGGAAAGCGTCGGCGACCCGGCCACCGGCCTGCCGATCGGCGGCACCTCCGACAACCTCAAGGCCGCCATCGCCGGCGAGACCCACGAGTACACCGACATGTACCCGGGCATGGCGCGCACGGCCCGCGAGGAAGGCTACGACGAGATCGCCGACTGGTTCGAGACCCTGGCCAAGGCCGAGAAGTCCCACGCCGGCCGCTTCCAGCGCGCCCTGGACACCCTGGACTAGCCAGGCGCTGTCATCCCGGTTTCCGCCTCAGGCGGAAGACCGGGACCCATTGAGCTCTGAGTGGGTGATGAGATGCGGGGTCGCCGCGCCAGCGCTTTCAGCGCCGCGCTCAATGGGTCCCGGTCTTCGCTGCGCGAAACCGGGATGACACTCTATGGCGGGCGTTGAGGGATGAGCGAAGAGAACAAGGGCCCCCCGCGCGAGGGCAGCCTCGATGCGCCGTTCCGGCGCCCGATCCTGTGGCGTGACGACGACTACTATGACCTGGAAAAGGTGCACGCCGAGCTGCAGCGGCAGTTCGACGTCTGTCACACCTGCCGGCGCTGCTTCAACCTGTGCGACAGCTTCCCGCGCATGTTCGACGCCATCGACGAGGGCCCTACGGGCGAGATCGACGGCATCGGCCCCAAGGAGCACGCCCACGTCGCGGAGGCGTGCACGCTCTGCGACATGTGCTTCCTGACCAAGTGCCCCTATGTGCCGCCGCACCCCTTCGACATCGACATCCCGCACCTGATCCTGCGCTACCGGGCGGCCAAGCGCCGGGCCGGCGAGAAGGAATGGGTGCGCGAGCAGCTGGGCGAGACCGATCGCAACGGCAAGCTGGCCAAGCCCGTGGCGGGCCTCGCCAACTGGGCCACGGCGCGCAAGAACACGCCGCTGCGGGGCCTCCTGGAGGCGATCGCCAAGATCGACGCCGAGGCCGAGCTGCCCAAGTACCATTCGAAGACGGCCAGCGACCGGCTGAAGGATCCACTGGCGCCGAACCCGGCGGGTCCGGCCTTCGGCCAGCGCAAGGTGGCGCTCTATGCCACCTGCTTTGTCGACTACAACAAGCCCGACACCGCCGTGGCGGCGGCCCGCGTGCTGGCGCACCAGGGCTGCGAAGTAAAGCTGGTCTATCCGGAATGCTGCCGCATGCCGCAGCTGGAGGCGGGCGACCTCAAGACCGTGGCCGGCGCGGCCGAGCGGGTGGCCAAGGCGTTCGCGCCCTACATCGAGCAGGGCTACGACGTGGTGGCGCTCACCGCCTCCTGCGGGCTGATGATGAAGTTCGAATGGCCGCTGATGCTGCCCGAGGACCATGCGGTGGGCCGGCTGTCGGCGGCGACCAAGGACATCTGCGAATATGTGCTGGAGCTCTCCAAGGCCCATGGCCTGACGCCGGGGCTGAACCCGGTGGAGGGCGGCGCCACGGTGCACCACGCGTGCCACGCCCGGGCCCAGAACATGGGCGCCAAGTCCGCGGAGATGCTGCGCCTGATCCCGGGCCTGAAGGTGGACCTGGTCGAGCGGTGCTCGGGCCACGGCGGCACCTTCGGCGTGATGAAGTCCACCCACGCGGTCGCCAACAAGGTCGGCCGCGCCGCGGCGCGACTGGTGGCCGCCAAGGGGAATGAAACCCTCTGCTCGGATTGCCCGTTGGCCTGCAAGCACCTCGTGCAGCTGATCGCCGACGACACCGCGGCCGATGCGCCGCCCGCGCCCCGGGAAGCGCATCCGATCGAGGTGATGGCCCGCGCCTACGGAGTGTCCTGACATGCCGCTCGACCAGCGCCGGATCGAACCGGCGGACCTTCTGCCCGACACCGAGTTCGCCATGCGCCGCAAGGACTGGCGCGCCGAGCTCCTGCCGGTGAAGCGGCTGCGCCGCATCGAGCTCGGGCCCAGCTGCACCTTCTACTTCGAATGCTACGACACCATGCTCTTCCAGGTGCAGGAGATGCTGCTGATCGAGAAGGGCGGCGCGGCCCAGGTGCCGGACGAGCTGGCGGCCTACAACCCGCTGATTCCTCAAGGGTCTGAGCTGGTGGCCACGGTGATGTTCGAGATCGACGACCCCGTGCGGCGCGAGGCCCTGCTGGCGCGGCTGGGCGGGGTGGAGGACTGCTTCTTCCTGCAGGTGGGCGACACGCGGGTGGCCGCGGTTCCGGAAGGGGATGTCGAGCGGACGCGCGACGACGGCAAGACAAGCTCGGTCCACTTCCTGCGCTTCCCGCTGAGGGCCGAGCACATCGCGGTGTTCCGCGATCCCTCGACCCAGATCCTGGTGGGCTGCAGCCACGAGCGCTACAGCCACCTCGCGGGCCTGTCGCCGGCGACGCGGGCCGAGCTGGCGCGCGACTTCGCCTGAGGGACTTCGCCAGAGGGTTTTCGATTGAGGTGGGCCCGCCGCCGCCTTGCCCTGGAGAGTGGCGGCGGCGGCGGGTCCGGTCTTAGGCCAGGGCCTGCACCCGACGGCGCAGTCGCACCAGGCCGCCGACACCCCCGAAGCCCAGGATCATCATCGCCCAGGTCGCCGGTTCGGGCACCAGGGCCTGGACCCCGCCGAGGCGGATCTGGGCGATGTCATCCAGGGCCGCGCTGGACATCACCACGATGCTCTGGATGTGCTGGCCGTTGGCGGCGGCGACGTTGAAGAAGTTGTTGCCCGCCGCCTTCAGGGCGTAGACGCCGCCGAAGCCGTTGCCGAACTGATCGTAGGCGAAGATCGAGGTCGTCCCGTTCGCCGCGGCGTTGAGGTTGAACTCGGCGCCGGTGAAGGTCAGCGTCGGGTTGACCAGGCTGAACAGCAGGAAGTTGAACGTGCCGGTGGCCGCGACGATCTTCTGGCCCTGGACGCTCAGGTTCTCCGCGCCGGTGAAGGTCAGGGCGGTGTTGCTGGGCCCGACCGTGCCATCGATGAAGAAGTCCAGGGGGCCCGCATCCAGGGTCACGGGATCGAGCGCGCCCGGGGCAGTGCCGGGCAATACCGTGATGTCCGCCAGGGCGGGCCCGGCCAAGAGCAGCGCAAGGCCGCCTGCCAGGATCGAAGTTCGTAGTTTCATGGCGCCATATCCTTCGTCGGCTGAGAGAGGCGCCCCCACCCAGCGCGACCGTAGGCGCCAAATGCGGCGCCGCAATAACGTAAGTGTGTCCCCACCATAAAATTGCAAAGCTGCACCATAAGGTTGATCTTCGCTTGGGCGCCGGCGCCCTGCGCCTAGGCATTCTTTCCAAGATCGCATCAGTCTTGGTCGAATTCCGCGGATTATCGCGCGAGAGTCCAAGCGCTACCTCGGATCCCGCCGCATGCCGCGGTGCAACATCCGAAAGGCCGCCCCATGCGCCAGACCTCGAAGATCGCCGCGTACGGCCTCGCCGTCGCCCTCCTCGCCATCCCATCGCTCGTGGGGCCCGCCGCGCGCGCCCAGGGCTTCAGCAGCGCCCCGGCCGACGTGAAGGCCGGCGCCTATGTTCTGGATCCGAGCCACGGCAAGATCACCTGGTCGGTGAGCCACTTCGGCTTCTCCACCTATGTCGGCCAGTTCACCGGCGTGGCCGGCACGCTGAAGCTCGACCCCAAGCCTGAGGGCTCGGCCCTGGACGTGACCATCGACACCGCCTCGGTGGGCACCCTGAACCCGGCCCTCGACACCCACCTGAAGTCGCCGGACTTCCTCGATGCGGCCAAGTTCCCGCAGGCGACGTTCAAGGCCACCTCGGTGAAGCTGACCAGCGCCAAGACCGCCGACATCGCCGGCGACCTGACCCTGCACGGCGTGACCAAGCCGGTGGTGGTCCAGGCCACGTTCAACCAGGCCGGCGTCGGGCCGGCGGATCACAAATATACGGTGGGCTTCGCCGGCGCGGCCGTGATCAAGCGGTCCGACTTCGGCATCAAGACCTACGTTCCGTACGTGTCGGACGAGGTCACGCTGCAGATCGAGGCCGAGTTCAAGGCCGCGAGCTGAGGGTGCGAATTGCTCCCCTCAGGGGGAGTTCCCGAGAAGCGAGCGAGGGGGTTTCCTCTGCGGAGTCAGTTGAGGAAACCCCCTCCGGCCTTCAGCCGCCTCCCCAGAGGGGGAGGAATTTATTTGAATCAGAAGATTTCGAAGAGGCCGGCAGCCCCCATGCCGCCGCCGACGCACATGGTGACGACGCCATACTTCGCCCCGCGGCGCTTGCCCTCGTAGAGCAGGTGGGCGGTGCAGCGGGCGCCGGTCATGCCGTAGGGGTGGCCGATGGAGATCGAGCCGCCGGAGACGTTCAGGCGGTCGGCCGGGATGCCCAGCTTGTCGCGGCAGTAGAGCACCTGGCTGGCGAAGGCCTCGTTCAGCTCCCAGATGCCGATGTCGTCGATGGTCAGGCCGTTGCGCTCCAGCAGCTTGGGGATCGCGAACACGGGGCCGATGCCCATCTCCTCGGGACCGCACCCGGCCACGGCCATGCCGCGGTAGGCGCCGAGGGCCTTCAGGCCGCGCTTCTCGGCCTCCTTGCGCTCCATCAAGAGGATCGCGGCGGCGCCGTCGCTGAGCTGGCTGGCGTTGCCGGCGGTGACGAACTTGCCTTCCTTCACATAGCGGCCGCCCTTGAACACCGGCTGCAGCTTCTGCAGGTCGGCCAGGGTGGTCTGCGGACGGTTGCCCTCGTCGGCGGAGATGGTGATCTCCTTGTCCGCGGTCTCGCCGGTCTCCTTGTTGACCAGCACCTTCATGACCGTGGTCACCGGCACGATCTCGTCGTTGAAGCGGCCCTCGGCCTGGGCCTGGGCGGTGCGCTGCTGGGACTGCAGGGCGTAGTCGTCCTGGGCCTCACGGCTGACGCCGTAGCGCTCGGCCACGATCTCGGCGGTCTCGATCATCGAGGTGGCCAGCTCCGGCACGTGCTCGGAGAGCCAGGGGTCGCGGGCCATGAAGCCGTTGATGTGGGCGTTCTGCACCAGGCTGATCGACTCGATGCCGGCGCCGATGGCGA